>Ga0310691_10003398_pt1 | contig 19206 bp, 17 predicted proteins | sample 176DNAGHGlowgp2_FD_203887 | JGI IMG/M metagenome (GOLD analysis project Ga0310691, IMG submission 203887) | Sheep rumen microbial communities from Palmerston North, Manawatu-Wanganui, New Zealand - 1766 DNA GHGlow gp2 (v2) (version 2) | ecosystem: Host-associated > Mammals > Digestive system >...
GAAAGAGTATCACCTTCGCTTCCATGATGCGAGCCTTCAGGGCGATGGGCGTGGAAGTGTCGTTGGTAATGAAAGGTGTAGGGAGCGTGGCACTCTGACCCCAAAACCATCAGCAAAATGAAGGACGTAGCATAAAGCTATGTCCTTTTATTATCATATCGCTGCGCCCCATGAAAAAAAACTCACGTGAGAAATTTTTGCGCGGCACCACTACTTCTTTTCCTCAGGATAGCTGATGCGCGTGTGATAGATGGTTTTCAGCTTCTCGATGAGCACGGTCTTGGAATACTGTATGTCGCGGAAGGTGATGGGGCACTCGCGGAAGTAGCCTTCCTGCACCTGCGAGTCGATGATGCGGTCGACGAGCGAGCGGATGCTCTGCTCGGTGTAGTCGGGCAGCGAGCGCGAGGCGGCCTCCACGGCATCGGCCATCATCAGGATGGCCTGCTCCTTGGTGAAGGGGTTGGGGCCGGGATAGGTGAAGAGCAGGTCGTCGACCGGCTCGTCAGGGTGCTCGTTCTTATACTTCACGTAGAAATATTTCGCCTTACCCTGGCCGTGATGGGTGGCTATGAGGTCGCGAATCTGGCGCGGCAGATTGTACTTGCTGGCCAGCTTCAGCCCCTCGGTGACGTGGCTGATGATGATCTGTGCGCTCTCTATATAAGAAAGGTGTTCGTGGGGCGAGATGCCGCCCGACTGGTTCTCGGTGAAATAGATGGGGTTCTGAATCTTGCCAATGTCGTGGTAGAGGGCTCCCGTGCGCACCAGCTGGGCGTTGCCGTCAATCTTGCGTGCAATCTCCGCTGCCAGGTTGCCCACCTGTATGGAGTGGTTGAAGGTGCCTGGTGCCTCCTCGCTCATGCGGCGCAGCAGCTCCTTGTTGCTGTTCGACAGCTCTACGAGGGTGATGTCGCTGACGAAGCCGAAGGTCTTCTCCACGACATAGAGCAGAGGATAGGAGCAGAAGACAATGAGGCCGCAGATAAAGAGGTAGGTGTATTCAGAGAAGTCGAAGGTGGTCAGGTCGCCCCTGCGGATGAGGTAGATGGAGAAGCGGGTGGCCATGGCGGCGAGGGTGAAGATGGCTGCCGTCCAGAAGAGCTGCGAGCGGCTGCTCAGCTCGCGAAGGGCGAAGATGACGGCGATGCCGCCCACCGTCTCGACAGCGATGAACTCCATGGGGTACTGCAGCATGGCGGCACAGATGAGCACCACCGTGACATGGGTCATGAAGGCTGTGCGGGAGTCCATGAACACCCTGACGAAGATGGGCACGATGGCAAAGGGCAGGATATAGACATGGAGCAGGGAGTGGCCCACGAGCAGCGATGCCAACAGCGTGAAGATAATGATGAGGGCATAGAGCATGCAGGCAGAGCGGATGCTGTCGAAATAGTCCTTGCGGTAGTTGCCTAAGTAGATGGTAAAGAGCAGGATGAAGATGAAGACATAGAGCACCCGCCCGATGAGCGTCAGGCCGCTGCCACGCCCTTCCTGTCGGAGGCTGTTCTCCTTCTGGTAAGACATGAGCACCTGATAGATGTCATCGTCGACGATGTCGCCCCGGCTGATAATCTTCTGCCCGCGCTGCACAAGCTTGCTGATGGGTGCCACGCTGCGCTCCAGCTCCTCGCGCGCCGTCTTGCTGTGAACGCTGTCGTAGGTGAGGTTGGGCACGATGAATTCATTGAGGTCGAGGTGTGAGAGCTGGTCGTCGTAGCTACTCACCACGGGGTCCTGCATCAGCTGCTCGTAGGCCTCCTTCGGCGTGAGCACCTGGGCAGTACTGAAGAGTACCGCCGTCTCGCCGGTGACGCGCCACACCATCTGCGCCGTGTCGGCAGGCAAGGGGTCGGTGGTGTCGATGATACCCTTGGCATAGAGGCTGTTCAGGCGGTTGCTCACCACAATCTTCAGCTGCCCGGCAAGCAGGTTGTGCTGCGCGTCAATGCGCTGGCGGAAGAGGGCCACCTGGTGGCGGCCAGCCTCCTCGTCGTAGGTGAAGTAGGGACGGAAGTCTTTCAGCGCCTCCTGCCGCTCCTGCTCCAACTGCCGGTCGCTCTTATAGACGGGAAAGTCGAAGGTGGCCGTCAGGTCGGAATGTCGCCAGGGAGTACCTTTCTCAGCCTTGAAGCTGAAATGCAACTCGCGCGGCATAATCCATACAACGGCGGCCACGGTGACGACAATGAAGAGGGCACGCACGGCCATGTCGCGCCACGATAGTTGAGTCTTCAGGTTGAAGTTTATCATGCGTCTTTCCTCATTTAGACTGCAAAAATACGCATTTTTGTCGGCTTTACCACAAAAAAATGGAAGAAAATGCGCGTACTGACCGAATTTTTTGTATCTTTGCACACATAAATCAATAAAAGGAGAAGAAAAACAATGTCAGAAAGAAGAGTCAGGGTGCGCTTTGCGCCCAGTCCTACAGGACCCCTACATATCGGCGGCGTGCGCACCGCTTTGTACAACTACCTGTTCGCCCGCCAGCATGGCGGCGATTTGGTGTTCCGCATTGAAGACACCGACAGCACTCGCTTCGTTCCCGGTGCCGAGGCCTACATCATCGAGGCTTTCAAGTGGTTGGGCATCGAGTTCGACGAGGGTGTCAGCTTCGGCGGCAACTACGGCCCCTACCGGCAGAGCGAGCGCCGCGACATCTACAAGAAATACGTTAGGCAACTGCTCGACAGCGGCAAGGCGTACATTGCCTTCGACACGCCCGAAGAGCTGGACGCCAAGCGCAAGGAGACGGAGAACTTCCAATACGACAACCACACACGCCTCCAGATGCGCAACTCGCTGACGCTGCCCAAGGAAGAGGTTGACCGCCTCATAGCCGACGGACAGCAGTATGTGGTGCGCTTCAAAATCGATGCCGGCCAGGAAGTGCTCGTCGACGACATGATTCGCGGCGAGGTGCACGTGAAGAGCGACATCCTCGACGACAAGGTGCTCTACAAGAGTGCCGACCAGCTGCCCACCTACCACTTAGCCAACATCGTAGACGACCACCTGATGGAGATTACCCACGTCATCCGTGGCGAGGAGTGGCTGCCGTCGGCACCGCTCCACGTGCTCCTCTACCAGGCCTTCGGCTGGCAGGACACCATGCCCCGCTTCGCCCACCTGCCGCTGCTGCTCAAGCCGGTTGGCAATGGCAAGCTCTCGAAGCGCGACGGCGACAAGTTCGGCTTCCCCGTGTTCCCCCTGGAATGGCACGACCCCAAGACGGGCGAGGTCAGCACGGGCTATCGCGAAAAGGGATACTTGCCCGAAGCCGTGGTCAACTTCCTCGCGCTGCTGGGCTGGAGCCCTGGCAACGACCAAGAGCTGATGACGCTAAGCGAGATGGTGAACCTCTTCGACCTCACCAAATGCTCGAAGGCCGGTGCGAAGTTCGACTATGTGAAAGCGGCCTGGTTCAACCACCAGTACCTCATCAGGCGTCCCGACACCGACTGGTGTCCTGCCTTCGACAAAGTGCTGAAAGCAAACGGCATTTCTGCCACTGCCGAACAGGAGGCCGAGGTGGTAAGGATGATGAAGATGAAGGTTGTAGAATATACCGACGGGCAGGGCAACAAGAAGAAGCGCAACATCTCCTTCCCCAGCGACCTATGGCCGCTCACCAAGTTCTTCTTCGTGGCTCCCACCAGCTTCGACCGGGAAGGCGACAAGTTCATCCGCAAAAACTGGAACGCGGAGACTGCCAACCAAATGCGCCAGCTGGCCGACGTGCTGGAAAGCGTAGCCGACTGGAGCGTGGAAGGCCAGAAGGCCGTGGTAGACCCTTGGGCGGAACAGACAGGCATCAAGCCCTGGAACGCCTGGCGCATCGCACTCGTAGGCACGGGCCAAGGCCCCGACATGTATGAGCTATCCACATTCCTTGGCAAGGAGGAGACGCTGCGCCGCACCAGAAAAGCAATAGAACTATTAGAAGTCCCATCAGAGGGGCAGTAGGGGGGGCTTGATGTATCATGTAATCATATACATATACCTACTGGGAGTGGCCATCTACAGCCGCTTCAATGAGAAGGTGCGGAAGATGTGGCGCGGCGAGCGCGACGCCTTCAGGGTGCTGCGCGAGCAGGTGGACCCCGATGCCCACTACGTCTGGTTCCACGCCGCCTCACTGGGCGAGTTCGAGCAGGGGCGCCCGCTGATGGAGCAGCTGCGCCGCGAGCACCCGAAGCTGAAAATCCTCCTCACCTTCTTCTCACCCTCGGGCTACGAAGTGCGGAAAGACTACAAGGGTGCCGACATCATCTGCTACCTGCCCTTAGACACCATCCGCAACGCCCGCCGCTTCTTGCGCATCATCCGCCCGGAGATGGCCTTCTTCATCAAGTACGAGTTCTGGTACAACTACCTCCACATCCTCAAGCACCGTGGCGTGCCCGTCTACAGCGTGAGCAGCATCTTCCGCGAAGGCCAGATTTTCTTCCGCTGGTACGGACGGCAGTACGGGCGGGTGCTGAAGTGCTTCACCCATTTCTACGTGCAGAACGAGAAGAGCCGCGAGCTGCTCGCCAACATCGGCATCGACAACGTCACCGTCGTCGGCGACACCCGCTTCGACCGCGTGCTGCAAATCAAGGAGGCCGCCAAGAGCCTGCCCGCCATCGACCGCTTCATTGGCCAAAGCGAAAAGGGCGAAGCCCCGAAGGTGTTCGTTGCCGGCAGCAGCTGGCCCCCCGACGAGGAAATCTTCATCCGCTATTTCCAGCAGCATAAAGACTGGAAGCTCATCATTGCTCCACATGTCATCGGCGAAGACCACCTGGAGCAGATAGAGAAGCAGCTGCAGGGGTGGCACGTCAGCCGCTACACCCGTCTGCAGTCAATAGAAACCACCACGCCGGCAGCACCCACAGAAGCATCGGCACTCATCATCGACACCTTCGGCCTGCTCTCCAGCATCTACCGCTTTGCCACCGTATGCTACGTCGGCGGCGGCTTCGGCGTGAGCATCCACAACACCTTGGAGGCTGCCGTCTGGGGCAAGCCCGTCATCTTCGGACCCGAGAACCGGAAGTTCCAGGAGGCGCAGGGGCTGAAAGCCTGTGGCGGAGGCTTGGAGATTACGAGCTACGCCGACTTCGAGGCGCTGATGAACCACTTCGAGGCCGATGCCGACAGCCTCAATGCCGCCGGGCGCAAGGCTGGCGAATACGTGGAGGCACTGACAGGGGCCACAAAGAAGATTCTTTCAGACATCACCATAATATAAAAGAACTATTATGAACGGAAAGGCAACACACAGGCAACTCATCACGCTGTCAGCCACCATCGCCATGCTGGCGGTGGCCCTGCTGCTGCCCTTGGTGAACCTCATGAGCTACCGCTTCACGCTCTTCGACCTGCCTCACAAAATCCAGCGTCTGGTGCCCGGTGCTGCTCCCCAAGCCCTGGCCTACGTCCTGCTGCTGCTCCTGCTGCTGGCCCCCGTGGTGCTGTCGCTCCTCACCTGGCTCAAGGGCAAGGCTCCGAAAGGCCTGGTCGCGCTGCCCTGCTGCACCGCCGCCCTCCTCACCACCCTGCTCCTACTGGCCAAGAGGCCCGACCCCGGCGTGGGGCTGTGGGTCTACCTGGCAGTGGCCGCCACCCTACTATTCACACTAAGACGAAACTTTTCTTAATTAACTTTATTATTAACCATTTAAAAACTTAAACATTATGAACAAATTAACTAACGAACAATTCACATTGTTTACAGCCATCGGAGCAGGTCTGCTCATTCTGTGCATCATTGCCTTCCCGGCCATCTCACTGGGCTATGGCATCAGCTTCACCGGTCTGAGCTTGATTGGCGATGCCCCCTTCCTGGCAGTGCTCGCCATTCTGCTCATGCTGCTCTCGCCCATCTATCTGCTGCTCTACACCTACAGAGACAAGCCGTCGCTGGCTCAGCTGAAGCCCATCTTCGTCATCAAGGAGCCTATTGTCTACATCCTGCCTGTCATCCTGGCCGTCATCGCCATCATCTACTTTGCCATCGAGGCCAGCCTGTCTATAGTAGGATTCGGCCTGTGGTTCTACCTCGTGGTGAGCGCAGCCCTCTGCTACATGGCCACGCAGCTGAAATAGTACGGACAGACCCCTGTAAATAACCCCGCCAGCCGATGCGCCGCGTCGTCATCCTGCTGCTCCTGCTTGCCGCAGCCCCTATGCTGAGGGCGCAGACATGGCAGCAGGTCTACGACGACGTGATGACCATCGACGGCGACGACGACGAGACTGGCGAACTGCTCAACGACAGCTACGAACTGCTGGAGCAGCTCGCCAGTCATCCTTTAGACCTGAACCGCTGCACACGCGACGACCTGGAGCAGCTGCCCTTCCTCTCGGCGCAGCAGGTCATGGACCTGCAGCAATACCTCTACCGCTATGGCCCCATGCGCTCCTTGGGCGAGCTGCGCATGGTGTCGTCGCTGAGCCACCAGCAGCTCGCACTGCTGCCCTTCTTCGTCTACGTCAGCGGACAGCCCGACGTCCCTACTGCCGACCCCTACCCCCGCCTCGACACGCTGCTGCACCGCGCCCGCCACACGGTGAGTCTCACCGCGCGCCTACCCCTCTACCGGCGCGAGGGCGACAAGAACGGCTATCTGGGCTACCCCTATCGCCACACGCTGCGCTACGAGCTGAGCAGCAGCAACCGCCTGCGCCTGGGACTCACAGCGGCACAGGACGGCGGCGAGCCATTCCTGGCAGAGGGCAACGGCTGGGGCTACGACCACTATGCCGCCTACCTTCAGCTGCGCCGCCTGGGCTGTCTCGACAACCTCGTGGCTGGCCACTACAAGCTATCGGCAGGCATGGGGCTGGTGCTCGGACAGAGCTTCCAGTTAGGTAAGCTGGCCACGCTGCAAAGCCTCGCGCGCAGCACCAACACCGTGCGGCCCCATGCCTCGCGGTCGGAAGCCGACTACTTCCTCGGAGCCGCCGCCACCATCGCACTGTTCAGGCAGGAGCAGCTGCCCATGGCCAACCGCCGGCAGCTATTCATCACCGCCTTTGCCTCACACCGACCCATCGACGCCACGCTCACAAAGAGCGGACAGGCGCAGACGCTCATCAGCAGCGGCTACCACCGCACGCCCGCCGAGATGCTGAAGAAAGGCAACACCCACATCTCTGCCGGAGGCACGCACCTGACATATCGCCGGGGAGCGGTGCAGCTGGGGGCCACAGCCGTCTACTCACGCCTCGACCGCGAGCTTCAACCACAGCGGCAGACGCTCTTCCGCCGGCACTACGCCCACGGCCGCCACTTCCTGAACATCAGCACCGACTACGCCTACACCCACCACCGCCTGGCCCTCAGCGGCGAGACGGCCATCGACAGCCATGGTGCACTGGCCACCGTCAACGCCCTGAGTCTGCTGCCGTCGGCAAGCGTCAGCCTACTGGCCGTGCAGCGCTTCTACAGTTACCACTTCACCACTCTCTACGGCCACAGCTTCAGCGAGGGAGGGCGCACGCAGAACGAAAGCGGCATATACCTCGGGGCCACCTGGCAGCCAATGGCACACCTGCAGCTGCAGGCATACGCCGACTACGCCTACTTCCCTTGGGCCCGCTACCAGGTGTCACAGTCGTCGCACGCCTGCGACATACTCGCACAGCTCTCCTGGCAGCGCGGCTCATGGACGTTACTGGGCCGACATCGCACACGCCTGCGACAGCGCGACAACGATGCGAAAACGGCCTTGGTGGGCAATGACAGCCACCAAGACCGCTTCTCAATAGCCTATCAGCAGGGCTTATGGACACTAAAGACACAGCTCGACCTGAGCCGCACAGTCGGCGGGAAGACCGAAAAGGGGTGGATGGCGAGCCAGCTGGCACAGTATGCCACTACCGACGGACTGCGCCTCAGCCTGCAGGCAGCCTATTTCAACACCGACTCCTACCAGAGCCGTATCTACCTGAACGAGCGCCAGCTGCAACACGACTTCTATTTCCCCACCTTCTACGGGCAGGGCATGCGCCTCGCGCTCTACGCCCAGCACACACTCAGCCCACGCCTGCGGCTGACCGCACGCTTAGGCCACACGAAATACTTCGACCGCCCCACCATCGGCAGCGGCCTGCAGCAGATTGGCCACTCGTGGCAGACCGATGTCGACCTACAGCTGCGCCTGCGACTCTAACGCTCCATGAGATGGGCATAGCGCATGCCCACGGCCACACCATTGGCCGTGGCTTCGTCGGTGAGCAGGGCCAGCAGTTTGTAGGCGAAGGGGAAGGCAGCCGCCGGACCCTCGGCAGTGACGATGTTGCCGTCGTGGGTGCACAGCTCGCCCGTGTACTCGGCTCCTTGCAGCAGCTGCTCGAAGCCGGGGTAGCAGGTGGCCTTGTGGCCACGGAGCACGCCCATCTGGCCCAGCACCACGGCAGGAGCGGCACAGATAGCTGCCACCTTGCGGCCGCCCTCCACCTGGGCCGTCACGGCCTCGCGCACACGCGAACATTCATAAAGGTTACTGGCACCGGGCATGCCGCCGGGCAGCAACAGCAGGTCGGCATCGTCGAAGCGGCAGTCACCCACCAGGGCATCGGCCACTATCTGCACGCCGTGGGCCGACGTCACCAGCAGGTTGTCGTCCATCACGCTCACCGTCACTACCTCCACACCGCCACGACGAAGCACGTCGACGGGAATGAGGGCTTCGACATCCTCGAAGCCGTCAGCCAAAAAAACATAAACTTTTGCCATCGTATTTAAAATAAAATGAGTAAATTTGCAGCTGCAAATATACTAAAAGTTTTTCACACTGAAAAGAAAACAGGAAATTATGTCACCATCGACCCTCACTTTTGCCCTCTTCGGCAATGTCTACCAGCACGAGAAGTCGGCAGCCATACAGCAGGTGCTCGACTGCCTGCGGCAGCACGACGCCACCATCTTGATAGAAGAAGAATACTACGACTTCCTCTGCTGCTCTGAACTCATCAGCCCGGAGAATATCAACACCTTCTGCGGCACCACCTTCAATGCCGACTTCGCCATCTCCATGGGCGGCGACGGCACGCTGCTGAAGACTGCCAGCCAGGTGGGGCAGAAGCAGACGCCCATCCTCGGCGTGAACATGGGGCGCCTGGGCTTCTTGGCCGATGTCAGTGCGAAAGACTTCCCAGCCACCGTCAATGCCCTGTATCAAGGCGACTACAGCGTGGAAGACCGCAGCCTCATCAGCGTAGAGACCGACGGCGAACCCATCGAGGGCAGCAACTGCGCACTGAACGACATTGCCATTCTCAAGCGCGACAGCGCGTCGATGATCAGCATACGCACAACCATCGACGGCGAATACCTCACCACCTACCAGGCCGACGGCCTCGTCGTCTCAACCCCAACTGGCTCAACAGCCTATTCGCTCTCAAACGGCGGACCCATCATCGTGCCGCGCACAGGGGTGCTGTCGCTCACGGCCGTAGCACCCCACTCTCTCAACGTACGCCCCATCGTCATCCCCGACTCTGCCGAGATCAAGCTAACCGTCAGCAGCCGCAGCCACACATTCCTCGTGGCCATCGACGGACGCTCCACAAAAATGCCCGAAGGCACCACCCTAAGCCTACGCCGCGCACCCTACCAAGTCAAGGTAGTAAAGCGACCCACCACCCGCTACTTCGCCACGCTACGCGAAAAAATGATGTGGGGAGCAGACACCAGAGGATAAATAATTACTGCAGCAACCAGCACCTACCTGCACCTACCTGCACCTACTGCACCTACCTGCACCTACTGCACCTACCTACGCCCACGCCTTTTAGAAAAAAACGCACGCCTTTTTGGAAAAAACGCACGCCTTTTTGAAAAAAACTGGCACTTCAGGTAAATAATCTTTACGTTAAGTCCTGCCGTCCGAAGACAATCAATCAAAGCGAAACACTTTTCTCCATGTTTCATAAGCTTTTCTCCATGTTTCATCGCCCGCCTTTCGCCCAGCACCAGCAGTTGCACCAAACGGGGCGCAGGTGCAAGCAGCAGTGCAACATAACTACTTGATTGTCAGCACCGGTGCAAGAAGTGCAACCACAGCGCTGCTATCAAGGGCGCTTTAGCCTTTTCGCTTGATCCAGTTTTCTACTTCAACGCCCGGCATGGGGATAAAATGCTTCAGATTGTCGGTGACGGCGATGAGGCCGTAGTGACGGGCAGTGGCCCCGATGAGGATGTCGAAGTCCTCGACGGTGATGCCCTGCGAGGTCAATGCGTGGCGTATCTCGGCGTAGTCGTCGATGACATCGCTGATGGGTAGCACGGCGATGTCACGTTGCAACTCGCGCACTTCTTGCAGATGGCGATCGACGCTCTTGCTGTGAACGGCTCCGTAGAGCAGTTCCGCTATGGTCACCTCGCTCACGCACAGGTCGTCGCGGCTCTCCTGGTTCATGCGGTCTGGCACTCCGTTGCGGTGTTTGAAATACTCGATGCAAGTGTTGGTGTCGATGATGTACTTTGCCATAGTGAGTCCTTCTTATTCGTCGAACGAGGGAACAAGCCTGCTGCCTCGGCGGGCTGAGCGCCCATTGCGGATAATGGTTTCCATGTCATCGTCGCCCTCATCGTTGACCCAGCATCCTGCCAGGCTGCGGAATCCGCGCTCGCGTTCGTCCTCGTCGGTGGCGGCGGGGCGTAAGCGCACACTGTCGATGAGCATAGTGACGAGTTCCAGCTTCTGGCTGTCATCCATGTCCTTCACCAGTCCCCAGTAGTGTGTAATGGGGCGTGTGGTGTTTCGTCTTGCAGTTGTTGTTGCCATATCTTCGTCGTTGTTATTACGTTTGACGGGGCAAAGATACAACTTTTTCCTGATACTTCCGCGCCTCGCGGCAGGAAAATTTCGGCCTGTAATGCAGATATATTAAATATTTATGAGTCCACTTGTAAAAGTGTTTGCAAAAATTTTCCTTTCTTTTTGTTGCATTAGTAACGTTGTGCTGATTAAAATGTAGTGATGTGGCTAACACTAAATCAAATTATAACGGCATTTGGAAGCAAAACGTAAGCACCTCTGAAAGTGCTCTTAAAAAACACCACTTTTGCGAGTGGACTCATTATTGTTATTACATTATTATCTTGTTTACAAGCCTTGTCCTCTTCGGGGTGAGACAGTGACGGAAACCGCCGAACGCAGTTCCGCCGGGACTCTCCTTCTTAGGAGAATCTCGGCGGATATCACTTGAAATTTGCTTATGTTACCTCAGCGAGTCGAGAAACTCTTGAGGGGTCATAACGGGGATGACGGAAGCGCTGAAGTCGTCCTTGTTGCGGGTGACAATGACATCGGCACTCTGGCTGAGGGCGGAGTAATGCTGCATGGCATCCTCGAAGTCGAGAAATGCCGAGGCTACAGACTGCCTGACGGTCTCGTCATCGATGCGGGTGACGTGGCTGAGGGTGATGAACTTACGATAGTCTTCTACAATTTCCTGTGGAGACATGCCGTAGTGCTTCTCCATCAGATAGCTACCTGTGGCAAACGAGAGTGCTGAGACGCACAGGTCAATCTTTCTGTTCAGCGCAAGGCTGACTATCATTGCTGCGGGCCGGTAGAAGCTGCCGCGCCGTGCGATGAAGTCGATGAAGACGTTGGTGTCGATGAATACCCTTCTCATTTGTACTTCTCATATAGGTATTGGCCGTACTCCTGCTTGATGTCGATGTCGGGCGAGAGGGGCGGCACGTTGCTGAACATAGCCTCCACGGCGGGGTCAATCACCAGGTCGGCCTCGGTGATGATGGGGTCTGTCTGCTCCACCTCGGCCACTGTGGGGCGCCCCGTCACCGGCACGAACAGCCTGACGTAGTCGGCGACCTTCGCCAACAGCGGACTCAGGTCGTAGCCATAGGGCACTTCTACTGGGATATTGATTGTTGTACTCATATCGTTTGTCTCCTATTATATATTCGTGGGGGCAAAGATACAAATATAATTCGAAAAATCCAAAGTTTTTCCGACTTTTCAGCTTATCTTCTCTTCACTTTATAATAGGTATAGAGTCAACCAGCAAATCCTCTCGTTCTTGCAATAGAAAAGACAAATTGCCCCCTATTTTCATGACAACTTGCCCATTCTGGGCTATCACCAAAAGAGGAGAGTACCTCTGCCCCACGTTTATTTTGCATTTTTTCACCTGACAGGAAATTAATTAAAAACCCTCTATGTTTGGAGCATCAAGAAAAAATGCTTACCTTTGCATTCGCTTTTGGCTTATGAACCGATAAAATACTGTTTCCCTAAAAAGATGGAATGATCATGGCAAACAACAACGACATTTTAAACAAAGTAGCGACCATGAAGCAGGAGATGCACGACGTGCTGACTCAGAACATCCTGCCCTTCTGGCTCGACAAGATGCAGGACCGCGAGCATGGCGGTTTCTACGGCCGCATGGACGGCCACTACCAGCTTTACCCCGAGGCTGACAAAGGTGCCATTCTCAACGCCCGCATCCTCTGGAGCTTCTCAGCCGCCTACCGGGTGTTAAGTGAACACTCTTCACTCCTCCAGGCCGCCACGCGGGCCAAGGACTACATCATTGACCACTTCATCGACCACGAGCAGGGCGGCGTCTACTGGAGCGTAGACTACCTGGGCCGCCCCAAGGACACGAAGAAGCAGTTCTACGCCATCGGCTTCGCCATCTACGGCCTGTCGGAGTATGCCCGTGCCACCGGCGACCGCGAGGCCCTGGACTATGCCCTGCAGCTCTTCGACTGCATCGAGGAGCACGCCTTCGACCATGAGTACAACGGCTACATTGAAGCTACGACGCGCGACTGGCAGCCCATTGCCGACATGCGTCTCTCTGACCTCGACGCCAACTACCCGAAGTCGCAGAACACCCACCTGCACATCATTGAGCCATACACCAACCTCTACCGCTGCCTGAAGGAGTTTCAGGCTGCCAGCTCGTGCAACTATGTGCCTGCCATCGGCAGCGTCCTCCCCGTTGACGTGTCAGTACCAACTGAGACGCTGCTGCGCGTGGAGGCTGCCCTGCGCAACCTCATCAGCATCTTCACCGACCGCATCCTCAACCCCGAGACCCACCACCTCGACCTGTTCTTCGACATGGACTGGACGCGCGGCGCCGGCCATCTGGAGAGCTACGGCCACGACATCGAGTGCTCGTGGCTGATGCACGAGGCGGCCCTCGTGCTGGGCGACGAGCAGGTGCTGCGCAAGGTGGAGCCTATCGTGCGCATGGTGGCGAAAGCCAGCGAGAAAGGGCTGCGCCCCGACGGCTCGATGATCCATGAGGCCAACCTCGACAGCGGACATGTGGACGACGACCTCCACTGGTGGGTCCAGGCAGAGAATGTGGTGGGATGGGCCAACCTCTACCAGCACTTCGCCGACACCGACGCCCTGGAGAAAGCCCTCCGTGGCTGGAAATACATCAAGGAAAACCTCATAGACTGGGAGCACGGAGAGTGGTACTGGAGCCGACACGCCGACGGCACGCTGAACCAGGACGACGACCACGCCGGATTCTGGAAGTGCCCCTACCACAACAGCCGCATGTGCCTCGAAATCATCGAGAGATTCTAAAGACAGACCATCATTTCGCGGAAAAAAAGCACTTTTTAGGCAAAAAGCTTGGAGGTTTGAAGGAAATTCCTTAATTTTGCACACGCAACATGCAGTGTGCAAAACAAAGAGGAAGCTATGTCAATATCAAAGACAAGACTATTGCTGGTAGACGTGGCGCGCCAGCTGTTTGCCAAAAACGGACTAGAGAATACCACGATGAACGACATTGCCCAGGCATCGGGCAAAGGACGACGCACGCTCTACACCTACTTCAAATCGAAGGAGGACATCTACTATGCCGTCATCGAGACAGAGCTGGAGCGACTCAGCGACAAGCTCGACGAGGTGGCAGCACGAAAGATCAGCCCGCAGGAGAAGGTCATAGAGCTCATCTACACCCATCTGAGCATGATACGAGAGACGGTGGTGCGCAACGGCAACCTGCGCGCCGAGTTCTTCCGAAACATCTGGATGGTAGAGAAGGTGCGCAAGCATTTCGACCTCGCCGAAGTGGAACTCTTCCGCAAGGTGTTCGCCGAGGGGAAGGAAGACGGCGAGTTCGACATAGAGAACGTCAACCTCGTGGCCGACATCACGCACTACTGCATCAAGGGCCTTGAGGTGCCCTACATCTACGGACGAATAGCCCACGGCATGCGCGAGGAAGACACCAAGCCGCAAGTGGCAAAATTCGTCTACGGCGCCCTGGGGAAGCACAAACTGTAGAGCAAAGACTGTAGACTATAGACTGTAGACTGTAGACTGTAGACAGAAAGTTCAGTATGTTGCGATGGTATCGCAACATTTAGCCGGCAGGATCTTATTCATTATATATATAAAAGAAAAAAAATGGGATTATTACAAGGAAAGACTGCGCTCATCACAGGTGCAGCACGCGGTATCGGGAAAGCTATCGCGCTGAAGTTTGCCGAGGAAGGCTGCAACATTGCATTCACCGACCTCGCCGTCAATGAAGAAACAGAGCAGGAAATAGCTGCCAAGGGCGTGAAGGCGAAGAGCTACGCCAGCAATGCCGCCGACTTCCAGCAGACGGAAGAGGTGGTGGCACAGGTGAAGGAGGAGTTCGGCAGCATCGACATCCTCGTCAACAACGCCGGCATCACCAAGGACGGCCTCATGCTACGCATGAGCGAGCAGCAGTGGGATGCCGTCATCGCCGTCAACCTGAAGTCGGCCTTCAACTTTATCCATGCCTGCGTGCCGGTGATGATGCGCCAGCGTGGCGGCTCCATCATCAACATGGCCAGCGTAGTAGGCGTTCACGGCAATGCCGGACAGGCCAACTACGCTGCCTCGAAGGCTGGACTCATCGCACTGGCCAAGAGCATCGGACAGGAGATGGGTCCGAAAGGCATACGCGCCAACGCCATCGCACCGGGATTCATCGACACGGCCATGACGCAGGCCCTCTCAGAGGAAGTGCGCCGCGAGTGGTGCCAGAAGATTCCACTGCGCCGGGGCGGCACCGTCGACGACATTGCCAACTGCGCCGTCTTCCTCGCCTCCGACATGTCGAGCTACATCAGCGGACAGGTCATACAGGTCGATGGCGGCATGAACATGTAGGCCCCTGAACAGCTCGAAGCACCAAAAGAGAAATCCTTCACCGCCGGCGTAGCATGCTGATGCTTACGCCCACGGTGAAGGATTTTTTCAAGTTTTTTCGACGAAAAGAGTAGGCTATTACGTTTTTTCTTCGTAAATTTGCGGCCAGAAGTAGAAACGAAGTAAAGAAACGGGAGGAAGAAGATAGTGGAAGTAGTCTACGAAGACAACCATATCATTATTGTGAGCAAACAGAGCGGCGAGATTGTGCAGGGCGACAAGACCGGCGACCGTCCGCTGTCGGACGTGGTGAAAGCCTACATCAAAGAGCGATACCAGAAGCCCGGCGCGGTGTTTCTCGGCGTCACCCACCGCCTCGACCGCCCCGTGAGCGGCCTTGTGGTCTTCGCCCGCACGTCGAAGGCGCTGAGCCGCCTGAACAAGATGTTTGCCGAGGGAAAGGTTCACAAGACCTACTGGGCCATTGTGGAAAGTGGAAAGCTAAGAGTGAAGAGTGAAGAACGGCTTGCTTTGCAGCCCCAAGGGGAGATTCCATCTGCTGCCGCTGAAGGAGTACTTCTAACCCACTGGCTGACGCGCAACGAGCAGCAGAACAAGTCGTATGCCCACGACCATGAGGTGGCAGGGAGCAAGAAAGCCATGCTGCGCTACCGCGTCGTTGCCCGCGGCGACCGCTACCTGCTGCTGGAGGTGGAACTGCTCACGGGCCGCCACCACCAGATTCGCTGCCAGCTGTCGGCGGTGGGGCTGCCCATCCGTGGCGACCTGAAATACGGTGCCCGGCGCAGCAATGCCGATGGCAGCATCTCGCTGCTCTCGCGGCGCGTGGAGTTCGTCCATCCCGTCTCCGGACAGACCGTCAGCGCAGAGGCCCCGCTGCCCCCCGACCCGCTCTGGCAGACGCTGCTGGAGCAAGCAGAGCCACAGGTGGCGAAAACCGAACAGCAACTATGAGAGCGTTTCTGTCACAACTCACGGGCACGCAGTTCCTGCTGTCGCTGGCCCTGTTTCTCACAGCGGGCATGGCCGTCTGGCTGCGGGGCTACCGCCTGGTGGGCTGGATGGCCCGCCAGGGCATGGCCGCGAAGGTGGCCGTGGCAGCGGCCCTCGTGGCGGCAGTGGTGGCAGTGGGCTGCTTCGTGCCCCTGAGCGTCGGGAGCTATGGCATCTGGTTGGCACTACCCTTCAGCATAGCCCTCGTGGCCACTGCCGTGCTGGCCGTGGCGGTGGTCTCTGCCTTCCGCCGCGAAGAGGCAGCCGCCGGCGCGCCCACAGGCATCGGCCGCCGCCAGCAGAGCCTTCAGCTGCTGGCAAAGACCATGGTGTGGATATGGAGCTGGGGGTGGGTGCTCTACTTCGTGGCCATAGCCATAGGCCGCCAGCCCCATGTGGGTGCCGAGCTGCTGCTGCGGTCGGCCGTGGGTGCCCTCGACCTCTTCCTGCTCGACGTTGACAGCAATATCTACGATGCCATCCAGCACTACGCCGTGCTGAAAGGGCTGCTCACCACTGCCAGCTTCGCCGCCGCCCTCTGCACGGCCCTGCTCGTCATCAGCCTTGTGCTGGCGCGCCTCAGGGCGTGGCTCCATGTGCGCCACCTGCTGCCCGACAGCCGCCACGACCACCTCTACCTCTTCTTCGGCATGAGCGACGGCGCTCGCCTGCTGGCCGACGATGTCTATGCCAGCGACCCCCGCTCCATCATCGTCTTCATAGAGCAGAGCCTCGACAGCGAGGGGGCTGCCGACGGCGGCGACGATGCCGACGGCTGGAAGAGCATCATGAGCATGCTCACGCACCGCCGCCGCACCTTCCGTGCCACCCACGAGGACAACCGGCGGGCACTGGCCATTGCCAACGCCGCCGTCAGCAGCCTCGACGGCGACAGGGGACAGCAGCCGGCCGACCTCTTCCACTGCCTCGGCCTCGACGCCGTAGGGCACATGGTAAGCACCTTAGACAGCCTCGACGGTGGCGAGCTGCACATCTTCTTCCTGGCCGACGATGCCCACGACAACGTGCTCGCGGCCACGCTCATGGCCACCGACCGAAGCGTGCAGTCGCCAGCCTTCGCCACCACCATCTACTGCCGTGCGCCGCGCAGCGGTGTCAACAGCGCCATCGAAGACCTGGGGCTGCCGCCCGAGCGGCGCGTGGCCCTGCGCCTGCTCGACACGGCCCACCTGGCCGTAGAAGACCTGAAGACGCACCGCCACTGCCACCCCGTGAACTTCGTCGACGTGGAGACCCTCGCCGACGCGAACCCCGGCACCGTCAGCAGCCCCTTCGTCAGCCTCGTCATAGGCTTCGGCCAGACGGGCCAGGAGGCCGTGCGCTTCCTCTACGAGTACGGCGCCTTCGCCAGCAACACAAGCAGCACCGGCGAGGCCCTGCGCAGCCCCTTCAGCTGCCACGTCGTAGACCAGGCCATGGCCACCATCGAAGGCACCTTCATGGCCAGCGTGCCAGGCGCAAGCTGCCAGCCCGTGGCAGCGGCCGCCGCCACGGGCCGCCAGAGCGCCATCGTCCTCCACCACTGCCCCTTCGGCTCCGCCGCCTTCTACGACGAGGTGCTCAGCCCCATTGTCGAAGAGCTGAACTACGTCGTCGTGGCCCTGGGCAGCGACGAGCTGAACATGGCCGTGGCAGTAGAGCTGCTGAGCTACACACGCCGCCGGCGCGCCGACCTCAGCCACTTCTGCATCTTCTGCCGCGCCTACGAGGAGAGCCACTACCGCCACCTGGAGCAGACAGCCGACCACTACCGGCGACAGCTCGGCGAGAGCCACATCGTGCTCTTCGGCCGCCAGAGCAACATCTTCAGCCACCGCCTCATCGTAGACGATGCCTTCCTCAAGCAGGGACAGCAGTACTACGAGAACTACCGACGGCTGAACGTAGACCCCGACAACGACGAGGGCACCTGGGAGGAGCGCCGGCAGGCCACACTCCAGGGCGGCAAAGGCACGCCCGGCGAGCGCAGGAGCCGACTGCGGCGCAAGGAGACGCAAGACCGCTCCAACGCCCTGCACGCCATGACGAAGGTGCTGCTCTTCGAGCGTGCCGCCACCGCCGCCCAGGCACCGCTGCTGGCCCGCCGCATGCTGGCGCAGCGACCGCCGGAGGGGCAGCCGCGCCACTGCTACCCCCAGCTCACCCCGCAGCAGCAGCGCCTCATGCTCAACATGGCCATGGGAGAGCACATCCGCTGGAACGCCTCGCACGAGATGCTCGGCTACACCGGCGACACCGACGCCCACTACTGCGACGAGCGCACCAAGCGCCACAACTGCCTCAAGCCCTGGAGCGCACTCGACCAGGAGTCGGCCAACGCCGGCTACAAGGTCAACTACAAAGTCTTCGACTTCGGCGTAGTAGAGACCACCCTCAAGCAGGAGTACGACAGGGGAGAGGACGACAAGCCATAAAGAAATGCCGCCAACTTGGTACTGCCGCAGCAGCCCGTGCCTTCAGCATCGACTTCGGCGACGGCGAGACCACTACGCCCACGGCTACGTGTCGCCAGAGACGGCCCACGAGTGGCTCTCCTGGCGGCGCAGCCTCTATCAGGAGAGCCCAGCTGCTGCGGGGTGAGCGAGGAGAGCCCGCCGGGTATTTTTTTTGCAGTTCAGGTGTTACAGGAGTAACTCCTGAGCTCCTTTAACTACTATTAGTACATTTTCCTGCCGTTTTCTCGCAAAAAAAGCTTATCTTTGTGGCCGATTTACGCACGCCGATGAAGAAGAAGAAGAAGAAGTTGCTCAAGTGGATGGGGATTGTGCTGCTAAGCCCCGTGGTGCTGCTGCTCATACTGGCAGCATTGCTCTACGTGCCACCCATTCAGAACTGGGTGGCACGGCAGGTGGCGGCATACGCCTCGGAGCAGACGGGGATGGAGATCACGGTGGACCACGTAGACCTCTGCTTCCCCCTCGACCTGGGCGTCCGCGGTCTGCGGGTGGTCAGCAGCACGGGCGACACCATTGCCGACGTGGGGCGCGCAGTGGCCGACGTGCAGCTATGGCCGCTCATGAAGGGAGAGGTGGTGCTCGAC
>Ga0310691_10003399_pt1 | contig 19203 bp, 19 predicted proteins | sample 176DNAGHGlowgp2_FD_203887 | JGI IMG/M metagenome (GOLD analysis project Ga0310691, IMG submission 203887) | Sheep rumen microbial communities from Palmerston North, Manawatu-Wanganui, New Zealand - 1766 DNA GHGlow gp2 (v2) (version 2) | ecosystem: Host-associated > Mammals > Digestive system >...
GAGCGAACCCTGCATCATGCAACTGAAATACATAAGTGTTATATGCGCCAGATGGATTATCTGCGCTGTTCATACGTAGATCGGCATCAAAATGAAACCGTTGTAAACCACCATTTTTGTTTGTCAAGTTGGAATTAACTGAAACTATTTTTGTTTCGGTTCTGTAACCTGTATCACTGGCATAGTCAACTATACTTGCATAACACAGCCTGTTGGATATACCGCTTTGTTCAACTTCATGGTCTGAGGATTCAGCAGGGTAATACTTTGCTGTTGAGCCACCTGTTTCAGATGAATGGGTGAAGCTTATTAATGACTTCAATTGCGCGTAGGATTCATCCGATTCGTTTTCCTTAACGCACCTGTCAAAGTCTAAGTCAACCAATGTACGCTTGGTCATTTCAACATATGACGAATAGCCAAACTTGCGCCCCGCATTAGTTCCGTATCCTAACTCAAATGTCAACTGTTTCTCATCTGTATATGCGATTGGCAGTGTTACGCTCACGCCAACATCGTCAATAACCTTAACTCTGTCTTGCGTCACAAAAACAACGTAATATTGTGTATTAACGTGCAGTCTGCCAACCGTCCTGCCGGAATACACAATACTTCCCTGCGTTCCAGAAATAGTGAATAATTCTGTACCATACACCCTTATATTCTGTTGCGCTCCTGTTGCTTTGCCAATAACTGCGCAGAATGGAAGCCGATTAATTGGGCGAGCATAAAATAATGATGACTGCCCAGAAACCCCAACACGTATCGCACCTGTTCCTGTTAATATAGTTGGCTGATTTGCTGTGTCACCTGTTGCAGTATATTGATGATTTTCATCAATAAAATCAGTCCTTGTTGTGAAGTCATCAATAAAAGCTGATTCGTATCCGTTAAACAAGTCCTGAATTGAAAATGTGTCATTATGGCTTAAAAGCAAGTTCAGCGTATCGACTGAATCATTCAATTCGGCTATCCCACTTTCAAGTGTTTCGATTACTGTTGATGTATATTCTGCATCATAAAGAGTCAATTGCGGATATGATCTATATGTGGCGATATATACATATCCATCTTCAACAGGTTCAAAAAGCCTATTGTAATCGGTTGCTACGGCTGATGTATTTGCAACTAAAAACTTCTCTGCGGATATAGAAGTTTCACCGTCAAAAAGCGACTTGCTAAAAACTGCGATCGGACGTTCATTATCAAGATATACACCTTCGCCATATAGAATATATGATTGACCACTTTCAACTGGGTAAATATACACCTTTTTGGTGGTAGAACTCTGCGCCACAATGTTCCCGCTTGCGCTAATCTGTGCCGAATATATCGCTGAAACGCTGACCGCATCTTTTCGCTTAATAGACGCATCCATGTACTCGATTAAATCACTTGATGGAATGGTTTTTCTTTCCACAAATGCCGTTGTGTCCATAAGTTCAATAATAGGAGTAACCGCACTTTGGCTATAAACGTCATGCGTCACGTACAGATATTTAGTGCTTTCTGGTGCGGTAACATACTTAACAACATTTGTCCGTGTGCTTTCGCCGTAAACAGATGTTAAAATATTGTTATATTCGTCTGCGAATATGATAACAAGATTTCCTGTCCCATAAGAGGTAAATGTCACTTTATACGTGCATCCAGATATAGCGGTAATTTTAGTCCTTGTCTTTGTTTCGGACGTTCTCGAAATTACCATGTTATTAGCATTATTAGTATAATATCCACTTTCAAAGACTGCGTTCTGATTTGTTGCGTTATAACTTAAATCCTGCTTTAAATCAGTAATCTCATCGCCGGTCTTCTTCGCATCGGCAGGCTGATCCTCCTGTGTGAGGGTCTTATCCGTGTTGACCGCCGTGGCGTTGTAGACGCCACCGGAGACCCAGCTGGTGCCGTCGTAGTAGTACCAGTTTCCGAACGTGTATCCGGTCTCGGATCCAACGTACACATAGACCCGTGTCGTGTCGGTCATTTCTGCTGCTGCCGAAGCGACGAGAGGAGATCCAACAAACGTTTTGATGTTCTGCTTTAAATTGGAAATATCAGCGGTGTTAGCTTCCACCTGAGTCACCGCGGACGACAACTGCTCGGCGCTCTGGCTGGCTGCTGTAGCGCTACCGGCGGCATCCGAAGCGCTCGTAGCGGCTGCCGTAGCCGACTCAGAAGCACTAGTAGCACTCTGACCAGCCTCTGTTGCCGACGTCGAAGCTTCCTGTGCTTTTGCGGTTGCTGTCTCAGCTCCCTGAGTAGCCTCTGCCGCTTTAGACGCGACACGACATTCCTGATTGCGGGCAGCAAGGTCGGTAGCCTTGAAGATGAAGGACTCCGTATAAGCACCCCACTTGACGGTTACCTTCTGCGAGACCGCCGCCCCGTCAAAGCGAACAGCCACACAAACATGATCATCACCTGCTGATGCCGTATAAGCGGCACCTTCTACTGTGGTTTCATCGGTCACAAGGACCGTATCCTTCGCAAAGATACGGGCAAAGATATACCATCCCGTCTCCTGCAGGTTAAAGTCCGGATACTGCGTTACGTCATCAACGTAGGTCGGGATACCGACAGCATCGATGACAGGGCCGGTGCTGATCTCGTCATCTGTCATGGATTCAACCCGATTGGCATTTCTCCCCATGACGCCGGCCATCTCCTGCAGTGCCTTCCAGATGCCGTGCTGGGCGATGTTCTCGCTGATTATTGCGGCCATAGGCTATGTCCTCCTTATAAATCCTCAGTATGGTACAGACCATGCTGGGTAAACATTTAAATATGTGTCATCACTCGACGCCAGGAACGCCGCGTAAGCGGTTCCGCTGGTACCGTTGTGGACTGACAGCGCCCTGCTGTATGCGCTGTCGTTCGTCTTCTCACTGATAACAGTGATGTTCTCAAGGCGCCTTGTCTGTCCGACGTCCCGGATCCGCAAGGTTCCGACCTCGCCAAACAGGATCATATGCTCAAGCAGTGCGGAGCTGTTTTCATCCTTCATCAGGACCGCATCACCACCAGCGGGCACTGCGAATTTTTCCTTGTCAAAGTATACGTTGCCGGTCTTTGTTCCGCCCATCGTAAATACGACAGCATCCGTCTCACTCTCAAGACTTGCCACCTGACGCACCAGCGTACCCGTCAGGTTGACAGTCTTGCCGATACAGACGCCGTGGGACGCTGAATAGTCGCCACAAGTCACCGTGATTGTGGCGCACCCAAAGCCTACTCCTGTGATCACGCCGTTCTCATCCACTGTAGCTACAGACTCATCAGAAGATGAGTAAGTAACCGGATCAGTACAGCCTGCAGGTGATACGGTGGTCACGTACTGCGTCGTTTCACCGATGGTCTTGACATTCGACGTCACATTGTAAGTAATGCCGGTACAGTGCAGGGCGAACTCCAGCGTTGCCTCCGCCGTGATCGTCTCGCCCATCTCGCCGACCGCAACGAGCTGAATTGTCGTTGTCTGCGTCGTGGTCTTGACGTGGTAGATGACGTTGTCGCCTACACGAAAGCCGTAGCCGGGTAAGCGGCTGGTCCCGATGTCAATGTATGCAGGCGCCTTGTTTAACCTGATGTGGACCGCCCACATGCTGACGGTATCGCCGGGTGCCGGGTCATACTCACCGGACCGTTCCGTGTATGCCCTGACGCTGGTAATCTCCATCGTCAGCTGTTCGTATTCCGGCTGCGGCGCCTCCTCCAGGCGTCTGCGGATGGCGTCAAGGGCTACCGGCGCAAGCAGGTATGCCTTGCCATTACCGGCATTGCCCTTCGGGTCAGCGCCAGAGTATACTCCGTGTCTATACATGGTCAGCCTCCTATCGTGTCAGCTGGCACGGTGTACTCCAGCTCCAGACTATCCCTCGCACCTGCTGTATAGCTGGCCACTTTTGCGACCCAAGCCTGCAGGCTTTCCGGCCAGTCTTCCGTACTCTCGTACGCCGTCGACTTAATCGTATATGCGTACGGATAACTGCTCACGACCTCGACATACAGCGTGTCGTCGTAGGCCTGCAGCCACTCTTCCATAGCGGCTTTGGTTCCCAGATACCGGTTGGTCTTGTATGCCAGCTGAATCCACTTGCGTTTTGTCTCTACATTGGCTGCAAGGTCGTACGGACAGTCCAGCTCCCATGCCAGTTCATCCAGCCGCCATTCCGGCGCCGTACTGACATCTGTAATCAGCTTCTTGCTGGTCTCAACAATCTCATTCAGCTTCCGCATACCGGCCTGTATCGCCATCGCAACGGCCTTACCGTTGACATCCTTATACAGCCATGCAGGCAGGTGGTCCTTGACGTTGTAGGTCATTCCAGCGCCCCTTTCTGCAGTGTCAGATCAACCTCGCCATACCAATGTTCGCCAACGGTATACACGGGCGTGAGGATTGGTGAGTTTGTCCGGGTCATTGTTCCGGAGCTAGTCTCAAATTCGCAGTTTGCGAACTGAACTTTTAATGCTCCTGCCTGAAACAGCATGGCCTTCAGTTTGTCCGGATGGAATGGCCGACCAATCTTGAAATGCTGCCACTGCTTGTATTCCTCGATTGCCTCGTTAAGATCCTCGGCCACTGCCGCGGACCCGTTGTACGTCACCACGCCCCGGATCACGTAGGCTAACCGGTCAGACGATTTAACATGGACAGTATCTGTGAGTGGCTTCACGTCATCCGCCATGATGCGCTGCAGGACAAGCCCCTGTTCCGTCTCTGTCGCCACATCAGATTCGCCCATAATGAAGACATATACATGGCCTTCCTGCTCTAATCCGGTTTCCGGATTCACATTGGTAGCGAGAGCGTCCGTGATCGTAGCTCCGGACGTAGTCTTGGCCAGCGTCTCATACTGCTTCTTTGGACCAGCCGTTGAGCTGGTGCCCATCCAGGTACGGATCCGCTCCCTGTATTCTTCATCGGTCTCGTCTTCCCGACCGCCGCCACTGGTGGAAGCGTAAGGGAAGACAGTGACCGTTCCTTCCGGTGCCGTCGCAAACTTAAATTCCGTATCGGTGGTTATGCCGTTGCCAACTGTGCCAACTGTCGTGCATGTGGCTGTAACAATGGCATGACCCTCACTGATGTACACATCATTGTTCATCTGCCAGAACAGTTTTCCATCTGTGGTCAAAAGGTTCGTTGCAGGGATCGTCTGCTCTGTTGCGGACCTGATAATCAGTTCGATACTGGCTCCGGTCGCTTTCAGTCTTGGACAGTTCCGGTTCTCGCCGATCACGTCCAGGTAATCGCCGACAGCGTACCGCAGTGTCTGCATCCGCAGGGCGTTGTCCACGCCTGCCAGCACCTGTACGATGTCGGCCTGTACACTTCGCAGAAGCATTTCCTTTTCATCCCCTGCATACAGCACGTCGCCGCCTGCCTGAACGTAGTTGTAGATCATCTCGCTCCAGATCTCATCGGGGTCATATGTCACATAATGCAGTTCAGTGTTATCCATTTATTTCTCCCCCTATCTCCACCGTACATGTGATGACCGTTGCCCCGTCTTCCGTGACGTAGGCTTCCGCGTCCACCACCTCGCAGTCCGGTTCCCATAGCATGACTCTGTCCAGTTCTGGCAGTAGTTCTTCCCGCAGGCGGGCAAGCGGCAGGTCAAAGATCGCCGGATCGAAACCTCGGTATCGGTCATACGGTACCTCGCCCATGCGGGTCATCAGAAGGTTCTTGGCGTTCTGCAGGGTACGTGGGACGAATGACTTAACCGAAAAGTCCAGCCCGCCTTCGACAGGAAGATTATCAATCGTATATCTCATCACATCACCGTTGCCCTTCCGTTACCTGCTACTTTTTTAGCTGCTGTCGTCGTTTTTGCCTTGCGGGCATAGTATTGTACCTTGGACTGTGCCGCTGTCGTGTCTTGCTTGGTGATCGTATCCTTCACCCAGCTTCCGACAGAGTCCGCAAGCTTGCTTCCTGCTACAGCCAGCCCAGCACCTGCTGCCGCTATCGTTGCGGCGATCGGTCCGCCCACCGCAAATCCTGCGCCGATAGCTTTGGCTGCGCCCTGCATGACCACAGGGTCAGAAGGCTGTACGGATATCTTGGATGAGCCATCCCCTCCGTAGTATTCGCCGCCTCCGCCGCCATCGGAGCCGCCACCACCTCCGCCGCCGCCTCCGCCAGACGAACCGCCGGAGGATGTGCTGCTGCCGGGGACGATGCCGTCCTCCTGTGAGGCCTGCTTCAGCGTCAATTTGATTTCTGCTTCGTACCATGCGCCAGTGTTGGTCATCCTGATGTTGGAAACATCAGCGGCTGTCAGCATAAACTGGCAGGTCATCAGCTTGCGGTTCCCGATGTAGAAGTAATCGGTCACGCCGTTCTGGGCTTCTTCAACAAATTTGATTGCTTCGTCCCGCACGGGTGCCCCCATACGGGAATTGAGTTTAATGGTCAGGCTCACATCTACCGGCTTGCTGATCTTCCGGGACGTGTACTTCTGCCCGCCATCCTCTGTCTCCTCTGTCTCAGCACTGCCCTTGACAGACAGGCCGGAGAAGCTGTGTACCTGTGTTGGTTCCACGAAGAACCGATGGTTTCCCCATCTTCCTACTTCTGCCATGTCAGCCCTCCTTCCACGGCGCCGTCAGCGGATACTCGCCCGCCGCCAGAAGCTCGACGACAGGGAGTCTTACCTCCTCGCCGCCGTCCAGGATCAGCTTGTCAGAGATGGCAGGGTTGGCACAGAGGATATCGGCCGTGTACTTCTCGTCTCCGTATATCAGCAGTGCGATGAGGTCGAAAGTCTCGCCAGCACTGGCAAGATAAGATTTTCCACTCAGTGTCATGCATACACCTCCATAGCTTCCCTCATCTGGTGGTCGCGGAACCACCGTTCGAACCGGTCCTTATCCGCCGCAAGTGACTGTTCAACGCCGGTTGCATCGGCGGCGTTGATGGTCGGTGCGTAGACGATGGATGTTGTCACGTTCTCCGGATTCCCATTCAGACCGCCAAACCTTGCGAAGATCTCCGGCCACGTAAAGCCGGATGCCGCACGGGCCGCGTCCAGCAAGGATGCTGTGCGGGAGGAGTGCTCTTCCGGGATCGCCCATTCAGGACCGGCCTCACCGAAGATGGATGCCTCAGTGGCGCGACCACCTTCTGCATACAGGTCTTTTCCGCCACCGATTACGTGCTTAACCACATTCATGTGGACTGTGATCTGTCGTCCCTGATAGGACTGCAGAACGGTTTCAATGTTTGATGGGTCACCTATCAGATATTCCGTCAGGTTTTGTCCATCATGAGACGTGATCTGGAAATCAAGGTTGTCAGCGTTACCGATCAGATACTCCAGAAGTTCCTGATCACTCATCGATGCTAACTTAGCATCGATGTCCGATACATCACCCTGTATTTCAACCTGTATTCCGTCACGGTCAAGCGTCGTGACGTCTGCTTCCTCCATGACCGGCGTTGCAGGAACCTCTACAGGTTCCACGTCTGTGTTCTCAGCGATGCTGTCCATTACCGGAGTGACGTGTACCTGGTACTCTTCAGATTCCGAAAAGCCTGCAAGGAAACCAGTCATATCAACGCCGCCGCCCATACTGTTGATGGCATTAAAAGCCGGTTCCCCTAAGCGGCTATACCAATCTGGGATTGTACCAGTCGCCTGTGCTGACAGGGCCTCGCCAATGATGCTTGCTGTTCGGTCACCCAGAACGCTTTCGAGGTTCGCATATGTCGCTTCATAATCCATGCCAACGTTCTGCGCGGACTCGGCAGTAACAGTTGTCCCTTCCTGTCCATGTCCGAAGATGTCGTACATGGCGGCCATCCTCTGGTAGGATGCTGCAAGGTCTGTATCACCGGTACGGGTAAACAAGTCAGCCTGAGACAGCAGGTTCTCGTATCCGCCCATGGCCTCGACTGCTTCAGTGATCAGCTTGCCCATGGAGAGGATCTCCTGCCCGTCTGTCACGTCTTTAAAAGCCTTATATGCATCACTGGTCTCATCCAGGCGACCGCCGTTACCGATATACTCACTTACAAGGTCGTTCAGTGCGCCGGCTTCTTCCGGCAGGCTGGATTCCAGTACCATCTGAGCGGTATCACCGACCAGTTTGTCCATGCGTCCACGGAAACGGCCGACTGCCGCTTGCTGCTGGCTGCGAAGTTCGGACAGCTCTCTGTCTGAATAACCCTCCGCCTCCATCATGGCGTACGTGCGGTCCTGATCACGCATCAGCTCTTCCAGCTGTTCGCTCCTCTGCTGGTCGACCATATCGACCACTTCACGGAAGCCGTCAATGCCAAGAGACTGTGCCTTACGCAGCATGCTCTGCTCTTCGACATAATTGTCGATGGCCTGCTGCTTGGCTATTAGTTTATTCATCTCATCGATGGGCGCCTGAATAGCCGCACGCTCTTCATCTGTAATCGTATTGTCTGCAAATGCCGATGTCAGAGCATCCCTCAGCTGCTGGCTCAGAGACTCAGCCTGTGCTATATCCCGCTCCATGGCAGCGGCCAGCGTAGCCATAATGCCGGTCGCAAGCGGGCTTGCATCTACACCTTCCTCACCGCCCCATGTGCGCTCCACATCAGCCGCGGTGAGGTCATATCCATTCTGGATACCGCTCACCAGCTGTTCGCCGATGTTCTCGCCCTGTTTGTAGTAGGCTTCCTTATCCGCATCTGACAGGTTCTTGCCTGTCAGAACATCCTGAATCAGGTTCTTGGACAGGGTAGATGTGAAGTCTGTATACTGCGTGTGTGCATCAAACAGCGCCTGCCTGTAGGCGTCAACATCCTTAGATGCGTTCTGAAAATCCTGACTTATGTCAGTAAGGTATCCGGCCACAGCTGTGCTATCGAGCGCGATGTCGCCGAATGTGTTTTTATAGTATGACTCGTCCAGATCCCGCCATGCCGCTGCTGCGGCGCCGATAGCGACAGCGGCAAGAATAAATCCGCCCGCTCCGGAAAACGTAGCGGCCGCAGCGCCAATCAATTTCAGCGCGCCGCCTGCCAGCATAAGCCCCGGGCCTGCTACCGCGATGACCTCAAGGCCGCTGACGATGGCGCTGAATGCTGTCGGATCCATACCCGCAAGGTTGTCGGCCAGGTCACCGATCATACCCGCCACATCTGTTACAATCGGTTCCAGTTCTTCACCAACAGACTTCTTCAGGTTTTCGATCTTGGATTCAGCTGTCCGGATGGCACCATCGAGACCGCTTCCCATCAATTCACTGGCGAACTGGGTGTATCCCTCGGCTTCACCAGCCATTAGCCTGTCGTACAAACCGCCCCAGTTATTCTCGGCAGCGTTGATCAGGTTCAGCGCTTCCGTTATGGTACGTGTCGGGAAGATGGCACCTAGCACCTTCATGGCGGCTTCGTTGTTGTCCGTCAGGTTCTCGTAACCGCCCGCAGCTTTCGCCAGTGCCTCACGCAGTTCTTCGAAGGTCTGCAGCACAGGTTTCATCTTGCCCTGTGAGTCATACAGACCTGTGAAACCGTTGTCGGTGAGGATCTCCATCGCTTCGTTGATCTCGTCTGATTTAGAAGCGATCTCCTCCAACTCTTCCGTGCTGGCACCCAGAGCTTCCATAGCTTCAGTCGCCTTGTCGGTCGGGGAGACCAGACGCATCAGGGCTGACCGGATCATGGTTCCGGCTTGAGAACCGGTCACACCGGCATCAGCCGTGACCGCAATCAGGGTCATTAACTCTTCCGGGTTCGCCGCAAAACGCATGGTCGAACCCATGGCTGTCATGGCTTCACCGAACTCTTCAACTGTCGAAGCGGAGGAGTTCGCGGCGAACACCCACTCGTTCATCCAGTCGCTCATGTCCTGGAACTCAATGCCTGCCGCGTTGGTGCTCTTGACGACATAGTCAACAGCACTGGACAGGTCCATGCCACCCGCCCTTGCAAGGTCGATGGCCGCAGGGATGCCGGTCATGATCTGCTCATAGTCCCATCCGGCGTGTGCCGCATTGGCAATGGCCTCCGCAACGTCGTTCGTATGGAAGACCGTAGTTCTTGCCCACTCGGAAGCCGCCACGTCCAGATCGGACATGACCTTTTTTAGTTCGACTGACCCCTTGCCATACGTCGTAGCCAGAGCGACCTCGGCGTCCAGCATGGCGGTCTGGTAGTCCCGGTAGACCTCAACGCTTTCCTGCCCAAACTGCAGAAGCGGTGTGCTGACTCCGGATACAATTTCTCCCAGATGCTCTAAGGTGCTGCCGACCTCGGAAAAGCCATTACCGGTCTTGGCATTGATAACAATATTGGTTGTCAAGGTCTGGCTCTTAGCCATCGGTCAGTCACCTCCTCTCACTCATGCGACGAAGACCTCGTTTATATAAATGGATTGTCCGGCAGGAATGTCGGTCGCTGTGTTGTCTCCGCAGTTCCTCGCGTAGCCAAGCTGTACTTTCCCACTGGCGTCAATCCTTAACTGCCCTTTGTAATAGTTGTTGTAGTCTGTGTACTTAATGATTGCGGAGCTGACGATAGCCGCCAGTGCCGGAAGCGTGGCAAGCTCCCAGTATCCAGCGCTTACCGCCAATGCCTCGTTAACCTGTCCCATAATGGTGACACCCAGCGTGTGCGCCGCCGGTACATATCGCCATACCAGAGACAGCCCATTAAGCTGTGCGTTGCCGGTCTGCGGCGTCTGGTCGAGATTATCGATCCGTCTCCATCCAAGCCAGCCAACTCCGGAACGGTTATAAAGGTTGACCCAGTGCCTGCCGGGTGTCGGTGCGATCTCAATCAGCTCGACAAAGGCATAGTCTGGCTGGGATGCTGAGTACACGCCCTGCCGACGGTAGGCCACAAAGGTGTTGTCGCCGGATATCGGACAGTTCTGCAGGTTGGCGGGCAGGTCATTGACCAGTGCCACGCCGCCATTCCTCGTGCCTGGAATGGTCAAGAGGTTCACTGTCGAATCCCACAGATTGAGATTCGAAGCGCCCACACCGGCCTGTTTCATCGCCACCACAAATGTGTTTGCGGATTCCATTCCTGTGTGCGCCGCTTTGATCCCATCTTCCATGTTGTTCAGGGCCTCCGCCGTGATGGGGGTGGCGCCGATTTCGTTATTTTGCCATCTCGTATAAGTTGGTGTATAAGCCATAATTACTCTCCCCCGGCCTGCTCCAGCGCCTCTACCCTGCGGGTCAGCGCTTTGATTTCTGCGGCATAGTGCGCGCCTGCGAACAATCGTTTTAAGATATCAATACTGAAACCGGCTGTGACCTCGACGCCGTTTGTCGGGTAGACATCAGTTGCCGGGTACAGCGTTGTTGCCGGATATAGCATACGCACCTGCTCCTCTGAGTAGTCGTCCGTCTGGATCGGCTCGGAGATGGCCTGCTCAATGGCCGTCACCCTCTCCGTCAGACTGGCGGATCCGATGTCCAGGATCTCGCCTGTGCCGTCCTGGAACAGGAACATGTACACATGATCACCGACCTGCCATCCGCCCCGGTTTTTAAACTCCAGCGTGACAATGCCGGATCGCTCCGCAGATTCGACGATGCAGGTATCGCCATCGGTTGATACCACAGTCCCTCTTTCAATGACCGCCCCGTAGCATGGCGTCTCTTTTTCTTTTCCCATCGCCGCCCTCCTACTTGACCGTCTCTACGCACCGGTGCAGTATCACCGATGACTTGCCGTTGTAGATATCGTGCGTCACGTCATAGACAATCCACCGCCCGTCCGCCTGCGTGCCGCCTGTCACATTAAGACGTGCCATTGCGGTGAGGAACGGGTCAAAGGTCGTGTCCATCGTGAGGCTCTCACGCTTCAGGTTCTTACACAGCAACAGCCCTCTCGCCCATCTGCCGGCCTGCAGGACGTTTGATACCGGCAGGCCCCACGTCTCGCTGAGGCCGTCCGTCACCGCTGTGTCCTCTGCGCTGACGGAAAAGTACGGCGCCATGACGGTAAGTCTCTTGTACTTCTTGCCAAACCGCATGTACTGCATGTGCCGCTGGCCGGCGCTCAGGGCTACCGTTCTGGCAGGACTGAGCTGTTGTGCGTATTCAATACCAATCGCTGTCAGGCGGCCGCTCACGACCTTAAATACCGCGCCTTCCATCATTAAAATACGCTGCAAGAAAGCGGCTATACCTTCACCGTTTTGTGTGACGTAGGGAATCTGGATCGTCTCGTCCAGTCCATATACCCGCCAATCTAATCCCGCCCTTGCAGCGCATGAGGCCATGATGTCCTTCAATGACATGGCCTTGTATGTAAAGTATTCTTTGCGGAGCGCTCGGCAGGGAAGGCTGGTGGCATAGATTTTGTAGTGGGTGTCCTCCATGGAAACGGTATTGACGTACAGCTTGCCGCTGTCGTAACCGTTGTGCGTCACCTTAATGGTGTCATCCTCTGCCGGATGCCATCTATCCCACACCTCTGCCCTTTCCAGTTCCAGTTCCAGAGCATCAGCCCTGCCGACGCAGTCATGGTCGATGCACCGGCGCACGAGCATATACTGGCTGATGTCCAGTCCCTGATAGATGATCCTCATCTCTGCGCCCTCCTCTCCATGATCTCCGCAATGGTCTTATAAACTCTCATAAAGAGAGAAATTTTCATGTTAAGCATATCTGACACGGACGTGTTGCTTGCCATGGCTGCCTCTACGCAATGCTGTATATACGCATCTCGCCCGCCCGGACTGACGCTTGAAAAAAAAGTGCCGCAAGCCTCACAGCCTCGATGGAGTCTGTCACGCCCATACGCTGTACGATGTCGGTATTATCGACATGTTCCGTCTGTTTGGCGGCTGCGATGGCAAAGAGTGCCAGCGCCTGCCTGTTGGTGATCCGGAAGGCCTGCTGTGTGACCGTGTCGGAGTCCATCGCATCCGCGTACTCCATACCGGTCAGAGCCGTGAAGTCATACTTCAGCTCCGTGATCTCCACATCGTCCGACGTAAACGGCATCTCAAGTTTCAGAATGCCTTTGCCGGTCTTCATCGCCTCGATGGCCTCTTCCCGGCGCTTGCGGATCTCAGAGATCCCTTTCTTAATGTCCTGTGCTACCTGCTCAGGGGTCTTTTTTTCTTCTGCCATGATCTCTCCCTTCTCTCCCTTGCGGCTTATATCCCGGCGCTGCCCGGAGGAAGGGAGAGGACCTCCGGGTTGCCGGTGCAGTCTGGGGATGACTGCGGATGTTATTTAAGCATGTTGTCGATCACGTTCGTGTAATCGACGCCGTTGTATTTGACTACGCCGGCCACTGCATCGATGACCGTGGTGGTCTTCCCGCCCACGATCTCCTCGTATCTCAGCAGGGAATACTTCTCCGTGCTTCCGTACGGGGAGCCGGTCTCGATATCGCCCTTCTGCGTCTCCATGTGCAGACCGGTCAGCCTGTACTTGGTGGACGTATGGCTCAGGACGCCCTGCGCTGCCAGATACATCTGGCGGACGGTCCGGAACTCAAAGGTGTGCTTACCCGGCTGCGCCAGAAACTGGCAGTTAATACCATTATTGTGGTAGACGGTAAAGTCAGCGGCCTCCAGATGTGTGGTGTCCGGGATGTCAATGTCCATTGCCATGCCACTTACATTGGAGAGCGTGGAGGAAGAGTGCTTCAGAGTCGGAAGGCCGACCTTCGTAACATCTTCCACAGTTCTGTTATTGTCGATGAGCCTGTGGCCTTCGACGTTGTTGTATACCCGCTGCGGCATATGTATCCCTCCTTCCTATCAAACCGTTACTTCTTCGGCAGTGCCGTTGGAGAAGTAGGTGACAAAGCCAATGTCAGTCCAGTTGACCAGAGCGGTCAGAGACTTGGCAAGCGGTGTGGTCGTGATGTTGAACGTGAAGCTGAAGTCGCCATTGATGATGTCAGCATCGGTCATGGCAGTGGCATTCAGTGTCACTTCGCCATACAGCAGGGCGCCGATCTTAACCAGAGCGTCAAGCCTTGCCTGCTCCTCTGCGGCGATGGTCTCCAGATCATTTGCCGTCATCGGACGGTCAACGTCCAGCGGCCGGCGTGCCTGGAAATCATTGGACACGTAGAACAGCATCATGCGGTTGGTCTCAGCCACAGAGATGATGTCACGGTCCGCAGCCTGGCTGTAGTCAGCGCTGTGTGCGCCCCAGATCGCCCAGCGGCCACCAACAAAACAAGCGGACGCAATGCCGTTCTTGTTCAGGTAGTCGTTGATCAGCTCATCATCTACTACACCGGTAAAGGTATCGCCCAGATACAGGTTGGAGATGATCGGGCATGCGGTGTTGGAAGCAGAGCGGAACGGAATGCCATCCTGACCCAGAAGCAGTTCCTGGAAGTTCGCCGCAGCCAGGGTGGAGATGTGGTAGTTCCGGCCATCCGTGCCGGTCACCATCGGGAAGTAGACGGTCTCGTTTTCCCTGTTGTAACCGTTGGCGTTCTTGAAGGTCACTGCGGTGGCCAGAGTGATCGGCGTGGAACCGTTCACGAGCGGCAAATCTGCGTATACATACGCGTCCCAGTGCTTGTTGATCTTCTGCGCCAGATTGCACAGCGCAGTGTTGACCTCCGGAATGCTGGAGAAGCCAGGAGCCGCAAGGAATGCCGGGATCTTACCGGTCGCCTGATACACACTCTTGACAGCATAGATACCAGTGTTGGTGCCAAGACCATCCGTCTGGCCTACGACCTGAGCGGTCGTTACTGCCGCCGGATCTGCAGCAAAATATTCGATGGTAAGAGCCGTGGTGCCAAGAGCACCGGCCGTCAGCTCGGCGATGGTCAGAGCCTTTGTCCCCGGATTGTAGGACACAGAGTAGTCCGTACCTTTGGTCTTTGTGGTACTGCCAGACTTAACGACCAGCGTATCAATGATAGCCAGCTCTGCGTCGGCTACAGTAGCCTTGCCGTTGACCGGCGTGACCGACTTGGTCGTCTTCTCCGCCGCCTTATGGACCGCAGGATCCAGCACGTTGATCAGTACGATAGGACCTACAGCCTTGTTCTGCAGATGCGTATACATCGCCTCGCAAAGGGTGAATGCCGCCCAGTCATCGCTGTATCCGAAGAACTTTTTCGCCTCCGCAATGTTCTGAATGAGTACCGGCTTATTTACATAGTTGGCACCGCCCTCAACCTGGTTAACCGGCGCAGTACCGATATATACGATGGCCTGCTGGCCGATATCAGCTACGCGGTTGCCCGCATCGTTGATCTGGCCATAAGCCCCGTGGAGATAATCAGCCATGGATTTGTCCTCCTTTAGATTAGATATCTTTCCAGTTCGGGATGCTGGCCAGGCTCGGCATAGCATCCGAAAGTACAAGTTATAAAGCCGTAGTAGACCGGTCTGCGGTCGACCACGTAGTTCTGGTCGGTGTATAGGCTGTATGTCAGACTCTCGTCATCGACATACAAATCTGTTCCGGGGATGATCCGTGTGCCGACTAAGGCTTCCATCCCGTCATCGATCCAGTTCATTAAGGTCATGAAGCCATGCTCAGTGCCCTCCGTGATCAGTTCCAGGTCAAGATCCTGTCCTTTTTCACCGGCTGAATGCACGAAGCCGGGGAGCCTGACACCCGGTTCATACACGGAAAAGAGGAACTGCACGCCAAGATGCTGTCCCATCTCCTGCGGGCGATGGATGCCGTTGTAACGGTCAAACCGCTTTTCCTCCGTATACTTACCAAGCGACTGCGTCGGCATGATCGTGATACTTGGAACGACCATTGACACATCCTGCCGGATCTGTCCGGTCTGGTCGAGCATGGACGGCGCCCAGCCAAGATAGACCTTCGGCTCCTGCCGGTTGATGACAGCGATGTCGCCATTTTGTGCAGGCGCTTTCATTTCACGTCCCTCGCAGAGGATGTGGTATGTCCACTCTTTCAAGCCTCGAAAGCGTTCAGTAAAGCGCATGTCACACCACCTCCCTCGGATCGTAGGCGCTAAGCAGGATGCCCAGCACACCCATGTTATGGACCACATTGATCACCCTCATGGGCTTGCGGTCATAGACCACATGGGTGTTCGGCTCCGGTTCCCGTCCGCCGGGGAAACCCTCCAGCGGGGTATGGATGAGGAGTTCGCGGGTGTTCGAATCCCAAGAGATATCGTTGACGTTGTTGTTCTTACGCTTCAGCGCCATCTCCTCATCCGGTACGCAGATGATTTTCTGGCCATTCCAGTAATGCACCTCACCGAAGTGGTCTAACCGCATGAAGGTACGGTGAATGTCATGGTCCACTCTGTCACGGAATGACATACGACATCACCCCTTCTTTTTGGTCGTCTTCTGCGGCGCCTCTTCCTCTACCGGCTTTTCTTCCGGAACCTCCGGAGCGAAGGTGGCGCGTCCCTGTTCGATCAGGCGGGCACCATAGCTGGCCTCTACATCCAGTACAGCACCTGTCTTTTTGATCAGCACTTTCATTTCTTAGCACCACCTTTCTTTTTCTTCGGCGGCTCCGTCACGACGCCCGCCATGGAATCGATCTCGACTTCTTCAACCGGTTCCTCAACGGGTTCAACCACCGGCTCAACCACCGGCTCCGGTTTGACGGGTTCCGGTTTGACCTGTTCGGCGGGCTTGACTTCCTTGATGGCTCCTGCGCTGAGGAGCCAGTCAAGTTTCGCCTGCGTCACATCCATCGGAAGCCGTTCGCCTCTCGCAAGGATCTTTCCGTTGACACGGATATAGTGATTCGCAACGTACATATAGCCACCTCCCATCACAGGACGGTCGCTACTGCCCACCCGTCAACGTTGGTCGGTACAACCGTCGGGCAGGAAGTCAGGCGGTTCTTAATGGAGTTGCCATCGATGGAGCCGTAGCGGAGCGGTACTTCCTTTGCGATGTAGGTCTTATGTTTCGCGGTCTTGCCGGTATCCTCAACCTGCGTTACCGGACCGTGGAAGACGTTGAGCATTCCGTCGGAACCTGCGATCAGTTTGCCATCCGGGATGAGTTTCTTCACCTGGCCGTCATCATCGATGAAGGTACCAGACAGGGAGTACATCTCTACGCCGTCGCTGTTGTAACCAAGGAACCGCAGGCCGCTGCCGCGATACTGGGTGTTGATGCTGCCCATGTCCGCACGTCTCCAGTCATACTGATGGATGAAGTCGCTGTTATGCAGGATTGCATCCGCAACGTTCGGTGCCATCACGATCTTGGTTACGGTGCCCAGTCCGTCATAGACCAGGTCGAAGATTTCATGCATGTCTGCATCAATCGTCGCACCTGCCTGATCCCACTGGGTATCCGGTGTGAAGGTGTTTGTGAAGCCATAATCAGCGATCATGGAAGCGTTCACACCGCGGCCTTCGTTTGTGTAGTTAAAGATGGAAAGTTTACCCGTCAGGAGTACCTGACGTACCATCCACTCTCTTCTGCGCTGGATGGCGGCTCTCATCTCCATGAGGTCACGAGCCATCAGCTTGCGCTCTCTTTCCTCCGGAGTCATGGCACCCAGAACCTGCTCACCGAAGGAACGACCCTTGAGGTTGTGATCTTCGATGATTCTCTCAGGAGCGATGCAGCAGAAACCGATCTCTCTGGTCTCGAAACCGTCACGATCCATCAGGACACCGCCGGTACCCGGATGAACGGTCGGGGCCATTCTCTTGACGCCTTTTCTGTAGTCATAGATGGCCTTGTCGTCTTCAACAGTTCCCGCGTCCCTCGCGAAGAAGTCATATAAAACGCTGTATTCGCGCGGCATCTGCTCGATAGCCGCAAGCTGTGCACGAGTGCTATAGATATCAATAGGCATATCTTCTACCTCCTATCTCTTAGGCCGTTACGCCGTTGTTGAATGTCCCGGTGGACATTTTCTTGTCGAATGTGATGTTCATGCCGCGCAGAACGATCTTGTTGGCATCGGTCAGGGCTGTGCCAGCCTTGAGGATGACCGCGCCGTCGATGAAGCAACCCGCTCTATAAGCGGCGGCATCTTCCGCGACCACAACGTCCTCGCCTTCAGCCGGAGTGGCAGAAGCGCCAGCGTCAACAGCTTCTTTCAGGACAACCAGGAACTTCTCAGCGGTGATATCTGCTGCAGCGGCCGCGGCAAACAGGCCGTCATTACCCCGTACCATCAGGGTGCCCATTGCCAGCTCACCTTCACCCGGCTTTACATTGATTCCGATCACATCTGCGCCCTGCGGGTCAGCCAACAGGTCTGTATAAGTCTTCGCGCCGATAACGTCATAGAGTTTGGACATAGTCAGTCATCTCCTTTCTCTTAAAACATGCTGTTGCCGCTGGTTGCGCTGTATGCCTTCGCATACTCAGCTACCGACTTAGCAACTTCTTCGATCTCTTCAGCTTCCGTCTTGCCAGACTGCGGAGCTGCACCGGCTACTTCCTTTGCAGGCTCGGTTTCCTCAGCTCTCGCTTTGAGAAACTCGTTGCCTTTCTTCTTCATAGCCGCAACGATCTGCTTCTGGAAGTCGATTGCGGACGTTCCGTCGGCCTTCGCCTTTGCGGCCATATCTTCATATCCAGGCATGGTCAGAGCGTCGATATCCTCGACACGCTTTCTTTCTGCCTCGACAGCTTCCTGTCTGATCTGCTCCATCATTTCGGGAGTAATCTTGTTTTCGCCTTCCATGTCAGGTACCTCCTTTGTAGGTTCATCTTTGATGGCCACCGCGTCCGGGATCGTCCGGTACAGATCCATCATCACTTCGTACTCTCTGACGGATGCACAGGCCACCGCTTTCGCAGGTGCTTCCAGCACCTCATCCGCAAAGCCGTACTCCACGGCCTGCTGTGCGGTAAACCATGTTTCAGCATCCATCCATTCCTTTATCTGCTCATCGCTCTGGCCGGTGCGCTTGGTATAAAACCCACGGCTCATCTCCTCGATGTTCCGCAGATGCTCCACAGTGTGTTCCAGGTCGTTCGCGTCGCCCATAGCCAGACACCATGGGTTATGGATCATATATTCTGACCCTTCTGCAATCTGGACGTGCGCTCCAGGGATCGTTGCAATGTCCGTTGCGGCACTGGCGCACAGGCCCTCAATCAGGATGTTGATGTTATCAAAGCCTGCGTTGACGATGATTGACCGCATCGCCACTGCTTCCGTGCATACACCGCCCGGAGAGTTGATCCGGATTTTAAGGTTCTTCGCGCCAGAATCTTTGATTTTTTTGATCTCCTTACTGAAATCGGCGGAAGACTTGTCTTCCTTCGACCACTTCCAGTAATCGGGCATGTCCTGGAT
>Ga0310691_10003401_pt1 | contig 19192 bp, 12 predicted proteins | sample 176DNAGHGlowgp2_FD_203887 | JGI IMG/M metagenome (GOLD analysis project Ga0310691, IMG submission 203887) | Sheep rumen microbial communities from Palmerston North, Manawatu-Wanganui, New Zealand - 1766 DNA GHGlow gp2 (v2) (version 2) | ecosystem: Host-associated > Mammals > Digestive system >...
GCAATAAGCTCATCCATGTCATCTGTACTCTGCATGATAAGATTATTTGCAACATCTGTAGAAAGAGCTGTATATCCCTCTTTTAACAGGAAGTAGTTAGGGATCAGTGAAATTGCACTTACAAGCATGATTGTTCTAAGTACAAGACTTCTCAGGCTTTTTTCCCCATATCTATGCCTGGAGGTATGAAACATGAACTCAAAAAGCACTATTCCGACAAGCGCTACAAAAAAAGCATATAGATACATTTTCTTCATGTAGATGCTTGAAAAGTCTTTCATGCTTTCTGTGCTTGCAGTAATACCGATGTATCCGGCTCTTTCGCCTCTTCCTTCTATTGCAATTACGATATTCTGAAATCCGTTCCCGGTCCAAAGGAACTTATCGCCAAGGTCCTCTGCGCCAGGATCTATCTCGGCCGTAAGTCCTTCCGGAATATTATTGCCATATAGGAGCTTTAAGTTTTTATCTAATATGAATGAGTCTTCTGCATCACAGTACTTATCAATCTTTTCAAAAATCTCTTCTATATCGTAGTAATTTTCAAGCTGTCTGCCATACTTAAGTCCATACTCAAGTCCTGACTTGAGGTTACTCAGGATTGCAGCTTTATTTTCACCCATGGCATCAATACTACTATTTTCAAATGTATAGGCATTCAAAATAGCAGCCAGAAAAACCACTCCACTTATAAAAAGACATATTACGATTTGAAAAATCGCACTTTTCTTTTTGCTCATATCATCCCTTGATTCCGTATCTCAAAGCCGCAGTGTCAATTATTTCCTTTAAAATATCATCATAAGTTTTGCCGAGTGCCTTCGCACATATTTCATAGGGGCCTTCCTCTGAAAGACCGGGTCTTGGTGTGATCTCTATAAGAACAGGATCACCGTTTTCATCAAGTCTGAAGTCCACTCTTCCAAAATCTCTGCATCCCAGATGCCTGTACAGCTTCAGCGCATTCTCTTCCATTTTTTTGCAGGTTTCTGCAGGAAGGTTTGCCTTGGAATAGAGTGTATAATCAAATCTTTTAGCCTCTACGCTGTAAAACTCTATGTCAGTTCCGTCGAAATTGGTTATCTGTCCGACAGGAAGGGTGTATGCACCATCACCTGTTCCTATCATTGCTACGAAGGTCTCTTTACCTCCGATAAATTCTTCTACAAGAACTGGTTCGTGATAGTATCCAAAATCACTTCTTATGGCTTCGAACAGTTTCTCCTTATCCTTTACAAGATAAACTCCCATACTGTAACCCTCTTCATTGGGCTTTACAAGAAGAGGGAAAGAAAGTCCTTCATCTGAAAGCTTCTTCATAATCTTGTCTTCATTTATCTCTCCGCCATTTTTGTATTCAACATATATTCCCTTAGGGCAACGAATACCAAGTGCCTCAGCAATAAGTTTGGTGTGGTATTTGTTCTGGGAAAGTGCCATTGCATAGGCATCACTTCCAACGTATGGTATATCATTGAGTTCAAGTAGAGCAGGTACTATCGCCTCCCTGTTTCTTGAAGATATTCCCTCGTCGCAGACAAGGATGATATCGCAGTCAAGAGTTCCTTCCTTTATTCTGTCACGAAGCTTATACATATTTCCTATCATGTCTGCTTCGTATCCGTTTCTTTCAATGGCACGCTGCATATATCCTATTTCATCAGGCTGGCAAAAATCCGAAAAAATGAGGCTATCCTCAGCGATTCCGTAATCTGCCCTCAGATCAAATGTAACTCCAACTTTCATTTATTTTCCTCTCATAAGTAATATTTTGTAGTAGAGCCTTCCTTATTGCCGGGAAGAACTATGTAGTTTTCTTTCTCATCAAGCATATGATTTTTCTCTATGGTCACTTTTCCGCCGCCCTCACCATCAGCATCTATGATCAGCTTGGGAACGGCATATCCGGGTAGTCTGTACCTGAGCTTTTCGACCACATCAACACCCTTGTGGTAATCGGAATAAAAATGTGCTGTACCTGCCACTCTGTCGCAAATATAGAGATAATAAGGCCTTACCCTGATACCTATAAGCTTGGTATAAAGCTCTTCAAGTATGCCGGCATCATCATTTATTCCCTTAAGGAATACGCTCTGATTACCAAGAGGGATGCCTCTTCTAAGGAGTCTGTCACAGGCCATGGCAGCCTCTTTTGTGACTTCCCTTGGATGATTGAACTGGGTAAAGACCCATATCGGATGGTACTTTTCAAGCATATCGCAAAGTTCGTCCGTGATAGTCATCGGATCTACTACGATTGCTCTCGTACCGATTCTTATTGTGTTTACTGAAGGAATACTTCTGAAACCTGCTATATAATACTCAAGCAAGTCAAACGAAAGAGCAAATGGATCTCCGCCCGTGATCAGTATGTCATTTAGCTGAGGATGATCTTTCACATACTCAAGGGCAGCAGGAAGTGCATCCCTGTCTGCTATCGGACTAGACATAACTGTATTCTTGCGAGTACAGTGGCGGCAGTGCATATAGCAAAAATTAGAGCACATGAAAGCAGCCCTTGAGTAATACTTGTGTACCAGAAAAGGTACCTTTTCGTACTGTCCTTCATTTAAAGGATCAGGGCTGTAGCCTACGTGTTCTTCCAGTTCCTGAATGTCAGGAATGCATTGTTTATAGATCGGACAATTTTCATCTTCCCAATCGATCAGGTCAAAATAATAGTCCGAAATACGAAGTCGATATTTTTCATCAACAGAAATAATATCTTTTTTTCTTTGTTCAGAAAGCCTGATCCCTTTTTCCTCAAGCTTTCCAAATAATTGCTGTGTATTTTCTATCATGTTTAATTTCGTTTAGCCAACACTAAACACCCCTTCATAAGATGTCTGTTTTTGCGGACATATCTATATTAAATTATATAACACACCTAATCGAGGTAGCAATTAAACATTTCCGATATATTGTTTTTTAATAAGTGTCATACTTTTTTTATAATTTACTAATACTTCCCACATCTAAAGAGGCCATGCACCCGCTCCAAGGCTCCTTTAAATGTGGGAAGTTTTTAAAATCAGGCTTAAGCCATTTTAGCCAGGTCGATCTGATGGATCACTCCGGCCTGGCCTGTTGATTCCCGCAAATATACGCCGGTCTGTCTGTACATTCCATTTACTTTAAGGTCCTGGCCCTGAGAGGTAAATTGTGTATCAGCTCTTCCAAGGTAAATAGCGCCAACGTCTCCCTCCTTTAACGTCATAAGAGTGTCGTTGCCATCTTCATCCCTGCACCAGATCCTTAGTTTTTCATAGATTGAGTCGCTCTCGTCAATAAAGCCGTTGTGGTCATCATCAAATTCTTCAAGTTCAGAAAAGCCATCTCCGGATATAGCACCAAACAGCTCAGAACCGTCATTGATTACACCATCTCCGTTTTTGTCATAGGAAAGAAAGCCTGAGCCTTTTCCAATATTCCTTATGACTTCTGTTTGCCCGTCAGCGTCTATGTCAAATACAAATGTCTGATCCGATATGCCGGTAACTTCCTTGCCCACATTTATAACAAGCGGATCTATAAGAGTAGCAGGCGACATGTTTAGAGTTGTCATGCTCTGGGTGAAGCTCCTTGACATCTTGACCGTAACATTAAATGACAGTTCTCTGCCATCTTCTGTATAGGCCTTGCCCTCAGCAGAAAAAGCGGTGTGTTCCTCTTCTGTCTTTGTAAAGGTTGCTGTCCTTACCGACATAAAGCTGTATGACCCTGATTGGATCTGGCTGCTTAAGTCATTCATCAGATTCCTGACCTTACTGTTTCCTCCACGCCGCCCAAATAAAGCCTGCATAAGATCCAGGATTCTTTCCATGAGCCTTTTTCTGATATTTTCAATTTCGTTTAGCTTATCAGTAATAGGAGAATTGTCCCCTATAGCATAATCGCCTTCGGCATTATAATTGGTAAACAGCTTATCACCTGTGTCTATCCCTCCATTCTTATCTTCTGTTTCCGCTACGGTGTTCTTGTCCTGAATGTTTTGAACAAGGCCGGCAAACTGTGATATTCCCTCTGCACCTCCTTTAACCGCCATGGTTTTATTTTCCATGAAAAAACCGGCCCGGCATTCATATTTTCTTGTTGAAGTAAGGTTAATAGTTGCATCTTGAATCCTCATAAGCAAGTCCTCCAAAAAGTACGCAACCTGCCATCCTTTTCAGCATTACGTGGTGTAAAAAAGAAAACAAAAAAAGCCGCACATACCCATAACGGGTCTGCCCGACTTCAAAAAGCTTTTATGACAATCCTTATCTAAAAGCTCACTATATATATCGGTCAAAAGCATGATTTCTTAACATACAATAATTCTTTGGCTTTGTTACTTAAACTTCCCGAAATTTCAATTTATTTTTTATAGCTACTTTAAACGGTATTTGGTAAAATAAATACATGAAACTAAGTGACGTAATGAAAGATTCAAAAATTAAAATTCATGCCAGTATAAATGGCCATGGAATCCTTCTTATCACCAAGGCTGTCGTCGGTGTTCGCGATGGTCTTCTTGTTGAGTCTTTGACCTATTTTGGAGATGATATGGAGTTTCGCGAACCCTCAAGGATAACCGCCTATAACAAGAGGGATGGCAGGACTTATGAATTTGAAGCATCTTCTATTGGTCCTGTGACAACCAAGTACGGTCACTTCCACCTTATAAGATGTACACAGGAGTGTAAGCCTTCTAACAGAAGAAAATCAGAACGCTATGAGATTGACAGGCTGGGTGTTATCAGGATAAATAAAAAACCTGATATAAGGAATGCTCTTGTCTATGATATCTCCATGAGAGGTATTGCTTTCATTCTTGATAGCGAAGCAAAGTGCAGACTTGGAGATAAGATCACAGCTTCATTTCGATATGATCCCAATTATTTTCATTTCTATGCTTGCGAGGCAACAGTTGTACGAGCTTTTACCATAGATTCTCAAGTTGCCATAGGCTGCACTATAGACTCCATGGGAGCAGATCTCGTCACGCTTATCAGTAATAGAAAAAATGCTAAAATGGGAATTGATGATAAAGAAATACTTCCTATTTCCAAGTCGTCCGATGAGGATATTGCTTCCGGAAAGAAGATCGCAGTTAATTATGTTCCGCCAATTCCTCAGGAAGAGCTGCACAAATTGCAGGAGCCCGAGCTCTTATCTCCGGAGGATGCGGCTGACCTTATTCCTGAAAAAAATGAGAGAGAGTATATAGAAAACAGAGCCTCCAGGGTTGCAGATATCGATGTTGTTTCAGTATTTGCAAACAGTGCTCCTTCAAAAGAGTTTCTTGATGAACTTGATTCCATTGAAGATAGATCTCCTGAATATTTAAAGGAACTTAACTCTATTGAAGACAGGACTCCGAAGAAAGCTGCATCAAAGCCTGCGCCTAAGGAAGGAAAAGTTCCGGCACCAAAAAAAGAGCCGGCAAAGCCAGCTCCTCAAAAACAAAAAGCCCCGGCTGTAACGCCAAGGCAAAAATCAATTGCTGATAATTTAAGTCTTGATAATTTCGACGGTTTCTTCAATCAGAAAGGAAATTCCGTTGATGAGGGTCTGTTTGCAGCCAGCAGGAATGATGGTTTCCTGACTCCTGAACAGATCGCAGATATAATTGAATTGGAACACATCCATAACGGATGACTCACGCCATAGCAGGCGGGAGCTCATCCGTTGCTGTTATATAGAATTGTTCAAGTCTGACTCCTGCAGAAAGCGCAAAATACCTCAGTGTATGCTTTCCGCCTCTTAATTTCACATCCGCAAGCGGAACCCATCTCCAGATATTCTCAGCTGAAAATCTCCAGATATCCTGACCGCCATACAGATCCTGTTCTGAATAAATCTTATCATCCAGTCCTATGGTGAAATGCGACTCACTCTTTCCCCAAATAAGTATCTTTGCCCAGATGCGATAGGTACCGCCTCTTGCATCAAATACATAGTGAAGAGAGGGTGCTTTTTTCACTGCACTGCTTCCGCCCCAGCTTGTATTTCTATAGCTGTCAAGAGCTTCCTCCTTTCTTATGTACATTGCAAGACCGCTCTCACCATGTGAAGGAGCATTGCAATAATCCCAGCCTTCTCCTTCTGTAAAAGCATTCTTTGATTCAGACAAAGCAGATGCAGCTTCTATAAATATTCTTCCATCCTTTTCAGCTGCAACGTATTGTCCTTTTTCCACGATTTCAGATGCAGGGATAGGTGTTCCATAATGATCAAGGAACTCCATATGTTCGCCTATACCATCATCCTTCTGCTTTCTGAAAGCATAGTATATAGGTCTTGGCGGAAGCTCATAAGCCTCTTTTCCATAGAAGTCCCAGCAGAATCCGGATGCATCAAAGTTAAGAGGAAGTCTCATGTCGCCGCCTCTTATTCCAAGCGTATTCTCCTGTCTTTCTTTTGTATAAATAACAAATCTTGAGAATGAAAAATATTTATCAACCGCGTGGAAAATGATCCTGTGAGCGCCGGGGCTCATATTTGGAAGACGAAGATATAGCTTATCCACATTATTTCTTACATTTTGTTTCCAATCTCCCTTATTTTCATCGTTGGATTCGGACTCAATTATTTCAGGCGGATTTTCATCAACAGATACTCCGATCCTTATCCTTCCTGCGGAATTAAGCGAAGGGAATCTGTGAAGCTCCAAAAGGAATGCTCCTCCGCTTGTTACTGTAACCTCGTAGGTCAGGGTTGCCCCTTCTGTTCTTGCTTCAACAAGAGAGCCTCTGTTTCTTCCAAGGTTCGGGATCCTTATCCATGCACCGGATAAATCCCTTACCATATCCGCCTCTATTCTAAGCATTCCGTCATCTTCCATGTGCGGCGGGAACACTATATTTCCGGCTCCGAGCAGAGTTATCCCCCTAAAGAGTTTGATTTCAACAGGGATTTCCATACTTTCACCTGTCATAAGCGCCATGACGTGGATGCTGTCCTTTATGACTACGATTTTATCCTCATCCTTCACTTCGCCGCGCTCTGACATTTGTCTTAGCATGTCGGAAACCTGTTCCCATTCCACTTCAATAAGGATTCTCTCTTCTCCGCTTACCCTTATATCTCCATGCCCGTCAAAACCTATAAGACTGTCTTCTGCAGCCTTTAGCCATACGGGAAGTTCAACCGTTACAACCATTTCGTTGTCGCCCGAATTAGCTATTTCAAACCATTTTTCAACCGGCTTAACGAAAGTTATCTTGTCATCGTTATTCTGGCACGTAACTATGAGGTGGTCGCGGACTTTCGCTATAGGCGGCTTGCATGCAGGATACATAGCGGTCCTTGGAGGCGGGAAATCCTCCGGTGTTACCATGCCATCCCACTTTCCATCCGACATTACATGATTGTAATAATAGATCATGCTTCTTCTTGCATGGTCAAAAGAAAGTGACTTTGCAGTGTAATCAGCCGCAGAATGTATCTTACCCTGGTCTATGCACAGATGGCTTCTGTCAGCATAGTAATACATTGCATAGGTGTAATATGCGGCATGTATTTTCATAAGTATCAGCTGGAAAAATGCATTCTTTTCATTATCCGGAAGCGAATGGTATATCCTGTTTCCGGTCTTGAACATATACTCATAGCGATGAATACGGCTAACCGCCTCATCGGTATAAGCAGTCTGTGAGAATGCATCTATATCCATCTGTTCAATTTTTCTTACGTTTGTAAGCTGATCGAACTCAACAAGAAGCGGTGCGAGCTTTTTACCATGTTTTCCGGTAAATGTCTCATCGATAAGATCTGAAAGGAACTGAACTTCGTCGCCGCAAACAGTATTCTCTTTTCCTATGTCCCATGCAAGAAGCGCATAATAAGTCATCTGCTCTTCAAGTGGTTTGATCGCACCGAAATTGGTCACCCACAGTTTTCTTATTCCCTCTTCATATGCTTTTTTCAGCTCATTTCTGGTCTGAGAAAGAGGAACCGAGCAGATAAAAAGATAAGACTGTCCGGGAGGAGCCCAATATGAATTATGATAGTACAGGCCGTTTCCACCGGTTCTCTTTTTCTCTTCCTCATTGGGATATCTGCGAACATGTCCGTAATTATCATTTACCCAGATAAGAGTGTAGTCATCGGGAACATTAAGCCCATTGTCGTACAGTTCAAGCACTTCCTTGTAAGGAACAAATATTTTCATGGGCTTGTATTCAAGAGTCTCATCCAGAATCTGCTCCTGTATATGCATAACATCTTCAAGGAGCTCGATTTTTGCCCTCTGAAGTTCTTCGCCCTTAAGTCCTGTAAGGGCAACGGTCTCGAAACCGGAGTCATGGATTCCTCTCATGCCGAGCGTATAAGTAACTTCGTAGTTCTTATTCATCTCTACGCTCTCTCTCCAGTACTCTATGATGGCATCTCTGCTTTCCTCCGATGCCGTGAAATCGTATTTGATATCTTCATAGCCCTTCTTTTCAAGCCATGGTTTCCATTCCTTGTTATTGCTTCTCATGAGCATATCGCAGTGGGAGGTTCCGACAACAAGTCCCATTTTATCTGCCAACACTCCGTTTTCACGGTCTGCATTAAAAGAGTTTACATGCATTGCAGGCCATATATAGTTAAGCTTAAGTCTAAGCATAAGCTCGAAAATCTTCTCATAAGTTTTAGGGCCTATCGTCACTTCGCCCATGTATCTTTGAGCCCAGTGATCAAGCTCTTCTTCATCATTTATAAATATTCCGCGATATTCGATGCTGGGATGATCTGAAACATGATAATCATCCGGAAGTGTGATAACGGTTTTTGGCCTTATCGGAACATCAGCCATAAAGTACCAGGGAGATACTCCCAGAATACTTCTGCAAAACTCATATATTCCGAAGATTGTTCCGCGTCTGTCTGATCCTGCAATTACGATCATGCCTCTTCGTTCTCTTATCACGTAGGCTTCTTTCCTGCGCCTTCCATGAGAACTGAAAAGTCCGACGAGGTCAGCTTCCTCCAGATCCTCACACACGCCAAGTGTGCCCACGAGAACTCTCTGTGAGTCAGGATCGGAAACATCAGTATTAATTTGTAATACTCGTTTGAAATCTCGTATCAGATTAGATACAGCCATTTTGACGGCTTCAGATTCGCGCTCGCTGATAGTTACTACTACAGACGAGTACTGCCTGATAGTTATCCCCATTTTTCTCCCCCAAGAAAATGTAATCAATGTCAATACCTATTGTAACAATTTTTCACAAAAATGTGTATAGTTTAGTATAAATTTTTATATCTTTTGCAGATATTTACTGATGCTTGTTTTATTTTTCATTTTGTAGGAAAATGATGTTACACAATTTTTTCAAAACAGACTTATTAATTTTGTTTATCTTTTCAGAGTAGGCATGGCTATGGATGAATATAAGAGTATTGATAGGTTTATACAGTTTTTATCAGAAACAGACAGCTCCATGGAGGTTGCGCAGGAGGCTTTCGAGCTTATCGCCCCGCCCTATGATATATCAAGGATCACAGTCGATCTGAACATTCCCGAAACCAGGCAAACTCCCACAGGAGAAGTCAATCATCTGCTTGTCTATACAGGCGATATAAAAGAGGATATTGAAACCGAGATAATCTGGATTGAGGAAAGCCACAGAACTTTTGAAAACGGTTTTATCACTGCCAAAGTCTATGCATCCATAGATGCCAACTGGAGTACCTCTGAAAGGCAGGCACTTCTTAGCGCTTTGCGGATTTTCCTTATCCACATGGATCATTTCCGCCTGACTCAGCTTGTTCAGAGAAGCGCTATGACGCAGTATCTTACAGGTCTCCCCAATTCCGGCGGATATATGTCATTTGTCACTCAGAAAATGCTCTCAGGAGAGATCAAAAAATACAATTCTTATTATTTTAATCTAAGAGGCTTCGGTCTTGTAAACAGAAGATTCGGAACAGAAGAGACTGATAATATCATCCTAAGATACGCAAGGGTGCTTGTTGAGTTTGCAAATGAGGATGAAATAATAGGTCATCTCGGAGGAGACAATTTCGTTGCTCTTATCAGAAAGGAAAAAACTGAGGATTTTCTTAATCTCCTTAAAAAAACTACAGTATACGGCATAAAAGACGGTCTTAAGCATGATGTTACTCTTTGTGCCGTCGCAGGTGTTTTTGATATTGATGACTCAATAAAAAGTCCCGGTCAGGTTATAAGCAGAAGTTCTATTGCATGCAGCGTTGCAAGGTCCATGTCAAACGAGCCTTTCCTTTTTGTCACTAAGGAAATGAGCACCAGAGTCTACAGGGAAAAGCAGATCGAGGATCATTTTGAAGATGGTCTAAACAACAATGAATTCGTTATCTATTATCAGCCAAAGGTCGATACCAAAACAGGTAAGATCGTTGGAGCTGAGGCTCTTTCCAGATGGTACTGCAAGGGCGAATACGTATATCCTACCGAATTTGTGCCCATACTTGAGAGAAACAGCTACTCGATAGGTCTGGATATTTATGTCATGGAAGAAGTCTGCAAAGCCATAAAGAGCTGGATCAATCAGGGAATAGAAGTAGTCCCTGTATCCGTCAACTTTTCAAGAAGTGACCTTACCGACGATAAGCTTGCTGACCAGATCCTTGATATCATAACCAAATATGATCTGGACCTTGATTATATTCAGATTGAAGTTACAGAAACAGCCACTTCCAGGGAAAAAGGCATGATAACCAATTTCCTGAACAAATTAAAAGGAATGAATATCGCAAGTTCCATCGATGATTTCGGAACCGGTTATTCATCCCTTGGTATTTTGCGCGATCTTCCGGTTAATACGATCAAGATCGACAAATCATTTATTGATAACGATATTTTGTCTCACCGCGACGAAGTTGTCCTCAGAAACATTATCCACATGGCAAACGAGCTTGGCATAGAGGTCATCGCTGAAGGTGTAGAGCGCCGCGATCAGATCGAGTTTCTTCAAAGCGTTGGCTGCAACATCGTTCAGGGCTTTTTCTACGATAAGCCCCTTACCATGTCTGACTTTGAAGAGCGCCTCAAAGTCGGAAAATATGCAGCGATAGATCAGTCTGAATAGTTTTACATGATGGCATACAGGACGGATAACACTATCTGAGCTATCACGAATCTGATAACAACCTGTGTATCAGACCATCCCATGTTTTTTCTTACCTGATCATGAACAGGGAATCGTATGTCCTTGAAAATGTATATCTTGCAGAATCTGATAAGCGAAACCTTAAGAAGTCCAAGTCCTCCATCAAGGATAAGCACAAGTGACAGGATAAGGTATGCAAACGGATGTCCCGACTTCATTGCAATGATGGCGATAAAAAATCCCATTGATCTTGATCCAGCATCTCCCATAAGCATTGAGCTGGGGGAAGCATTAAAGCACAGATAAGCAAGAAGTGTTGCCACAAATAATCTACAGGATAGTCCCATGATCCCAAGTGTTTCAGGAAACAGATATGCAAATGACATTATAGTGACTATCACAAGGCTGGCACTAAGTCCGTCTACTCCGTCAGAACAGTTGGTAACATTTATCGCAACCCATATCAGTGCAACACCCAGAATAAAATAAAGTGGCACCGGTATGGTAAGCTCCATTCCAAAAAGCATTATTCCCGAACCATTGTGATAAAGGAAATTCACCATTGTTGCAATTGATATTGCAAGGTCTATAAGTCCTTTTTTGTATTCATTCCACGGTTTTTCAGAAGCATCATCCAAATATCCGCTCATCATTATAAGGAATATCAAGAGAAGGTAGATGACCATTTCAAGCGAAAGCGGAACAAACAAAAGCGCACAGGCTATGAAGTCTATCACAAAAACTATCCCGACACCGCGAAGCTTTCCCTTGGAAAGTGCACCGTTTACAGCAAACTCCCTGCCCTTATCATGAGGCAGAAAAGCAAATCTCATATTTAAAGTAATGAAAGTCAAAACAAAGCTGCAGATCATGCCTATTGCAGCCACCTGATTGTGTGACAGGCTCTTTAAAATAACATCGTATAACATTGAAAAAATCCCCTTTTACCATAAGATACATGTAATTGTTCTGTTGTGGTATAATCATTTTATTGTGTGTCAAAAATTGATTCACATTCATTGACTACAACAAATTATCATAACCAAGGAAATAAAAAATGGCAACTTTTTCTGAAATAAAAAACAGAGTAAAAGATACTCTCAATCCTTTTATCAATCCCTCAATCCTCGAAGGCATATACCACTTGAATATTTTATCACTGAACAAGCTTTCAAAATCATTCGTATTTACTGAATTTTTTGTTGTGCTTAATTTTCTCTTTTTTAACAGGGATGTTTTATCTAAAAAAGGCCCTATGTCAGTTACTATATATGGTATTATAGTCAGCCTGATCGCTCTTTTATTATCAAGGCATGCGCTCAAAAGCACTACTCGCCCATATAGTGCCTACAGGTCTCTCCCCATTATCTATTATGGACTTATGCTTCTCTTCGGGATGTTTATATCCTATTATCATTACGTTAGAGGCAATCAAATGCTCATCTTTTTTGCGATTGTTTTTTGTCTTGTCAATTTTATCGTAATGCCGCCTCTTGCAGGTATCATAACAACTTTGTCATCATTCCTGCTTTTTTATATTCTCCTGTACGGTTATGATAAAGCTTCTCACATCAAACTGATCAACTACTGCGTTCTGGCTATTATTACAGCTATTGGCTCTGTTCACAAATTCCGCAGACAAGCTGCTGAGCTTGAAAGAATACATCGAATCGAGACAATGAATGAAATGCTCCAGAATGTCCCTGTTCACGATAATCTCACAGACCTGAAAAACCGCTATGCCCTTCGTGACGATTTTAATTCCTATCAGAACCACCATATCATCGTTCTTATGCTTGATATTGATGAATTTACCAAAATAAACGAGACTCATGGTGCAAACATAGGCGATGCAATTCTTAAAGAAATCGGAAATCTTATCAAAAAGCATCTTACATATAGCCATTCATACCGCTATGGTTCAGATTCTTTCCTTATTATCCTCCAGGATATTGAGCTTGGAGATGCACTTCAGAAGCTTTCGATCTGGGAAAGAAGTATGGCTACATTAACCGTTCCCGGTCTCAATGAAAAAATCCACTACACAAGCGGTTATTCCCACGGCACACCTCGAGACGAGGATGAAATGAGACTTCTTATTGAGGCAGCCGACAGAAAACGAAGAGAATATTTTTAATTAGCACTTTTTACATCAGTGCTTTTCTGTTAAAATATTATAAATGTGTGTAAAAATCACATTCAAGGAGGTTATTTATGAAAATGAATAAGAAGGTAATGAGCATAGCCCTTGTTGGTATGATGCTCTCATCCGCTATAGGATGCGGTAAATCATCTGAATCAGGTGATGAAGCCACAGAAGGTCTTTCATGGGAAAGTATCGAAGATAATTCTACTGAAGAAGCCAGCGAAGAGACAACTGAGGATGAGTCTGCTACAGAAATCGTTACTGCAGAGATTCCTGAAGGCATGTATCTTAGCGAACTTACAGGTGAGCCTATAGATGAGGCACTTAAAGACCAGCGTCCTATCGCTGCTATGGTTGATAATGAATCAATCGCTCTTCCCCACTATGGAATTGCTGAGTCCGATGTTGTTTACGAAATGATGAACAGTACAGCAAACAACAGGATCACACGTCTTATGTGCATCGTTAAGGATTGGGAAGCTATCACACAGATGGGTTCAATCAGAAGTACCCGTCCTACAAATATTATTTTATCAGCTGAATGGAATGCAGTTCTGTGTCATGATGGCGGTCCTGCAGTACATATCAATCCTTACCTTTCAAAGGAATGGGGAGACAATCACTTCTCCGGAACATTCTCTCGTGTAGATAACGGTAAGAGCCGTGAGTACACAGAGTACATCCTTTCAGGTGACCTTGACAGCAACTTTGCAAACAGCGGTTTTTCAACCACATATAATGAATACACACCCGAAGGTGCTAAGGATAAGCACTTCAACTTCACTACATGGGGTAATGAGATAAACCTTGAAGATAAGGGTTATGCTAAGTGCATCGATGCAAACACAATCGATATTCAGTCATTTGCACACAACAGCTCAAAGCTTGTTTACAACTCTGAGACCAAAGAATATGAATATTATGAATATGGCGATAAGCACACCGATGCAGAGGATAGCGAGGCAGCTTCATTTAAGAATGTAATTCTTCAGAAGTGCACTTTCAACCAGCTTGATGACAACGGATACCTTATCTACAACTGTATCGATATCAATCAGCCCGGTTACTACTGCACTAACGGTAAAGCAACCGATATCGTATGGACAAAGACAGGTGAGCTTAACATGACTCAGTTCTTTGATTCACAGGCTAACGAACTTGAGATCAACACAGGTAAGACCTATATAGCTCTTATTCCTGCTGATACATGGGATACACTTGTAATCGAATAATTTTAAAAGGATGTCGCACCGACATCCTTTTTTATTGTCTTTTTTTAAGCATTTCTTTAAATTCTGTTGATGGAACCGGTCTTGATAACAGGTAACCCTGAGCCATCTCGCATCCTTTTTCTTTTAAGAATTCAAACTGTCCGGGAGTCTCAACGCCTTCTACTACTATTGGAATATCAAGCTTTTTAGCCATATCTACTATTGAATCAATAACAATCTTGCCTTTTTCCGAGCTTTCTATTCCATCCATAAATCCCATGTCTGCCTTTAATATATCAACATGGGCATCTTTGAAGGTATTAAGGCTGGAATAGCCGCTTCCGAAATCATCCATTAGGATTCTGAATCCAACCTCTTTTAATAGATTCACAGTCTCGAAATAGCCACTGTTTTCAGATACGAATGCGCTCTCTGTTATCTCGAGCTTCAGATCCTGCGGAGACAGATTATATTTTTTTACCAGGTCAAGAATTATCTCATACAGATTTTCCATCTGGAGATCTTTTCTTGATATATTTACAGAAATCGGCGGCACCAGTATTCCTTCATTTCTCCAGTCATGGATCTGTTTACATACTGATTCCCAAACATATATATCCAGCTTATTTATAAACCCGTTATTTTCAAAAAGAGGGACAAAATCTCCGGGACTGATCAAACCATATTGCTTGTCTTTCCATCTGACAAGTGCTTCTGCGCTACATATCGTCCTACTCTTTATGTCATATATAGGCTGAAAATAGGTAACAAAATCTCTCTCGTGTATAGCTCTGTCACAGTTGTGGAGCATATAAGCCTGCATTTCAAATTTTCTATCTTGCTCCTCATCATATATACACTCATGCTTATCATAATCATGTCTGATAGAGTCCATTGCGAATCTTGCCCTGTCGCACATTAGGATGGGATTCATTTTTCTGTCAGTTACGTTATATATGCCGGCATACAGAGAAAGTGTATAGTCCATATTTTCTCCGGGATACATATCATCCAGTGACAGACTGCTCTGAAGCATCCAATAATCACCATCCGGGAAGAGACCTACAAAGTTATCTTCACCCATATATCCCAGCTCAACATCCCACGAGAAGCTCTTTCGCATAGCCTGAGCTACACGCATTAAAATATCATCGCCTCTCTCAAATCCGAATCTTTCATTTACATCCTGAAAATCTCTGATATCAAGAATACAGAGCTTAAAACTCGTATTTGGATTAAGCGCAAGCTCTTCCTCAACTGCTCTAAAGAAAGCTGACTTCTTGTATATTCCGGTCTTGTAATCCATCGGATTATCAACAAGATATAACATGATAAGGTTAAACGTAACGCAGGCCGCAAACACAGCCCCCATAAAATCAAAGTCCTTAACCATGTGGTGACAGATCATAAAAATAAAGTCCAAGGTCACTATAAGCACTATACAACCCACAGCAGTTGTTCCTATCCTGCGTCTGTGTCTTACAGCCAGATAAACTGTCATTACATAATAAGTAAAATGGATTATCGCAGAAAGGGATATGAATATCAGTTTTTCTATTGATACTACCCCTTTAACCGAATCAAAATATGCCACATGATTAATTGGATTTATTACAAGCAGAAAAATCGCCTGTACAATAAATGGAAATACGATAAAAGAAGATACTTTTTCCCTTACTCTTGAAAGGCCAATTGTTATTTTGACTGCACACAGCATATATGTAGCCAGCGCAAGTATGAAAAGTGTTACCTTAGTAACATATAAATACTCACTGCTTATCTCAAAGTATCTGTCATAGATCCGAAGTCCCCACATGATTAATATATATGCGATCGACACATATATTTCGAGGTCAATCCATATTTTACCTATGCTGCGGCTGATCTTTCTTGCACGCACTGCAATTATTCCTATGAACATTATTCCAAGACTTAGCAGTGTAATCATAAGCAAATTCTCTTCAATATCTCATAAAGAACAAGTTACAAATCAATTATACACGAAAAATAACAAAAAAAATCAGAGAACTTATCGCTCTCTGATTTTTCAGATTTTTTTTATTCTTGTTTAACAAATATTAAACTAAAAATTTAAATGAATGCATAAGAGGTATCTCTTTTGCCTTGCCGCTGCAAGTATTTACAAATCCCACAACACGTACTACAAGCAGTACAAGTGAAAATACACCGCCTGCTGCAGGTACTATAAGTGTGAAGAAAAGAACCAATGTGATAATTCCAACAATTACCTGAAGGATCAAAAGTCTGGTCATTTCAGCAATATGGAATCTTACAAACTTGGAGTCTTTTGCAATAAGAGCTGCAATTACGATTCCAACCCATCCAAGAACATATACTGTAATAGCATAAATCTTGTTTTCTGCAATATCATTTGCATCCATTTCCTTAGTGTGATCTGTAGGATCAACTCCCATATAAACAGGCTGGCCCATCTGAGGATTCTGATATCCTCCCTGAGGCATACCCTGATTCTGATACTGCTGATATCCCTGCTGATTAGGAGCCGCATTATAAACAGGCGCCTGCGGTGCAGGATTCTGAGCTGCATTATCATTTACAGGTTTATTCTCACCTTCCTGACCATTGTTTACAGGGTTAGCTGCGTTTTCCCCATTAGCAGCTACAGCTGTTCCGCAATTAGGACAGATCTGAACATTATCCTCTATAGACTGACCACATTTTGCACAAAATTTCATACCAATTCCCTCCTAAATAAATTAAGCTATTATTTCTCATCATAAAGATGACATCTAACTACATGACCATTGCCCATATCCTTAGCTACAGGCTCTACTTCTTTGCAGCACTCCATGCAGTGAGGACATCTGGTGTGGAACTTACAGCCCTTAGGCGGATTAGCAGGTGAAGGAATATCACCTTCAAGAAGTACTCTTTCCTTCTTGATATCCGGATCAGGCATCGGAATAGCACTAAAGAGTGCCTTTGTATAAGGGTGAAGAGGTTCTGCAAAGATATCCTCTGTCTTACCTGTCTCAACAAGGTTTCCAAGGTACATAACTCCGACTGCATCAGAAATATGTTCAACGACTGAAAGATCATGTGAGATGAACAAATATGTAAGGTTGTTCTTCTCCTGAAGATCCTTTAAAAGGTTGATGATCTGTGCCTGGATAGAAACGTCAAGCGCTGATACAGGCTCGTCACATACTACAAACTCAGGCTTAACTGCAAGTGCTCTTGCAATACAGATACGCTGTCTCTGTCCACCTGAAAATTCATGAGGATAACGATCCTTATGATAAGGCTGAAGACCGCACTCCTTCATTACATGCGTAATATAATCATCAAATTCGTCCTTCGGTACAAGGCCATGTTCACGAACAGCCTCTCCTATTATCTCTGCGATAGGGAGTCTGGGTGAAAGAGAAGAATAAGGATCCTGGAAGATTATCTGCATCTTTGTGCGAAGTTCACGAAGCTTCTTTTTATCAAATGTGCTTATATCTTCACCGTTAAAGATAATCTCACCCTCAGTCTTCTCAAGAAGTCTTAATATGGTTCTACCTGTTGTTGACTTACCACATCCTGACTCACCAACAAGACCCATGGTTGTTCCTCTCGGAATAGAGAATGATACATCATCAACAGCCTTCACATTACCTGTAACACCGCCGAAAAATCCGCCTTTTATCGGGAAATACTTCTTAAGGTGCTTAACTTCAATAATATTGTCGCTCATTAGTTTGCACCTCCTTCTTCTTTATTAGCAAATTCTTCACAACGGTAGCAGCTTACTTCATGAGTAGGAGATACCTTATATACTCCGGGATATTTACCATTACATTTTTCTACGCACATCTCACAACGATCCTTGAAGTAGCAATAATCAGGCATGTTGATGGGATTAGGTACGTTTCCGGGAATATTATAAAGCTTATCCACATGCTTACCTACAACGGGCTTTGATTTCATAAGACCGATTGTGTAAGGATGTCTGGGATCTTTGAAGATTTCCCTTGCAGTACCTTTCTCAATTACACGGCCTGCATACATAACTACAACATAATCTGCCATCTCAGCAACAACGCCGAGATCGTGAGTGATAAGCATGATTGAAGAATTGATCTTGTCCTTTAAGTTTCTAAGAAGGTCAAGTATCTGAGCCTGTATAGTAACATCAAGTGCTGTTGTAGGCTCATCTGCGATAATAAGCTTAGGATCGCAGGCAAGTGCCATAGCGATCATTATACGCTGTCTCATACCACCTGAGAGTTCATGAGGATACATCTGATAAACGCCTTCTTTGTTGGCGATACCAACCATCTGAAGCATCTCAATAGTTCTTGCCTTAACCTGTTCAGGAGTCATATCAGGATTATGAAGTGCTATAACTTCATCAACCTGATTTCCGATACGGAAAACGGGATTAAGAGATGTCATGGGCTCCTGGAAGATCATGGACATCTTATTTCCGCGAAGCTTCTGCATTGCTGATGCAGGAGCATTTACTACATTTATTGTTCTCTCACCGTCGTTAAATCTGATCTCACCTTCAACTGTCTGACCTGAAGGACGCTGTACAAGCTGCATGAGTGAAAGGCTGGTTACTGATTTACCACAGCCTGACTCACCAACGATACCAACTGTCTTACCCTGGGGTACCTCGAATGATACGCCATCAACAGCTTTAACTGTTCCTATATCTGTAAAGAAATATGTATGTACATTGTCAAATTCAACACAGTTATCGGGATTTTTCATCTGTGTTACATATTCACTCTCAGGAA
>Ga0310691_10003402_pt1 | contig 19183 bp, 16 predicted proteins | sample 176DNAGHGlowgp2_FD_203887 | JGI IMG/M metagenome (GOLD analysis project Ga0310691, IMG submission 203887) | Sheep rumen microbial communities from Palmerston North, Manawatu-Wanganui, New Zealand - 1766 DNA GHGlow gp2 (v2) (version 2) | ecosystem: Host-associated > Mammals > Digestive system >...
TGAAAAATTGAAAATTTTTGAGACCGTTTTCCAACTTCTGGGGGATTTACCTTATGAGGCTACCAAACAAAAGGAGATACTGATGAACCAAAATAAAAAAAAGAATCACTCAAAATCAACGACTTATAAAAAAGTTTGTTTTTTGGGGGATTTTTTATCCCTGTCCGGGGGTTTTACCTCATGTGAAAGGAGAATGAAAAAATGAAAATTTTTGAGACCGTTTTTCGACTTTTAGCATTTTTACCACATGTGGCTACCAAACAAAAGGAGATAGTGATAAGCAAAAATAAAAAAAAAGAATCATTCAGAATCAATTACTTATAAAAAAGTTGAAAATTTTGGGGCACATTTTCCGTTTTCCGGGAATTTACCACATGTAAAAAGAAAAAATTTTTCAGGAGGATTTTCCGACTTCCGGGAATTTACCCTATGGAAGGAGAAAAAATGAAAAAAATAATTTTTTTTGAGACCGTTTTCAGATTTTCGGGAATTTACCCAGTGAAAGGGAACAAAATGAAAAAATTTAATTTTTTTGAGACCGTTTTCCAACTTCCGGGGTTTTTACCTCATGAAAGGAGAACAGAATGAACGAATTGATTGAACTTTTAAAACCTGTCGTCGAACAGATCCTGTTTGAGCAAAAAGTGCAAGAAATATGCACTAAGGCTCAGATTTCATTGGATAAAAGTAAAAAACAGAGCATTCATTGTGTCAGAAAGAAAGGAGTCACTCATGACCAGAACAGTGAACTTAGACATCGCACTTGAAGATATTCCGGATATGCCGTTTCATGACATGTATTCTTTATATGTCACCTTGTTCAATCGACCAAACAAGTGCACTCGCAAGGAGTTCTATATCTGGCAAATCACAAACCGCCTGCAAGAATTGCGCTTTGGCGGGTTGGATCGAGAAACGCGGCAACTTTTGGAAAACATGGATGAAGATTACACCCCTAAACCGGAGTGCAGTGTTCCCGTTGGCGTTGAGCTGATTAAAAAATACAAAAGAGAAACCTACAAAGTCAAGGTTTTGAAAAACGGTTACGAATGGGACAACGAAGTCTTTAAGTCATTGTCTGCCATCGCGTTCAAAATAACCGGCCGCAAAATATCCGGCCAAGAATTTTTCGGAGTGCATAATGGAAACGATTAAGAAAGTCAGATGCGCCATATATACCCGTAAATCCACCGATGAAGGGTTGGAAAAAGAGTTCAACACCTTAGAAGCTCAACGTGAAGCCGGTGAGAATTTTGTTATGAGCCAAAAGGCACAAGGCTGGGAAATTCTTCCCGATCATTATGATGACGGCGGGTATTCCGGCGGCAATATGAACCGCCCGGCGCTGGAGAGATTATTTGCCGATATTGAGGCCGACAAGGTTGATATGATAGTCGTTTATAAAATCGACCGTTTGACCCGTAGCCTGATGGACTTTTCAAAAATGATCGAAATATTTGATGCTCATAATTGCTCATTTGTATCGGTTACGCAAAACTTCAATACCGCCGATAGCATGGGACGGTTAATGCTGAATGTGCTTTTATCTTTTGCTCAGTTTGAACGGGAAATCAGTGGTGAGCGTATTCGTGATAAGGTCGCCGCCTCACGTAAAAAAGGCATGTGGACCGGCGGTGTTGTCCCATTCGGTTATATCCCGATCAATAAGAAGCTGGTCGTCAAAGAACGTGAGGCTGAAATCGTTCGCTTTATGTTTGATGGCTATGTAAAATACAAATCTATTACCGGCATTTGTAAACTGATTAAGGATAAATTCGGTGAAGAATACCGCCGGGAGATGGTGAAAAGAATTTTACGCAATCCGATTTATATCGGCAAAATCAGACATAAAGATGTGTTTTATGACGGTCAACACGAAGCGCTGGTCTCACAAGAAATTTTTGATGAGGTAGCAAAAATTCGCGCCTCAAAAGACCTGACCAAGCGCACCTGTTTGTATAAGAAAAATGAAGTCGGTATATTGCGCGGTATTCTCTATTGCGGTTGTTGTCATACCAAGATGACACCGACAGCCACTAACGGACATAAACTGCGCCGCTATTATTACACCTCAACCAAAGCAAAATATTACGGTTATCACACCTGTCAAAACGGATCGGTGGCGGTGGCGGTTTTAGATGAAGCCGTTTTACAAATTATTACACCGATGCTCCGAGACACCGCTTTATTAAACGGCTTGGTTAAGGAAATTGCACCGGATCGGATTAAAGAGATTTTCAAAATCATGCAAAAGCCGGAACTGCTCTTAAAACGGATGTCCGAGCTTGATAAATCTCTTCTGGTCAGAAAACTTATTGAGCGCATTATCGTGCAATATGACACGTTGGAAATAAAATGGACAGAGTTGGCGCTGGATATGTTACCGGTAAAATACCAGAAAAAGACCTCAGACGGTGTGATGACCATCGCCACCCCGCTCTCTCGAACCAAAGATTTGTTGCAAGTCAGCATTCCGGAAATTGTGGAGCCGGTACCAACCATTAACAAAGAACTGGTGCGAGCACTGGCTAAAGCATTCCGCTATCAAAAGATTTTAACGACTACAAAAATCTCGTTGGCCGAACTTGCCGCGAGGGAAGAAACGGATGCCGGTTTTATGGGACGGATTTTGCGCCTGACCTGTTTGGCTCCGGATATTATCAAATCCGTTTTAGCCGGCACGCAACCTGCTGACTTTATTTTACAACCCTTAGTGCGCAACGAAATCCCGCCGATTTGGGCAGAACAGCGCAAGTTATACGGTTTCCCGGAAATTTAGGAGGTTTTCATGAAAAAAGTGATACACCCGATATCTCTCTCTTTCTCGTTTCAGGACACAATTCCGTCCGGTAACGGATACATTATCTTGGACCGCGAGTTTGTTAATTGGCCTCTTTTTTATGATGATGCGGCTTGGAAGCTGTTTACCTATCTCTTAATGCGGGCAAACTATACTTTGCGCCTCTGGGGAACACATCAGGTTAAAAAAGGTGAACTCATTACCAGTTATCAGCATTTGGCAGATGCTTTGAATAAATCTCGAGATGAAATCAAACGCCTTTTGAAAAAGCTGAAAGATATTCATGAAGTGGAGACCGTTCGCATTAGTAACGCCCTACTTATAAAGTTGCCGAATTACTTGAAATATATGAGTTTGCCGGATAAGAAAAAAGGAAAGTCCGCCCGACCTCAGCCCTCAGAAAATCCCGAACAAATCCCGGATGAGTCCACGAATAAAGAAAGTAAAGAAGGGAATAATTTTATAAGGAAAGAAAATTTATACCGGCCTCAAGTTTTTTCAAATAACTCAAACGGCGGTTTGCGCTCGATAGGCAGTATATTTGCTCAGCAAGTAAAGAATGCGCTTCCCTATCATTTTAATGAATTTCCGCCGGATGAGAATGAAGTGAGGCGATATGTGGCAGAAAAAGATATGGACATTGATTTAGACCGCTTCTTTGACCATTATTACAGTACCGGATGGTGTGATAAAAAAGGTCGCCGCTTGGACGGTTGGCATTTTGCGTTAAGTCGACTTGCCAATCATGGAGAGTGGTTATAAATATATTTTGCTTTCATTTTTTGAAAAACAATGCTATAAACGGACCACAAACAGAAAGGATATACAATGACATTTGAAGAATTGAGCACAGCGCGTTATACGCAAAGAAGTTATGACAATAAACCTGTTGAAGATGAAAAAATCCAAAAAATCTTGCAGGCCGGTCGAGTTGCACCCACCGCTAAGAATAATCAACCGCAAAAGGTTTATGTTGTTCAATCTCCGGCGGCGATGGACAAGTTGCGTGCTTTGACACCTTGTCATTACAACGCCCCGCTTGCCATAATTATTTGCTACGATAAAAATCAACAATGGCATAACCCGGCTGATGAAAGCATTACTTCAGGCGTTGAGGATGCCAGTATTGTTGCAACGCACATGATGTTGCAGGCCGCAGATTTGGGCGTTCATTCAACTTGGGTGAATATGTTTGTGCCGAGTGAAACACAAAAAGCCTTTAATCTGCCGGAAAACGAAGTACCGGTTTTACTCATGATGTTCGGTTATCCGACAGCATCTTCAGCACCGGCACCGGCGCATACAAGCAAGAAACCTTTGTCCGATACCGTTCAATTTTTATAATTTCTCTGTTGTTTTGGTTGCAAGCCACCTGATTAAAAGGGTGGCTTTTTTATACCTGCGGGGCCGCAAGCCGCAGTGTTTTTTTAGTGAAATCGAAAAAATTTTGGGTGGTCAGTGGTCAGATAAAATCATATAAATATCAATAACTTATGTAGTTTTGTTTTAAGTTTGGGTGGTCACTTTGTAATTTTGGGTGGTCACCTTCGTCCTAACCATTACATACAAATTATTTATTTTTATGTAACGCTTGAAAGATGGGATATGCCATATGCTCTTCAGGTTCGTGTTCTTCTATATTTGTAATCTGTTTGCCAATATATTCGTCATCAAAGATATTTTGATAGTCGACTTCAATACCATATATTTTTTCCAGATTTTTTGAAACTAAAGAACACCATATCATTACACTGGTGGCTTCCCTGATTCTATCTTCATATTTCATTGATCGCAATTGTTCTGTATTAGTATTATAACGGTAAGCCTCTGTTAGTATGAGAACCAGTTTAATTTTATTCCTCTCAATTATTTTAGCGACATCATTCACCCCCCTATAGAAGGTTGATTTATTTGTTCCAGTAATTGGACCATAAAATGAAAATGTATCATCCTCATATACTATTAGAAAAACTGGCATTAATTCACTTTCTTTTGATTTTGTGCGTTGCATTCTCGCAATTGCAATATGATTTGCAGTAAAAATTTTCAAATAAGATATGTCACAGGCTGGTAAGCCTTTGATATCAAAAATGCTATTCTTTATAGGTACAGGTGGGGATAATAAAGAACAATCTGGGCTAAGTGGCGTATAAATACTACCTCCTATAGATAATTTTTTATCAGCATAGTATAAATCAGAAGAAAAAGTTAATCTTTTGGCATTCACTTTATTGATCAAAGATTTTATTTCCTCTTTTAATTTTGTACATTTTAAGCAATTACAAGGATAAAGCGTCATCATCTCTACCAAAAAAGCGTACATTATTTCTATTCCCTTTTGGATTATTGAGTAAATATCAACTTCTTTTCCATTTTCTAAAAAGGTTGTAGTAACACTCAAGTATAATTCTACACTATTGGCATAATGAGTATCCAAAAATAATTTTAGTTTTTTATATAAATCGTCAAAATTAAAATCATTATCTATAGTTAAACGGCACTGAGTTGTTTTAGTTGAGAAATTTGGTAAATAGAACTCAATATCCAAAGCTTTTTCTAGTTTAAAAGGGTGCTCTTTCGTTGTTTCATTTCTTGTATTTTTAAACCATTTCATTACTTCATTTTTTAAAAATTTATCTCTTTCCTGCTCATATACTATTTTTAGTTCTGGAGCATCAAAACTTTTTTGTATAACAAAAGTGATATTTCTCATTTCCGAAAAAAAAGAGTCTATTTGAGGTATTGTTTCAAAAATATACTTTTCACTATCCACCTGATTAATTATATTCAGAGAGCTATAAAATTTTTGAATAGCTGGATACATTAAACATTCTTTAGACATAATCACTCCGCAATTTTTTTTGTTTCATAATAGGCTACACAAAAAATATAAAATTCTCAACAAATTTTCTATTATTTGGCTGATACCCTATGGATATTTATATAAAACTATCTGCCATGGGTCCTTCCTGGCGAGTTTTCATATGCGGGGTCGCAAGCCGCGCCATTTTTTTAGCAAAACAGAAAAAATCCGGCTGGTCACTGGTCACCTAAAAATATAGCAATATCAGATATTTACAGGATTTTCAAAAATCGGGGGCTGGTCACTTTTAAAATCGGTCTGGTCACCTACTGATTTTAAGTAAGAAAATTAGCTTAATCATTACACGAAATAATTTAGGGGCCGATAATCAGCCCCTTTTCTGTTGGATGGTAATTTAGGCGTTGGCTTTGAGGTAGTAAGTCCGGATGTCAGCTTTCTTTTCAGAGGCGATGGTTCCACCGGTCTTTTTTGCGTAAGCAGACATTGCACCGCGTATCGAGTTTTCTTTCCATCCAAGGGCCTCTGCCATCTCTTTTAAGCTTGCACCTTCCGGACGGCTGAGCATCACAACCATAAAGGCTGTTTTATCGCGGTGGTCTAGCGCTACCGGTTCTATTTTGATTTCTACTTTAGCCTTGGAAGTAGATTTTTTTGTTCTGGACTTCGCTTTTGAGCTCTTCTTTTGTGTTGTCATTGTTATGTCCTTTCTATCTGGTTAACACAACACAATGAATGCTTGGAAATAAAATTATATCCAGTAAATAATGCAGAAAAAGTGCAGAAATATGGGAAAAAATTCCACAAATGATCAAATTTGGATATAAATATTTTGAAAAACAGAGCACTGTGCAAAATTTGCTCATTAGAATATATTCAGCACAGTCGCTAAACCGCCCGCTGTTTCCGGATAGTCGGAGACATAGTAGCTCAGCCCTTGAAAAAGCTTAATTATTTCTTGCAATTTTTAAGCATCCTATATAAAATTATGGTCGTTATTGTAAAAAATATTAAGGACTAGTTATGGCAAAACAAGCAAAAGTAAAAGAAGAGCGCTTAGAAGATATTTTATTTAGTTGTCGAAATCAACTGAGAGGCAGAGCTCCATTAACTGATAAGCGTGATTTATTATTAACACTTGTCTTTTTTAAATTCATTTATGAAAGGTTTAATGAGCAAAGAGATGCTATTTTAGAAGAAAATAAAAACGATCCAGATTTTGCAAAACTTGCTGTAAACAAGGAATCTTTCTACAAAAGAGTGGGAGTATTTTTTCTAAAAGATGAATATAATTGGGGCAAGCTAATTTTAAAAGAACCTAAAGAATTGGCTATTGCTTTTGATAATGCCATAACTAAAATTGAAGAAAATGAGCCAAACTTAAAAAATGCTTTACCGAAACAGATTTTTACGAATGCGGCACTAGAACCGGAAGTGCTTAAAAAGGTCGTGGATGAAATCAATAAAATCAGTAACAAACGCTTTAAAGAAAAAGATTTAATAGGAAGAGTTTATGAGTACTACCTACAAGCTTTTGCTATAACAGCTAAAGATTCAAAAGAAGAAGGTGAGTTTTATACACCACATAGTATCGTAGAACTAATTGCTTCACTTATTGAGCCATTTGATGGTACTCTTTACGATCCTTGTTGTGGTTCTGGTGGTATGTTTGTTCAATCTATGAAATTAGTTGAAGCACATGGCGGTAATACGAAAACCATAAAGGTATATGGACAAGAATCTGAGCCAAGCACATATCGTTTAGCAAAAATGAATTTGGCAGTTCGGGGGATTTCGTATGATTTAGGTACACACGCTTCTTCAACATTTACTGATGATCAACATAAAGATAAAAAGGTTAATTATATCATGGCCAATCCGCCATTTAATAAGAAAAACTGGTGGGATGAAAAATTGAGAGATGATGTGCGCTGGAAAGGTTATGACGTTCCGCCGGAGAGTAATGCTAACTACGCTTGGATCCTGCATATGCTAAATAAATTAGAAGTTACTAAAGGCGTTGCCGGATTTTTGTTAGCAAATGGTGCTTTGGACGATAGCGATACTCTAGAAATTCGCAAAAAATTACTGCAGAATGATAAAGTTGAAGCAATTTTTGTATTGCCACGAGAAATGTTTTATTCCACCGATATCAGTGTCACATTGTGGATTTTGAACAATAATAAGAAAGGCGGACAATATCACGGGCGTCAATTGCGCAACAGAGAAAATGAAGTTCTGTTTGTTGATTTAAGGACATGGAACCAAAATATTTACGAAAAGAAATATGTTAAATTCTCTGAAGAACAAATTGCAGATGTTTGCAAAATTTATCATGATTGGCAAACCATTGATACAAAAGAAAGACCTGTAAAATATGCAAAACCGGAATTGTATTATTCAGCCGGATTAGATGAAATTGCTTCCAAAAACTACAGTTTAGTTCCTAGTCGTTACATTGAATTTGTAGATCGTGATACGGCGTTAGATTACAAAACCGCATTAAAAACTATCGGAGCTGAAACAAAAGAGTTGATTGAACGCCATAAAGATAACCAAGATAAGCTTATTAAGGCATTTGAAACTTTAGGATATAATATGGAGTAATATGATGCGTTGGGTGTCTTTGGGGGAGTATATTGAGCCTTTCAAACAGAAATGTGGTGATAAAAACGCCTTAGTATCTGGGGTGAATGTTGATAAGCAATTCATTTCAACAAGGGCAAACTTAGAAGATGTCGATGTTTCAAAATATTATAAAGTTCCAGCAAGACATTTTGCCTGTAATTTAATGCATATAGGAAGAGATGAACGTATTCCAATTGCTTATAATGATAGTCCTAAAACATTAGTAGTTACATCTGCTTATTATGTATTTAAGATTAAAGAAGACAAAAGAGATGAATTATTAGATGAATATTTATATATCTTTTTTAAATTACCTGAACAGGATAGATTAGCATGGTTTTACACGGATAGTTCCATACGTGGAAATTTACCAGAAAATCGTTTTAAGGATATTCAAATTCCACTACCGGATATTGATGAACAGAGAAAAATAGTTTCTGTTTGGAAAGGATTGCGAGATTTAAAGGTACAAAATGAGGTCATTGCCGAACCTTTATTTGAACTCTGTCAAAGCTATTTGAAACAACTCAAGGAAGAATACGAACCAACCGAAATTGGCCCATATATTGAATCGTATGATCAAGTAAATACCAAAGGGTATAATCATCCTGTAGTTGGAATAAATAAAAATAAAGAATTTATGCCTACCGTCGCAAATATAGAAAATATTGATATTAAAAAATATAAAGTTATTTCAAAGAATGTTTTTGTATTTAGTGGCATGCAAACAGGAAGAGATGTTTGTATTCGTATAGGTTTATATAATGGAGACAATTCGGCATTAATGTCGCCAGCATATACAACATTCAAGGTTAAAGATGATAAAAAACTGATACCGGAATTTTTGTTTTTATGTTTCAATAATAACGAAATGGATAGATATGGTTGGTTTATTAGCGATTCAAGCGTTCGATCAAACCTTGATTGGAATAGATTTTTGGAAATAAAAATTCCTATCCCGTCTCCAGAAAAGCAACGTGCCATTGTAAACATCTATAATTGTGCCAAAGAAGCTAAAGACATAGCAAATAAGACTGATCAATTAATTAAAGATATTTGTCCTGCCCTTATGCGGCAAGTGATAGGAGAAGCATCATGAGTGGAAAGATGTTTGAAAGTGAATTTGAAGAAGGTGTAATCCAGCTTTTACAAGATGAGAGATGGGATTATACTTTTGGTGGTAATTTACACCGTATGATTTCTGATCCTATTTTGGAAGATGATTTACGTTCTTACTTGCAAGCTCACTACGCAGATAAAGGATTGCTTCCTGAAGATTACGATATGATTGTTGCAAAAATTCGTAATATTGGTGGTTCTAGCGACTATAATGCTCTTGCCAATACCTATAATCTTTACCATGATGGCTTTGACTTTGTGAAATCCGGCATAGATCCTTTTAAGTTGGAATATATTGATTTTGAACATCCGGATAAAAATATTTTTAGGGTTGTTAATCAGTTCGAAATGCAACAAGGCAATAATTCCTTGCGTATTCCGGATATTCTATTGTTTATTAACGGCATTCCTGTATGTATTTTTGAACTTAAGAATCCGACTGATGAAAATGCAACAATCCGTGATGCGCATACGCAAATTACCGTGCGTTATCGTCGGGATATTCCTGCCTTGTTAAAATATTGTGCAGTAGCTTGTATTAGCGACGGATCCAATTCTCGTTTAGGCACAACCTTTACACCTTATGAGTTTTTCTATGCTTGGAAAAAGGTAGAAAACGAAGATGAGCCGGGAATGGGAATAAAAGAGCTAACTTCTTTGATAAAAGGTGTTTTTAAACCAGCACGGTTCTTGGAAATTTTAAGAGACTTTGTTTATTTTCCGGATCAATCCGATGGGATGAAAGAAGAAGAAATTATTTGTCGGTATCCGCAATTTTTTGCCGCCCGAAAATTATGTGCTCATGTATTGAAACACTTAAGAAGTACCGGTGGTGATGGTAAAGGTGGTATTTATTTTGGTGCAACAGGATGCGGCAAAACTTATACTATGCTGTTTCTATCTCGTTTATTAGCTTTGAGATGCCGAAAAGAACTTGGGAGCCCGACCATTGTTTTGATTGTAGATAGAGAAGATCTGGAAAATCAGGCCGCCAAACTGTTTTGTAAATCAACAAAATATTTATGTGATAAAGAAGTGCGAGTATTTGATTCTCGCAAAGATTTAGCAACAGAGTTATCTGAGCGTGAAACTGGTGGCTTTTATATCACCACCATTCAGAAGTTTACCGAAAGTACCGGTCTTTTAAGCGACCGCAGTAATATCATCTGTATGAGTGATGAGGCACACCGCACCCAAAATCATTTGGGAAGCAAACTAAAGATTAACACAAAAAATAAAAATACCGGAGAGGAAAAACTCGGTGCCTTTATTACATACGGATTTGCAAAATATCTGCGTGATGCTTTGCCAAATGCAACTTATGTCGGATTTACGGGAACACCAACTGATGAGGCAATTCACGTATTTGGTGGTGAGGTTGATCGCTATACCATGCTTCAATCACAAAAAGACGGGATTACGGTACCGATAAAATATGATCCGCGTCTTGCTCGTGTTTTCTTAGATACAAAAAAAGCTGAAGAAATAGAACAGTATTATAAGCAATGCGAAGAAGAAGGAGCAAATCCTGAAGATATCGCCAAAAGCAAAAAAGCTATGAGTAGTATGAATGCTATTTTAGGTGATCCGGATAGATTGGAGCGCTTAGCTAAAGATGTGATTACTGATTATGAAACAAGATGCGCAGATAAGCCGGATTTATTACAAAAAGCAATGATTACTTGTAGCGATCGTATGATTGCTTATAAATTATATAAAATTATAGAACGCTTGCGCCCAAGATGGTGTCAACCAATGAAGGCTTTGGATACATCTAAATTTACAACAGATGAATTAGAAAAATTAAAACCTGTTCGCTTTGTTAATGTTGTGGCTACTCAAAATAAAGACGATGAGCCAGAGATGTTTAAACTTCTAGGAGATGATACATATCGCAAGGAATTGGACACTGAATACAAAAATGAAAATTCAAACTTCCATATTGCAATTGTGGTTGATATGTGGATTACCGGATTTGATGCGCCTCCACTGACAATTCTTTATAACGATAAACCGCTCCAAAAACATACACTTATCCAAACAATTAGCCGCGTTAACCGGAAGTATAAGAGTAAAGAGTGCGGATATGTGGTGGACTATATCGGTATTCGGGAAAACATGAAAGAGGCCATGAAGCGGTATGGTGGAGATGTCTCGCCTAAAGGTGACCTTGAAGATGCTCATGCCGCACTTAAGAATGAATTGCAAATTCTGAAGGAAATGACACAGGGATTACATTTTGAAAAATTTTTTGGTACACAACCATTGATCAGATTGCAATTTTTACAGGAAGCCGCTGAGTTTATCTTAAACAACAGCTTCGAAGAAAAAGGAAAAACATCATTTAAGACTTCTTATAAAGGTCATGTGAAAAGATTACGTAGTGCCTACGATATTTGTAATCCAGCCGGAATATTAACTGATGAAGAGGCTTCGTGGGCTCAATGCTTTATGGGTATTATGTCGTTTTTACGTAAAATTACGGATACAACCCATGATGTGGAATCAATGAATAGAGCGGTGGAACAAATGGTTAAAGAGGCCCTCGCTTGCACCGGCGTAGAAACTGTATTAAACGCAAAAGAGGAAGAAGATATTTTTGACGAAACATTCCTGAAAGAATTGGAAGATGTCAAAATGCCCAATACTAAATTCCAGCTACTGGCCAAACTTCTGGGACAGGCAATAAAGGAATATGGTAAAGTTAATAAAGTTAAAGCCGAGCATTTTACAAAATTACTCAATGACACCGTAGATCAGTATAATACCCGCGATAAATTAACCTTTACCAATGAAGTAGCAACAGATACTGTAAATGCCATTAGTGAGATGGTTGAGGAAAAAGTAACTTCTCTGACGGAAAAGCTTCTTGATTTGTTTAAGAGCTTGAAAAGAGATAAAGAAGAATTTAAAAAGCTCGGTATTACCTTTGAAGAAAAGGCATTTTATGACATTTTAGTTGATGTCCGGGACACTCACAAATTTGAATATCCGGAGGAAAAATGTAAAATTCTGGCGCAGAGAATAAAAGAATTGGTCGAAAATGCATCTTTGTATGCGGATTGGATAAATAATGATAATATCCGTAATGGACTTGCCAGCGATTTAACTAAACTTCTGTATAAAGAAGGATATCCGCCAGAATGGGATGATGAAATATTCCAAAAGGTATTAGCACAAGTGGAAAACTTTAAGAAATATAAAGAATAATGCAGGACTAATATAATGTTTTCTGATTTTTCTCACATGAAATGGCTCTATCAGGAAAATTCAGTTATGACTTTAGATGGAAAAGAAGTTGTAATTTATAATTTTAACCATATTCCGGATAAGACTATACTAAAAAAATGGGCTCATCATTTCAGAAATTATTATTGTGTAGATGAAATGGTTGATCTATTGCGAAATGGCACAAACAAGACAAGAAATGAATATTTTAGGGATATAAAATTTCCAGATAAAGATCATCCATTAGGAAGATCCACAAGAGTTGGTGATTTTTCAGAAATACTAGTAGCTGATTATATGCAATTCATGTTAAACTATTGGATACCTGATAGAGATAAGTATTCTAGAAAGAAAAACAGAAATATGTCATTACCGGGTTGTGATATCATAGGAATATATTATCAGAATAGCACCAAAAAAATGGAAGATGTACTATGTTGTTGTGAAGTTAAGGGTAAATATTCAGGAAAATCTGATAATGGACGTCTAGAAAAAGCAATCAATGATTCTGCAGAGGATGCATTAAAGATAGCGGTGGAATTATCTTATATTAAACAACGTTATATAGAACAACATAATATGGATGATGCATTAAAAATAGAAAGGTTTCAAAATATAAATGATAACCCTTACACAGAAAAATATATTTCCGCAGCGGTACTTGATTGCTCTATATATGATGAGCATAAAATAAGAGAAATAAATACAGCGAATTATAATAAGAGAGATGTATCCTCTTTTATCATTATTAAAATATCAAATTTTAAGCAATTAATAAATGATTTATATGAAAGTGCCGCCGATGAAGCCTGAAGAAAAATCAAAACATTTGCTTAAAATCGTAAAATCAAAAGCCAAAATGCTTGAATACGATGTGCCTGAAAATTTTCAAAATATAAACTATCCAGCTTCTCCTAATTCTTTATTTCCGCTGGCAATTACGCTAGTGGCTGATTTATGCAGAAAGATTCGGAAAAATGAACCAATAAATGACGCTGTAGATATTTTATTCTCTCCTCAATTTTTTGATTCCTTTGTTAATGCAAAATTTGATGACGAATTGAGTGACTATCTGAATTTAATAGGTTCAGCTGCATTTTATCTCGCAGATATGCCAGGTAGTTCATCTGTCTTAATAAAAAAAGTATCGGATGATTTTAACCTCAACATTGATGGTTTAGAGAAAATTTTAAAATGGCTTCTCGTCGGCAATATAAATGATAATTTATCTACAAATTCCGTAATTTGTTCTTTTGTTCAATATTTTTTTAAAACGGGTGATGAAACTCTTCTTTTGAAAGAATGTGAAAATTTAAGAAAAAATGCATATGATCAAAACAATGCAACATATTTGTTTTATGCCGATATTATTGATGCAGTGATCCTTAAAAAAATAAATAACTCTACCTGGAAATTATTACCACTTTATTCTAATCTATCAATAGAAGATTGGAAAAAAACATTATTGTTAGATAATTTTATCAAAGAACTATGGCCTGCTCAAAAAATAATAGGTGAGAAAGGGTGCTACAAAGGAGAATCTGCTGTTATTCAGATGCCCACCAGTTCAGGAAAAACAAAATCCATTGAAATCATTTTACGTAGTGCGTTTTTATCAGAAAGGGATGTAAATTTAGCTGTAATTGTCGCTCCTTTTAGAGCTTTATGTCATGAAATTAATGATTCATTAAAAAGGGCATTTTGTGATGATTTGGCTGATGTTTCTGAATTATCAGATGTTTATCAAATAGATGTATCATTCGATATTTTTCAAAAGACTAATAAGCCTAAAATTTTAATACTAACACCTGAGAAATTATTATATATTCTTCACCATGATCAGAGTATTTCTGATAAAATTAAATTAATTATTTTTGATGAAGCACATCAATTTGATAATGGGATAAGAGGAATAACATATGAATTATTGCTTACCTCTCTAAAATTATCGCTATCGTCTAATGTACAAAAGATACTTATTTCCGCTGTTGTGCCAAATGCAAATAATATAGCTTTGTGGTTTAATGAAAATAACAATGTGGTAAGTAATGATAGTTTGCCATCAACACCAAAATCGTTTGGATTTACTAATTGGAATACACCACTGGGGCAAATACATTATTGTGACAAAAACAATATTGATAATGAAGAGTTCTTTGTTCCTCGTGTTATTGAACAGGTTTTATTGGCAAAAAAAGGGAAAGAACATAAACCACGTTATTTCCCAGAAAGAAATCAATCTTCATCTATTGCCTTATATTTAGGTTTAAAATTAGTAAAAAACGGTGGTGTGGCTATTTTTTGTGGTCGTAAAGATAGCGCAAAAAAAATGGCAAATGAATTAAAAGAAGCACTTGAGAGGGGATTGGGTTTAACTACACCTAGAGAATACTCGAACCAAGTAGAAATAGATTTATTAAAAAATTTAATAGCTTTGAATTTAGGTGAAGATTCCACAATAGCACAAATTTCTCATTTTGGTGTTTTTCAACACCATGGTAACATTCCTCAGGGGATAAGAATAGCTATAGAATATGCAATGAGGGAAAACTTGATACATTTTGTCATATGTACCTCTACTTTGGCTCAAGGTGTTAACTTACCAATAAAATATTTAATTATAAGTAGTAATCGTCAAGCAGGAGATAAAATTAAAACCAGAGATTTTTATAATTTAATCGGAAGAACAGGACGTGCTGGTTTGTATACAGAAGGAAGTATTTTATTTGCTGATTCTAAAATATTTGATTACCGATATAATACAACCGAAAATTGGCGATGGAAAGAAACTAAAGAATTAATTAACATTGCTAATTCTGAAAATTGCGAAAGTGGTTTAATTGGAATATTTTATTTAAGAACTGACAATAAGAAAAACTTTATTCAGATTTATAATATTGAAGATTTTATAACTTCACTTCTTTCTAATGATTTAAAAAAATTAGAAATAGAGTTAAGGGAAACATACAAGGATCAAGGTGTTGATACAGGTATATTCAGACAACTAAAAGAAAAAAAACAATTACTTTCCTCAATCGAAAGTTTTTTACTAAAGAATAGTTCTGAAATATTTTTATTTTCTCAAGATGTACAAAATCAAACAAATACCACTATAAATCCTATTTCAACAAAAACTTTAGCTGAGTCTACTTTCGCTTATTTTTTGGCGAATAGTGAGATGAAAAGAAACATTTGTTTACTATTTGATATAATTACAAAACATATAGAAAATAACCATTTATCAAAAGAACAATATATTTACTATGGAAAGACTTTATTAGGCCTTGATACTCTGCAAAAAATAGAAAATTTTCTAAATGAAAATTTAAGTAGAATTAATGTAGTTCAAAATACAAAACAATTATTGGAGGTACTATGGCCTTTGTTTTCAGAATGCTTGGATTATAAGTTAGATGACATTAATATAATTGAAAATTGGATTAAAGGTCTCTCTTTTAATGACATAGCAAAACTTCTAGACCAAACTAAATCAATTGATGATACTGTGGACTTGTTGGAAAATGAACTAGCGTATAACATAACAATAGTGTTAGGTGCTTTGATTGATTTGATGGATTATGCTAACATTAGTACATCAGCAATAAAGTTGTTATATTTATTACAGAAACAGATTAAATATGGTTTATCAACAAAACAAGAAATAGTTTTATATGAAATGGGATTCTATGATAGAGTTATTGTTAATGATTTAAAAAATTCTCTGATGATAAACACAGAAAATTATGCAGAAATTGTTCATATTCTAAAAAGTGATAAAGCTAAAGAAATTATAAGAAAATATCCAAGATATTTTCAAGATAAGCTTTTACAACTCATTTAGAATTATATTAAAAGAAAGAAAATCTATGATCAAAGTTCTGTTTGTATGTCTAGGGAATATTTGTCGGTCGCCGATGGCGGAGTTTGTGTTTAAGCAAATGGTTGCCGAAAAGGGGCTGTCGGATCAGTTTTATATTGATTCCGCGGCCACCGAGCGTTTCAACGAAATGTGTCACGCCTGCATTCATCACGGCACCCGTGACAAGCTGAAAGCCATGAAAGTTCCGTTTGAGGAGCATTATTCGCGGCAAATTCGCCCGCGCGATTACGCTTATTATGACTATATTTTGGCGATGGACGACAGCAATATTGAGGACATTCAATCGCTTGTCGGTCCGGATACGGAACAGAAAATCCATCGCTTGCTTGATTTCACCAACAATCCGCGCAATATCCGCGACCCATGGTACACCGGAAACTTTGATGAGAGCTACTGGGATATTTACGAGGGCTGTCAGGCGTTTTTAGAACATTTATTAAAGAATATTAGTCGGCTAAAATAAGGATAAAATAGGTATTATTAAAATTTTTAATCTTTTTTGCCAAGCTTATTAACATCAACAATAATTTTATCCGGGACCGATTTCCAAAACTCTAGTAAACTTTTATGTAATTCCTCAAAATGATATTTAGAAACTAAAGGTTCTTGTGCATCTTCTAAAATATATCCCTCATCATCTGTCTTAGTATATTCCTCTGAAGGATAAAAAAATTCAGAATAATTATGTTTTAAATCGGTTAGAGATTTACCTATACCATGTTTAATTGCATTTATCAAAATTGAATATTTTTTTATTTTTGCAATTAAATCCTTATCCGTAATATCCTTAAATATACTTATTATTGTATCAAATCCTGAGTTGGCAAACATTATTTTTTTAGGATGAAATTCATTTCCGCTCATTACAAGATATTCTTGCAAATTATGAAGCCATAGATGGAACATTCCAACAATAAGAGCTTTTCTCATTTCGTTCAATGTGGAAACAGCAACACCATACTCCCATAAACAATTGTTGTGTTCTTTCTCCATTCTTTTTACCTCTTTTTCGAGATATATTAAAGACTTCATTGATCCTTTGTAATAATCATTTATAAGTTCTACATGAAACCATTTAGGTGTTTCTAGAGAATAAGTAATTTGCTCACTTACTTTAAGGTTATGTATATTTGTTAGCTGTAATTTTTCACGTTGATTATTTGCAAGCATCGGAGATCTCCTGTTCAGAAATAAATCGTAAAAATTCCTTACCTAAATCCGTTATTATAGTCGGTTCTGCCCTACCAATTTTATCTGCCACGATATAAGTCAAATGGTTTTCAGCCAGGCTTTTTATAATGGCTTCTAAAAGTTCTTTATCTTTATATTTTGTGTATAATTCATGAAATAGTGGATTTTTTGAATGGAAACCATCCGCGCGCAATGTAACTTGAGGGCCTTTTGATTTCGAGATGTCTCTTAAAACTTTGATATGTAGTGATGTAAAATCTCTTAACATATTCAAAAATATATGTTTTTTTGCATTATCAATATTTTCATTGTTAATTGCATTAATTACAACATTTGCATATAAAGCAACTTTATCATCTTCAATATCTTCTAAGGCACCCCTCTGAGCAGATGCTAATATACTAGCAAAGTTTGAGGTTTCTTTTATTTTATTCTCTATTTCTGCATCCAATTGAGACAAACGCTTTATAATTTCTTCTTTCCACAAATCTATCCGTTCTTGCCAACCTTCTTGCACAAAATCTTCGAAGAATTTACCAAAGGCTGAGGCAATTGGAATTTGACTAAGAACTGCTAAAGCTGCATTTTTTCCTATTTTCTTTTTTATATTATCCATTATTATTTACCCGAATATTTATTAATATCTTATTTTTATCTAGGTTTTTATTAAAAATAATGCAAGTTTATAGTTAATTTTACTCTTAAAATTCTCATTATTGCATTTTTAATATTTTATAGTATAGAATATTTCCATGTTTTATTTTTGTAAAAGGTTGGACTATGTCGGATTTAAAGTTATTCAATATTAAAAGCGGAAAAGCTGTTGAATTAAGCAACTCTGCTGTTGCAAAAGAACGCAATATTCAAAGACTTGTAGAGGAAAATTGCGAAACTTTATTAAATGTGCGTTTTTTGAAAACGGAACACTCATTTAAGGCTGAAGACGGCCATAATGCGCGTATTGATTCCTTGGGGATAGATGAAAACAATTGTCCCGTTATTATTGAATATAAAAGAGACGGCAAGGATACTGTCATCAATCAAGGTTTGTTTTATATGGATTGGTTGGTAAAACATCCTAAAGATTTTGCGTGGCTTGTTTTAGAAAAATTCGGTAAAAAAGTTGCCGATGAAATTGATTGGTCACAACCTCGCTTGATTTGTATTGCTCAGGATTTTAGCCGATACGATGAATTTGCAATTAAACAAATGCAAAAAAATATTGATTTAATTCGGTACCGCATATACGAAAACAATCATTTATTGTTTGAGCTAGTTAACAGTTCTAGCGATGAGGAAAATAAAACGGTTGTTCATAACACAACTAAAAAAGACCATAGCTCGGATAAAAAAGTTAAAACGGTAACGGAAAAGTTAGAGGCTTCAACATCTGAAATTAAGGCATTATATAAAGAACTAGATGATTATCTTCTTTCTTTGGGTGATGATGTCCAGAAAAAAATCTTGATGCATTATATAGCATATAGACGTTTGAAGAATTTTGCTTCTGTGCAGT
>Ga0310691_10003403_pt1 | contig 19172 bp, 19 predicted proteins | sample 176DNAGHGlowgp2_FD_203887 | JGI IMG/M metagenome (GOLD analysis project Ga0310691, IMG submission 203887) | Sheep rumen microbial communities from Palmerston North, Manawatu-Wanganui, New Zealand - 1766 DNA GHGlow gp2 (v2) (version 2) | ecosystem: Host-associated > Mammals > Digestive system >...
GCGGTTGCAGAAGCTGCAGAAAGGCGTGAATATTGTGAATGGCAAAAAAGTATTGGTAAAATAAAGAAAGGAGGAATAGCCTTATGAAAAAGATATATTACACACCACAATTGCAAATTTTCAATGTGGAGATTCACGGATCGTTATTGCAGAACATCTCAACCAGTGATGAAGAGATTGATGCAGCACACGCAGGCCTCACCAAGGACGAAGGCGACTGGGATGAAGTCTGGGATGAGTAATTTGTTTGGCTCTATAGCACACAATATTGTGTAGTAATAGTTTTATCGCGAGAGGCCGGGCTCCAAGTCCGGCCTCTCTCTTTGTCTTTGGTCGCTCCGCTCAAAATCTCCAAAAAATCTTACTTGAAAATCTTAAGAAAATCTTTATTAATATCTATCTATAGCTTGTTTGATGATTTTTTAGATTGATTTTTTGGAGATTTTGAGGCCGTAGGCCGACCCAAAAGAAGGTTTGCCAGAGGACAAGTTCTTTGCGACCTTTGCCTAGAACAAAGGCTTGTGCGAAGCACTTTTTGTTCGGCTCTGCGGGCTCGCGAAGCGCAATAGCCTAAGCGACCTGAGGACTGGCAACCTTAAAAACTTTGCGCCTTTGCGGTGAAAATGGAACGTAATGGGGAACAGAAATGTGCATATAATAGGGAACATAAATCTTACAGAAATCTGGACATAAATCTGTGGATGGGAAATAAATGTGCATAATACTCATAATTGGGTTCATTAATCCAAATAATAATTTTGCTTATTTGTGGCTTAAATTATGCTCATTATGGTCATTTGTTTCCGATACAGAACAACTGGAACTTAAATCAGCCTTAAATCTGGACATAAATCTTCTCTCTTTCACTCAGGAAACACAGGATTTATATCGAACATGAATCGCTCGAATTTACACGAATAACCATTATCGCCCTAGTAGATTTAAGTTTCGATTGAAGCTTGATTTAAGTTCACTTCGTTATTCGTCGGATTCGTGTGATTCGTGTTGAGTCATCTTTGGTCGCTCCGCTCAAAATCTCCAAAAATTTTACTCAAAAATCATTAAACATTTCCCTTGAGAGATTATCAATGAAATTTTTGTTTCAATTTTGAGGAACCGAGTAAGCAGTGAGAGCCATAATGCTCGCATCAATGGCCGAGTCGCGTTCGAGGTCGACGATAGTCAACGAAGTGACGACCAGATAATTTACGTTCATGGGTTAAAGGTTAATGGTTAAGTACAAGATATTTTAGCTTTTTTCGATGCGGATGCGGGCATCGACGGCGGTGATGTCGTCGGCGTCGGCGAGGAGGGGGTTGATGTCTATTTCCTTAATCTCGGTGGCGAAGCGTAGGAGGGTGGAGAGGCGGACGATGATGTCGGCGAACTTACGCTGGTTGATGCCTTTCTGGCCGCGCGTGCCCTTGAGCATCTTGTAGGCGCGCAAGCTGTGGATCATGGAATCGGCTTCGGCGTAGGAGAGGGGCGCGAGGCCGCTGGAGACGTCGCGCAGGACTTCCACGAAGATGCCTCCGAGGCCGCAGAGGACGACGTGGCCGAAGTGGAGCTCGTACTTGGCGCCGATGAAGAGCTCGGTGCCCTTGAGCATCTTCTGCACCATCACGGCGGTGGCGCCCTCGATGGTCATCAGGCGGTCGAACTCAGCTGCCAGCACTTCCTTGCTGCGAATGTTGAGGGTCACGCCGCCCACGTCGCTCTTGTGCACGGGGCCTACGACCTTGGCGACCACGGGGTAGCCGCAGCGGTCGGCGAAGGCGATGAGCTCGTCCTTGTCGGCCGACACCATCTCGGGTACCATGGGAATGCCGGCGCAGGAAAGGATGTCGCGGACGGTCTGCGGCGAGACGTAGCCGTCGTGCTCGATGCTGCTGATGATCTTATGGAGGCGGGGTATGTCGATGCCGTAGAGCTGCACCTCGGGCGGTGCGGGCTGGGGCGTGTGCATGATCTGCGAGAGGGCGGTGGCCAGCGTCACCTCGTCGGAGAAGTTGACATGTCCTTTCTGCAGGAACTCAGCCACCTCGGGGCCCGCAGTGTGGAGGCTGGGGAGGATGGGGAAGATGGGTTTGCGGCAGGTGAGGATCTTCTGGTGCAGTGTCTCGTAGGCCTCGTAGAGGGTGGTGAGGCCGGGGGTGCCGTAGATGACGGCGATGGCGTCGATATTGTCGAACTGGTGTTCGCAGAAGTCGATGGCGGTGCCGAGTTGCTCGGCGGTGCCTGTGGCGAGGATGTCGATGGGATTGGCGACGGAGGAGCCGGGGAAGAGGCGCTTCTTCAGTTCCTCAGCCATGGGCCCCTCGATCTTCGGCACGTTGAGGCCGCCCTTGGAGAGGGCGTCGGTGAGCATCACACCCGGGCCGCCGGCGTGGGTGACAATGGCGATGTTGAGTAAAGGGTTTATGGTTGAGGGTTTATGGTTGAGGGAAGGCGCAAGAGCTGTCTGAACCATAAAGATGCAGCCGGCGGTGGTTAGTTCTTCGCGGCTGAAGCAGCGGACGATGCCGGCCTTGCGGAAGAGGGCTTCGACGGCGGCGTCGCTGCTGGCGATGGCACCGGTGTGGCTGCTGGCGGCACGGCTGCCGCTCTCGCTGGAGCCCGCCTTGATGGCTGCGATGCGGCAGCCTTTCTTGATGAGTGAGCTGGCATGGTAGAGCAACTTGTCGGGGTTGGAGATGTTCTCGATGTAGAGGAGCTTCACGAGCGGGTCGCGCTCCGCGTCGAAGTGCTCGTCCATATATTGCAGCACGTCCTCGATGCCGATCTGTTTGCCGTTGCCGATGCTCCAGACGCTGTTGAACTGGAGGCCTTTGATGACGGCGCTCTCGAGGATGAAGACGGCCGTGGCGCCCGAGCCGCTGATGAAATCGACACCCTTGGGGGTGAGGCGTGGTATGGGCTTGGTGAAGACGCTGTGGTGCCAGCGCGTGAGCAGTCCGATGCAGTTGGGGCCTATGAGTGCGCAGCCGTAGTGCTCGCAGGTGTCGAGGATGCGCTGTTCCAGCTGTGCGCCCTCGGGGGTCTCCTCGCTGAAGCCTGCGGAGATGATGACGAAGGCACGGACGCGCTTCTCGCGTGCGAGGGTCTCTACGTAGTCAGGGCAGAAGCGTGCGGCGACGACGAGGATGGCCATGTCCGTGGGCGGCAGCTCGCTGACATCGTGGAAGGCCTTGAGGCCCTGCACCTCGTCCTCCTTGGGGTTGACGACGCGGAGGGTGCCCTGGTAGTGTCCTTCGAGGAGGTTGCGGATGATGGCGCCGCCGGGTTTGTGGGTGTTGTTGGAGCCTCCGATGACGACGATGCTCTCGGGGCTTAAAAGTTGCGGGTTGATCATGGCTGTGACGCGCGTTTGCTGGTTTCCGATGGCAAAAGTAGTATATTTTTGCTGCATTTCGTGATTCTTTGCCTACTTTTTGTTGCTGAGTGCGGAAAATGTCGTACTTTTGTGCGGGATTCAACCTATCTCAACACAAAACAGACATGATTTGGAACCCTAATAAGGAATGTATGAGCCGCGACGAGAGAAGCGCGCTCCAAGGAAAGAGACTCCACAAGATTGTGGAGTACGTGTATCACAACGTCCCCTTCTACCGCAATAAGTTGCAGGAGATGGACATCCGTCCCGATGACATTCAGACCATCGAGGACATCACCAAGTTGCCCTTTACGACGAAGAAGGACCTGCGCGACAACTACCCCTTCGGCCTGCAGGCGGCACCGCAGAGCGAGATCATCCGCGTGCACGCCAGCAGCGGCACCACGGGCAATCCGACCATCGTGGGCTATACGCGTAAAGATATAGGTGTATGGAGCGAGTGCATGGCGCGCTGTCTGACAGCCTATGGCGTCACGCGCGACGACATCTTCTCCGTGGCCTACGGCTATGGTCTGTTCACGGGCGGTCTGGGCGCACACTACGGTGTGGAGCACCTCGGCGCCTCGGTCATCCCCGCCGGTACGGGCAACACGGAGAAGCACCTGAAGCTCATCCGCGACCTGGGCATCACGGGCTTGGCCTGCACGCCGTCGTACGCGCTGTACCTCGCCGAGACGATGGACAAGCTGGGTATCCGCAAGGAGGATATCAAGTTGCGCGTAGGAGCCTTCGGCGCTGAGCCCTGGACGGAGAATATGCGCAAGGAGATTGAAGAGCGCCTGGGACTGAAGGGCTATAACATCTACGGTCTGTCGGAGGTGATGGGGCCGAGTGTCAGCTACGAGTGTCAGATGCAGCACGGCTCGCACATCTGCGAGGACCATTTCTATCCCGAGATCATCAATCCCACGACGCTGGAGCCGCTGCCCGCCGGACAGACGGGTGAGCTGGTGTTCACGACGCTGACGAAGGAGGGTATGCCCGTGCTGCGCTATCGCACCCGCGACCTCTGCTCGCTGATGCCCGGCACCTGTGACTGTGGCCGCACGGAGGTGCGCATGGGGCGCATCGAAGGCCGCTCGGACGATATGCTCATCATCCGCGGTATCAACGTGTTCCCCTCGCAGGTGGAGAGCGTCGTGCTGTCGATGCCGGAGTTCGCGCCGCGTTATCTGCTCGTGGTCGATCGCGTCAACAACCTCGACACGCTGCAGGTGCAGGTGGAGATCCGTCAGGAGTATTTCACCGGCGTCTTCGATACGCCCGCCGCTGTGGATCAGCTCGAGAAGAAGCTGGCCGCCAAGCTGAAGAGTGTGCTCAGCATCGCCGCCAAGGTGCAGCTGAAGGCGCCCAACACCATCGAGCGCAGCCAGGGCAAGAGCGCACATGTGATTGATAAACGCAAATTGTAGGGGACCCTCCCCCTGCCCCCTCCCGTGAGGGAGGGGAGGGCCTGCGGGCTGAAACAATTTGAGATTAAACCATAAATCTATAATAAATGGATAATAAAGAAACATCGCGCCAGCCTCACCCCTCCCTTACGGGAGGGGCTGGGGGTGGGTCTGCTTTCTTCAACCCCGAATTTGAGACTCTCTCCCGCACAGAGATAGAGGCATTGCAGCTGGAACGCCTGAAGGAGACGGTGGCCCACTGCTACACGAATGAGTTCTACCGCAAGAAGTTCGCGGAGGCGGGCATCACACCCGACGATATCAAGTCGCTGGCTGATGTGCGTAAGCTGCCCTTCACCACGAAGCAGGACCTGCGCGAGACATACCCCTTCGGTATGGCTTGTGTGCCCATTCGCGATTGTGTGCGCCTGCACTCCAGCAGCGGCACGACGGGAAACCCCACGGTCATCCTTCATACGAAGAAGGACCTCGACGAGTGGGCCAACCAGGTAGCGCGTAACCTGTGGATGGTAGGCTTGCGCCCCGACGACGTGTTCCAGAACTCCAGCGGCTATGGTATGTTCACGGGCGGCCTGGGCTTCCAGTATGGTGCTGAGAAGATGGGTATGCTGACGGTGCCTGCGGCAGCCGGTAACTCGCTGCGCCAGATCAAGTTCATCAAGGACTTCGGCACGACGGCCATCCACGCCATCCCGAGCTATGTCACCCGCCTCTATGAGGTGATGCAGCAGGAGGGCGTTGACCCGCGTCGCGACACGAAGCTGAAGGTGCTGGCCATCGGTGCCGAGCCTCACAGCGAGGAGCAACGCAAGCGCATCGAGGAGATGATGGGCGTGAAGGCCTACAACTCCTTCGGCATGAGCGAGATGTGCGGCCCGGGCGTGGGTTTCGAATGCCCCGAGCAGAACGGCATGCACTTCTGGGAAGACTACTATATCGTGGAGATCGTGAACCCCGAGACGCTGGAGCCTGTGCCCGACGGCGAAATCGGCGAGCTGGTGCTGACGACGCTCTGTCGCGAGGCGATGCCGTTGCTGCGCTACCGCACGCGCGACCTCACAAGAGTCTTAGGACGCACATGCCCCTGCGGCCGCAACCATGTCCGCATCGACCGCATGCGTGGTCGCAGCGATGATATGATCGTGCTGCGTGGCGTGAACATCTTCCCGATACAGATTGAGAAGATCCTCATGAAGTTCCCCGAGGTAGGCACCAACTACCTCATCACGCTGACCACCGAGGACAACAACGACCAGATGACGGTCGAGGTGGAGGTCAACGAGGCTACCGACGACTTCGCCAAGCTGCAGGCACTCGAGAAGGAGATCCGTCACCAGCTGGGCGACGAGATCCTGCTGAAGCCCATCGTGAAGCTCGTGGCCAAAGGCTCGCTGCCCGTCAGCGAAGGCAAGGCCGTCCGCGTGGTCGATAAGCGCAAAGTGTTTGAATAAACTTTAAACTTTAAACTAAACCCATATGACAGTTCATCAACTTTCCATCTTTATTGAGAACCGCAGCGGCACACTCATCAAGGTTCTCGACGCGCTGAAGGCAGCGAACATCCAAATCATCGCCTCGACGATTGCCGATACCGCCGAGTACGGCATCTATCGCCTTATCTGCAGCGAACCTATGCGCGCTTGCGAGGAGCTGAAGAAAGCCAACGTGGCCGTAGCCCTCAGCGATGTCTTTGCGCTGGCCATTGACGACAAACCCGGTCGCGCCGCAGACGCCGTGAAGACCTTCAGCGAGGCTGGCATCAGCATCGCCTATATGTACTCGTTCCTGCTGCGCGGAAAGGGCATCCTCATCTTCCGCACCGATGACAACGAGAAGGCTGTCAAGGTGATTGCCGACAACCAACTCCAGAGCATCAATGAAGCAGACCTCTCTGAACTGGCATAAAACAATGTAGCCTCCTTTTCTGCTGAGATGCGCAGGCGCTGGTTCTTTACCGTTATCGCATCGCTACTGCTGGGCATGACAAGTGCCCAGGTCAGTGGCGATGCTTCGTATCATCTGCGTGCGATGGAGTGGAATGTGGAGAACCTCTTCGACACCGTGCACGATGAGGGTTTCCGCGATGAGGCGTTCCTGCCGCAGGGGCAATACCGGTGGACAGCGTCGCGCTATTGGCGAAAGTTGGACGAACTGGCCAAGGTCATCGCGGCGGTGGCCGACGAGGGCGGTGTCCCAGACCTCATCGGGCTGTGCGAGGTCGAAAATGACAGCGTCCTCACCACCTTGTCGCGCCGCAGCGCCTTGCGTGGGTTGGGCTATGACTATGTGATGACACAGTGCGAGGATGCCCGTGGCATTGACGTTGCGCTGCTTTATCAGCCCATGCGCTTCCGGCTGCTCGCCTCGCAGAGTTTCCGCGTGCCCAGCCGCGAGCAAGGACTGCGCCCTACACGCGATATTCTTTATGCCAAGGGCCTGACCATTGTCGGCGACAGCGCGACGGGCGAGATGTATCTGGACACGCTGTATGTGTTGGTGGCACATCTCCCCAGCCGCGTGGGCGGACATGCCAGCGACCAGAACCGCAAGCTGGCGGCAGCGATACTCTGGAACGTGGTAGATTCCCTGATGACCCATACGACCACGACGCGAGGTGCCCTGCCGCGCGTGATGGTGATGGGCGACTTCAATGCCGATGCCAGCGACCGCATCTTCCGGGAGACGCCCTTGCAGCTCACCGATGAGCGGTCGGCGCAGGGGACCTATTGCTTTCGCGGCATCTGGCAGTGGTTGGATCACATCCTCGTCTCGTCCTCCATCCATGTCGTAGCGCCGGCGCGCCCTGTGCGGCTGCCGTGGCTGCTGGAGGCTGACAAATCGTATGACGGCGAGATGCCGCGCCGCACGTTTCGCGGCCCGACCTATCACGGCGGCATCAGCGACCACCTTCCTATTATCCTTGATTTCCATTGACGAGCGGCGACTGCATAATGTTGGCAGGCGGACGTTCGTGGAGGAGCTCTTCGCGCATGAAATCCATGTAGGGCGCGAGGTGCTCGAAGATGGCTTGGTAAGCCGTGCAGAGGTAGTTGAGTCCCGTTTCTCCATCGGTTGTGGTTGCAAAGCGGTCCTTGGGGCAGCCGCCGTTGCAGGCGAAGAGCCACTGACACTGGCGGCACTGTTGCGGCAAGCCCTTGCGCTTCGCCTGTCCGAAGGCGCGCTGGCGGGGGCTGTACATCATGGCCGTGATGCTGTCCTCGTGGATGTTCCCAAGGCGATATTCCGGGAACACGAAATGGTCGCAGCTATAGACATCGCCGTTGTGCTCGATGACGCCGGCGTGGCCGCAGGTCTCGGCCATCGAGCAGACGCCAGGGGGCTGACCCATCCAACGTGCCAGCGTGGAGTCGAAGAGCTGCACGAAGACCTCGCCCACATCCTGGCGAACCCATTCGTCGAAGATGGCGCACACGAAATGCGCGTACTGCTCTGGCGCAACGGTGAAGTCGGCGAGCTCGCCCTGTTGCCCGTCAGCGATGGAGGCGAGGTGGCGGCCATCGGTGTGGGGGACGATGCGTTCGATGATGGGGGTGAACTGAATGTATTGGGCGCCGATGTCCTTGTAGAAATGATAGACATCGAGCGGGTAGTCGGCATTGAAGTCGTTGACGACACCCATCACGTTCCACTCCACGCCGTGCTTCTTCAGCAGCTCTATGCCACGCATCACCTTGTGGAAGGAGGGCTGCCCGCCACGCGCACGGCGGTATTCATCGTGAAACTCCTGGGGGCCGTCGATGGAGAGGCCGATGAGCCAGTTGTTCTCGTGGAAGAACTGACACCACTCGTCGGTGAGCAGGGTGCCGTTGGTCTGGAGGCAGTTGTCAATCTGTCGTCCGCCGGCGTAGCGGCGTTGCAGTTCCAGCACTTTCTTGTAGAAGCTGAGCGGGCGCATCAGCGGTTCGCCTCCGTGCCACGTGAAGAGCACCTGCGGCTGTGTCTGCGATTCGATATACTGCTGGATGAACGCTTCCAGCGTGGCGTCACTCATCAGCGGGTGGGGCTTGTTGGCCTCATGGGGCTCATAAGTCTTATAGGCCTCATTGGCCCCATTATTGTACAATGCTCCTTTCTCCAAATAATAGCAGTACTTGCAGGCGAGGTTGCAGATGCTGCCTACAGGCTTTGCCATGACATACAAGGGGGAGGCGAAAGGGGAAAGCATTTGCGGTTTATGGTTAAGGGTTTATGGTTGAGGGTTGATCTGAAACCTACTTGAATACGAAGTACACGGCGAGGACGAGGCAGACGAAGGCGGCGATATGGTTCCAGTGGAGGCTCTGGCCTTGGAAGAGGAAGCCGATGATGACGGTGAAGATGGTCAGCGAGATGACTTCCTGGATGACCTTCAGCTGCACAAGCGTGAAGGGGCCTCCGTTACCGATGAAGCCAATGCGGTTGGCAGGCACGGCGAAGCAGTATTCGATGAAGGCGATGCACCATGAGAAGGCGATGACAGCGATGAGCGGCCAATGGCTGCTGACGCCTGCTTCCTGCAGGCGCAGGTGACCATACCACGCAAAGGTCATGAAGACATTGCTGGCCAGAAGGAGAAGGATGGTTTGAAGTGCGGGCATTGACTTTAGTTTAAGAGTTTAAGAAGTTTAAGAGTTCAAGAGCTAATCTTTAATCCCTAATCTTTAATCTTTAATCTCCTTTTAGGATTAATTTCGGGCGCAAAGTTACGGCTTTTTCGGGAAAAGGTAGTATCTTTGCACCGATAAAAGCAACGGGACCCCTAAATTATATATAGGAACGCGCGCGAAAGCATCGTTATCATGGCAAATGTCAAATGGAATGAACAGCTGATTGTAGAGCAGTTGCGCGACAGCGCACTGCGGCAACAGGCGTTTACGCTGCTGGTGGAGCATTTCAAGGAACAGCTCTACTGGCAGATCCGCAGGATGGTGATGTCCCACGACGATGCCGACGATGTGCTGCAGAACACGTTCATCAAAGCCTGGATGGGCTTGGACGGCTTCCGTGGCGATGCGAAACTCTCGACATGGCTGTTCCGCATTGCCAACAACGAGACGCTGAACTTCCTGGAGCGGCAGCGCCAGCAGTACAGCCTCGACGATGCGGCGGCTGTGGGCGTGGCAGCACGTCTGGAGAGCGACCCCTACTTCGATGGCGACGAGACGGAGCGCCAGCTGCAGGAGGCGGTGGCCAGCCTGCCCGACAAACAGCGCCAGGTGTTCAATCTGAAATACTTCGAGGAGATGAAGTACGAGGACATGAGCGAGCTCTTGGGGACGAGTGTCGGCGCGCTGAAAGCGTCCTATCACCACGCAGTGAAAAAAATATCTGACTTTTTTGCCGCTGCGGATTAAACCTTCTCGGCGTGCAACAGTCTTACTATCAGAAAAAATAAATCCCATGAACGAAGAGGAACTCATAAGAAAGCATGACAGCGGACGTGGGCCGTTCAAGACGCCCGACGGCTATTTCGACAACTTCACCAGCCAGCTGATGGAGCGTATGGAGCGTGAGGGACTGTTGAAGAAGGAGGAGCAGCCGGCGGAGGTGAAGGCCAAGGTGGTGGCGATGAGCCCCGTGCGCCGCGCCCTGCGCTATGCCGCTGTTGCGGTGGTCGTGGGCATCTGCGTGGCTACAGGAACGTATTTCATTCAACAGCAGGATGGCGCTGAAGAACAGGCGCTGACAGCCGACGCCTCGGATTTCCTGTATTCCGACGAGGCGCTGGACTATGAGCTGGACTACGAGATGGTGAACAACCAACAGATTGCTTACTACCTGACGGAAGCGTATTGATAAATATAATATAAAGATGAAGAAGATCGTTTTTTGTTGCTTGTTTGCTTTGAGCACGATAGGCGCTTGGGCACAGCCCGAGCCCCCCAAGGGACAGCCGCGTTTTGATCCGGCTAAGTTCCAGCAGATGGTGGAAGAGTCGCTGACGAAGGCCGCCGAGCTGACGGCTGACGAGGCCAAGGCGTTCTTTCCCCTTTACACGGAGATGCGTAAGAAGCAGCGTGAGATGGGGCGCCAGATTCACGATCTGAAGAAGAACGCCCCGCAAGGCGACTGCAAGGCATGTGCCGAGACCATCACGAAGATCAAACGTCTGCAGGTGGAGATGGCGGAGTTGGAGGAGAGCTACTACCAACGCTTCCTCAAGACCTTACCGGCCGCCAAGGTGTTCAAGGTGATGAAAGCAGAGGATGATTTCCACCGTCGCATGGTACAAGGCAAGCGACAGGGCAAGCGCCCCGAATGGCAACCGCGCGGACAGCGCTAATCTTTTAACAACTCCTCAAGGAATTCGTCGAGCTCCTCGTCAAGACCTTTGAGGAGTTCGCTGTCTAAAATGAGATGGTCGTCATCCACAATATAGATGTCGGACATCGTCTCGCCGTCTTCGCCCATCATCACAAAGGAGAAGGGATGCAGAATGCTCATCTGCTCAATCTCCGCATGCAGGCCGTTGATGCTCTGCTTGATGGCGATGGCGGCAGCCTCGTAGAGGTCTTCCTCGGTGGGCTCCAGCCACTGATCCACGACAATGCGCATGAGCTCCTCCATGTCATCGTTGAAGATGCGTAGCTCGCCGCTTTCGGGCTTCACTTGCATGTGCAAATCCGTGAGCACGGGGTCAGCCGTAGAGGGATATTTGTCGATGACCTTACGGATGGCACGCTGGATTTGCTGGAGGGTTTGCTGTGTAGGCTTCATGTTGGAGAGTGGCTTTTCAAATAAGGGTCGGAACCTCAGGAGTCCGACCCTTAATGATTCCTGCGTAATGCTAAGGAATATGTGAGTTAGTTAGTTTATATATTCTTTATTTAATAGATACCTTGCGAACTACTTTATCGACTTTCAGAATGTAGCAACCTTTGGTGAGGTTGATGTTGACGGTCTTGTCGTCGCTGTCAATCTTATAGGATGCTACGCGCACGCCGGCGAGGTTGTAGATTTCGAGGACTTTGCCGGCAGCGTTGGTGACGTGCACCTGTGCGCCGTTCACGGAGATGGTGATGGGGTTGACTTCCTCGTCGATGTCGGGAGCCTCGATCTCGGCGATCATCTCCTCCATGGGAGCCTCGCTCATCTCAGGAGCCATCGCATCCATGTCTGCTTCTGCGCCCATAGCGCTGAGGCTAAGACCTGCGAAAAGTGCAAAAAAGAGGTAATATTTCTTCATGCAAAATGAGGTTTCGTAAATATTTCGAGGACAAAAGTAAGGGTTTTCGCAATACGATGCAAATTTTTTTGCCTAAAAACACAATATTTCTGCAATTATATGGTTGTTTTGAGCCCCTCGCAGGCTAAAAACGTGTTTTCGAAGACCTCTTTGGCCTCGTTAAGCAGCACTTGCTCGTCCTCGTAGCGTGCAGAGAAATGTCCGAGCATCAAACGCTCCACATTGGCGGCCTTGGCGACGGCTGCTGCCTGGCGTGCGGTGCTGTGGCAATATTTCAGCGCATGGTCGGCTTCTGCCTCGGCATAGGTGGCTTCGTGGTACATTAGATCCACGCCCTGACACCACTCTGCCATCTCGGCCACGGGCATGGTATCGGAGCAGTAGGCATAGGAGCGCACGGGGTCGGGTGGAGTAGTGAGGCGGCTGTGGGGGACGGTCTCGCCCTCGGGCGTTGTCCAGTCCTTCCCCGCTTTGATGTTGTTGATGGCCCAGGTGGGAATGCCGTAGAAGTCTATCATCTCCCTGCGGATGTGCGGTAGCCAGGGCTTCTCCTTGATGAGATAGCCGCAGCAGGGCAGGCGGTGCTTCAGCGGCAGCGACCACACCTCCATCGAGCGGTCTTCGAAGATGCACTGGTGCTGGCTGGCATCCACGGCCTCAAAATGCACTTCGTAGTCCATGTTGGCGCAGAAATGTGCCATCGTGAACTCCACAAAGGTCTGCAGTGTCGAGGGACCGTGCACGAACAGCGGCGCCGTGCGCCCCAGCAGTCCCATCGTGGAGATGAGGCCGGGGAGTCCGAAGACGTGGTCGCCGTGGGCATGCGTGAGAAAGATATGTGTGATCTTCTGCCAGCTCAGTCCCGTCTTGCGCCACGCCAGTTGCGCGCCCTCGCCGCAGTCAAGCAGCAGCAGCTTGTCACGCAGATCTACCACCTGACACGAGGGCAGATGCCTGTTCGTGGGCAGTGCCGACCCGCAGCCAATGATGTGAACGTCAAACTTTTGCATAACCGTGTAGATATTGAATCTCTCCTGGCGCGTTCGATGGCTTCTGGGGATGGCGGAGGTACTCTTCGAGTCCGGCACGTCGCAGCTTGCAAGCCGGACATTCGCCGCAGCCGTCGCCGGGGATGCCGTTGTAGCAGGTCAGCGTCTCGTAGCGAACGAGGTCTAACACCTTCAGCCTGTCGGCTTTGGCCCACGTCTGCGCCTTGTCAATCCACATCAGCGGGGTGTGGATCACGAACTGCTCGTCCATGCCCAGGTTCAGGCTCACATTCAGCGACTTCACGAAGGCATCGCGGCAGTCGGGGTAGCCGCTGTAGTCGGTTTGCGAGACGCCCGTCACGAGGTGGTTGATGCCCCGCTCGCGGGCAAAGACAGCAGCCACGGCGATGAAGAACATGTTGCGGCCAGGCACAAACGTGTTGGGAGGGCCTTCGGCGGGCTTGTCCTGATCCATGACCATACTGCTGTCGGTCAGCGAGTTGTGGGACAGCTGGCTGATGAACGACACGTCCATCTTGTGCCATTCCACATCGCCGCCGCCTTCGTTGAGGCCATTCTGGCGCGCAATCTCGCCTGCCTTGGCAGCAATCTGCTCGGCGACTTCCACTTCGCGGACATGTTTCTGCCCGTAGGTGAACGTCAGCGCCATCACTTTCTTGAAATGTTTCAGTGCCCAGAACAGGCACGTCGTTGAATCCTGACCGCCGCTGAATACCACCAGCGCCGTCTCCTTATTCATAGGTTTCATTCAATTTTCAATTCTCAATTTTCAATTCTCAAACGATGCTGTAGCTTTCGTTGTTGTCATAGACATCCACGCCTTCCGTGCGCTTGAGCCAAGCCACCACGCGGATGGTGACGGGGAGTATGACGATTTCACATAAAGTTTTCATAACCACTTGACTGACCATCATCAGTGCAAGGTTTTCTTTAGGTACGATTCCACCCAAAGCAATGGGGAAGAAGATGATGGAATCGCTCACCTCGCCCACGATGGTGGAGGTGATGGCGCGCAGCGAAAAACGACTCCCCTTGTGGCGGATTTTCATGCGACTCATCACGTAGGCGTTCAGGAATGAACCCACGAGGAAAGCGGCAAAGGAGGCCAGCGCCACACGCGGTGCCAGTCCGAACAGCGCATGGAACCCTTCCTGGTTGGTCCAGTAGGGCGCGCCGGGAATCAGGTCGGCCAACCATGCCAGCAGCACGAAGGCGAAGTCCATGACGAAGCCCGTCCAGATGATCAGCTTCGCACGTCGGTAGCCATAGACCTCGGTGATGCAGTCGTTGACGACATACGAGATGGGAAAGATAAACACACCGGCCGTCAGGTTCAGCAGGCCGAATTGCACTTGTTTCGTTGCTAACAGGTTCGCCAGGATGAGGCAAACGCAGAAGGTGACGCTGAGCAACATAAACGTCACACTCACGGGTTCGTTTTTTTTCATTCTTCCTTGTTTTGTTAAAGGGGGTGGGCTAGGGTACCCCTGGGCATTTGCGGCTGCAAAGGTACGCTTTTATTGCGATAGAACCAAAATGTTTGTCCCTTTTTACATCTTTTAATGAATCCCAAGGCCCTGAAATTTGGTGCGAACGAAAAAACTGCCTATCTTTGCCCCGTCAAACCCTAAAACTAACTCTACACAATGGAAAAAATCAAAGGTCTTATTGACGCCCCGTTCACCCCGATGAACGCAGATGGCAGCATCAACCTCAGTATCATCCCCGAATATGCCGCATTGCTCTATCGCAACGGTCTGAAAGGTGTGTTTATCAACGGCTCCAGCGGCGAGGGCTATATGCTCACCGAGGACGAGCGCAAGCAGATCGCCGAGGCGTGGATGGCTGCCGTGAAGGATTTCACGGACTTCAAGGTCATCGTGCATGTAGGCAGCACCTGCGTCCGCAGCTCCTTCCGCTTGGCCGAGCACGCCCAGGCCATCGGTGCCTTCGGTATCGGTGCGATGGCGCCTCCCTTCCCCAAGGTGGGCCGCATTGAGGAACTGGTCAAGTACTGCGAGGAGATTGCCTGCGGTGCGCCGAAGCTCCCCTTCTACTTCTATCACATCCCCGCCTTCAACGGCGCCTTCCTCTCGATGCTCGACTTCCTGCAGGCTGTCGATGGGCGCATTCCCAACTTCGCCGGCATCAAGTACACCTTCGAGAGTCTCTATGAGTACAACCGCTGCCGTCGCTACAAGGATGGTAAGTTCGATATGCTCCACGGTCAGGACGAGACCATCCTCCCGTGCCTCGCCATGGGTGGTGCGCAGGGCGGCATCGGCGGCACCACGAACTACAACGGCCGCTGCCTCGTAGGCATCATCGAAGCTTGGAAGGCCGGTGATTTGGAGAAGGCTCGCGAGCTGCAGAACTACGCTCAAGATGTCATCGATGTCATCTGCCACTTCCGTGGTAATATCGTTGGCGGCAAGCGCATTATGAAGCTCATCGGCCTCGACCTTGGCCCCAACCGCACGCCCTTCCAGAACATCACCCCCGAAGAGGAAGTCCGCCTGAAAGCCGAACTCGACGCCATCGATTTCTTCAATCATTGCAATAAGTAAAGACTCACCCCCAACCCCTCCCTAGGCAGGGAGGGGAGTAGTAACCTTATAAACAGAATTCCTTATGAAGAGATTGTTGTTTTTTCTCTTGGCTTTTATTTCTACCCTAAGCCTCTCTTTCGCACAAGATACTACTCCCCTCCCTACAAGGGAGGGGCAGGGGGGAGGGTCTGCCCATCGCTTCAACAACGCCTCCTTCTTGCCCCTTCCTGCTCTCTCCGCTTTTGGCGGTCAGGGCGTGAGTGGCGCTTTTGCGGGCGTGGCTAATGATGAGGTCCTGGTGGCTGGTGGCTGCAACTTCCCCGACACACCGGCGGCTGAAGGCGGTCAGAAGGTGTTCTATACGGACATCTATGCGCTTTCGCTCGCAAAGCTTAACGGCGGCTACGACACCAGCTTCGGCTGGGAGCGCATCGGTTCGCTGCCTTGCGCGTTGGCCTACGGCGCCAGTGTCACCACCCCTGAAGGTGTGGTCTGCCTGGGCGGTACGGCCAACGGGCAGAAGAGCGAGAACTTCGCCGCCCTCCTGACCCTCGATAAGGGCAATGCTGTCGTTAGCCGCGACCTGCCGCCGCTGCCCAAGAGCCTCGACAACTTCGCCGCCGCCTACGGCGATGGCTTTATCTATGTCGCTGGAGGTCTGCATAATGGTCTCCCTAACCGCAAGGCCTACCGCCTGAAATGGCCGTTGCCAGCCTCGTGGTTTGAATCCCAGACAGGTGCTGCTTGGGAGGAACTTCCCGATGTGCCCGGCCCTGCCCGCGTGCAACCGGCTGCAGCTGTGCAGAAGGGAGCCCTCGCCAGCAACTTCTACCTCCTTGGCGGCTTCGATCCCCGCTATCGTAAGGCCGTCGCCAATGGCGTCTATTACGACCCCCGCAAGGGTGAGTGGTTTGCTACGAGTTTGATGGATGGTGCCCTCGTAGGTGCTTCCGCCCTGCCTTCCGGCGCTGCCCATGTCCTCTGCTTCGGCGGTGTTAACAAGGACATCTTCGAGGCAGCTCTTGAGCGCAACGCCCTCATCGCCGACACCACGACCACTGCAGACCAGCTCGCGCAGCTGCGCGACGAGGCCTATGCCTATATGACCCAGGAGCCTGCATGGTACAAGTTCCGCAGCAGCATTCTCGTCTATCACACCGTCACCGACTCGTGGGCAGAGCTCTTCGACTCGCCCCTCATCGCCCGTGCCGGTGCTGCCGTGGTGCCCTTGGCAGCGCCCTCCGGAGCGCTCAGCGCCCTCGTCATCGGCGGCGAGGAGAAGCCTGGCGTACGCTCCACTGATGCCACCCGCGTTGATATCGGCTACACCGCCCATTTCGGTTGGCTCAACTGGACCGTCCTCATCCTGTATCTCTTGGGAATGGTCTATCTCGGCTACTACTTCATGAAGCGTGCCGGCAACTCCGGCGATGACTTCTTCAAGGGCGGAGGCCGCATCCCTTGGTGGGCAGCAGGCATCAGCATCTTCGCCACCATGCTCAGCGCCATCACCTACATGAGCATCCCCGCCAAGGCCTATGCCACAGACTGGACCTACTACCCGATGCAGATCTGCATCCTCTTGGTGTCGTTCCCCGTCATCAGGTACTACCTGCCTTTCTTCCGTCGTCTGAACGTCACCACGGCTTATGAGTATCTCGAGCGCCGCTTCAACAGCGCCACCCGTCTGATGGCCAGCATCCTGTTCATCGTCTTCATGGTAGCGCGCACGGCTCTCGTGCTCTTCCTGCCGTCGTTAGCGATGACCGCTGTCACGGGCATTAATATATATATATGTATAGCGCTGATGGCCCTCATCACCATCCTCTACTGCACGATGGGCGGTGTCGAGGCTGTCGTCTGGGGCGATGTCATCCAGGGCATCATCCTCGTGGGCGGTGCCATCCTGGCGGCCGTCTATCTCATTGTCAACACGGGCGACAACGGCGCCTCAGACTTCTGGCAGATAGCCACTGACCACGATAAGTTCCGCCTCTTCCTGTTCAATGCCGAGAATCCGTTCGACTTCGTCAACGCCACGTGGTGGGTCGTCATCCTCGGCGGTCTCGCCAACAACCTCATCAGCTACACCAGCGACCAGACCGTCATCCAGCGCTATCTGACCACCAGCGACGAGAAGAGTGCCGCACGCGGCATCCTGACCAACGGTCTGATGTCCGTCATCGTGACCATCGCGTTCTTCACCATCGGCACGGGACTCTACACCTTCTTCAAGACGCATCCCGCAGAGCTCGACATCACCATGGCCAAGGGCGATGCCATCTTCCCCTTCTTCATGATGAGCCAGCTGCCCGCCGGCCTCGCCGGACTCCTCATCGCTGCCGTCTTTGCAGCCACGATGTCCACCATCGCCTCCAACATCAACTCCATCTCCACCGCTTTCACAGTGGACCTGTGGGGTAAGATGAAGAAGCAGGCGCCCAAGGGTGGTGAAGTGAAGGTGGCCCGCATCGCCGGCATCTGCGCCGGTATGATTGGCATGGCGATCGCCTGGCTGATGGCGACGGTTGACATTCAGTCGCTGCTCGACTACTTCAACACCATCCTCGGCCTCCTCAGCGGCGCCATCGGCGGTCTGTTCATGATGGGTATCTTCTTCCCGCGTATCGGCTCGAAGGCTGCCATGATCGGCTTCCTCTGCGGCACGGCAACGGTCCTGTACATGAACTTCTTCACGCAGGCCAACTTCCTGCTCTTCGGCTTCGTCTCGATGCTCGTCAGCGTCCTCGTCGCCCTCCTCCTCAGCATCTTTATGCCGCAGGATAAGGATCAGCCCGGTCTCACGTGGAAAACCCTATAGACCCACCCCCGACCCCTCCCGTGATGGAGGGGAGAGCCTGCGGGTAGTCTCTTGATAAATCTTTAAAACCTTTATATATTATGTCAAATAACAAATCAAAGCGCCAGCCGCTCCCCTCCCTCACGGGAGGGGTTGGGGGTGGGTCTTTCAAGCAACTGGCCGACCTTTACAAGTCTGAACTTCTTGACCGCACGATTCCCTTCTGGCTCAACAAGAGTCAGGATGCGGAGTTCGGCGGCTATTTCACCTGCCTCGACCGCGTGGGCAACGTCTATGACACCGACAAGTTCGTGTGGATGCAAGGCCGCGAGGTGTGGATGTTCTCCAAACTCTACAACACCGTGGAGCCCCGCCAGGAGTGGCTCGACGCCGCCATCCAGGGTGCCGAGTTCCTGAAGAAGCACGGCCACGACGGCAACCTCAACTGGTACTTCGCCCTCGACCGTGAAGGCCACGCTCTCGTGGAGCCCTACAACATCTTCTCCTACACCTTCGCCGTCATCGCCTTCGGGCAGCTCTCCATCGCCCTGAAGACCGCCGGCGACGCAGCGCGTTCTGCCGAATATGCAGACATCGCCAAGCGCACCTTCGACATCGTCCTCTCCAAGACCGACAACCCCAAGGGCCGCTGGTCGAAGGCCGCTCCCGGTGCCCGTGCCCTGAAGACCTTCGACCTGCCGATGATCCTCTGCAACGTAGCCCTTGAGATTGAGTCCCTGCTGGAGCCCGCTTTCCTGCAGAAAGCCATCGACGACTGCTTGCACGAGGTCATGGACGTCTTCTACCGCCCCGAGCTCGGT
>Ga0310691_10003404_pt1 | contig 19164 bp, 15 predicted proteins | sample 176DNAGHGlowgp2_FD_203887 | JGI IMG/M metagenome (GOLD analysis project Ga0310691, IMG submission 203887) | Sheep rumen microbial communities from Palmerston North, Manawatu-Wanganui, New Zealand - 1766 DNA GHGlow gp2 (v2) (version 2) | ecosystem: Host-associated > Mammals > Digestive system >...
ATATACCGAGAGAGAAAAGTGTTTCATGTTTTCCCTCCCGTCTTTACACAATCACGGGAGTATAGTCAATGGACAGCTTGTTCAGCGTCATGCCCGTCCCTGTGATTTTGATTTCATTCATCGTTACTATCTTTGTCAGCGTCGCGCCGTTTGACGTCATCGCTGCATCAAGCTCGGCAGTTCCGTCTTCTTCCGACACGGAAACAATTTTGTACCACGCTTCTTCGAGATAGATGTATTTTCCGAGGTAGTTTTCAAGTGAAGTCAACCCATAGAAAGATACAGTCGCGCTTCCCTTTTTATATTCCACGCCCACGTTGAATTGCTTAGGCAAGTACGGAGCCAGCGTCAAGTAACCCTCATTGTGATATTCAAAGAACACGTCCCTCTGCTCATTGTGTACCCAAGTCACCTTGCCCAGTCTGCTGTCTATTTCAAGATAGCCGCTTTCAGGGAGAGAGAGCAAAGAACAAAATGTTCCGTTCGTTTCGTTACTGATTACAATGTCTGTGCCACTGCCGCCTATCTGAATCAACGTATTGCACGGCTGAGTTCCGCAATTGTAAATCAGCCCGCTTGTGCTTGTCTCGGAAATAAGCGCAGGCATTTGCTCGGCGGGAAGGATGCCAGAATATATCTCTGCGCCCTTCAAATCCACGCCGTCGTCTATTTGTTTATACGTCATAAATCCATAGGGTTCGTAGGCAGAAAAGGTCACAGTAAATGTCCCGCTGTGTATCTCTCCGCGTCCCGTCAGGATTGTATATATTTCGCCATCAACAATTTTGCTGGGGCGAACGTTGTAGTACACGAAAGGCTTGTCATCGAAAATCAACTTCCCTTTCGTGTTGCGTCCCAGCCAACTACGGATATCCTCACGGGTTTCCATGGGAATGTCCTCGAAGAAACACTGAAGCGTAATCTTCCGTATCTTCGTATTGTTTCCATAATAATATCCGCCGTCGCGCCCAGCTACATCTTCTTCGTACACATCAAATTCGGGAGAAGCGTCCCACCTCGCTTTGGGGTCGGGAATGTATTCTACACTGTACTTCCCACTGTGTACGCCGCAATAAGTAAATCCGCTCATATCTCCCCACCTTTAATCCTTAAAAGAAGGAGCGGAGAGATTTTATTCCCTCCGCTCCATTGTCGTTGTTTATTTTGAGAACCTGATTCCGCCAACCACGGAACCCCTGTTGATTTTTTGCATCACGGAATCAAGCACGCGCTCGGCCATATCGTCATAGTCCGTGTCACTGTCCAAGTGGGCTACGTTGATAACGATGTCACCGAACGAGAAGCCGCCCTCCGTGCTTCCTTCTCTTGCCCAATCGAAAGACGGGAAGCTGGGAACATGCACGCTCAAATCTTCCAGAGAGCTTACAAGGATATCAAAAAGTTCTGTCTGGCGCGGACTCAGTATCCGTTCGGGATCGCGCTTCGAGCCGTCCAGCCAAGCAGGGCCAGTGAAGTCCGCAATACCGCCTCTTGCATAATACAGGATGGGCGTGTTGCGCCAAGTTTCCAGTCTGCTCAGAATGTTTTCGTCCTTGGGGCTGGCCGCGAGCTTCGCTTCCAACTCGGATATCTTTGTGTTCTTATAGTCAAGAGCTTCGCGCCGGGATTCAAACGTCCTCTGCCAGTTCGCCTCCGCACGCCAATACATCTTGTTTTCCTCGGTGGAAGAAGAGGCTTTCGCGGAGCTGTTCGCACTCGCGCTTTCGCTCACCGCGTCGGGTTGCGTGTAATCAAACACATCTGTTTTGATCGCCACATCCTGCAGGGCTTTCTTCAGCTTGTCCAGCTTGTCTTTCCACTCATCAATATAAGCCTCGGACTGCAACTTGCCAACGTCCTGATACTTTGTCGTGTATTCCGTCAGCGTGGAAATGATAGCTTCTTGGCCTTGAGCGATAATGGCGTTCGCTTCGTCCTCATAGCTCTTTTGCTTGCCCGTCATCTGATCCCACATGTCTTCGTAGCTCTTGAGCATGGTCTTCTTTTCTTCTTCCGTCGCGTCAGCGTACTCCTTGCTCATGCTCGTCATGTATCCGATGTAGGCGTCGTGGCCCTGAGCCATTACAGCGGCAACCTCGTCCCGATAGTCCTTCGAGCTTCCTTCCATCTCGCGCCACATATCAGTCCAACCCATTACGGTGCTGGCTTTGTCGGAGTCAGAAGCTTTGGCGTATTCGGCGTTGTTCTCCTTCATGAACTCAATGAAGTTGTCCAGTCCGCCGTCGATAACCTCGTTTACCTTTTCCCAATATGTCTGCGTGATACCGTGCATCTGGTCCCAGATATCCGTCCATTCTTTAAGCATCTGAGCTTTCTCACCATCAGAGCCTGTCGCATAAGATGTGCTTCTGCGTTTCAGCTCTTCAATGTACGCATCGTATCCGCCGTTTGCAAGCCTGTCAATTTCGTCCCAGTAAGTAGTGGCCTCGCCCTTCATATCTTTGTAGGTCTGCCGCCAACTCTTTACCATTTCCTCTTGGGAGGTCTTGCTTGCGTCCGCATACTGCAGGCTGTGCTGTGTCATGTACGAAATGAAATCTTCTTCCGAGCCGGACAGAATCAAATCAATCTCGCGCCAGTAAGTCTTCGTCACGCCATACATGTCATCCAGCGACGTTTTCCAATCTTCCACCATCTTTTCCCGTTCGGCGGGAGAAGCATTTGCATAGTTGGAATCATTAGTCCTCAGCCAATTAAGCACTTCTTCTTGACTGCCGCCTAAGATGCGGGCAACTTCTTCCGCATAAGAAATCTCTTGGCCGTGCATATCACGCATCATCTGCTCCCAGCCCTCAAGAAGCTGTTTCCGCTTGTTGTCGCTGGCGAGCAAATATTCCTCGTCGTTTTCTTTCAGCCATGCAATAATTTCTTCGTCGCTCAGTTGCATGATCTCAGTTACTTCGTCACGGAAGTCAATGGTCTCGCCGCGCATTTCTCGAAGCGTGTTCTTCCAATCCTCCACCATCTTCTCCTTATTGGCTTCGGATGCCCAAGTGTAATCCTCGCTGTTCGCTTTCAGCCACTCGATAATTTCATCATCTGTACCCTTCAGGATTTCGTCCACTTCGGTAAGCAGCTTCGTGGGATGCTTGAACAGTTCTTCGTAGTAGGCATTGATTTGGGCTACACCGCCGTCACTGCCCTGAAGAGCAGAGATTTGGTCGTCGATAGCTTTCTTCTGCGCGTCAATTTCTTTCTGTGCGGTTTCCCATGCCATCTCGTCACGGAGGTCATCAATCTGCTTTCTGATTTCCAGTGCTTCCTTCATGCGGGTCGGGTCAGCAGAAATCCGTGCGTACTTGGCTTCCAGTTCAGCCAGCTCCACAGCCTTGTCTTGTTCCTCTGCTTGCTTTTTGCGAAGCTGAAGTTGTTCGTCCAGCAGTTGCTTCTGTTTCTGCAGTGCTTCAATCTGGGCTTGGTTGCCTTCTTTTGCCGCATTTGCCGCTTCCAAAGCTGCAGACTTTTCCGTCTCGTAACGCTCCTTCACCAAAGCAAACACAGCGTTTTCCGCGCCAATCCGTCCCTGCAGCATGCTCTTCTGTCTGTTCAACTGAGCTTGGAGAACGGAAGAGATTTTGTTTTCAACTGTGATTGTGGCGCTCAACAGCTTTTGTTGCGTCGCCACTTGCTCTTTTAGGATGGAGAGAATCGTGTTCTCCATGTCAATACGCCCATTGAGCATGCGGTCATGGAGGTCCTTCATTTCTTGGATAGTTGACAGAATATCTTCTTCCGCGTTAATGCGAGCTTGGTTCATGCTGTCCTGCAGAGCTTTTTCTTCTTCGATGATGCCGAGGATTGTCTCTTCAAAGTTACGCCGCGCTTCCTGCGTTTCGTCCATGGCTTCTTTTTGCGCCATAATCCTTTCGAGGATCGCGTTCTCCAAAGCAATGCGCCCTTGGAGCATACTGTTCTGCCGTTCTTCCTGCTCCTGCATCACTTCAAGAATGGACTTCTGTACGGCAATAGTTCCCTCAAGCCGCTCTTGTTCCGCTTCGTCACGAGCTTCAAGCGCCGCAACAACCTCTTCGTAAACTTCAATCTGCATGTCGCGGATTTCATTATTCAGTTGTTTAATCGCGTCGCGAAGACTCAGCACTTCTTTCTTATTGTTGATGAGAGCCAGCGTGTATTCTTGGTGCGTGTCTTCCAGCTTTTCCAATTCTTCTTTGGCCGTCGCGTATTCCTCGGAAGATTGGTCGAGCGAAGCCATCTCTTCTTTCTTCTTCGCAATCCACTCTTCAAGTTCTTTAATGTTATCTTCCAGCGTTTCATTCTGCTCTTCGATAACCTCAATTTCCTTTTCGTTATACGCGATCACGCCCTGAAGCTCGCCGCTTTGTTCATACAATCCAGCCTGCGCGGAATAAAGTGAACGACGGTTCTCTTGAAGTTTCTGAATACGGCTCATCCTGTCGAGAGCTTTCATGGCCGCAGAGGTTTCTTTGGTTTTGTTGCCTCCGCCTCCGCCGCTTCCACCACCGCCAGAACCGCTTGTGTCTTTTTTGACGGGGACAGAGCCGCCTTTGGGTTGCAATGTTTTTACTTTGCTCTTGGCCGGAAGCGTCTCCCAATGGCCTTGGAAGGGCAACCAACTATCAACAGCAAAGTATTTCATGTCTTCTTCGAGTTCGTTTTCTTGAATCTCAAATTGGCCTGTTTTCAACAAAGCCTGAACCGCAGAATCAGATTCGTCCTTCACCATCGCAAGGCCATTCAAAATATTGGAGAAGTCGGCGCTGGAAGAACCAGTGATGTTCATGAATATCTCTTGCTGAAGTTGTTGCCTTACGGCTTCCATATCCGCGCCAAGAGCTTCCATCATGGGGCCGATCTCGCTCCATCTATCAAGAATCTGTTGCGGCGTCATATTGAAAGCTTCAGCCATCTTGGACACGTCCGCAGTGGTAAGCTCTGCTTCCGTTCCCGCCTTTTCTACGGCGGCCTCATATTCTTGCTGAACTTCAATTGCTTTTTCTTGCTCGGAGTTGAACTTCTCTAAAGCAGTATCAACATCCACAGTGCCGTTCTTCAATCCAAGGATAGCGTCTGCTGTACCTTCAAAATACTTGGAGGTGTTTAAAGACTGGATGTCTTCAAATTCATTCTCAAGTTCAGTAACGGCCTTTGAGAAGTCCGCCCAAGTTCCTCTTCCCTCACGAGCGTCTTTCAAGGATTTGTTTACTTTATTGATTGACGCAAGTAAACTCGGAAATTGTTTTGCAATACCGTTTTGTACTTCGCTATTCAACTTTGCCCACTCGGCAGCCATAGCCATAGGCCCGCTACGTTTGAAAGCATCCGACAAAGATTTTAATTCATTTTTATAATCACTTGTCGCGGCCTTTGCGGCTTCAATCTGATCGGCGGCTTGTTGCGCAAAACTATTCAAGCTTGAATCGGAATAGTACGCGGCTTGCAACTCATGGAGTGTTAATGCCAATTCCTGATACTTCGCAACGGCAGCGTCTATATCCGCCACGTTTTCTTCAGAGAAAAGCACAAGCCCCATTCCGCCGTTCTCAATCTTATCGGCTTCAAGAACATTGCCGGACGCAAACAAGTAATCCAGATAACTGCTCAAAGCTTCATCAGACAATACTTCTCCGTTAGGCAACATAGGCGTAATGGTGATTACAGCATTTCCTTGCGCGACAACCTCGGACTGCAGTGTTGACCAAGTTCCGTCTGCGTTTGTCGTTGTCTTTCTATTGAGCAAATCAACGTTCCCGCCACCGAACACGTTTTCCATGTACGCGCCAATCGCGTCATGATCCCCACTTCCAATGACGGCTTCCGCAATGTCTGCCGCAGCGTATTTGAACTTATCAACAGCATCTGCTCCACGGGTCATGGAGGCGATAATCATTTGCCCAAGTACGCCAAATGCGCCTGCTCCACTTTCCACTTCGGCTGTAAGCTCGGCAATCTTCGCCCTAACATCCTCAATGTATGTCGGAGACTTTACGTCGAGATCGTCGAAAGCTTTCGCCAAAGTTTCTACGGCGCTCGTTGTCTGTGCCGCAGTCGCGTTCTTCTTTTGTGTATCATCCGCCAACAAATTGAAAGCATCCTGAACTTTTTGAAGCTCCTCAACTTTCTTTATAAACCCAGACAGCTCTGTGTCGCCAAGGTCTTCCGCAAGGTCAGAGAAGTATTTGATTACAGACTTGCCGTAATCTCCGTGGAACGAAGCTTCATCCATCACTGCCGTTTTTAGCTTATTATATAGTTCTGTAGCTTTTGTAATGTATTCATCTGTTCCTTCAAGTTCGGCAAGATCATATTCTCCGAATATTTCATTCAAAACTTTTGCGTTCTTCGCTTGGTCTTTCGGGGAGAGCTCTTTGTCGCCCGTCAGCTTATCAAGAGCTTCTTTGGCTTCTTGAGCTTTTTCCGCCATTGTTTTGAACTCGTCAAGAGTAAGTTTCGATTCTTGAGCTTCAGCCTTAAGTCTTTTTATTTCCTCTCTGGCGTTGATTAAATAGTTTTCTGTTCCACTCTCTCCACTGAATCGCGCCTTGAACATATCACGGAAATGGTCATAATCTTCATTGTCCCAATCCAAACTCGACAGAATTTTATACCCTCTTTCGAGTTCGCTTAAGCCGTTGCCAAAACCATCGAGGAATTTTTGAACCGACACCGAAGTTTCATCTGTGCTTCCTGATGCTTCTTTTACAGCATTTTCCGCCTTGGCAAGCTCTTGAAGTTTTGCTATAAATTCGTCAAGGTTTTGAGTTCCCGCAAACGCCTCTTGTATTTGGTCCACGGTTTTTCCTGCAGACAACAAAGAATAAATAAGCTCCGCAGTAGCTGTGTTGACTTCCTCTATTTCGTAGAACGGATTGCCCATCGCATCAGTTTCCAGCATCGGATGTGCCCAATCAAGTTCGTCAATAGCAAGACCAAAATCGTCCCAAACTTTCTGGATTAAATATTCGAGCTCGCCTTCTCCTTCGTCCAGAGCCGCTTCCGCTCCTTTAACAAGCTGTCCCCAAATTGAGGTCACTCGTTCTTTTGCGACATCTTCATAGTCCAAATTGCCATCTTCGCCAGCGAGCATATCGAGAATTACTTCGCCTAACTGCATCCGTTGCACGCTATTAACAGGCTGCCCCAAAGCACCAATTACGTTGTTGACAACATTCGCCGCGTCTTTATTGACCGCATCAGACAAAGTTTTTTCGTAATTAGCAAAAAAATTGTCAACCGCGACTTCGACTTCTGTAAGATTCGTTCTGTCAAGAGTTCCAGTTTTAATTAAGCCGTTCAAATAATTAGACAAGGGATTGTCGTAATTCAATGGATCATAAAATCGAGAAGGAGACGCGATAGCAGCGTAATTCCCAGACCTCACCCATCCATAGTTATCTCTTGAATAACTTTTGGCTTCTGTATATTCCGTGCTATTTTGAAAATTGATAAGCGCTGTTTCCGCGTTTATTTTTTGCAAAGCCAATTCTTTGTCAATTGCTTCCTGAGTTTTGTCAGAAAGCTCCTGCAGAATTGTAGCTTGGTCTCCAAACCCAGACGTAAGATTCCTGACGGCTTGTTCAGCAGTGGGAGAAATAGAAGATATCGTTTCCAGAGATGCGCTATATTTTGTTAATTCTTCTTTTGAAAGAGTAGCACCGCTCTGAACTTCGCCAAGCATAGTCGCAAGGTCTTTACTTGCGCTCTGCAGAGAAGCGATTCGTTTTTCCGAATCGGCCATCTGTTTTGTTACGCTTTCATATCTCTGTGCTGCCGTCTCAAAAGGACCAATAAAGTGCCCAATATCTCCTTCAACAATCAAAGTCCCCATAATGGCGGCGGCTCCAGCCATTACAGCTACAAGAGGATTTGCCGTAGTTGTGGCTATTTTGAACGCAGTTACGAGTCCCATAACTCCGGCAACAACAACAGGGATGACACCGCCCAAATTGTTCAATCCGCCCACAAGTGCGGTGATGACATCATAGAACCCTTTAATAAGCCCAGGTTGCAGATTGCTATACAACTGTTCAAGCGAATTCTGCATATTGGCTTCGCTCGCCGCAATGCTTTCCTGCCACACAGCATACTTTTTCGTAGCCGTTCCAGCCGCGTTCATAGCACCCGTATACAGTTCCCAAGCACGGCTTCCACCTTCCAGCCCTTTGCTCATGTCGTTCATCAGGGCGTAGAATACGTTCTGCTGACGAGTACCAGCCATAGTCGTGGCAATGTAGCCGCGCTGTTTTGCGTCCATGTTCTCCCACTGTGCGGCGATATCTTCGTAAATTTCATTCATGTTGCGCCAATCGCCCTGAGAATCAAGCAACTCAACGTTGATCGTCGCCAGCGCCTTAGCCACATCATTCAGCTTCGTCGTGTCTTCACTGTTAAAGCCCGTTGCTTTAATCTGATGCATACGCGCCATCATACTGTTGAAAGCGTTACCAATCGCTTCGGGGGCTTGCCGTGTTTGTTCAGCCACAACAGCAATATATGTGCCCAACCATTCAAAGCTTAAGCCAAATTCCGTGGCGGACGCAGAAGCTTTCTGCATAGCTTTACCAATTTCTTCGCCGCTCGTGGCCGCGCTATCGCCCAAGTACAGCCACACGTCAGCCACATGCTCAACAACGTTTTCGACACCAGATTCCTGAATAGCGTCGCCCATTGTGTTGATGGCGGCGGTCATCAATTCAGCCGCGTCTTGGAAAGGCATGTTCGCGATCTTCGCGTATTCCGTCACCCACTTCAGACGGTCTTGTACTTCTTCAGGCTCCAAGCCCTGACGATAGAATGTAATGGCAGCCTGACTCAATTCCGTCGAAGTTACTTTCATTTCTTTCGCGAGGTCACGCATTTGCTGTCCCATTGCCATAGCCTGGGATTCAGTCATGCCCGTAACCACGCGGATTTCGTTCAGCGCGTCATAATAGCTCTTTGCATACTTGACGGCTTCCGTCCATTGTTTCTTCAAGATAGAAAGAGAGGCCGCACCCAAAGCAGATACAGCATATGTCGCCCACTTCTTCTGGTACTCCTCCATCTTCTTGGCGTTTTCTTCAGCTATTCTTGCGGCTTCTTGTTGCGCTTTTGCTTCCGCCTTCATCCTCTGTTCAATGGAGTTGATTGTGGCTTTCGCGTCAAGTTTCTCTTGCTGTTGTATGTATTTCGCTTGTTGCTTCTGAAGATTTTCCATCATCTTCAGTTCCGCTTTATCGAACACATCGTAGCTTTCCTTCGCGCTTTTAACGGCTTTGCCAAGCCCCACCATCTCGTTGATGCGGTTCTGAATGGACGTGTTGCCTTTCGCCGCCCCAACATTATTCGCCGCTTTGCTGACATTTTCAATTTCACTTCTAAGGCTTTTTAGCTGGGTATTTACCTTGGTATTCAGGATGTTTGTAAGGTTAAGGTCAACACCTTCCCCAAGACTCTTCAGCTTATTGTTTACATCTTGTATTGTTTTCACTACATCAGAAGAGTCAAGCTGAAGCTTACCCAGCAACTTATTTTCCGCCATTATCCTTCACATCCTTTATCATAACAATAAAATAGAGCGTGCAAAGAATACTTGTTCTTCACACGCTCTCAAAAATTCTGTATCAGTTCTTCTTGCCCAGATTCAGCTTTACGCCACCCGTCTTCACGCCCGTGTTCTTCTTCGCTTTGCCGAAGTCAAGTACGTTATCGCGCTCTTCTTTTTCTTTCATCGCGCCCTGCATATCAATCAGCTTTTCAATCAGCTCGCGAGTCTCGGCTTTGTTCGTGTCAATGTCGGTACTCAGCATAAGCTTCGCCTGATGTTCCAAAGAGTTCCGCTTCTCATATTCCCTGATAATGGCTTCGCTGTAAGTCTTCCACATTCTCTCAACTTCGCAAAGGTCAGAGTCCGTTGTGCGCACAAAGGTAATCCCTTTCATTTCACAGAAATCATACAACTTGCGGAAGTCGTCTATTTCCTTGATTCCGTCCACATCAATGTTCGTGTAATACTTCACATACAGATAATTGAACACCACATCGTACAGTGAGCTCACATAACAAATGCCCGTATCTTCGTCGGCAACAAGAACCATCGCAGCCAGCTCGTGGATAAATTCCTCTTTCTGTTCATAAGGAATTCTCCTCAAAATCTCCACGCCGCCAACTTCCATAGTCTCCGCGAACCATTCCTCAGTATTCATTTCAAAAACTTTCTTTTCCAACATATTCCTTTACTCCTTCAAATTCAAGTTTTCATCCAATGCGTCATCCGTAAAATCAATATCTCTCATATGAGGATAACGGAAAGAAAACATTGTCTTTCCGTCTCTTTCCGTCACAGCAAAGTCTCCTTGAGAGATAATATCCATGCCTATTACAATGTCGCAGTAGTCTTTATCGAAATCTATCTCAACAAGACTCTTGCGCGAAAAGTTGTGTACATTCAGCACAACAACATCCATTTTATACGTCGGTTTTGCCCCGTGCCCCACAGCGCCCGCAATCTCCATCTCACTCTTGGGTTCAACGCCGAGCCTCTTCGCAAACTTCTTTGTAATACAAGAGAACTCCGCGCCTGTATCCCACAAAGCCCGCACAGGTATCATAATGTTATTGATAATAACCATACCCTCATTCACAAGGTGAGAGGTTTTTCCGTCATAAGTTGTTGTAAATGCATAGCGCTGTTTCCATTCTGTCTGATAACACATGGGTTTGTCCTCCTCGTCGTCATTATAAGCCCATACGCTCGTAACACAAATCGAGTCATACTCCCATATATTATCAGGATTAAATTCTTTTGCAATATCTTTTCCCATATTACTTCTTCCCAGGTATGGGCGGCGGCTTCCCTATCTTCACATCTGCCGACCCAAATAACTTTGCGATACCTTGCAACGCGCTTCCGCTATTCTTTCCGTTGGAGTCAGAAAGAGCCATGGGATTATGCTCCGTAATCATTTCCCAACTCTTTTCGCAGAAGCTATTGCCCGCGTAATTCACAATCGCGTCATATGTTAATTTATGCCCAAGTTCTTCGAGCACATCCTCAAAGAACACATAGCTCATATTGTTGATTTGTTCTTCGTCTATCACGCCTAAGTGCGCAGCAATTAAAGCGACGGCACGCTCAAGGCTTATGCCGCCCCCTTCCCCGCTCGCTCTGCGTTTTTTAGCTTCTCTTCTTTTTCTTGAATTCTATTCACACGCTTGAAGATTTCAAGAATCTTCTCCACAGTTTCCGTGTCAATGGAATCGTAGTTTTCTGTAATAAGCTGTTCATTGTCGGTCGCGGCGATAAGCCAGTCCATCGTGGCCTTGTCTCCGTCACGCCCATCTCCGAACGATTTTTCGTCCATCGCCAATATATCCATAAGCGGATACAAGTCGAGCAGCCGATAAAACGCCGCCGTCCTGTTCCGCTGGTATTTCAGTTTCGTAGGTTTGATTTCAATTTCAACGCCGCCAATCGTCACATAGTTTTCAGCATTCATCTTGGGCGGCATCTCTTTTTCTTTTTGCTTCGCGGAAGGAATATCCTTTTCATTCATTTCCGCATTGGGTATTTCTTTTGTTTCCATCCCGGCTTCGGGAATTTTCTTTGCCCTTGTCGCCATATTCCTTTATCTCCTTTATAGCAAAAAAGAGGGGCTCTCTTTTACAAGAACCCCTCCTTTTCATTTAATCGTTAGTCCCAGTCAACAGTGGCCGCGTCGCTCTTGTTCACGATCTCGCCCTTTTCGAGCGCTTCGTAGGTCAAATCGTAGAACTTCTTGTCTGCACGCTTCGCGTCGATAGCAGAGAACGTTACCCCATTCGTCCTTAATGTTCACAATGGTTCGCTATTCCATTGCCGCGTCATTACACGCAGCTCTATATTACTATAGAGAGCAGATCATATCATATTCCTTTTCAAAAGGAACCTCGCCATTTCCAGCATCAAACGCTTATGCTGTACTCCCTCCCGGGATGATCGTTAGGCTTTCTTTATCAACATATTCCCAATAATACCCGCCGCTTCGTTGCTTTCTTCTTATCGAATTTGATATCGCACTATATTGAACTCCGATACTTGCAGCAGCTTCTTTGACAGTCGAAAAAATAACACCGTCATCCCTTCTAACGGGATGCGATGATCTTTCTCCTACTATTTGTTTTTGTTTCTCGCTTGAATGATGATGCCCATTAAGAAGAGATTCCGAAATTCGTCTTTTCGTTTCTTCTGTATGCCTAAAGTTTTTACGGATTTCTCTCAAATGTTCTATCCATTCTTCAGGCATCTTCTTCCCATAATTTGGATTATTCTTCCCAGAGTTTTTCTCTCTTAGTTTTTGCTTTGTTTCTTCGCTGTGATGGAATCCAACCATTCCTCCGCCACCAGCACATATATTGTATCCAAATTCAGGGTTAGTTGTTTGATATTGAGCTATCAGCTCTTGCTCTTTTTCACAGGCTTCTTCGCGAGTCAAACCAGTATACAGAACAACATGGTCAAATCCATCCCAACCATATTTTTCAATGGCACGTCTGAAGGCAACGCACGTTCTATAATTCGTTCCTTTCAGCCATCTATCTTCTGGCTTTTTCCCAGTCATTCCAATATACTTCTTTTTATTAGTTTTGTTTTCGTGCATATAAACACTATAATGTTTTTCTTCTTCCAAGAGCACACCTTCTCTCTTGGGAGATATGTTGATAATCTGTTAGCACGGTAGGTTGTCCTTCCTTTCAGAAGGATGTTCCCCGTTTAGACGAGTTTGCAAATAACATTGCTGTTATATGGGCCCAGTTTGTTAAGCCGCGGATTTATACGAGTTATCGAATCCAGGCAGAGCAGTAGCACGGCAACGAGCCATCTTCAGATGCAGGATGCCTTTCACAGAACTTTCCGTACAGTCAGAACCAGAGCTATACAGAGGCCAGTGCGCATACAGAGTGCCCTTCGCAGTCGTGCTTTCGGTGGTCACGGTCACCTTCTGGCCGTTCACGATACGCCGCTTATAAGCCACACGGATGGTCTGGCCCACGGTCACGTCGCCAGTGTTGAAGGTGATTACAGTCGCGCCCGCAGTTTCGGCAGCCGCCGCAGTGATAGCCACGGTGTACTTGCCAGCCGCCAGCGTAGTGGCTTCAGCCAAGCCGCGAGGATTCAGAATCTTCACGCTGTTGGCCTGCACTTCAAAAGGCAGGGTTACCGTCAGGCCAGTCACCACGTCATACAGATTGCTTTCCAAAGTGGCATAGTCACCTTCGGTAATCTGCTCGGCGTTAGCCATAGCGAACATTTCCAGCGTGAACAGAGAAGACGTAAAGGTCAGTTCAGAAGTCATATCGCTGTCAATATAAGCCAGAGGGGAACGACCCTGACCGCCAGTAATCGTGATTACGTTGGAAGTATTGGTTACGCTCGCGGTGTTCACTTCGTCGAAGGAGAACACAGTGCCGTCACAGCGCTCAAAGTCGATGTTCGGGTTATCTACGATGTAACCGTCATATTTCGGCAGATAAATTCCTTCCATAAAGTTTTTCACTCCTTGATGAAAAAATGTATATCATAAAAAGCCTCGCCCCTCCTAAAGCAAAGCTTAATATGGCTTGAATGTATTTTGTTGGGTTAGTCCCAATCGACGACCTTTTTAATAGTGGGAGTTATCGTAAAGCTTATCGGCTCTTCAATTGGCTTCGTTGATCCTATTGTGACATCCAATCTGTACAAAATTTCATTTTTCTTAGCAGTGAAACGAAGTACAGGCTTTTTGGTTGAAATTTCTTCGCCCGCTTTGCTTCCCATTGTTGTTTTAAGTTTTAGACCAAATATAAGTAAAGAATCGGATAAATTGTCGGGGATACCACTAAATTCATACAATTCTCCTCCGTTAAGCTTCATCGTCTTAAAAGTCAATGTTGTCGTTTCGATAAACCCAATAGGATCAGTAGAAACAGGAATGTTTACGTTGAAATGGTCCGAGTTAGCATCTACGGATATATACCCGTCAGAGAACCCGCTAAATACGAACGTGGTATCGGCCAAACTAATTTCCCCGCTCTTATCTTCATACATAATGTCGAAGATTTTTTTATCGGGTCTCTTGGGGTCAATCGTCGAGAATGTCACGCCCGGAGCTTGTGCTGATTTGTACGATGCGTCAAATCCCGGCAAGGCAGTCGCACGGCACTTCGGGAAATAAATGTGCAGCGTCCCTTTTTGTGAAGACTCTGTGCAGTCGCTTCCCGAAGAATACAAGGGATAGTGCGCATAGAAGCTACCCTTTGCGGTTATGCTGTCTGTCTTCACTGTCACACGGTCGCCGTCCACAACTCTGCGCTTATAAGAAATACGGATGGTCTGACCTACAGTCACGTCGGAAGCGTTAAACTCAACGTCAGTCCACCTAATTGTTTCTGTTATATCGCCTTCAATATGAGGTAAAACCAGAGAGGGCTCAAGGCCGCGAGGACTCAAAATCTTAACGCTGGTTCTTAGCACTTCAAAAGGCAGGGTTACTTTTAAACCGTCTTCGATCTCACATACCCTGCTTTCCAGCGTCGCATAGTCTTTCTCTTCAATCTCCTCCGCGTTCGCCATCTCGAACATTTCGAGAGTAAACAGCGAAGAGGTATAAGTAAGCTCCGTGTTGCGGTCGGTGTCAATATAGGCCAGAGGACTTCTCCTTTGCCCGCCGCTCACGGTCAGTGAGTTGGATGTGTCGCTCATGTTCGCCGTATTCACTTCATCATAGCTGAACACTTTGCCATCACATCTCACAAAGTCAATGTTCGGATTATCAATAATGTATCCGTCATACTGTGGAATATAAATGGGGTCCAAACCAACCATCTCCTCAATTAAGTTGTAATCCTATATGAAAAGACGAGGCGATATCTTTTGTACCCCACCGTCTTCGTCCACAGGCTATATTCATCTCTGAACTCAAATCGCAGGCCGCACACATAAAAATCGCGGAGCAGAAGATACTTTATCCTCTCCGCGATCAACACCGTCCTGCTTTTCAGTCTGTCGTTTGTTGCGTCATACAAGAAGTCGTCTTTCACATAAATATCAAAGTTCTTGTACTTCCGTATTACGTTCTTGTTTCCCGTGTCATAGCCTTGCGTGTCGAAGTGGTTCACACGTACCTTCTCATTCGTCAGCAAAGCATCGGGAGCCGCGTCTTCAATGAAATACTTTGTTATGAATGGAACAATGGCTGTATTCTCAGGAATGAGCATCAACTGCTTCAGCTTGTAGTCTTGCCAGAAAACTTTGCGGATGACATCGTTCCAGTCATCGTCCCATGTTTTTTCTTTTTCGATATATCTTCCCAGTGTCGCCATCATATCACCCGCAATCTGTTAATTCACGTAAACGTAATCATAGAAATTGATGTCAGAAAGAACACGTTGAAGCCCGTCTTCAAAATATGTTTCTATTCTTTTCATTGAGTTTTCCAACATCTTGTCTGCTCCCGGATCATCCCAATTGAAACCTTCTGGCAACCTGTAAACACCCTGAGCGTCTGACGTTCTTTTGTCTGTGATGTGGTCATGATATGTTTCAGTTCCGGGCTTTGTGTAAAAACCTCCGCCCGGAGGATGATTGCCGAATAATGCCACCATAACGCGAACTGCATAATAATCATTTGAACGAGCATCTGATTCCAGACTATCGCGAATACCCAACTGCATCTCAAGAACATAGTTAGTCATTTCATCGGAAATAATCTTAAACTCGTTCGCCGCATCTCTTCGCCAGTCTCCCATGCCAGCGCCAGCCGCCACAATGTATTCGCCAAATTCCTTTATCACTTTCTCTGCGATATCATTCAGCAGCGCATGACACTTTGCATGTATTGCCATCCACAGCCCGTTCACATCAATGCTCAACGTGTTGACATTACTCGCCATAGCCAACATCTCCCCCGGCCACGCGCTTTGCGTTCAAAGTCAGCACGCCGTATTCTTGGTCGATGTTCACTTCCGCGACAGACACATTGATTACTCTGTAGCGGAACCGTCCAATTACAAATTCATCATCCAAAAAGATGTTTTTCGTCGTTGAGTTCCATTGCACGTACACCGTAATCAAATGGTCAGGGCTGATACCAGGCTGGTTCTGCGCCCCAGAATAATCAGGACGGCCAGCATACTCAACATGAATACCCGGAATATCCGGCACTATGGTTGTGTACCCTTTGGGCGTTATCAAGTACCCATCTTCCGTTGTGATGTCGTCATGCCATCTCTCAAAGCTCAACGTCACATTGCACTCCGCACTCTGGGTCGCTTGGTTGTTCGCGTGGTTGGTCACGTTCCAGTTCAACAGATAGACCACGCCGTCCTCGCGGATTACCATATCTCCTTTGTGGATGGGAATGTCGTGTGTTGTTTTGAAGTTGGTGCTCATGTCAGAGTTGCCGATCTTACTTTTCCAGTCAATAGGCGTTTGCTGTGCCCGAATGTAAATAGGTTCGTATCCTTCTCTGCGAATCTCGTACCAGTCCCGCACAAGTTCAAACGTATAGTTGACGTGCGGAACATCATGCATCAACAGCCGCCTGAAGTCGTCCTCAATTGTCGCGGGAGGCCGGAAGTCTTTATGGCTCTTCGCAACGATAGGAGGAATCAACGCTTTCGCGTCTGCAATGTCCTGTCGCCTGTCCCATACTATCCGCGCCATTGTCGTATTCCTCCTTTACCTCGTATATGTTTTTCGGCAAGCGGCTTATGTCGCCCGCCTTGTCCAGTAGTTTGTGCTTTATCTTGCAGAAGTTCACCCACACTCTGTCGTCCCACTCGTCCTTGGCTTTCCCGTCATATACTTCGTAAATCAAATCCTCTACGTCTGTAATGAGGCGGAGCAAGTCAAGCTTCAGCAGTTCCGTATATTCTTCAAAAGAATATTCCTTTGTGTAGGTCGGCTCCAGCTTGTCGTTTCGATATACAATTCTTACGCCAAGCGCGTCCTTCATTGTTTTCACACCCTTGTGTCACAGAAGATTGAAGCGGTACATCTTGTACCAAACTCTCAGCCGTTCTTCCTCGACGCCCTCAATAGTCTGCTGTAAGTTGGCGAAAGGTTTGTCTCCGTGCGTCACCGTCATTGCGTCAGTAGAATAAGATGTCAGCTCGTTCACGCTTGTCTGCGCTTTTTTCAGCAGCGCAATCTCTGCCGTAAGGATCACATATTCGCGTTCATCCAGCGGCAAGTCATCCGCAAAGGAAACATACAGTTCGTCTTCTTTTACAAACTTCGATTCATCAAACGTCATCGCCCGCCCAGTCATCACGTACAAGTGACGGATAGCGTCAGCAATAAGCGTTGACAAATCTTCGCGAGTGACGGGGTCAGGAACATTCTGCCACTCGATTCTCTCGTATAGTTTATGCGCTAACAGCACAATGTCCGTCATGCGTCACTCACTCCTTTGTTGGTCTCAGTCCAGAAACTCTTTATCGGGCATCTTTTCCTTGAGAATCTTTACCTTGTCCACATTCAGATTCATACCCTTGGCAACGTCGTAGATGCGGTCCAGTGTATGGCCTTCTTCGATACCAGCCAGCCATTCACGCAGCTTCTTGCCCGTGCCGCTCAACTTCTTCTGGATTTCTTCGTTGGTCACAAAGTTCACATCTTCATCAGGATTGATGCCAAGCTCCAGCATCTGTTCTTTATGTTTATCATCCACCAGCAGCATCCCCTTCTGCAGAAGATCACAAGTGCTGGCAAGATAGTTCAATTCACTTTCATTTACAAGCGCGAAACTTCCCGCCCGAATATTCACGCCCAGCGGCTTTTCCAAAGTAATAATGCCAATGTCAAATTTCTGCGGATTCCGCAGCACGATTTTGTCTTCCATGTCCTTTACTCCTTTGCGTTAAAAAGATGCGGGGAGAGGCGCGAAACCTCTTCCCCGCTTTATTACCCGCGTTATTATCAGGTGGTAGAATCGTGATACACGCTGATGTAAGGACGGTCGCCGTACACCATAGCCGCACCGAAGAACTGGTCGAGCCGCACTTCGTAGCTCTTGTCGTCGATGTTGGTGGCTTCCTGAGCAACCACGTCACCCTCGAACACAACCTTCAGAGGCCGCATAGCAGCATCCACACCGCCGGGGATAATGTACAGGTTCTTGCGATTGAAGATGAAATCAGCTTCAGTTCCCTCAATGATGGGGTTCAGCAGATTCACAACGTTCGCGCCATTGTACACGCCCACAAAACCAGCGCGGTTCTGTTCATCAATCAGGTTGGGAGCCCACTGGGTATTGGTGGTGGCAACGAAGCCAGTCAGTTCGCCCAGCTTGGACACCATGTCGATGTCGCCCAGAATGGTGGGACGAGCGCCGCCAGACACCCGCATCCAGAAACGGATCATGGGGTCGATGGTGGCCTTCACAACGCCAGAACCAGCGCCGTAGAAGTTGGCAGAGAAGGAAGTGGCGGCAGTGTCCAGCACGTTCTGAATGTAGCCATATTCAGCCAGCTCCATCTGATAGGAAGCGTCCCGAATCAGGGTGCTCATCTGCATGCCGTTGCGCAGTTCCACGAAATTGATCACAGGACGAGCGGACACAGAGATGGTATCCAGAGTCAGAGCCTTTTCCGCAACCTTGGAACGGGCAGTGGTCGCGCCTTTGGCCTGAATGTAGGCACGGATGCCTTCGTGCTTTACCTTGAACTGAGCCTTATCGCCTTCGCCCACGCGCTTCACGTCGGCCACGTTGTCCAGCCAGTTAGTCCGGGGAGCCAGGATTTCGTTCACAGCGAAAGAAATGAGCTGACCAATCTGATAACGATTGTGGGGAGTAGGATTGGAGGCCAGGTCCTTAATCAGCTTCGCGGCATTGTCGGCCACGGCAGAGTCAACACGTTCACCCTTGGCCTGAGCGACCATAACGGGAACGATAGGAGAATCCTTATAGATTTCGATAGCCATTGTTATTCACCTCAAATTTAATTTTCATCAGCCTACAAAAATTAAGCAGACTTCTTAGCCACGGAGCCGCCCACGGCAGGCTTCACAGTGTCGCCCACAGCCAGAGCATCATACAGGGTCTTGTCCACAGTCATGATGAGCTGATCGTTAATCACGGGGCGGTGCATACGGCAATACTCGCCAACCTTGCACTGATATTCGGCGGTATCGTAAGTGCACATATCCTTCACGTCCCATTCGTT
>Ga0310691_10003405_pt1 | contig 19163 bp, 9 predicted proteins | sample 176DNAGHGlowgp2_FD_203887 | JGI IMG/M metagenome (GOLD analysis project Ga0310691, IMG submission 203887) | Sheep rumen microbial communities from Palmerston North, Manawatu-Wanganui, New Zealand - 1766 DNA GHGlow gp2 (v2) (version 2) | ecosystem: Host-associated > Mammals > Digestive system >...
ACTGCCCTTCGCGAGGCTGCACAGTATTATGTTCAGCTTCATGCCATGGGCTTCGACATCAAGTTCGTCGATTGTGGCGGCGGCTTGGGTGTCGATTACGACGGTACGCGGAGCAGCAACAGCGAGAGCAGCGTCAACTACAGCATACAGGAGTACGTCAACGACTGCGTCTATACGTTTGTAGAGGCTGCCAACAAGAACAACATCCCTCATCCGGACATCATTACGGAAGGTGGACGCTCGCTGACGGCACACCATAGCGTCCTCATCATCGATGTGCTGGAGAGCGTTTCGGCGCCTCAGATGCCTGAGGACTTCGAGCCAGGCCCCGACGACCACAAGCTGGTGCACGACCTGACAGAGATTTGGGACAAGCTATCTTCGCGTTCCCTCCTCGAGGACTGGCACGATGCAGAGGATATTCGCGAGGAGGCGCTCGACCTCTTCCGCCACGGCATCATCGACCTCAAGACGCGTGCACAGATAGAGTCTCTCTATTGGGCCATCAGCCATGAGGTGGCAGAGCTGGCTCACCACCAGAAGCATGTGCCCGATGAACTGCGCAAGCTCGACAAGCAGATGGCGGACAAGTACTTCTGCAACTTCTCGCTCTTCCAGAGTATGCCTGACTCATGGGGCATCGACCAGCTCTTCCCCATTATGCCCATTGCCCGCCTGGAGGAGCAGCCTACCAGAAGCGCTACGCTGCAGGACATCACCTGCGACAGCGATGGCAAGATTTCGGCTTACGTCAACGGCGGGCAGCAGACGAACTACATCCCCCTGCATCCTGTCCGTCAGGGCGAACATTATTATATAGGTGTATTTCTCGTGGGTGCCTATCAGGAGATACTGGGCAACATGCACAACCTCTTCGGCGACACAAACGCCGTGCATATCAGCGTCGATAAGGACGACTACAGCATCGAGCAGTTCATCGACGGTGAGACGGTGGCCGATGTCCTCGAGTATGTGCAGTACGACCCGAAGAAGCTGGTTCGCCGCCTCGAGATATGGGTCAGCAAGGCCATCAAGGACGGTAAGATAACCCCGAGCGAAGGCAAGGAGTTCATCAGCAACTACAGGGCAGGACTGTACGGGTACACCTATCTGGAATAGATTATTTCGGGGGTTAGAGGTAAGAGGTTAGGGGTTAGAGAATACCTTCTGCCCCTGCTTCTGCTGCCAAAGCATTCTTCTAACCTCTAACCACTAACCTCTAACCACTAACCACTAACCTCTAACCACTAAATGATGAATTCCATTAAGTACATAGGTGTCGATGACCTCGACATCGACCTTTTCGAGAGCCAATACGTTGTGCCAGAAGGCATGAGCTATAACTCCTATCTTATCGATGACGAGAAGATAGCTATCATGGATACTGCCGACCGCCGCAAGGCGGACGAGTGGAAGAAGAACCTGACCAAGGCCCTTGCCGGACGCAAGCCCCACTATCTCGTGGCGCACCACATGGAGCCCGACCATGCCTCGCTCATTGCCGACGTGCTCACGGCTTATCCCGAGTTGAAGCTTGTCTGCAGCGCACAGGCCCTGAAGATGCTTCCCAACTTCTTCCCCTCTCTCCCCCTAAAGGGGGACGGGGGGCCTGACGGTCGCGTCATCACCGTTAAGGAAGGTGACACACTCTCTCTGGGTAGTCACACGCTCCAGTTCATCGCTGCCCCGATGGTCCATTGGCCTGAGGTGATGATGAGCTACGAGAGCACAGAGAAGGTTCTCTTTGCTGCCGACGGCTTCGGAAAGTTCGGAGCTTTGAAAATTGAAAATGGAGAATTGAAAATTGAAAAGGGACGCGAAGCCTTCAATCTTCAATCTTCAATCTTCAATGAAATTGGTGACTGGGCTTGCGAAGCACGCCGCTACTACTTCAACATCTGCGGCAAGTATGGCGTGCAGGTGCAGAACGTACTGAAGAAGGCTGCCGCTCTCGACATACAGACCATCTGTCCGCTGCATGGTCCCGTCCTCGAAGGTGAGGCTATGAAAGAAGCCATTAGGCTCTACGACATCTGGAGCCGCTACGAACCCGAGAGCGATGGCGTGCTTGTTGCCTATGCCAGCATTCATGGCGGCACGGCAAAGGCTGCCGAGCGTCTGGGCGAGATGCTCCGCGAGAAAGGCGCAAAGAAGGTGGTAGTAAGTGACCTGAGCCGCGACGATATGGCGGAGGTCATCGAGGATGCTTTCCGCTATCCGAACATCGTAGTCATGGCCGCAAGCTACGACGGCGGTGTCTTCCCCGTCATGCACGACTTCCTCTATCACCTCCAGATAAAGAACTACCAGAAGCGTCGCTTCGGCATCGTCGAGAACGGAAGCTGGGCACCCAGCGCAGGTCGCGTCATGCGCGAGATGATTGAGGCGATGAAGGACTGCACGATAGTAGAGCCCCTCGTCACCATCCGCTCCCGCATGAAGCCAGCCGACGAAGCCCAGCTTGAGCAACTGGCAGCAAATATCTTGGCTCCGAAGGAAGCTTAACTGCCTGAGAGCGCTGGTACTTACAGGGTACAGAACAGAGAGAGCCCCTTGCCGCTTCAGTCGGCAGGGGGCTCTTCCTATTATAATGTCAACGTCCAACGCAGCATACCTCTTTGGCTAACTACGTGTACTTATTGGAATTATTGCTGTCCGGGGAAAAGCGCCGAAGGCGCGATAGACCACAGACGGGGGTGTTCTCCGCCTGCGCCTGACCGAAGGGAAGAACCCCCGGTACAAGCGCATTAACAAAACAAAGCCCTGAAAGGGCGACAGAATACATTACCTGTTTAATATCAAATTGCTTATATCTCTGTCGTCCCTTCAGGACTTTTCATATTGTTGCGCAATTACCGGGGGTTACACCCCCGTCTGTGGTCTATCGTCCCTTCGGGACTTTAGAGTAAGCCCCCATGAACTGCTTTTGTCAAGAAAGCCGAATTAAAGGCGCATAAGTAGAGGCGCTCTTGATTTTCCCTGGACAGCAATATGTTGGAATAACTACGTGTACTTATTGGAATAACTACGTGTACTTATTGGAATAACTACGTGTACTTATTGGAATAACTACGTGTACTTATGGAGCTAACTACGTGTACCTTTTCGGCGAGCGCCATGAGCTACGCTTGCCGACAGGCATAAAAAAGAATTCCTCCGAGGTTTGCTCCTCAGAGGAATTCGGATAGGAATGTGGTTGGACTACCGGGACTCGAACCCAGTCAAACAGAACCAAAACCTGTTGTGCTACCATTACACCATAGTCCAATCCAAATCAAACGTTTTAGCGTTTGCGGCTGCAAAGATACAACAAAAAGTGAAAAGTGAAAAGTGAAAAGTGAAAAATTATTGGCTTTCCTGTGGTTTTTTGTTAATCGTGCAGAGTATTGTAACTTCAGCTCTTTACTTTTTCACCATTTTATTTTTCACCTCTTCACCTTTTTACTTTTTTACCTTTTCACTTTTTCACCTTTAGCAGGAAGTATTTCTTCTTGCCTTGCTGCACGAGGAGGTACTTGCCGTCGAGCAGGTCGGCTTCCGTCACCATCTGGTCGAACGCAGCGAGCTTCTCCTTGTTGAGGCTGACGCCGCCACCCTGTGTGAGTTTGCGCATCTCGCCCTTGCTGGGGAAGCATTGTGTGTGCTCGGCGAAGAGGTCAACGGCCTTTGTGCCTTCGCCAGCGAGCAGGTCGCGGTCTATCTCGAACTGCGGTACGCCGCTGAAGACGTCGAGAAGCGTCTGCTCGTCGAGCTTCACGAGGCTTTCCTTCGTGCTCTTGCCGAAGAGGATGCCGCTGGCCTCGAGAGCCTGTTCGTAGTCCTCCTTGCTGTGAACCATGATGGTCAGTTCTTCGGCCAGCTTCTTCTGCAGGATGCGCAGGCCTGGGTCTTGGCGATGCTGCTCGATGAGGGCGTCGATGGTCGGCTTGTCGAGCGAGGTGAATATCTTGATGTAGCGCTCTGCGTCCTCGTCGGCCACGTTGAGCCAGAACTGGTAGAAGGCGTAGGGCGTGGTGCGGTTGCGGTCGAGCCAGATGTTGCCTTTCTCCGTTTTGCCGAACTTCTTGCCGTCGGCCTTCGTGATGAGGGGGCAGGTGAGGGCGAAGGCTTCGTTGTCGCCACCCAGCTTGCGGCGGATGAGCTCTGTGCCGGTGGTGATGTTGCCCCACTGGTCGCTGCCGCCCATCTGCAGCTTGCAGTTCTTCGTCTGGTAGAGGTGGAGGAAGTCGTAGCCTTGCAGGAGCTGATAGGTGAACTCGGTGAACGACATGCCGTCCTGGAACTCACCGTTGAGGCGGCGCTTGACGCTGTCCTTCGCCATCATGTAATTGACGGTGATGCACTTGCCGATTTCGCGAGCGAAGTCGAGGAAGGTGAAGTCCTTCATCCAGTCGTAGTTATTGACGAGCTCAGCGCGGTTGGGTGCGTCGCTCTCGAAGTCGAGGAAGTGTGCCAACTGCTTCTTGATGCATTCCACGTTGTGGCGCAGCGTCTCCTCGTTCAGCAGGTTGCGTTCCTGACTCTTTCCGCTGGGGTCGCCAATCATGCCGGTAGCTCCGCCCACGAGGGCGATGGGCTTGTGGCCGCAGCGTTGCAGGTGGCGCAGCATCATCACACCGCAGAGGTGACCGATGTGCAGGCTGTCTGCTGTCGGGTCAATGCCGACGTAGGCAGAGACCTGTTCTTTCTGTAATAGTTCTTCTGTGCCGGGCATCATCTGATGCACCATGCCTCTCCATTTCAGTTCTTCTACAAAGTTCATCGTATGTATTTGCTGTTTAAGGTTTACTGTTTAGGTCCTTTTCGGCTGCAAAGGTACGAATAAGCACGCAAAAAGCCAAATTTATTTGAACTTTTGCCCACTTATTCGTACCTTTGCAGTGCAATGGAAGAGAAATCGTTGAAGGAACGAACTGCCGGCGGGATGCTTTGGGGCGGAATGTCCAACGGACTGATGCAGCTGATAGGTGCTGTCTTTGGATTGGTTTTGCTTCGCTACCTCACTCCGGAAGACTACGGGAAGGTGGCGATGCTGAACATCTTCGCTGCCCTTGCCAGTGCCTTGCAGGAGAGCGGCTTCATTGCTGCCCTCTGCAATCGGAAGGAGCCGACGCATGAAGAGTACAATGCTGTCTTCTGGTTCAACCTCATGGTCAGCGCCTCGCTCTATATCATCCTGTGGTTCTGTGCTCCGCTCATTGCCGACTTCTATGGCGATGACGACCTCATTCCACTTGCCCGAGTACTCTTCCTCGGCTTCCTCTTTTCTGGCCTCGGGACAGTACAAAGGGCTTATCTCTTCGGACATCTGAAAGTCAAGCAGACAAGTATCTGCTCGCTGACGGCAATGCTTGTCTCCAGCGTCATTGGCGTAGTGATGGCGGTCAAGGACTTTGCTTCTTGGGCTATCGTGACGCAGGCCGTCACTTTCGTTCTCATTACCCAAATCATGGCGTGGTTCTTCTCGCCATGGAGACCGACAGCCCGGTTCAACCTTGCTCCCGCTTGGAAGATGTTTGGCTTCAGCGTCAAGCTGATGCTGACGAATATCGTCAACATCTGCAACCTGCACGCCTTCTCCGTCCTGCTTGGCAAGTGCTTCAACGCACATGCGGCTGGCGTCTTTTCGCAGGCCAAAGGGTGGAACGACAAGGCCACGAGCACCATCAACGGTATGGTGACGAGCGTGGCCCAGCCAACCTTAGCACAGGTGACGGATGACTTGGGGCGCTATCGGCAGGTGTTCCGTAAGATGCTGCGCTTCATCTGCTTTGTCAGCTTTCCGGCGATGTTGGGCCTGGGTCTGGTGGCGCAGGAGTTTATCCTGCTTGCCGGTGGCGAGAAGTGGCGCGCGAGCGGGTTGATTCTCTCCCTGCTCTGCATTCACGGAGCTTTCGTCCCCATTACCACGCTCTACAGCAACCTGACCATCAGTCGAGGCCGTAGCGATGTCAATATGGGTTGCACCGTAGGACAATGCCTTGCGGTCTGGGGCGGACTCTACCTGCTCTATCGGCTTTATCCTGACAGCATGATTCCGATGGTCATCTACTTCGTGGTGCTCAACATAGCCTGGCTCGTCATCTGGCAATGGTTCGCCTGGCGCCTGACGGGCCTCACCTTCGTGGAAGCACTGAAGGACATCATGCCGTTCCTCGTCTTCACTCTGGCTGTGCTTGGTGTGACCTGGTGGTTGACCTGCGGCTTTGCGAACCTGTGGCTGCTTCTCATCAGCCGCGTCCTCATCGCAGCTGCCCTTTATGCTGGCATCATGTGGTTGAGCGGGGCTAAGATTATGAGGGAAACTATACATTATTTTATTAAGTGAAGCGTGGGCATATACTTCTACCATACTCAGGACACGGAGCGCATCGTCCGTGAATGGAAACAGGGAACTTTCCCGTCGCACTTCCTCTACGGAGCGCTGCAACTGGGCGAGTATGGCATTGATGTGGTGTGGCACCACCAGAAGCATACCTACAAGCGGATGCGGGACATGATTGTCGCCACTTGGAAAGTCCTTTCCTGCCGCAAGCCTTACGATGTCCTTTACGCCACACACACGCTTGGCATTGAGCCTGTCATCCTGCTCCGTGCTTTAGGGCTCTATCGACATCCCATTGTCGTTTGGCACCATCAGCCCATTGTCAAGGCAAAGAACCCTTTCCGTGAAGCATTGGCCCGTCTCTTCTACCGAGGCATGGACCACATGATATTCTTTTCGGAGAAACTCATGCAGGACAGCCTGCTCTCAAAGAAGGCCGACCCACGGCGCATGAGCGTGGTGCACTGGGGAGCTGACCTTGACTATTATGATGGGGTAGCGTTCACCCCTCCTTTGGAGAGGAAGGCTTTCATCTCCTCCGGCAAAGAGCTTCGCGACTTTGAGACGTTGCTCCAGGCATTCCATGAGACAGGCTTGCCGCTGACGCTTTATGCCGAGAAGAAGCGGCAGGCATACTTCGAAAGCCTGCATCCGGGAGAGAACGTAGAGATGCATTATGGCGACCGTCCCATTCCCCATGAGATAGCGCTTCAGGTGGCAAAGAGCCGTTGCGTCTGCATCTGCTGCCAGTGGAGCAACTATACAGTGGGACTGACCACAGTGGTCGAGGCACTTGCCTTGGGTCTCCCCATCCTTTGCACCCGCAATCCGCAGATGCCGATGGACATTGAAGCAGAAGGCTGTGGCTTCTGGATAGAGGTGGGAGACGTAGAGGGATGGAAAGACAAGCTTCGCTACATTGCCGACCATCCGGAAGAGGCCGAAGTTATGGGAAGGAGAGGACGTGCCCTGGCTGAACATTATTATAATGTACGGCAATGCAGCAAAGAGGTAGCAGAGATAATAAAGAATTGCAGATTATGAATCGTGAAACGACGAAGCGCCTCTCATGGCTGGATGCCTTGCGGGGCTTTACGATGATATTGGTGGTGGCCTATCACGTGGCACAGGTCTCCTTCCATGAGACAGAGAAGACGAGTGCAGCCCTGCCCTTCCTGGTGCTCATGCGTATGCCGCTCTTCTTCTTCGTGAGCGGTTTCCTTGCATACAAGGCCAGCTTCACATGGACCATCCCCAATGCCTTGAAACTGACATGGAAGAAGCTGAAGGTGCAGGTCATCCCAGCTCTGGTGTTCATGGGACTCTTCGTCATCTTCAAGATGAAAGGCGACATCGCCGACAACTTCATGCGCCTGCTTGCCAGTCCGACAAAGGGAGGCTACTGGTTCACATGGGTGCTGCTGCAGATGTTCATTATATATTATGTATGCTGCTATGTAGGAAAAAGTCTCTCTCTGAAGAAAGGAGTGTTGCTGTTCGCAGGCTGGGCGGCAAGCGTCTTTGCCTACGAGACGCTCTACCTGCCGAAGGTCTTCACATATCACGAGGACACCTTCTTCGCCTATTCCAGCCTCGTCCAGACCATCCGCTACATGCAGTTCTTCCTGCTGGGCAACATCGTTCGCCGCTATTGGCATCAGGCAGAACGGCTCTTCGACACTTCGTGGTTCTTCCCGCTCGTCGTGACGTTGGCTGTCGTCTGCTGTGCCGACATCTTCCAGTTGCACACTCTCAAGAAGGTTTGGGTCAACCTACCCCGAACCACCGCCATGTATGCGCTCCTGCTGATAGTCGTGATGTTCTTCAGGCACTATCAAGCCTGGTTCGAAGAAGGAAAACGGACAGGCCGTTTCCTCAGCTTCATCGGCACACGCACGCTCGACATCTACCTCCTGCACTTCCTCCTTCTGCCCAAGATGCCGCAGGTGGGCGCATGGCTGAATGCCAATCAGCCCAACTTCCTGCTTTCCATCGTGCTTTCCGTGAGCGTCGCACTCGTCGTGATTGCCTTCTGCCTGTTGGCAAGCCAATTGCTTCGCGTGAGCCCCTTCCTCCAACTGTATCTGTTTGGGAAAAGACAAACCAAGACCGCATCTGTCCTGATAGCTCTGCTCTGCTTCTGCACCCTGTCTGCTTCAGCCAAGAAGAAAGAGAAGCGCCACATCGTCCGTATCGAGACGAGCTTAGGTAATATCCGTGTAGCCCTTTCGGACGATACGCCGCTGCACAGCAAGAACTTCCTCAAGCTTGCCCGCGAAGGCTTCTATGACGGTACGCTCTTCCACCGGTGCATCAAGGACTTTATGATACAGGGCGGCGACCCTGAAAGCCGTGGAGCAGAGCCAGGCAAGCTGTTGGGCGAAGGCGATGTGGACTACACCATACCTGCCGAGTTCTGCCTGCCTTACCTCTACCATTGGCGCGGTGCCTTGGCAGCAGCACGCGAGCCCGACGACGTCAATCCCGAGATGAGGAGCAGCGGCTGCCAGTTCTACATCGTCTATGGCAAGAAGCAGGCAGCAGCCGACATCCGCAAGGTGCGTACCGTCCTGGAAGAGAAAGGCATCGAACTCACGCCCCAGATGATAGACGACTACGTCATGCGCGGCGGCACACCTCACCTCGACGGGCAATACACCGTCTTTGGCGAAGTCATCGAAGGGATGGAAGTAGTCAAAAAGATACAGCAAACAGAGACCGACAAGAACGACCGTCCGCTCACCGATGTCGTCATTCGCCGCATGATAGTGGAGCAATAAGGCCATCGAAGCTCTGACTTGCACTCAAAGCATTTGCGGGCTCAAAATGTGGTACAACAATACATTTTTACCAAGACATCGATGCATGATTTGCTCATTCATCTACGCCACCTTCGGCGTGGCTACAGGTATTAGAAGTCGTGTGACCGACGGGATTCTCCTCCGCCACGACCTTCTCCACGACCTTCTCCGCGTCCGGCTCTGCCGCCCATGCCTTTGCCGCCGAAGCGACCGAAGCGCCAGAAGGCTGAGAGCAGGACGTAGCTGCGCACCATTTCGCTCTGTGTGTCGGTACGGCTCACGGCGCTGACGGAGCGGTTCACGTCGTCGCGCTCGTCCAGGATGTCAACTGCGCGCAGGCTGACGGTAAGCTGCTTGCCTGGCAGGAAACGTTGACTGATGCTGCCGTTCCAGATGAGGTGGTCTGTGTTCATGGCGGCGTCGGAGTATCCTCGTCGGCTTTGCTGCTCGATGTCGCTGCCGATGGTCATTCCCCAGGGTGTGGTAATTTGGAAGCTGCCGCCGTAGCTGAAGCCGTGATGGTCGAGGTTCGAGGCGGTGGCGTTGTTGCTGCGGTTGAGGTTGTAGCTGAATCTTCCGCTGACATTAGCTTCCACTTGCCATCCGCTCTCCCAGTCTTGGCGGAAGGTGAAGCGTAGTCGCTCGTTGAAGTCGCCGCTGTGTGTTTGGTTCTCCACGGTTGTCTTGTCTTTGCTTCGGTAGAGGTAGCCTACGGACTTCGAGGCGTTGAGCCAGGTGTCGGTGTTGATGCGCCAGTGCTTGTCCTGGTCGAGTGCTGTGTTGAAGTTGAAGGATGCCGATGCTCTCCAGTTGCCGTTGACGTTGACGGGTGTGGTGACGCGTCCGCCCGTCACTTCGTTGTATTCCGTGCGGTTTGCTGTGCCGTTGTGCGTGGTATGGAACTGGAGGTTGACGGCAAAGGTGCGTTGACGCTCGATGATGGTCTTGCGGTAGTCGAAGTTGATGTGTTGCGTGAAGCTTGGCTTGAGTCCTGCGTTACCGATGCGTATGTTGAGGGGGTTGGCATCGGAGAGTGTGTCGGGAATCATGTCGATGATGTTCGGCCATCCTGTATCGGCGTTGTATCGGAACTCTATCTGTTCCTGTCGGCTGAACTTGTACTGGAAGTTGACGACGGGCGATGCGTTGACGACGGTGCGGCGCAGCAGTGTGTCGATGCGCCCTTTCTCGTAATCCACCTTGCTGACCTGCGGCTGTATGTTTGCGCCGATGGTCAGGCGGTATTTCGTGCGGTTCATGCGGAGTTGGAGCCGCACGCTGTGGTTCTGTCCGATGTTCTTGGTGTAGCTGCACTGCTGCTTGTCCGGCACGGCATATTGGTTGTCGTAGAAGAGGTCGTAGTTATAGACGTTGACGCCGAGCAGGTCGTTGTAGGGGTCGAAGATGGAGCGCACGTCGCGGTCGTTGTCGCGGAAGGTGTAGCGATAGCTGTAGTCGAGTTGCAGGTACGTCTTGTATGCGATGGGTTCGCTGTAGCTCAGTCTGGCGTTGAAGTTGTAGCTGTAGTTCGAGCCTCGGTTGTACTGCACTTTGTGGTAGACGGAGTCGCCGCCGCTGAGTGCCCGCAGGAGGTGATAGTCGGTCTGCGAGTAGCTGTTGCCGTCGTTGTCCGAGTCGCCATATCCGCCTCCGATGCTGAGCGTGATGTTCCGTCCGGGTTTCTTCAGGCGTTTGTTGACCTGCAGGGATGCCGATGCGTTGATGTTGTGCGAGCGGTTCCAGTTGTCGCTCAGCCGGTGGTTCACGCCGATGCTTTTGGCCAAGTCGCGATAGTCGGCCAGCGGGGTGGGGGAGTACTGGAAGGGGTCGTCTCTCCAGGCGGCGGACTCGCTGCTGCCTGTGCCCCGGCTTTTGCCGTAGCTGAACTCGGGGCGGAAGAGAATGTTCCACGTCGAGTCGGGCTTCCACTCTACCTTGTACTGGAAGTTGAAGTTGCCGTTGCGGTTCGTGCTATGGTTCCTGCTGGCGGAGTAGGCTGAGTTCTTGAGCTCGAAGTTCTGGGAGTTCGACTGCGAGGTGCTGCTGCTCTGGCTAAAGTCTCCCTTGACGCTGCCGTTCAGCTCCAGCTTCTTGTTCTCCCAGTTCATCGTAGCTCCGATGTTCTGGTTGTCGGTCAGACCGTTGCCCCTCGTGTTGTTGGCGTTACCGACGAAGCTGTACTTCTGCTCACCTCGGAAGCTGTTGAGGTTGAGGTTGCCGTTGTAGCGGTCGTGCGTGCCGTAGGCTCCGTCTGCTCTTCCGAAGAAGCCTTTCTTCTTGTCCTTCTTGATGGCGAGGTCGAGGACGGTCCGCTCGTTGCCGTCGTCGATGCCCGTGATGCGGGCCATGTCGCTCTTCCTATCGTAGGCTTTCACCTTATCGACGATTTCAGCGGGCACGTTCTGCAGGACCATGTTGCGGTTGTTGCCGAAGAACTCCTTACCATCGACGAGTATCTGACTGATGGTCTTGCCGTTGAACGTAAAGCCTCCGTTCTCGTCCTGCACGATGCCGGGCAGCTTCTTGATGAGGTCTTCCACCATCGACCCTTCGGGCAGCTTGAAGGCGTCGGCGTTGTAGGCTACCGTATCATCGACCACGGTCATCTCCGGCAGCTTGCCTTCCACGATGGCCTCCGCCATCACCGTCGCGTCCTCGCGCATCATGACGTCGGCCACCTTGAAGTTGCCCGACTTCTTGGGCAGCGTCAGCTTGAACTTCTGCGCCTTGTAGCCCATGAACGACACTTGCAGCGTGTATGTGGCCGACGGGATGCCGGGCAGCAGGAACTGGCCGTTCTGCTTCGTCGTAGCGCCGGCTATCATCGAGTCGCGCTCGTTGTAGAGCTTCACGGCAGCCCCTTCCATGGGTTGCAGCGATTGGTTCTCGAAGACCGTGCCGCGTATGTTGAGGAGGTATGTGGCGGAGGAAACTCCCTGAGCGCGAGCCTGAGCCAGAGCGGAGGCAGGCAGCAGTAGTAGCAGCATGAACAAAGCTGTAAATCGGAGTATCCTTCTCATTCGGTCACCTTTCTTTTATCTATCGACATAGATATGACGTCCCCTACGCCGAAAAGTTTAATCCCAGATGAAGATTTTTGCCGCCTATGGCAGCTTTTGACGCGATGAAGTTAAAAAAACATGCATTTCTTTTGTTCTTCATCCTTTTTTCCGTAACTTTGCAGAGCAAACATTAAAACAGATACTTATATGAAGAGGATAGTAGCCGCATTTGCGCTCTTTGCCTGCGCCTTCTTTGTACAGGCCTACGACATCGTTGCAACCGTCAGCATCGAGGGCAATACGAAATGGTTTTTCGACATAGAGCTGGCCAACAACGATATAGACTTCACCGCCTTCCAGTTGGACATCACCCTCGACGGCGAAGATGCCGAGATGAAGCAGACCAACATGCTTCGCCGCTGGCTGATGGCGGACCACAACATCAGGCTCACCCGCCTCGACGGACACTACCGCGTACTGGGCTACAGCTTGTCTAACGAAGTCTTCAAGACTCAGGAAGGCATGTTGTTCAGCTTCGAACTCGACGGCGACATCAAAGGCATTACCATCAACAAGATAATCTTTGCCAAGCCCGACGGCACAGAGGTGGAGGCAGACGTCTATACCCGAACCCTCGACCCCGACAACGACGATGCCATCCGCGATGTCTCTGCCAGTCAGCAGGAGAACAAGGTCATCTACAACATGGAAGGCAAGCAGGTCTATCGCATCGACCGCCGCGGCATCTACATCCAGAACGGCAAGAAGATAGCAGTGAAGTAAGTGAAGGACTGGACTTGCTCGAGTCCATCAGAACATGGAGCTGTGCCATATTAACGACAACGGATTGCACGGATTTGACGGATTATCTTATTTGCTGATTATCAGTAAAGCTTAAATCCGTTTAATCCGTGCAATCCGTTGTTTTATAATATCAATTGTTTTTGACACACTCTCTTCGTTTGTCCCTCAAATGACATTATTCTTGTTGTCATGTTGTCTGAGCTTTGTCAATGACCATCCTTGTATAGGAAACTCTTTCATCCGTTCTGCAAAATCCTTTCACCCGTTTTGTGAAATTCATCGCTCAGTTGTTACAAAGTCACCTTGACAGCATACAAAATTATTTTCAAGGCTTGAAAATATATAACCAAGCCTTGAAAATATATAATCAAGCTTTGAAAATATATTTTCAAGCCTTGAAAATAATTTTTAGGCTCGTTCCTCTGGCTTTGTATGCAGAGGCTGAGAGGTTTTGTTCTGAGGGCCGTGAGGTTTGGTTCTGAAGGCTGAGAAGCTTTTTGCTGAAGGCTAAGACGTTTTGTGCTGTTGGCAGCAACTATACAAAAATATTGCTGTCCGAGGAAAACTTCTCCCTCTTCCTTTTAGGTCCCTTTCCATCAGTGTTCCTAACGAATAGTAGCTAATGGGGCTTGCCAAAAGTCTCGAAGAGACGAAAGACCACAGACGGGGGTGTCAACCCCCGGTAGTAGTGCGACAACAAAAGAAGCCCCGACGGGGCGACAGAGTTCTTAATATGCTGTCCACAAACCATTTGGATGTTCTGTCGCCCCTTTAGGGCTTATTATTGTTCTTTGCCCTTGTTCCGGGGGCTAACGCCCCCGTCTGTGGTCTTTCGCACCTTTGGTGCTTATTTACCGGACACCAATAATACAAAAAAAGGAGGCAACACTCATCGGTGCTGCCTCCTGTTGTTATCTTACGCTATGTTTGTTTAGAAGAAGATGTAGCGGTTGTCTGTGATGTTTGCTTTCTGAGCGAGCTCGCTTGTGAAGTTGCCGAGGTTGCGGGCAATGGTCTGCTGCAGCTTCTGCTCTTCCTGAGCCTTGTCGAACTTGACGTCGTTCTTCTTCTGGTCGAGCACCTGATAGGCATAGACAGCAGCCTTGCCCTTGATGCCGGACTTGAAGTCGCCCTTCTTAGCCTTGCTGACGGAGCCGCTCAGTGCGGGTTCGCTGGAGCCGACCTTCGAGATGAAGGCGTTGCTGGCGAAGGTGACGTGCTTGATGGTGTCGGTGACTGCGCCTTCTATCTTGGCTACGTCGGCTACGCTCTTGGCTGCGTTCATCTTCTCAGCCAGGAGTGCTGCCTTCTTATCCTTCATCACTTCGCTGGTGAGGAAGGAGCGGATTTGTTCGTCATCCCATGACAGATAGCCTTTCTTGTGGATGCCTGTGAGCATGATGACCAGCAGGTGGTCGTTCTCGCCGCACTCATAGAGGGGAGATATGTCGCCTACCTTGGTGTCCTCGTTGAAGAGCCAGCGCATGGCGTCGCGTGTGCTGCGTACATTGGCAATGGTGTGTTCCGTGTTGCTCACGCTGTTGCGTGTCTGCACGTTATAGCCAGCCTGAGCTGCATTGGCTTCGATGTCCTCTACCTTGCTGTTGCCAGCCAGGAAGCTGCTGAAGTTGTTGTAGGCTTTTCCGTAGGTCTCCTTGCTGAAGTCCATGGTGCGCTTGATGACAGCGACGTCGTACTTGGTGATGATGTTGCGACGGTCTGTGACCTGAGTGATGATGACGCCCTGACCGTCGAGCACAATCTTGTTGTTGCTGCCTACGGCTGCGGTGGTGATGGTGTTGATGAACTTGCGGTTGTTCTCGTCGATGGCCTGGCCCTCATACTGGTTGCTGGTAATCCAGGTCTTGGTAGCGGGCTGGTCGTACTTCTTGGCGATGGTGTCGAAGTTGGCACCTGCTGCGAGGGCGTTCATGATGCTGTCGGCGGTCTTCTCGATGGAAGCCATGTCGTTGCCGGGAGCAGCAATCTGGCGAATTTCGACAGAGTCAGGCAGGCTGACCTTACCGATGAGGCGTACGATGTTGATGGTGTTGTCGTGGTCATGTACGAAGGGACCAACCTGTCCGCCGACGCTCAGAGAGTCGAGCTGCTCTGCGATGTCGTGGGGGAGTGCCTTTGCGCTGATGGGCAGTACGCTGTAGGGTACCGTGCTTGCAGCCTCGCGTACTGTCTTGGCGGGGTCTGCACCTTCGGCCAGGGCCTGTGCATAGCCTTCCATTTCCTTCTGGAGGTTGGCCTTGTCTGCGTCGCTGGCTGTTACGTTGATGTCGATGTACTTGATGTCGCGTGTCTCTTGCTCTGTGCGGAACATCTCTTTCATCTCTTCGTACTTGGCCTTGATTTCGCTGTCCTCAACCTTGACGTCGTCATCCTTGACGCTGCTGAAGGGGAGGGCTGCCAGGTAGATGTCGGACTCGTTGGTGCGACCGTCGAAGTTAGCCTGAGCGCTGACGGGGTTGCTGACCATCAGGCCGTTGAGCAGGGCCTGGTACTTCTGGTTCAGTGTCTGCTGACGGATGGACTTCTCGACGAACTTCCAGTAGTTGTTCATCTGCTGGTACTGCTCCTTGATTTCGGAGCTCATCTCAGCGTTGTTCATCACCTCGTTGTACTGGTTCAGGAACTGCTTGAGTGCGTTGACGTCGAAGGTGCCCTGCTGTGTGCGGAAGGGTGTCTGTGCGAGCATGGGGCTGCGGCCTGTGTTGATGATGTCTTGCATCTCAGCGTCTGTGACTGTGATGCCGAGCTTCTCGCATTCGTGCTGCATGAGCTTTTCGTTGACGAGAGACTGCCAAACCTGGTCGCGAATCATGGAGAGCTGGTCGTCGGTCAGAGTGTTGACACCCTGCGAGAATTTAACGACATCGGTGTATTCTTCCACCTGAGCGTTGAAGTCCTGTACGTTGATCTTTTCTCCGTAGATTTTGCCGACGCGCTGGCGGCTCTCGGTCTGTGTGTAGGTGAGAGAGCGCACGAACTCTTCGGCGATGAAGGCAAACAGAGCGAGACCCACTGTTGCAATGAGAATCCTGCCTCTGTTGCGGATTTTCTGTAATGTTGCCATTGTTTTTATATGTTTTGTTTATGTTATTAGCTTAAAAAGCGCACAAAGGTACGCAATTTTTTTCATATAAAAGACATTTACATGAAGAAAATTCCATATTTGAGTGAAAAGTGAAAAGTGAAAAGTGAAAAATGAGAGTTTCATCCGTCAACTTAAAACTCTAAACTATGGACTATGAACTATGGACTATGAACTATGAACTATTACTCCTCTAAGAGCTGCTTGAGGAAGGCGTCAAGGTCTTCCTCCAACCCGTCGAGCAGAGTGCTGTCCAGCATGACTGTTTCCTCGCTGTCGATGATGACCAAATCCTGCAGCGTCTCGTGGTCCTCGTCAATCAGGACGAAGCTGAAAGGCTGCATGATGCTCATCTTCCCGATGCTTGGACGCAGGTTCTCGATGCAACTGCGCAGGATGGGTACGATGTCCTCATAGAAATTCTCATCGGGACTCTTTATCCATTCCTCTACGACGCAGCGGTCCAATTCCTCGTCATCATCGTTGTAGGTGCGTATCTCGCCCGTGTAGTTGCTGACCAGGAGGTGAATGTCCGTCATAACGGGCTCTGCCTCTGGCGGGAATTTCGCAATGACTTTGTGCAATGTGCGCTCAATCTGCTGGATGGTCTGTTTGCTTGCTTCCATAAGGCTATTATGAGAGGTTAGGGGTTAGAGGTTAGGGGTTAGAGGTTAGAGAAATGTCTCAGTTGTTAATTAGGGGCAATGGTATTCTCTAACCACTAACCTCTAACCACTAACTACTTATATCAGGTTAAAGGTTCTTTCCGTGACACTGCTTGAACTTCTTGCCGCTGCCACATGGACATGGGTCGTTGCGGCCAGGCAAGTTCTCGCGACGAATGGGCTGCACGGGCTGACGGTCTCGTGTGTCGCGTGCTGCAGCCTGTTGCATTCCGGCATCGGTCAGCTCGCCACGCGACTCCTGCAGGCGGGGACGTTCGCGGCTTGGTGCTTCTTGCTGCTGCGGGGCCTCCTGAATCTGCAGCTCTGGTATCATGGCTCGCATGATGATGCCTACCGTGCGGTCGTTGATTTGGTTTATCATGTCGTCGAAGAGCTTTGCGCTCTCCAGCTTGAAGATGAGCAGTGGGTCTTTCTGCTCGTAGCTGGCGTTGTGCACGCTGTGCTTCAGCTCGTCGAGCAGGCGGAGGTTCTCCTTCCAGGCATCATCGATGATGTGCAGGATGATAGCTTTGTGGAAAGCGGTCACGACTGAACGCGACTGGCTCTCGTAAGCCTCCTTGAGATTGGCGGGGATGTTGTACTGACGGTTGCCTGCGATGACGGGCACCATGAGGTTCTCGTACATCGTGCCTTGCGGACTCTCGTAGATGTGGGTCACGACCTTGTGGGCATTGTGCATCATAATATCCGTCTTCTGCTGGAAGCGTTCCAGAACCTTCTGGTAGGCCAGTTCAGCCACGTCGTCGAGCTTCATCGTCTCGAACTGTTCGGCTGTGAAGGGCACCTCCATAGCCATGATTTCGAGGAAGCGCATACGGCAACCTTCATAGTTGTTGTTCTCGAGTATGTTGCAGACACGGTCCCAAATCATGTTGCTGATGTCCATGCCGAGTCGCTCGCCGATGAGGGCGTGGCGACGCTTCTCGTAGATGACCGTACGTTGCTTGTTCATCACGTCATCATATTCCAGCAAGTTCTTACGCACGCCGAAGTGGTTCTCCTCCACCTTCTTCTGCGCGTTCTCGATGCTGCGGGTAATCATGCTGTGCTCGATCATCTCGCCGTCCTTGAAGCCAAGGCTGTCCATCACCTTGGCGATGCGTTCGCTGGCGAAGAGTCGCATCAGCTTGTCCTCGATGCTGACGAAGAAGACGCTGCTGCCCGGGTCGCCCTGACGACCGGAACGTCCGCGAAGCTGACGGTCCACGCGGCGGCTTTCGTGGCGTTCTGTGCCGATGATGGCAAGTCCGCCTGCTGCCTTCACGTCGGGCGAGAGCTTGATGTCCGTACCACGGCCTGCCATGTTGGTAGCGATGGTCACAGTGCCGAGCAAGCGCTCGTCGGTCTTTATGAGTTCGGCGGCATCGCGTGGCTCGCGCTTTTCCTTCTTGGCCGTTTCTGCCTCTATGCGTGTCTGATAATTCACTGCGGCACTCTTCTCGTTGAAGGCTCGCCCGTCGGTAGCTACATAGACAGTGCCCATCGCACTCTGTCCTGCTAATGCTACGATGTCGGCCTCCTTCTGGTGGAGCTTGGCATTCAATACCTGGTGAGGTATCTTGCGCATCTGGAGCATCTTGGAGAGCATCTCGGAAATCTCGACGCTCGTGGTGCCGACCAGTACGGGGCGACCGCTGGTGCGCATCAGCTCGACTTCCTCGATGACGGCCTTGTACTTCTCTCGCTGTGTGCGATAGACGCGGTCGTTCATGTCTGTACGGACAACAGGACGGTTCGTCGGTACTTCCACGACGTCGAGCTTGTAGATGTCCCAGAACTCGCCTGCTTCTGTGACAGCAGTACCTGTCATGCCTGCCAGCTTGTGGTACATTCGGAAGTAATTCTGCAGGGTGATGGTGGCATAGGTCTGTGTGGCAGCCTGCACTTGGACGTGCTCCTTGGCTTCGACAGCCTGATGCAATCCGTCGCTCCATCGACGGCCTTCCATGATGCGGCCCGTCTGCTCATCCACAATCTTGACTTCGCCATCCTGGATGACATATTCGTCGTTGAGGTTGAACATGGTGTAAGCCTTCAGCAGTTGCTGTATGGTGTGGACGCGCTCGCTCTTCGTGGCATAGTCGTTGAAGATGCGGTCTTTCTCCTCAATCTTCTCTTCGTCAGTCTTGCCGGAAGAGTCGATTTGCGACAGTGTGGTGGCGATGTCGGGCAGGATGAACAATTCGGGGTCGTTGACTTGTGAAGCCAGCCATTCGTTGCCCTTGTCGGTCAGATCTACGCTGTTCAGCTTCTCGTCAACCACGAAGTAAAGCGGATTGGTTGCCTCGGGCATACGGCGGTTGTTGTTCTCCATGTAGATTTCTTCTGTGGAGAGCATCCCTGCCTTGATGCCAGGTTCGGAGAGGAACTTGATGAGCGGCTTGTTCTTTGGCAGAGCCTTGTGGCTGCGGAAGAGGGCGAGGAAGCCGTCTGCCGTCTTCT
>Ga0310691_10003406_pt1 | contig 19158 bp, 14 predicted proteins | sample 176DNAGHGlowgp2_FD_203887 | JGI IMG/M metagenome (GOLD analysis project Ga0310691, IMG submission 203887) | Sheep rumen microbial communities from Palmerston North, Manawatu-Wanganui, New Zealand - 1766 DNA GHGlow gp2 (v2) (version 2) | ecosystem: Host-associated > Mammals > Digestive system >...
CTATGAGCTCAGCCACGGCGAACTCTGCTACATGACGCCCGACGAGGAGCGACAGGTGCAGCAGCACAACGAACAGTTTCTCAACGCCTCGACGGCCGACATCCTGCTCACGAGCTATTACGAGCCCGCCCCGCGCGCCCAGGAGAACTTCGTGCGCGCTGTAGACATCCTCAGCGACCTGCAGCAGCACAGCCGCGGCAGCGACCGTCCCAACATGTCGCGACTGGTGAAGGCGCTGAAGGCCGCCCACTTCGAATACGGTGCACAAAAGGGCATCCGAGGGTGGTATGCCCGGAAGGTGGCCGATGTCGGCCATGTCAAATAACCGTCAAAAAACTTGGTGGTTAGCATTTAAATTTGTACTTTTGCACATGGATATGAAAAAAGGACTGTTTGCGCTGTCACCTCTCGCGGTGTTCATTACCCTGTATCTTGTCACCAGCATCGTGGCCGGCGACTTCTACAAAGTGCCTATCACCGTAGCGTTTATGGCAACGTCGATATATGCCGTCATCGTCAGCGGCGGACTGCCGCTGAAAGAGCGCATCGACACCTACTCGCGAGGCGCCTCCACGGGGCAGATGATGCTCATGATCTGGATTTTCATCCTGGCCGGCGCCTTTGCCGCCAGCGCCAAGGCCATGGGCAGCATCGACGCCACGGTGAACCTGACGCTATGGCTGCTGCCGCCGCAGATGCTGCTGGCCGGCCTGTTTCTAGCCGCCTGCTTCATATCGCTGAGCATAGGCACCAGCGTGGGCACCATCGTTGCCCTGACGCCCATCGCCGCCGGCGTGGCCGTTCAGACGGACTTGCCGGTAGCCATGGTGACGGCCATCGTCGTGGGGGGCTCGTTCTTCGGCGACAACCTCTCGTTTATCAGCGACACCACCATCGCCGCCACGCAGACGCAGGGCTGCAAGCTCAGCGACAAGTTTCGCGTCAACCTGTTTATCGTGGCACCGGCGGCGCTGTTCATCCTCATCGTCTACATCGTCATGGGCAGCAGCGTAGAGGCGCCCCATGACATAGCAGCCATAGAGCCCGTCAAAGTGACACCCTACGTGGTGGTGCTCATAGCCGCCATCCTTGGCGTGAACGTCATGGCGGTGCTCACGCTGGGGCTGATGCTCACCGGCATCATTGGCACGCTCAACGGCAGCTACGACCTCTACGGGTGGATGGGCGCCATGGGCGACGGCATCACGGGCATGGGCGAGCTGATTATCATCACCATGATGGCGGGAGGACTGCTAGCGCTCATCAAGCGACAAGGGGGCATCGACGCCATCATCGGCCTGCTCACGCGCCACGTCAGCAGCAAGCGCGGTGCCGAGCTGGCCGTGGCGGCGCTGGTATCGATGGTCAATGTGTGTACGGCCAACAACACTGTGGCCATCATCACCGTGGGCGGCATAGCCAAGCACATAGGCGACCGCTTCGGTATAGACAACCGCAAGTGTGCATCGATACTCGACACATTCTCGTGCTTCACCCAGGGGCTACTGCCCTACGGCGCACAGTTGCTGATGGCCGGAGGGCTGGCCAGCCTTAATCCCATAGCCATTATTCCGTATCTATATTATCCCTTCGCCCTGGGCATGACAGCCTTGATGGCCATCGTGCTGAGGTATCCTAAACGTTACTCATGAACATTATTGAGCGAAACCTATTCAGACTGCTCCGCGCCGGAGCGTTCAACACTCAGGAGCAGATAGAACCGCTGTCGGCATGGAAATGGCGGCGGCTATATCAGCTGTCAGAGATGCACGACGTGGCACCCTTTACCTATCAAGGACTGGAGCGCTGCAAGGAGCAGTTCTTGGTGCAGGTGCCCGCCGACCTGATGCAGCAGTGGGGCGTCGCCAAGAACCATGGCGACGACGAAGACAACGAGCTGCTGGCCGCCAACCGGCTGACGAACCCCGTGCTGAACCATCAGCTGCAGAACATCCTCGACGACGAGCACTCCAACACAGAGACGCGCACCGCCCTACTCCACCTGCTGGGCATCGCCCGCTTCATCATGAACGCCGGCATACCCGTCAAACGCGTCACGGAGCTGGGACAGTTTCTAAGGCTGTCGGCTAATAGGACTGATTTCACCACCCTGCAACAGTGGATTAACAAGCTGCAACTGCAGCCCATGACGCAGCTGGCCTGTGTGATGCTGGTCAAGCTCATGCACTTCGACCCTGCTGAACTGCCGTTTATGCAACCCATGACCGACGACCAGATGGAACGCCAGCTCAACGAGATGCTGCGGCAGAAAAACTCACATGCCGAAGAGTGGTACTTCTCGCAGGGCAAGGACATCTTCGTACACACCTCCAACTCGTCGGCCATGCTATGGCACGTCAGACGGTCGGCAAAATATTTCCGCTATTATCCCTCGGAAACGATGACCAACTTTATCACGGCCTTTGCCCATTCCCTGTCGCATATAGAGGAATAGGCAAAAGTGTGGGCATAGACGCAAAAAGCAGGCGTACTCACAGCGACCTTACAAAGCGGTCGAACATAAACTCCGTATCTACAGGCCCTGAACAGGCTTCGGGGTGGAACTGGCTTGAGAACCAGGGGTAGGTCTGGTGACAGATACCCTCGTTGGAACCGTCGTTCATGTTGACAAAGAGCTCGCGCCAGTCGTTGCCCAAAGTGGTGGCGTCGACGGCATAGCCGTGGTTCTGACTGGTGACGTAGCAGCGGTTGGTGCCCACCTCGCGCACGGGCTGGTTGTGGGAGCGGTGGCCGTATTTCAGCTTGTAGATGGTGGCGCCGGCGGCCTTGCCCAGCAGCTGGTTGCCCATGCAGATGCCGCAGATAGGCTTGCGGCTCATGGTCATCTGCTTCTTTAGTATCTCCACGGCATCGACACATTTGTCGGGGTCGCCGGGACCGTTGGCTAAGAAGAGGCCGTCGAAGTCCATCGCCGTGTAGTCGTAGTTCCAGGGCACGCGGATAACCTCCACGCCGCGGCCCACGAGGCAGCGGATAATGTTGGCCTTGACGCCGCAGTCGACGAGCACCACCCTGCGGCCGGCGCCCTCGTTATAGCGGATGACATCGCGGCACGACACACGCTCTACCCAGTTGATGGCGCCGTAGTCCTCGGTCTCGTTTACTGCGCTATTAGCGCAGTTTACCTGACAGGCGGCAGAGAAGAGCAGACGGCCCATCATGACGCCATGCTCGCGCAGCACCTTGGTCAGCTGGCGGGTGTCAATGCCTGTCACGCCGGGCACGTGTTCGCGCTTCAGCCACTGGCCGAGGCTCTCCACGGCGTTCCAGTGGGAGTACTGCTCAGAATAATCGGCCACAATCAGCGCCTTGGCGTAGATGCGGTCGCTCTCCATAAAATCGGGGAGCACGGCTTGGGGAGCCGTGGCGGCATCGGCGGACGCTCCTGCGAAGGTGAAGGGCGGCACGCCGTAGTTGCCCACCAGCGGATAGGTCTCCACCAATATCTGGCCGGCATACGAGGGGTCGGTCAATGACTCGGGGTAACCCATCATGGCCGTGTTGAACACGACCTCGCCAACCACGTCGGCCTCGTAGCCGAAACTCTTTCCTTGAAATGTTGTCCCATCTTGCAGGACCAGTGTCACGTCTTTCATATCAACATTTCAACTCTTAACTCTAAACTCTTAACTCTAAACTCTTAACTCTTAACTCTTAACTCTTAACTCTAAACTCTTAACTCTCAACTCTTAACCCTCAAATCTAAACTCTTATTCCACGGTTACCGACTTTGCCAGGTTGCGGGGCTGGTCAACGTTTTTGCCTTTGCAGACGGCCACGTGATAGGCCAGCAACTGCAGGGGGACGGTGGCCACCAGCGGCTCCAGGCACTCCAGCACGTCGGGCAGCTCTATCACCTCGTCGGCAATCTTGGCAATGGTGTCGTCGCCCTTCGACACGAGGGCAATCACCCTACCCTGCCGCGCCTTAATCTCCTGGATGTTGGAGAGCACCTTCTCATACATGGCGTTGTGGGTGGCTATCACCACCACGGGCATGTCGCTGTCGATCAGGGCTATGGGGCCGTGCTTCATCTCGGCGGCAGGATAGCCCTCGGCGTGGATGTAGCTGATTTCCTTCAGCTTCAGTGCGCCCTCCAGGGCTACGGGATAGCTGTAGCCGCGGCCTAAGTAGAGGAAGTTGTGGGCATAGGTAAAGGTGCGCGCCAGGTCCTTGATGCGGTCGTTGGTCTGCAGCACTTCGCGTATCTTGTCGGGCACCTCGCTCAGCCCTTTTACTATTCTCAGGTATTCCTCGCGGTCGATGGTGCCCTTGGCCTCGCCCATGGCTAAGGCTATCATCGCGAGCACTGTCACCTGTCCGGTAAACGCCTTCGTAGAGGCCACGCCAATCTCCGGGCCTACGTGGATATACGTACCCGTGTCAGTGGCTCGTGGAATGCTGCTGCCGATGGCGTTGCACACGCCATAGATGAAAGCCCCTTTCTCCTTGGCCAGCTGTACGGCGGCCAGCGTGTCAGCAGTCTCGCCGCTCTGGCTGATGGCTATCACCACATCGTCCTTGCCCACCACGGGATTGCGGTAGCGGAACTCCGAGGCATACTCCACCTCGACGGGTACGCGCACCAGCGACTCAATCATCTGCTTGCCTATGAGGCCGGCATGCCACGACGTGCCGCAAGCCACGATGACCACACGCTTGGCGGCCAGCAGCTGGCGCCGGTGGTCGATGAGTGCCGAGAGCGTGACATGGGTGCCCTCTACATTGACGCGCCCACGCATGCAGTTGGTCAGGCACTCCGGCTGCTCAAAGATTTCCTTGAGCATGAAGTGGGGGTAGCCGCCCTTCTCTATCTGGCCTAAGTCGATGTCTACCTTCTTGACATTGAGCGCCTGCTCCTCGCCGAGGATGCTCACCACATGGAGCTCCTGGCCGCGGCGGATGACGGCGATATTGCCATCCTCCAGGTAGACCACCTTGTCGGTATATTCCACGATGGGGCTGGCGTCGGAGCCGAGGAAGAACTCGCCGTCGCCGATGCCCACCACCAGGGGGCTCTGCTTGCGGGCGGCAATAATCTGGTCGGGGTCGCGCTTGTCGACAATCGCAATGGCGTAGGCACCGATAACCTGATAGAGGGCCACCTGCACGGCCTCCAGCAGCGGCAGCGACTTCTTCACCATGATATATTCCACCAGCTGGACAAGCACCTCGGTGTCGGTATCGCTCTGGAAGGTGACGCCCTTCTGCAGCAGCTTGGCCTTGATGTCGGCGTAGTTCTCGATGATGCCGTTATGGATGATGGCCAGGTTGCGGCTCTCCGAGTAATGGGGATGGGCATTGCGGCTGGAGGGCTCGCCGTGGGTGGCCCAGCGGGTGTGGGCAATGCCTATGGTGCCGCTGACGTCTTTGTCGCTGCAATACTCTGTAAGATTGTCTACCTTGCCTTTCGTCTTATAAACGTTAAGACTGCCGTCGCTGCTGACGAGCGCCACGCCCGCCGAGTCGTAACCACGATACTCCAAGCGGCGCAGACCTTTAATCAGAATGGGATAAGCCTCTTTCGTGCCTATATATCCTACTATTCCGCACATATTGTTTACGTGTTTGTGTTAATTTCGCGTGCAAAGGTACAAAGAAAAAGTGAAAAGCCAACAGGCTTTCCACTTTTTCTTTCAAATTATTATTTCATGAAGGAGTTAAAGGGAGTAAAAAGGAGTTAGAAGGAGTAAAAGGGAGTAAAAAGGAGTTAAAAGTCATTACTTTTACTCCGGTATAGTCGAGATACTAAGGGTAGAACTATTGACTTCTAACTCCTTCTAACTCCTTCTAACTCCTTCTTACTCCCTCTAATTAATAGAACTTGAAGTAGCGACGGGCGTTGTTGTAGGAGATGTCTTCCACCATCTTGCCCAGCAGCTCGCGGTCGTCGGGCAGCAGGCCTTTCTCTACGTCGTTGCCCAGCAGGTTGCAGAGGATACGGCGGAAGTACTCGTGGCGCGGATAGCTCAGGAACGAGCGGCTGTCGGTGAGCATGCCCACGAAACGGCTCAGCAGGCCGAGCACCGAGAGGGCGTTCATCTGGCGGATCATGCCGTCCATCTGGTCGTTGAACCACCAGCCGGAGCCAAACTGGATCTTACCTGGCTCGCCGCCCTGGAAGTTACCCAGCATGGTGGCAATGACCTCGTTGGCGCAGGGATTCAACGTATATAATATGGTACGCGTGAGCTTACCCTCCATGTTGAGCTTGTTGAGGAACTTCGACATGGCCTTGGCCGTGTTGAACTCGCCGATAGAGTCGAAGCCCGTGTCGGGACCCAGCTGGTTGTACATCTTGGTGTTGTTGTCGCGGATGGCGCCATAGTGGAACTGCTGCGTCCAGCCGGCGTCGGCGTCCATCTCGGCCATCACCGTCAGGAAGCAGTTCTTATACTGGCGAATCTCCAGCTCCGAGAGCTGCTGGCCGCGCATGGCCTTCTCGAAGATGGTCTCTATCTGCGAGTCGGTGTACTCCTCGTCGTAGAACTCCTCAATGCCGTGGTCAGAGAGCTTAGAGCCCTGCTGCTCAAAGAACTCGTGACGCTTCTTCAGGGCGTCTACCATGTCGGCAAACTTCGTGATGCCCACGCCACTGACGTCGGAGAGCTGCTCCACATACTTGGCAAACTCAGGCTTCTCAATGTTCATAGCCTTGTCGGGACGCCAGGCGGGAATCATCAGGGGGTCGTTCTCGCCTTTGGTCTTGGCATACTCGATATGGTTGTGCAGGTCGTCAACGGGGTCGTCGGTGGTGCACACACACTCCACATTATAGTGGCGCATCAGGCCGCGAGCGGTGTAGTTGGGGTCGTTGGCCAGCTTGTCGTTACACTCGTCGAAGATTTCGCGGGCGGTCTTGGGCGAGAGCAGCTTCTCTATGCCGAAGGCGGTCTTCAGCTCCAGGTGGGTCCAGTGGTACAGGGGGTTGCGCAGGGTGTAGGGCACGGTCTCTGCCCACTTCTCAAACTTCTCCCAGTCGGTGGTGTCCTTGCCCGTGCAGTAGCGCTCGTCAACGCCGTTGGTGCGCATGGCACGCCACTTATAGTGGTCGCCGCCGAGCCACAACTCGGTGATGCTCTTAAACTTATGATCCTTGGCCACCATCTCGGGAATGAGGTGACAGTGGTAGTCGATAATGGGCATCTTGGCAGCGTGGTTGTGATACAAGTCTTGTGCAATCTCGGTCTCTAAGACGAAATTCTTGTCGTTGAATTGTTTCATGAGTTTTTAAGTTTTATATCAGTTTTAAGTTTTGGCTCTGCTACGTCAGCCTTCACAAAACGTGGTGCAAAGATAACGAAATAAATCCATATCAAAGCAACAAAAGTGCTTTTTTGAAGAAAAATTAACGTAAACGTTTAAAACACGCCTCAAAACTTTTGCACATTCGCGGAAAAGTTGTATTTTTGTCCCATGATTATGAACCGACAACTGAAAACCCTGGCAGCACTGCTGCTACTATCGCTGCCCCTGCAGGCGCAGCAGTTTGAAACGGCCTCTGAGGCCATTAGCAATATGGGCGTTGGCTGGAACCTGGGCAACACCCTCGACGCCCATAGCGGCGAGGCGATGAGCGATATCGTCAAGTCTGAAACCTACTGGGGCCAGCCCGTCACCCAGCCCGCGCTCATGCAGATGATGAAATGGGCTGGCTTCGGCGCCATCCGCGTGCCAGTGACTTGGTATCCTCACATGGATGCTGCAGGCCGCGTGGACGCCGCCTGGATGAAGCGCGTGCACGAGGTGGTAGACTATGTGCTCAACACGGGTATGTACTGTATACTCAACGTCCACCACGACACCGGAGCCGACAACGACTCACACTGGCTCGTGGCTAGTATGAGTGATTATAACAAGGTGAAAGCCCGCTACGAGGGACTCTGGCAGCAGATTGCCGAGGAGTTTCGCGACTACGACCAGCGACTGCTCTTCGAGGCTTACAACGAGATGCTCGACAAGTACAACTCCTGGTGCTTCGCCTCCTTCAATTCACCTAATAAATATAATGCTGCCGACGCAGCCGACGCCTACGAGGCCATCAACAGCTACGCCCAGAGTTTTGTCAGCACCGTGAGAGCCACCGGCGGCGGTAACGCCCAGCGCAACCTCGTGGTCAACACTTACGGCGCCTGCTGCGGCAGCGGCACGTGGAACACTCACCTGAAAGAGCCTCTGGAACAGATGCTGCTGCCTAAGGACGAGGTGCAGAACCACCTGCTCTTCCAGATACACACCTACCCCAACGTGAAGAACCTCAGCAACATGCGGACGGAAATGGACGGCATGTTCAGTGCCTTGAAGACCCACCTGGCCGACAAGGGGGCGCCGGTCATCATTGGCGAATGGGGTACGGCCAACGACGGTGAGAACGACTATCTGGTGCGCCGCGACCATGTGCTCAGCTACGCCGACTACATGGTGAAGAAGGCCAAGGACTACGGCTTTGCCACCTTCTGGTGGATGGGCATCAGCGACGGCAGTGCTCGCTCGCTGCCGGCCTTCAGCCAGCCCGACCTGGCACGCACCATACTGCAGGCCTACCACGGCAGCGACCACAACCCACATCTGCGTACCACCGACGACTACGACATGACATATACCGTCAACTACACCGGCCAGTGGCAGGAGCTCAACCTCTGCGACTACGACGTCAGCATGAGCAACTATAAGGGCATCCGCCTGGAATTGCTCGACGTGCCCCAGAGCGGCTCGCTGAGCATCAAGGTGTACGGTGCCACCGACGGCAAGGAGCAATACCTGACCGTGCCACAGCAGCTGACGACCACCCTCAATTTCAACGCCACCACCCTGGGCACGAAGGCGCGCCGCATCACTCTGCAATACTCTAAGACCGGCAATTACAGCATCGGCGTGAAGAGCGCCACGCTCATCAAGAAAGACGGCACCGAGGAGTCTACCACTCCGTCGCCCTTCTGGGGCTGCACTGCCGACGTGCATGCTACGCTCAAGCCCACCGCCATCTACTCACCGCACATTGGCGCCACGACTCCCGCTGCGTCAGCAGCAGGCACCGCCACCCCTGTCTACAACCTCAACGGCCAGCGCGTAGCCTCCCCGCTCCGCCGCGGCATCTACATCAGCGAAGGGCGCCGCTTCGTCGTCAGATAGACTACCAAGTACGGACAACAATGAGCCACGACGTAAGCTAAAGTACGTCATTCCGCCAAATGAACAAGTACCGATTGAAATTTTTAACCGCAGCACTTCTTGTGCTGGGAACATTGGCTTCGTGCCAGAGAAACGCCATCGCCAGTGATGCCATTCCTGCAGAGCCCGACTATCAGGACACCACTCAATGGTATATCACCGACCGCCAGGCCCATGCCGATGTGTTCTATATCATCTCCACGGAGACAGGCGACTACCCCCTACCCGACGGCACTACGTGCCACTATGCCGACACGCAGAATGACAGCCTGCGCGCGCCGCTTCTCAGTGAAATGCTGGGAGTAGACACGCTGGTGAGCGGAGAGCTGAACTTCTTCTCACCATACTACCGGCAGTGCTCGCTGCAGAGCTTCGAGAATGACAGCCTGAAAGCGGCACGCATGACGCTGCCTACAGATGATGTGAGACGTGCCTTCCAATACTATCTGAAGCATCTGCGCGGCGGCAGGCCATTCATCCTCGCCGGATACAGTCAGGGCGCCTATCTCATGCTGGAGTTGCTGAAGGAGATGGACGACGAAACCTATAAAGACATGATAGCAGCCTATGCCATCGGCATCACCATTCCTGAGACTGACCGCCGTATCGTTGCGGCAAAGGGGGCCGACGATACGGGCGTCACTATCTGCTATAACTCCGTGCGCGACACCAGCTGCGTCATGCCGGGATGGGAGAAAAGCGCCGTGGCCATCAATCCTGTGAACTGGCGCACAGACAGCCTGCCTGCCCGCCTTGTGACCGAACCGTCGCCTCTGCTGCCTGTGGCCGAACAGAAGAAGGACACGATGAATGTCCACCTCGACATGGCCACAGGCCTGCTGATTGTAGAAGGATATACAGCTCAAGACTATATGTTGCCGCTGCTGGGCAAAGAAGGCAACTATCACACACGCGAGATATGGCTCTATCGCCACCAGCTCCGCGAAAACATGACCCGCAGGGCTGACACATTCAAGTAGTAGTGGTGAGCGGTGAGTGGTGAGTGGTGAGTGGTGAGAGGTGAAAGGGGTTGAGCAATGTGAAACATGCGAAACGTGAAGGGATATGATTACAAATAAACAACTAAAGCTGATACGACAGCTGGAGCAGAAGAAGTTCCGGCGCAAGGAGGGACTTTTTGTGGCCGAAGGGCCAAAAGTAGTTGGCGATCTGATGGCGCGGTGGACACCGTCGGCGGTATTTGCCGTTGAAGGCTATCAGCCACCCCTGAGTGCCGACAACAGAGCGCTCTATGACAGTTCACGAATCCAGCGCATCAGCGACGATGAGCTGCGGCGCATCAGTTTCCTGCAGCATCCACAGCAGGTTCTGGCTTTGTTTCCAATACCCCAGCCCCCATCACCCCTCACCCAACACCCATCACCCACCACCCCATCACCCCTCATTCTCGCCCTCGACGGAGTGCAAGATCCCGGCAACCTGGGTACTATCATCCGTCTGGCCGACTGGTTTGGAATCGAAAACATCATCTGTAGCGAGGCCACTGCCGACGTCTGGAACCCCAAAGTGGTACAGGCCACCATGGGAAGCATAGCCCGCGTCAGTGTAGTATATACCAACCTGGCGGCATATATCGATGCACTGCCGACGGATGTGCCTGTCTATGGCACACTGCTCGACGGCAACAATATCTATGATGAGGAGCTCACCGAAGGAGGCATCATCGTGATGGGCAATGAGGGCAACGGCCTGACAAACGAAATCAGGCGACGGGTTACCCGTCGCCTGTTGATTCCTTCTTACCGCACTGAGACGGCAGAGTCGCTGAACGTAGCCATTGCTACGGCTATTGTCTGTGCTGAATTTAGAAGAAGAGGTAGCGCTTGTCAACAACGTTAGACTTCTGATACATCTCCTGCATGAAACGGCTGGCGGCCTGCATGGCCTGAGCCTTCAGCTGTGCTTCTGATTCCTTGGCGTTGAAGGCAGACTTTTCAGCCTTCTCGGCAGCAGCAAGCTTTTGGAAGACGAAGACGCCACCGATACCCTTGACGGCTGCGGCATGGAAGTCACCAGCCTTTGTGGCTGCCACAGCACCAGACAGAGCCGGCTCTGAAGTACCTGTAGCCTGCACAAAGACAGGAGCACCGAAGGTAATCTGCTTCACGGTATCAACCTTGGCACCCTTTGCCTGAGCATCAGCAATACTCTTCACACCATTGAGCTTAGCCTGAAGCAGGTCAAATTTCTTATCACGAATAACCTCGCGGGTAAGCATATCCTTCACATCCTGAGCATCCATAGCACGATAGCCTACGGGATGAACCTTCTCAAGGGCTACTACCAGCAGATGGTCGTTAGAGCCACACTCATAGAGAGGACTTACCTCGCCCGGCTGGGCATCGAAAATCCACTTCATAGCTTCACGCGTAGCGCGGATGCCTACCACATAGTGCGCAGAGTTCATCAAGCTGGGATGCTCCTTGACAGTATAGCCAAACTTCTCGGCATTTTTCTCCATAGCCTCTATCGTCTTGTTCTCGCTGACAAACTGGCTGAACTTATTATAAGCGTCGCTATAAGTCTGCTTAGAGAAGTCGATGGTGTGCTTGATAACAGCCACGTCGTACTTGGTCACCATGTTGCGACGGTCTGTTACCTGAACAATCACGTTACCGGTAGTGAACTTCAGGTTCTTCAGCTCGCCGGTGGCCATCGTGTTGAGGGCTAAGAGATACTCCTTGGAGTCGGCATCAATCGTGGTGGCATTCTGATACTGAGCGGTGGTAAGCCACTGCTTGGTACCCTCCTGACCATATTTCTTAGCAATAGAGTCGAAAGGAGCGCCTCCCTTGATGGCAGTGTAGATGCTGTCGGCCTTCTTCTGAGCAGCTTCAGCCGTCTCAGCACCAACCTGAATCATGCGGAACTCCACAGAGTCGGGCAACTGCTGCTGACTGATGAACTTCACCACGTTCAGCGTATTGTCTGCCTTGGTCTCAAAGGGCGCACTGGTCTGACCTACGCTCATAGAGTCGAGACGGGCAGCGATGTCGTTCGGCAGGGCACTCTTCAGCACAGGCAGGCCCACATAAGGCAACTGCGACTGAGACTTGCGAACCACCTCGGCGGCGGCGGCACCGCTCTGCAGCTTCTGGCTGGCCTCCTGCATGGTCTTCAGCAGCGCTTCACGGTCGCTGGCAGAGGCCACTACCTGATAGTCAACATATTTAATGTCACGGGTCTCAATGAACTGCTTGAACATCTCTTTCTGCTCATCATATTTCTTCTTCAGGTCAGATGATTCTACCTTCACCTCATCGTCCTTGATAGAAGTGTAAGGCAACGAAGCCAGCAGAATATTCGACTCGTCTTCACGCGACTCGAAAGCAATCTTGGCACTGACGGGATTTGACAACAGACAGTGAGAGAGCAACGACTGATACTTCTGTAAAAGCAACTGCTGACGAATATTCTTCTCCATGAAGCGCCAGTAGTCGTAGAGAGTCTTATACTGCTCGGTAAGCTGACTGTTAGTATTACTCTTGTAGTCGTTGAGGAACTTTGTAAGCATGGTTACATCGAAGCGACCCGTCTGGCGATTGACGAAGGGAGTCTGCATCAGCATGGGGTTAGTACCCTCGCGCAGCAGGTTCTGCATCTCCTCATCGGTAACGGTGAGTCCTAATTTCTCAGCCTCTGCCTCAATGATTTTGTTACTTACAAAGGTGTTCCACACCTGATCCTTCACCTGATTGAGCTCTTCCTCGCTCAGGTTGTCACGTCCCTGGGTCATCTTGATGACCTCCTGATACTCATCAATCAGGGCCTGGAAGTCCTGAACATTGATTTTCTCACCTAACACTTCGCCTACCTGCTGGCGCTCGTTGTTCTTAGATGCTTCACACGAGCGGAACATTTCTTCGGCGATGAATGCAAAGAGGGCCAGACCAATAACCGTTACAAGGACTGGTCCCCAGCTTCTAATTTTTCCAATTGCTGCCATTTGTTTTGTTTATTTTTATTTGTTATTTCTATGCTCTTTTACGTTCTCTGACGAGACATTTTCGCAATCAGTCGGCAAAATTAATAAAAATGTGTGACATGACGAAATTTTTCGGCAAAAATCCGCTCATTCCGTGACTTTTAACCTCACAAGTTCGATTTTTGTAGCTGTATTTTTGACAATTTTGAACTCAAAGCGCCCAATGTTCACTATCTCGTTAAGCTTAGGGAACGACTGGTACTCGTGCAGTATCAGTCCACCGACAGTCATATATTCGTCGCTCTCGGGCAGCCCAAGGTCGAACATCTCGTTGACCTTCTCTATCTCCAGTCGCGCCGAGAGCATGTAATCACCGTCCTCCAGTTGCTTGGCCACATAGTTGTTGGAGTCATGCTCGTCCTCAATGTCGCCAAAAATCTCTTCCACGATATCTTCCAGGGCAATAAGTCCGCTGGTGCCGCCGAACTCGTCGACGACAATGGCCAGAGAGCGTTGCTGCTGCATGAATGTTTTCATCAGGCGCGAGGCCTGCATCGTCTCTGGCACGAAAGTCAGCTGGCGGATACCCTTGCGCCAGTCTTGTGCATTGTGAAACATCTCGGAAGAATGAATATAGCCTACGACGTGGTCAATATCCTCGTGATAGACCACCACCTTGGAGTGACCGCTCTCTATAAACACTTGCTTGAGTTCCTCTATAGCACAGGTATCCTCCACGGCGTCAATCTCGGTGCGAGGTACCATGCAGTCGCGCACGCGCGTCTCGCTGAAGTCGAGGGCATTCTGAAAGATTTTTACCTCATCCTCAATCTCTTCCTCACTCTTGGCATTGTCGATGCTGCTTTGTACGAGGTAGTCTAAGTCTACACGCGTGAACTCCCTGTCGTCGTGCTCTTTCTCCATCTTTACACCTGCCAGCCGTAGTATACCCCTGGAAAGCATGGTGGCAAACCGCGACACGGGCCACAACAGCACATAGCACACAAATGCAGGCACGGCAAAGAATGTCAGCAGCGTGTTTGGACTAGACTTGAAGATGGTCTTAGGCAGGAACTCGCCGGTAAAGAGTACCACCAGCGTCGACAGCAGGGTGTCGGCCGTAACGCGGGCACCGTCGCTGAGACCACTGAATAGCAGCTGGTCAAAAATGCGGGCAAAGAGGATGCCATAGATAACCAGAGCAATGTTATTGCCAACGAGCATGGTCGATACAAAGTTGTTGGGATGCTGATAAAACAGGCTGATAGCCCGCTGCGAGAGGCCATTCTTCTCCTTGTCCATCTCCACCAGCAACCTGTTGCTGCTGACGAAGGCTATCTCCATGCCAGAGAAGAAGGCAGAGAAAATCATGGTAATGATAAGGCCTATGATGAATCCGCTCATTCTCCTATTCTTGTTTTTGCATGTTTCTGGGCTGCCGAACGTATAGGCGCCTGGGGCTCCATCTGAGAGGTATCGGCAGGAGCACTACTGTCGGCACTGGCATCTTCCGACTCTTGCTCGGGAATGAACGAGCCCTTTGAGTTTGACACGGTGTAGTTCGACATTCGCTCGTCGCTGCGGAAATAGGTGCCCTGCAGCGTACGTTCCGGCGTTACCACCTTGGAGAAAACATGAGAATAGAACTCATGCTTGAGTCCGTCCCAGAAAAGTTCCTCACTGGTATACAGCAAACCATTATTATTGCGAATACGCACACGGCTGCGTAGCTTCCATAGCTTCTTCTTGTCGTAATACCATGCTGTGTCGGCCTGGATATAAGCCTGCACGTGGAACTGTTCGTCAAACTGTTCAAAGAAGATACCCTTCATAAACTCCCACCGGTTAGGCTGGCGGATAGTATTCACATCCCACTGTTCGGTAACGATACGATATTTGATGACACCAGAGTCAGAAATTAGGGTATTGACACCATAAGAAGTCATCATCGACACAGAGTCGCGCTCATGGATGGCCGGTGCCGTATGCTCTTTAGCCTCCTCACTGCAAGCAGTGAGCAGTGAAAAGTGAAAAGTGATAAATGCTGTCAGCACCATCATCCACACCCAACGCTGCATACAATCGTCAATCTTCAATTTTCAATCTTCAATCTTCAATCAATCCACCTTCCACTTCATGAACCAGCGCTCATTAAAGGTGAAGCCAATATTGATACGGAAAGTATTCTCGGTCATGAAGTCCTGAGCCGACGTGCGCACCCACTGTCCGCTGATATGCAGTACCGAGCGGTTGTTGTAGCCATTGATAATCGGCAGCGCCACACCGGCACTCACTGTCAGTTCCTTGGGGCCTTCCACACCGTTTATATTATAATAAGGTGTAGCATACCCCGCGCCAAAACGATAGTGAATATGCTGTGCCCACTTATTGCCTTCAGGATTGGGCACGAAGTCGAGGCCGCCATTCACCTTCATACGGTCTTTCAGCAGTCCGCTCTGCAGACTGTAATCGCCATTGACAAAGGCCGGCAGTTTCTCGCTGCCCCAGAGTTCGTAGCTGAAGTCGGCAGCCACCGTCAGCCGCCGATTGTGGGAGTAAGCCACACCGCCGCCGAAGCTCATAGGCAGAGCCATGGCATCGCCAACCCTCTTTGGCGTGGTGTCGTTAAGGCTTGACAATGAATTCTTCTTGATGATGAGCATCTCCGACTCGTTGCCCAGATTATGTCCCAAGCCAAGAACGGCACCTATCGTCAGACGGTCCTTTTTGCCGATGGGCTGCTCCCACTGTACACCGAAGTCGAGCTTATAGCTGCCGATACTGGTTTTATAGATTTTTGTCAGCGTATTCGTTGCCACCGTCGACGTTGGGGTTACCGTACGGTCGATGCTACCCCAAAGATAGCCGGCATTGACGCCTATTGACAGAGGCTTCAGCACGCGCCAGCCCACGCCGAGGAACACTTCGTGCAGACCGCCGCTGCCGCTGTAGCTCTCTGTCAGCGTACCAGTGACGGCGTCACGCTGCGTCAGCTGATAGTCATAGCCAACGCTGCTGTAAGGCAGTACGCCAAAAGTAACACCTACGTTTTTCCACGCGCGAAACGACCCCACCACATATTCAAAGGAGGCCAGCGAGGCATTGCGCTTCACATTTCCCTCTTTGAACTGAGTGGTCTGTCCAGTCAGTCCCATATCGAACAGCATTGTCAGCGAGTCTACGCTCGAGTAAGATGCAGGGTTGAGTGTATTAACCTCATTACCCTGCCTCAGGGCGTAGCCTACACCGTTCATGCCACGGCTCATGCTTTGAGAGGCGTCGCTCAGCACACCAACGCCAAACTGGCTGTAGGGCGACTTCGTACCACCCTGCGCCCAGGCGTCTGTGGCCGAGGCCGCTATCAGCAAGCTCACTAATATCTTGTAACTCATAATTCAATATACATCATTCACGGAGAAAGGTTATACCGTCAGCGTGATTTTCACTTTCAGCCTGCAAAATTATAAAATAATTATGAATTATGAATTATGAATTATGAATTATTTCGTATCTTTGCAGAAACTTTAAGATATTATGAAGAAACAAGAGCGTTACGACGCCATATTGGCCTATTTCCAGCAGCAGATGCCGCAGGTAAGCACCGAGTTGAAGTTTGGCAGCGTCTATCAACTGCTGGTGGCCGTCATCCTCAGCGCCCAGTGCACCGACAAGCGCATCAATCAGGTGACCCCCGAACTGTTTCGCCACTTCCCCGATGCACAAGCAATGGCAGCCGTCGAGGCCGACGACGTGTATGAATACATCAAGAGTGTATCTTATCCTAATGCCAAAGCGCGACACTTAGTAGAAATGTCGCGCTCGCTTGTTAATAATTTTGGAGGTGAGGTACCTTCCGACATGACTCAGCTATTGACACTCCCCGGCGTAGGCCGCAAGACGGCCAACGTCATCCAGGCCGTGGCCTTTGGGCGCGCTACAATGGCCGTTGATACGCATGTCTACCGTGTCAGCCATCGCTTAGGGCTTGTCACCAAAAGCGACAACACGCCGTACAAGGTGGAACAGGCTCTGATGCGCCATATCCCCAATGACCTAATACCCCTTGCCCATCACTGGCTGCTACTTCACGGGCGCTATGTATGCACCTCGCAAAAACCTAAATGCCAGAAGTGTGGTTTGCAGAATGTCTGCCCTAAACTGTTGGAAGGCTCAAAGCTGGAATAACGCCACAAAGGGCGACTCCGGACTAATGGCAATGAAGACATTCCACAAGCTTATCGTAGTCCAGGCCGACGTAGTCCTTCACCTGCATGTCCGACAGCGGGGCTATAGCCTCCACCGTGTTCGTCGTGGCCACGCCCACCACCTTCATGCCGGCAGCGCGACCAGACTTCAGACCATTGAAGCTATCTTCGAACACCACACACTCTGACGGCGCTGCCCCAAACCGGGCGGCACCCTTCAGATAACAGTCGGGGTGAGGCTTGGAATATTCAAAGTCTTCGCTCGTCAGGATAGCGTCGAAAAGGGTCTTGAACCGCGGCTGAGCCCTGTAGACGCTAGCCATCTTGGGCTGGTTCGAACTGGTGACAACGGCCGTCTTCACGCCATGGGCGCGCAGGCTGGCTATCAAAGCCTCAAAACCATCGATAAACTCATACGACATCTGCGCCTCAAAGGCATTGAGGCGCGCGGTTATAGACGCCTGCTCGGAAGCCAATGCCCCGGAAAACCAGCGGTCGTAAATCTGAACCAGTGTAGAGCCTTTTATCTCTTGCTCTAACTGCGGATGCTCTGGGTGATACTCTCGGCATATCATGCCCCAGAACACAGTATACTGAGGCTCGGTATCAAATACCACACCGTCTAAATCAAACAATGCTGCTTTCATGGCTGCAAAGGTACTACTTTTTTGGCTGAAAACTTTATCTGGATGTTAAAATAAGCATAAAATAACATTTACAATTTCGCAAGAAACCTTTGTAGGTTCGAAAATTATTAGTATCTTTGCCGGCAGAAACTAAATTTACTACTACAATGAAAAAACTAATCACGCTCCTGACGATGGCCGCCATATCGGTGACCATGACTGCTCAGACTACTGCTGACGACGTGCTCAGCGTCACCCGCAAGGCCAACAACTACTTCATGGCCAAGTACAGCGACCCCACCGTTCCTACCAACGTCAACAAGATTCGCCCCAGCTCGCTGTGGACACGCGCCGTCTACTACGAAGGATTGATGGCCCTCTACGAGATTGACCAGGACCAACGGTATATCGACTATACCGACAAGTGGGCAGCCTTCCACCAGTGGACGCCGCGCAATGGTGTTAACACCTGCGATGCCGACGACCAGTGCTGTGCCCAGACCTACCTGATACGCTATCAGCAGGTGGGCGGCGACGAAAAGATAAATAAGGTACGTGCGAACCTCGACCACCAGATAGTGACCCCCAACAGCAAGAAAGCCGGCACTGCCAAGACCAAGGGCGGCGAGCCCCAGCTCTACGGCTGGTGGACATGGATAGACGCCATACAGATGGCCATGCCCGTGTACATGCAGATGTATAAGATTACCGGCGACGAGAAATACCTCGACCACGGCATGGCCATGTACCGGTGGAGCCGCAATGAGTGTGGCGGCGGTCTGTTCAACGTCAAGGACGGCCTGTGGTGGCGCGATGCCGACTATGTGCCCCCCTACAAGGAGCCCGACGGCAAGGACTGCTACTGGAGCCGCGGCAACGGGTGGGTGTATGCCGCCCTGGTGCGCTGCATGAATGAGCTGCCGCGCAAGTCGAAGGCCTACAAGGAACTGAAGAAAGACTTCATGCTCATGTCGGAAGGCTTGCTCAAGTGCCAGCGTGAGGACGGGTTCTGGAACCCTTCGCTGGTATCCACCAACTACGCTATGCCCGAGACATCGGGCACCGCCCTCTTCCTCTACGGCATGGCATGGGGCATACAGCAGGGCTACCTGAAAGCCAAGGTCTACCAGCCGGCCTGCGACAAGGCTTGGGCTGCGATGGTGAAGACTGCCGTCCACAAGGACGGATT
>Ga0310691_10003407_pt1 | contig 19156 bp, 13 predicted proteins | sample 176DNAGHGlowgp2_FD_203887 | JGI IMG/M metagenome (GOLD analysis project Ga0310691, IMG submission 203887) | Sheep rumen microbial communities from Palmerston North, Manawatu-Wanganui, New Zealand - 1766 DNA GHGlow gp2 (v2) (version 2) | ecosystem: Host-associated > Mammals > Digestive system >...
AGCAATCGAAAACAATGGCAAAAACGAAAGTTACAAAAAAGTCCATAAATACTAAAAAGGAAGCGAAAGCGTCTAAGGAAAAGGTGGTGAGGATTCCAAAAATTTCGTGGGTGGTGAAACCCGACGGAATGAGCCTTGAACAGTGGCAACGTGCGCTACGCCTACAGATAGCCCGCGAGGAAAACATGAGTGTTGCTGTTGTTGACGAACGTAACGTTCCTGGTGAGTATGAGGTGTGGAATCCGTTAAGTCGTCAGACCTACAAGGTGGTTTACCGTGGAGAGAAAAATGAGACTGGCGAAAGCCACCTTCGCATACCTGTTCCTGACAAACAGACTGTGAACACCCTGTTAAACTTGGTTGGCAAGCTGTTTGCGAAGTGATTAATTGATTGAGTTTTTATACTTATTTGCTATGAGAAAGGAAAAATGGATGGTGGCTGTCGCAGCACTGATGATGGCTGCGATGGCGCAGGCAGAGAAACTGACTTCTGCTCAGGTGGATCGAGTGACAATTTTTGCCAGTGGAGCTCAGGTGGAACGGTCGAAGAGTGTGAACCTAACGGCTGGTGAGCAGGTAGTGACGATTACTGGCTTGTCGCCCTATCTCGATGTTAATAGCTTGCAGGTGAAGGCGAAAGGCCGACTGACGGTACTTGGCGTTAACCACCGGCAAGTGCATGCCGACTCGGCTGTGCAGGCTAAGCGTCTGGCAGATGCGGAGAATGATGTGCGTAGCTCGGAACGTAAGGTGCAGCAAGTAAAGGACGAGCGCGAAATGCTCGCCACGCAGCTTGAGCTGGTGAAAACTAACTGCTCGGTGGCCAGCCGCACAGTTGCCACTCCCTTGGCGAGCATCAAAGAGCTAAACAATTACTACGCTCAGGAGGTGCTTGCTGTGAAGAAGCGCGGACTGGAACTTGACGAGCTGCTGACTACCTTCACTGATGAGCTGGCACGTAAGACCCATACCCGTGACTCTCTACGAAGACTTCGCCCCTCAATGGTGACGGAAGTGACGGTGAAGGTGCATGCTACCCAGGCCGGCCGTGCCGATTTCAGCATCGCCTATTACGTGGGGCGTGCTGGCTGGTTTGCCAGCTACGACGTGCGGTCGAACAGTGTGAAAGAACCGCTACAGCTGTCGTATAAGGCTAATATCTATCAGGACACGAAAGAGGATTGGTCGGGCATCCATGTCGTCTTGTCGTCGGCCAACCCCAGTCGTTCCAATGTAGCTCCTAAGTTGATTACCAACTGGCTGGACTTTGAGCCGGAATATCGGTCGAACCGCCATAGTGGGGCTTTCGCTGCAAAGGCCATGGCCGTTGAGAAAATGGTGGCCCATGAGGAGGATGCCAAGTCTATGGAGGATGCTGAACTGGAAGAGAGTACGCTGATTGAGACTGCTACGCAGCAGGCCCTCTTTGGCTATGAGTTCGACATCAAGCCGCTGCTCACGCTGCCCAATGGTGGCCGTGCCCATGCTACGACTATTGAGCTTTCGCGCCACGAGCTGTTGGCCGGCTACGAATACCACTGCTACCCCAAGTACGACAAGGAGGCCTTCCTCGTAGCCGATGCCACTGATTGGGGGCGGCTGAGCCTTCTTCCCGGCGAGGCCACCGTCTATTTCGACAACTCCTTCGTGGGTAAGAGTGAGGTCGACCCCTTGGTGGCCACTGATACTCTTCATTTCTCTCTTGGACGTGACCAATCTATCCGTGTTCAGCGTATGAGGGTAGATGGCAGTTCGTCGAGTCGCTTTTTAGGCAGTAGTCAGGAGCAGACCAAGGCTTGGCGTATCACGGTGAAGAACAGTCGTCAGGAAGCTGTTGCCTTGAAGGTCTACGACCAGGTGCCTGTGGCTCGCAACCAAGACATCAGCGTGAAGGTGGAGGAACTGAGCGGTGGGCAGCTCAACAAGGCTACTGGCATCGTATGCTGGCGCATGGAGCTGCAACCAGGCGAGCAGCAGGAGCTGTTGCTGCAGTATCAGGTGAGGTATCCGAAGAACCGCCGTCTTCTGGTTGAATAATATCTTGCCCCACTCCTCCCTTCAAGGGGTAGGGGTGGGGGCAGGACTATGGTGTTATGCGAATCCAGTCGGCTTCCACCCATCCCCTGTCGCTGTAAGGGGATGTCTCTGCGCTGACAAATCCGAACTTTGCGCCAATCCATTTTCCTTCTTTCATGGTGAAGGATTCGCCGGTGTTGGTGAACTTCTTTCCGTTTTGACTGTATGCGAATTGTACCTTTCCGTCGCTGGCGCTCAGCTGCAGGAAAATGTCTTTGTGGATGCCTGGCCGGTACTCTGTCTGGTCGACTGCTGTTGGTTTCAGCGTTGTAATGATGTTTTCTGTCTGCGCCTTACCCTTGTCAGCAGATTTACACGTCATCTGTACCAGTTGGAATTCTTGGCCTTGGCGGCGTACGACGAGAGCTGAGTAGTCGAGTCCCATCATGATGAGTCCGCCAAACTGTCCGTCGGCCTTCGAAGTCATGCGCAGTTTTGTGGTGACGGTGAAACGATCGGCGGGAGTCTTCTGCAGCAGCATGTTTGGCACCATCCATAGGCTTTTCCATCCCTCTTCTAATTTATATGTATAGAGCCGGAATGTTCCGAAGGCCGTTGGCATGCCGTATTTCTCGTCGTAGTTGGCTTGCCATTGCCACTGCTTCCCCAGCGTCGGGGCGTTGAACTCGTCGCTTTCGGCAGGATTGGCTATGGTGGTGGCTACCGCCAGTGGCTTCTGATGGGTGACGACAGGCTCTCCATTGTTCCCCATGACGGGCCATCCCGTGCTCCAGTCAACGGGGTTGAGATGCACTACGCGTCCGTATGCTTCCTTGTCTTGGAAATGCAGGAACCAGTCTTCGCCATATTTCGTGTGCACCCATCCGCCCTGATGCGGACCGTTGATGCTCGTCTTCCCCTGTCGTAGCACCACCTTGTGCTCGTAGGGTCCATAGGGACTCTTCGAGCGCATGGCTAACTGAAATCCTGTTGGCACGCCTCCTGCGGGGCATAGAATCCAGTACCATCCGTCGCGCTTGTAGAACTTCGGCCCTTCGCAGGTGTGGTTCTCGTTTCCGTTGCCGTCGAAAACGATGACTGGCTGTCCGATGGGGCGTGTGCCGTCGGCACTCAGTTCGCGTACTGTGAGCACTGATGCGAACTTCACGCGGCTGTTGGCCCATCCGTTGACAAGATAGCAGCGTCCGTCGTCATCCCAAAGCGGCGTAGTGTCGATATATCCCTTCCCACTAATAATGCAGACTGGTTGCTCCCACTCTCCTGCTGGGTTGCCACCGCGTGTCTTCACCATATAGACACCATGGTCAGGGTCGCCCCAATAGATGTAGTATTCACCATTATGGTAGCGGATGCTGGGTGCCCATACGCCGGCTCCGTGCTGCGGAGTGTTGAAGTGCTGCTGTAGTTCAGCATCGCCATCGTAGAGCGATTTCAGCGCGTGGCCCACGATGGTCCAGTTCACCAGGTCGCGCGAATGTAGAATGGGTAATCCCGGCACACACTGGAAGGACGAAGCCGTAAGATAGTAGTCTTCGCCCGATGGCCCCACACAGACATCGGGGTCGCTGTAGTCGGCATTGATGACGGGGTTAGTATAAGTACCATTGCCGTTGTCAGGACACCACACCTCGGAGCGGTACTGTGCCACGGCGGGACTCACCGAGAAATTTGCAACGAGGAGTGATAATCCAAGGAATATTAGTGACTGTTTCATAATCGTTTGATGTGCAATTTGTAGTTATGGTCAGTGTAGTCTATCTGCATGGCGCAGATGAGTTCGCTGTCGTTTTCGGGGTTGATGAGCCGTGTGGCTGCCAATGCCGCATGGCCCATGGTACGGCGCAGGTTGATTTCTACGCAGGGGTGGAGTAGGGCAGTTCCTTCGGTGGTTGCCGTCACGGCCATCATGTCGATGCCAAAGGGGCCACGGTATCGGTTTTTGAAGGCCGTTGCTAACTGTTGGCATATTGCTTGCCTGACTCTTTCGAGCAGCTCCTCGGACAGCAGCCGTCTGAGCATGGCGGTCTTGGCTTCCTCTGTGGCCAAGATGTTGCCCTTGTAGGCTCCGTTCTCGGTGTGGAAGAGTGAAAGGCCGAGATAGCTGACGGAACCTTGTCCGTCGGAGTAAAACTCCATGCCGAAGTCTTTCACTTTGTTGTAAAAAGGTTCCACCATGACACTGCCCTGCGCCGCTATGATGTTGGCGGCCCATCGGCTGTCGTTGTCAGTCTTTTGGCCGTGGTCTGTTGCCATGTTAATGAAACGCAGGCCCCTGCCACTTGACGACCATGGTGCCTTCAGCACCACCTGTCCGTAGAATTTGGCGAGCCGTTGCAAGTCATTCATGTCGCTACATTGATAGGCTACGCCCACGGTGCCCTCCACGCGCAGGTGGGGTAACAGAGCGGCACCGTGGCGGCGATGCGAAAGTTCCCTGACCGTCGACAGGCGACTGTTGTCAGGCAGCAGCGACATTTTCATGCCGCTTGCCAGTAGTTGACGGCGGAGTGGCATATTCCAGCCCCAGGGGTCGATGGCATCGACCGACTTTGAGACCAACGGCTGGCGCCAGGTTAGGAATTGTGGCTGTGGCATCGGCAATCCCATGCCCCTGATGGCAACCATCTTGGCTTTCATCCGATTCCACTGCATCGTGGCCTGTTCAGCATCGTCGACAACTATGCCGTCGCTATCGGCGGCCCATAATGCTGGCAGCCAACCCAAGTCGTGGCGCAGCTGCCGCCCGGCATGTGGTGGGGTGAAATTTTGCAGTCCGCTGGCAAGTGCCAGGTCGTGGTCGGGATTGAAGATGCGCAGTGTCATAGTTTCTATATTTGTTTGCAAAATTACTAATAATTGTGTACAAATCAAAGAAAAAAGGAAGCAATCTTTGTCTGCTTGCACTATTTTTTGTAATTTTGCAAACAGAAAATTGACAACTTAATTATTTAACACGTATGACAATTCCATTTGCTTTTTGGCTCGTGCCCATTGCATCGGTGATGGCACTGAGCATGGCGTGGCTGTTCTTTCGGTCGATGATGAAGGCCGACGAGGGCACGCCGCGCATGAAAGAAATTGCCGGCCATGTGCGCCGTGGTGCCATGGCCTATCTTAAACAACAGTACAAGGTCGTTACCATCGTTTTCGTGGTGCTGGCCGTTGTCTTTGCTTTCATGGCCTACGTGCTGAAGGTACAGAACCCGTGGGTACCCTTTGCCTTCATCACCGGTGGATTTTTCAGTGGCCTGGCTGGCTTCTTCGGCATGAAGACTGCCACCTACGCCTCTGCCCGCACGGCCAACGCCGCCCGTCATAGCCTTGATGGCGGTCTGAGGATTGCTTTCCGTTCGGGGGCTGTGATGGGCCTGACGGTAGTCGGTTTGGGCCTGCTCGACATTGCCATTTGGTTCCTCGTCCTCTCGCAGTTCTACCATGGTGACAAGATGGCTCTCATCACCATAACTACTACAATGCTCACTTTCGGCATGGGTGCCTCTACGCAGGCTCTCTTCGCCCGTGTCGGTGGCGGCATCTACACGAAAGCCGCCGACGTGGGTGCCGACATTGTGGGCAAGGTGGAAGCCGATATTCCTGAGGATGACCCCCGCAATCCTGCCACCATTGCCGATAATGTAGGAGATAACGTTGGCGATGTGGCCGGCATGGGTGCCGACCTCTACGAGAGCTACTGCGGCTCCATCCTCTCTACGGCAGCCCTCGGTGCCACGGCTTTCGCCATGAGCGGCGACATGCAGCTACGTGCCGTCATCGCGCCGATGCTCATTGCTGCCGTGGGCGTGTTCCTCAGCATCTTTGGCATCTATCTCGTCCGCACGAAGGAAGGTGCTACGATGAAGGACCTGCTCCACTCGCTCTCCTTAGGCACCAACATTTCAGCCCTGCTCATTGCAGGAGCCACCTTTGGCATTCTCTATTTCCTCGGTATTGAGAACTGGTTAGGACTGAGTTTCAGCGTTATTAGTGGCCTGGTGGCTGGCGTGGTCATCGGCCAGGCTACGGAATATTATACCTCCCACAGCTATAAGCCCACTCAGAAAATAAGCGAGGCTGGCTTGACAGGCTCTGCCACCGTCATCATCAAGGGTATCGGCACGGGCATGATGTCGACGTGCATCCCCGTGGTGACCATCGGCGTGGCCATCATGCTGAGCTACCTGTGTGCTAACGGCTTTAACATGGAGATGAGTGCTGAGGCCCTGTCGCATGGTCTCTACGGTATTGGTATTGCCGCTGTGGGTATGCTCTCTACTCTGGGCATCACCCTGGCCACCGATGCCTATGGCCCCATCGCCGACAATGCCGGTGGCAACGCCGAGATGAGCGAGCTGGGCGAGGAAGTGCGTCATCGCACCGATGCCCTCGATGCCCTTGGCAACACCACCGCCGCCACTGGTAAGGGCTTCGCTATCGGCTCGGCAGCATTGACGGCTCTGGCATTGCTTGCTTCTTACATTGAAGAGGTGAAGATTGCCATGGAGCGCGCCGGCACCATGCTCGTCGACTTGAAGGGAGAGGTCATTGCTGCTGCCGATGCCACCATTCCCGACTTCATGAATTTCTTCCAGGTAAACCTGATGAATCCCCGTGTGCTGGTGGGAGCCTTTATAGGAGCCATGGCTGCTTTCCTGTTCTGTGGTCTGACGATGGAGGCCGTGGGCCGTGCCGCTCAGAAGATGGTTGAGGAAGTGCGTCGCCAGTTCCGTGAGATTAAGGGCATCCTTGAAGGTAAGGCCACTCCAGATTATGACTCCTGTGTACAAATCTCCACCCGTGCTGCTCAGCATGAGATGATTCTTCCGTCGCTGTTGGCCATTGCCATCCCCATTGTGGTGGGCATGGTGCTTGGTGTTGCCGGCGTGTTAGGGTTGCTTGTTGGCGGATTGGCTGCAGGCTTTACGCTGGCCGTCTTCATGGCCAATGCCGGTGGTGCCTGGGACAATGCTAAGAAGATGGTTGAGGAAGGCCATTTCGGCGGCAAGGGCAGCTTTGCTCACAAGGCCACCATTGTTGGCGATACCGTCGGCGACCCCTTCAAGGACACCAGCGGTCCCTCGCTGAACATTCTAATCAAGCTCATGTCGATGGTAAGCATCGTCATGGCCGGTCTGACTGTTGCCATGTCGTAACGACGACTTAGTAGAAATACCTAACGGCCCCCTTTTGGAATGGTTCCAAGAGGGGGCCGTCTTTCTTACAGCTGCTGTTTAATTCTTCTTCTCTTCCTCCAGCATCTCCTTGATTTTGTCTTTCAGGTCGGCGTTGTTGATGTTGCGCGCCACGATGTTGCCTTTTTTGTCGACCACGATGTTGGCTGGAAGGGTGGCAATGCCGAGCTGTGTGAGCAGGGGCGACTGCCAGAGCTGTCCGTCGCAGATGTTGGGCCATTGAATACTGTCGCGCTCAAGAAAATTCTTACCCTCGGCAGGCGTGGCATCGAGGCAGATGGCTACGACACTGATTTTCTTGGGATGGTCTTTGGTCAGCTCGTTGAGGGTGCGGAAGATACTCTGCGATTCGAAACTCCATGCCGCCCATACGGCAATGACATTGGCTTCGCCCTTTAGCGTCTTGTTGCTGATGGTGTCTCCCTTGGTGCTGACAGCCTCGAAGGGGGGGAGCGCACCACTGCTCTTCTGGTTCTTCAGTTGCTCCAGGAGGGTGTGCAGGCGGGCCAACTGTAGGTTCTGCGGCTGTTTCTGATGGAGAATTTCGCAAAGCTGAAGAGCCAGCGGATAGTCGGGGGTGGTGGTCTGTAGGAAGTAGCGGCGCAAGAGGTAGAGACTGACGGGCGAGGCTGGGTGCTCCTTGATGAACTGTTGTGCATCCTTCTGTACTTCGGGGGGAGTCTTGTCGTTGGTGGCGTGGCGGAATTTTGTCATCGCTTCGTTGTCGTCGGTGCCGGTAATCTCCGTTGTGCGCAGTTGCGATGCGTCGCCTTCCATGCTTACCTCCGCTCCTGGCCGGGCGAAGATGGGCAGTTCGGAGTAGTTAGGGAAGAGCATGACGAGGGTTGTAGTGTCTTTCATCGGGCGCACGTAGGTGAAGCGTCCGTCGTTGACAGCAATGGTGTCTTTTACTCCCTTCTCCAAATCGTAGATGTAGAATTCGCCTTGGTTGAGGTTCTTGAAGTGGCCTTTGAGGCTGAAGCGGTCGGAATGTTGGCTGCAGGCCAGAAACAGAAGAGAGGTAAAAAGACCTATAACTATGATTGAGACGGGTAATCTATTTTTGGGTGCCATAGCTATATCAGTCTTTTTACCTCAATAATAATGTTTACTTGGAAGTAGTGGGTTTACTTCTGCACGTTGACCAGATCCAAATCCTTGGCGGCATAATCTGCCAGCGATGGATCCTTGGCCACGGCAGCTGCCAGTGCTTGAGCAGCGACACTGTTGTTGCCGGTGCGAGCGTTGACGATAGCTTTCAAGTAGTCGGTGGTTGCATCGGCATTTTTCACGCCTGCCAGTGTCTGAGCGGCGGCTTGGTAGTTCTTGTTGAGCAGCTGTGCGAGGGCGGCAGAGTTGGTCTGCAGCTTGCCGAAGTCTTGCTCGGCCTGTGCATACTTGCCCTGTGCGAGATGGAGGTTGCCCAGCACCTCGCTCAGGCCATTGGCACCAGTGGCCTTGGCGATGAGAGCCTCAGCTCCCTGTATGTCGCCCTTCTGCAGGGCCAGCAGGCCCAGGTTGGCGTTGGTCTCAGGCAGAACGTTGCCGATGCGGCTGGCCTTCTGCAGCCAGTTGGCAGCCTCGCTGTAGTTGCCCTTGGCATATTCTACGAGAGCGATGTTGTTGAAGGCGCGGGCATCGTTGGGATAAATCTCGGCTGCCTTCTTGTAGGCCTCTTCGGCTTTGTTTGCGTCGCCGCCGTAGAGTGTAGCGGCATAGAGCAACTCCTCAACGCTGAGCTTACGGGCATCGTTCTGTAGCTGTTCCTTAATCTGCTGATCGTCGCGGCCCACCACGTCGTAGTTGATAGTCATGCGGGCACGGCGCAACTGGGGAAGGATGCCGTCGGCCAGCTCGCGGAAGGCAGTGCTGATGTTTTTAATTTGTTGCTCGCGCTCCTCGGGGTCCTGATACATCGACAGGACGCGCAGAATGACATCCTTGTCCTGGATGTTCGATGCGCCGACGAGTTCCTGAAAGCCTTCCCAGTCCTCGGCAGTGTATTTTGTATCCAAGGGGGCATCGGTTTTGGCCTTCTTCATCTGTTGCTTCACATAGTTTGCGGCGACATCCTCACGCTTGCCTGCCAGTCGCTCATTGATTTGGTAGCCACCGTCGGGCGAGGCGTATGCCGACACCTGCACGTCGTTCAGACGCAGTGTTTCCTGATTGGCGGCAATGTCGTTGAGCAGACGGACGAACTCCTGCACGCTGTTGTTCTGTAGCTCCGAGCGACGAAGGTTGGCCTGGTTGATGAGGAACTGCACGTTTGCGTCCTGCTTCTGGCTGATGATGCGCTGGAAGCCGTCCTGGGCCAAGGCGGGTTGGGCGGAGGTGAGGGTGCGCTTATAAAGCTCCGAGGTGGCGAGCACACCATTGGCCACCTTCACGGCGGGCACGTTGACGCTCTTCTTTCCAACCTTGGCATCGAAGGTGAGGTAGAGTTCGCTCTGCTCCATCTCCGGCTGGTAGGCAAAGTTGCTCTTCATGGCATAACGGCCTCCCACTAAGTAAGAAATGGTCTGGTCGTTGCCCTGCACTTTCTCGCCCTGGAAAGTGGCACTTTGTCCCTTCACGGCCTGGCCGTTGAAACGCAACTCGGGGGTGACGGTGACGACGGCTTTCTTCTTCATGTATTTCTCGGGGAAGGAGCCGTTAATGGTGGCAGCCACCTGACCGGCTTGCGACTCTAAGGGGTTGGGGGTGACGGTAAAATTGTCTGCTGAGAGAGCTCCTAACTTTCCCGAACAAGATGTCAGCAGCGCGGCGGCAGCCGACAAAACGATGACTTGAGTCTTTTTCATTGTCTGTTGTTGATTTTGTTGAATGTATTATTGTTTATGCAAAGGTACGCATATTTATTATTATTTCGGACGGCTATCGCTTTTTTTTTTATTTTATTAAGTATTCATGGTGCTTTCTTGGCAAAGAAGCCAATGCGGTGGGTGCGACCTTTCCTGCCGAGCGAACGCAGCTGGTAGAGACCGTTGGGCAGGTGGGCAATGTTGAGCAGGGTGGCGTATGGCTGTACGTCGACGGCCTGTCCTGCCATGTCTTCCACAATGACGTAGTCGGCATCGAGCACCGCTCCCTTCTCTGGCAGGACAATGGCACTTCCGTCGCTTTTTGCAATGAGAGGAGTGGCATATTCTGGCCCAGCGTTGAGTAACAGTTGTATGGCAGGACTCTCCTGTCCGTAACGGTCCATGGCGGTGACAGCGTAGTTCTTCCCCTCCAGGGGCACCACGAGCTGCGTCTGGGTGAGACGGGTGGCCATGAGATTCTCGGCCTTGCTGATGTCTACGGGGTAGTCTTCCGACGCATACACATTATATAAAAGATAGGGCGCTCCGCTGTTGTCTTTCGCTCCGCTCCATGCTAAAGTGTTGCCGTTGAGGGTGAGGTCGGTGGGAGCCGTCGGTGCTGGCTTCCCTTCCCACGTCATAGGTGGTACGAGTGCCGGTATGCGGTCGAAGTGACGTCCGAAGTCGTAGATGCCCTTGATGTTGTCGGTGAAAAACTGTGAGCGGAAGTAGCAGTGGCCCATGCCCAGCTGGCGCACCACGCTCATCTCGCGCTGTACTATGTCGAGGGTCCACTTTCCTTCCCTTGGGTCGAGGAAATAGATACCCAAGCCTGAGACTACCGTGCGCCCGTAGGACTTCTCCTGCCAGTCGATGGCGAAGGGGAAGAAGTTGTCGCCTTGGAAGTACATCATCGGGTACAGCTGATCCATCAGCCCTAAGCGCAGCCACTCCTGAGCGTCCTGGCAGACGGCGGTGCGGGCGTTCCAGCCACCAGCGCGGTAGCGCGTCAGGTCGTCGTGCTTGCCAATGGGAGCGCACGACAGCTTCACCCACGGCTTTTCTTGCTTGATGGCATCGTGGATGGCTCGTACAATGTTGGTGATGTTCTGGCGCCCCTTGGTCCTCGACACTTTGACTTTCTCCTGCTCCGGGTAGCGGATGTAGTCGAGATGGATGCCGTCGACATCGTAGTTGCGTACTATTTCGCGGCATACTTCGGCCAGATAAGAGGCTGTCTCTGGCACTTCGGGGTTCATGAACGTGTCTTTGCCGATGCGTTTGAGTAGCTTGGGGTGTTTCTTGCGTAGTTGCTGGGCTCCAATCTTATTCCATTCGCCCACGGGCAGTGTTACCACCCAGGCGTGGCACTCCATGCCGCGTCGGTGGCACTCGTCGACGCACATCTGCAGAGGGTCGTAGCCGGGTGCCTTGCCGGGGGTACCAGTGAAGCCGCCCTCCCACGGCTCAAGTTGCGAGGGGTAGATAGTAGTGGCGCGTACGCGGGCCTGTACCAATACGGTGTTGATGCCCGCTGCTTGCAGTTGGTCGAGAATCGTTAGCAGATGCTTTTTCTGAGCCTCCTGATTGGTGGTCTGTGGCCAGTCGAGGCCTTTGACAACAGTCAGCCAGATGGCCCTGACTTCATGTTTCGGCGATGGCGTGCCGTCCCAGGGTAGAGCCGACATCGTCTGCCCATAGGCAGACTGTAAGAGGGCCAACAGAAGCGGCAAAATAGAAAATTGTCTCATGAATTATCAATTTTGCGTGCAAAGTTACAAAATAATTATGAATTGTGAATTGGAAATTGTGAATAATTTCGTATCTTTGCATCGCAAAAAGAACGTAAATCAATAGTAAACGATGATTACATTTGTTTTGAGCCTTGTGGCACTTGTGTTGGGCTACTTTCTCTATGGCCGCTTCGTAGAGCGAATGTTTGCTCCTGACGACCGTCCTACACCAGCGGTGACGAAAGCCGATGGCGTGGACTTCATGGTGCTTCCCTCTTGGAAGATTTTCATGATTCAGTTTCTGAACATTGCAGGTACAGGCCCTATCTTCGGTGCCATCATGGGTGCGAAGTTCGGTCCGGCCGCCTACCTGTGGATTGTTTTTGGATGCATCTTCGCTGGTGCTACCCACGACTACCTCAGTGGCATGCTTAGCGTCCGTCATGGCGGTGCCAACCAGCCGGAGATTATCGGTCGCTATCTGGGCAAGACCACGAAGCAGATCATGCTTGTCTTCTCTGTCTTCTTGCTAATGATGGTGGGCGCGGTCTTCGTGTTCAGTCCGGCCAAAATCTTAGGCGACATGTGGGAACCGGCTGTTGCCACTGAAAACCTCGGGCAGTACACGTTCTGGATTGCCGTTATCTTCATCTACTACCTCATTGCCACCCTGATGCCTATCGACAAGATAATCGGCAAGGTCTATCCGCTCTTTGCCTTCTCCCTGCTGTTCATGGCTGCTGCCCTTTTGGCTATGCTGTTTGTGAAGTGGCCCGACATCCCTGAGCTGTGGGAGGGGCTGCCAGGTGAGGCACTGACGCCGAAAGCCATTTTCCCCTGTCTGTTTATCACCATTGCCTGTGGAGCTATCAGTGGTTTCCATGCTACGCAGAGTCCGCTCATGGCCCGTTGTATAAAGAACGAGCGCATGGGGCGTCCCATCTTCTACGGAGCCATGATTACCGAGGGCATCGTGGCACTCATCTGGGCCACCGTTGCCATGTTTTTCTTCTACGACCAGCCTACGCCGGGCTACGAGCAGATAGCCGGTGGAGCCGCTGCCGTGGCCGATGCCCCTTCGGTGGTGACGCTCATCAGTAAGGACTGGCTGCTCACCTTCGGCAGCATCCTTGCCCTGTTAGGGGTGGTGGCAGCCCCCGTCACCAGTGGCGACACTGCCCTTCGCTCGGCCCGTCTTATCATTGCTGACTTCGTGCACCTTGAGCAGCGCAGCATCCGCAAGCGCCTTTATATCTGCGTTCCGCTCTTCGCTGCCGTCATGGCATTGCTCATCTGGCAGATGAGCGACAAGGACGGTTTCAACATGATTTGGAGCTGGTTCGGCTGGAGCAACCAGACGCTGGCCGTGTTCATGCTCTGGGCCATTACCGTCTACTTGGTGCAGCAGAAGAAGCCCTATGTCGTCACTCTCGTTCCCGCCCTGTTCATGACTGTAGTGTGCACCACCTATCTCATCACTGAGCAACTTTTCACCCTCGGCAGGCAGTGGACGTGGATCACGGCCGGTGCATCACTGCTCATTTCGGCCGTTTGGTTCTGCCTGTGGTATCGGAAATACACTCAACAAATTAATCAATAACACTCAAAAGTTATGAAGAAAACAATTCTTTCGCTGCTGTGTGCCATGTTCGCACTGGCTGGCAATGCCCAAGGTTACACTCAGCCCTCTATGGATCGTCCTCCTTTTGGAGAGGGGAAATATTATGTAGCAGCCTCCCTTTCGGGGCTTGACCTCAACTGGCACAAAAACGACAAATGGCACCTCAACACGGCAGTCAAAGGTGGCTATCTGTTCATGGACAACTGGATGGTCACCGCACAATTGGGCTACGACTATCGTAAGCATGGCGCAAACACGCTGGAGGCAGGTGCCGGCCTGCGCTACTACATCGAGCAGAATGGTCTGTGGCTTGGCGCCGGAGGTAACTATGTTCACAAGTGGCATACGCTCGACGACTTCCAGCCTACGGTGCAGATGGGCTACTCGTTCTTCCTGAATCGCACCGTCACTTTGGAGCCTGAGATTTACTACAACCAAAGCCTGAAGGACAAGGACTATTCGGGCTTCGGCTTCCGCATTGGTCTTGGCATTTATTTTGAGTAGAAAATAGCCTATGCTGAGTACAGAAGAACTAGTCGACCGACTGATTGACCTGTCGTTTGCCGAAGACATCGGCGACGGCGACCATACCACGCTCTGCTGCATCCCCGCTGAGGCCATGGGCAAGAGCCATCTGCTCATCAAGGAAAACGGTATCCTGGCCGGCGTGGAGGTGGCGAAGGAGGTGTTCCGCCGCTTCGATCCCGACATGCAGGTGGAGGTGCTCATGGGCGATGGCACACGGGTGAAGAAAGGCGACATTGCCATGATTGTCACAGGGCGTGTTCGCTCACTCTTGCAGACGGAGCGCCTCATGCTGAACATCATGCAGCGCATGAGCGGCATCGCTACCATGACCGATCGCTATGTGCAGCGGCTGCAGGGCACAGGCACCCGAGTGCTTGACACCCGCAAGACCACGCCCGGCATGCGTATGCTCGAAAAGCAGGCCGTGAAAATTGGCGGCGGCTGCAACCACCGCATTGGCCTCTTTGACATGATTCTCCTAAAGGACAACCACGTCGACTTTGCCGGAGGTATCACCAACGCCATTGACCGCTGCCACCACTATCTTGAGGAGAAGGAACTGAAGCTGAAGATTGAGATTGAGGTGCGCAACTTTGACGAGCTGCAGCAGGTGCTCGACCACGGCGGCGTCGACCGCATCATGCTCGACAACTTCAGCGTGGCTGACACCCGTAAGGCCGTCGAACTGATTGACCATCGCTACGAGACGGAGTCGAGCGGCGGCATCACCTTCGATACCATCCGCGACTATGCCGAGCAAGGCGTGGACTTCATCTCCGTGGGGGCACTGACGCATAGCGTCAAAGGCCTCGACATGAGCTTCAAGGCCTGCTGATTTCTTTCTTATAAAGACAACTTAGGACAACTCTCTTGTCGACTTTGCGGTCAAGAAAGTTGTCCTAAGTTGCTTCTGTAGGCACAGTCAATCGTTGAGACCGTTCATCTGAAGAATGGGGTCTTGTTAAAGGTGAGATTATTGAGCAAGTGCCAGGGCAGTCGCTCAAGGTGAAAACAAAAGTTTTCGAGGAGTATAGCTACGTTTTAGTTCAGATGGAAAGTCACTGACTCTTTCGTTGTTAGACTGGGCAGAAGACAGTTCTGGTTTATCGGGCACTTTCACCAAGTACGAATAGGATGCAACAGAAGGCCATGGATGCTCTTTTCCCCTAAATAGAAAAATAAAAAGTGAAAGATTATTTGGCTATGTCGAGGAAAAATATTACATTTGCACAGTGTTAATTGTTAAATGTACAGAGTGATGGATGGAAAAAAAGGAAAATACCTGAATCCGAAAGCTGACCTGACATTCAAGAAAGTTTTTGGCGAGCATGAGGATCTGGTGATGAGCCTGCTAAATGCCCTGTTGCCTCTTGACGAGGGTAAGCAGATAGAACACGTAGAGTATCTGACGCCAGAGATGGTGCCTGAGAACCCTGGAAAGAAGAATAGTGTTGTCGACGTGCGCTGCCGCGAGACCGGCGGTCGCCACTTCATCGTTGAGATGCAGATGAACTGGAACAACGAGTTTGAGCAGCGCGTCATCCTCAATGCCTCGAAGGCCGTGGTGAAACAGCTTGGCACCAGTGAGGACTATTCGCTGCTGCAGCCCGTCTATGCGCTGAACCTCATCAACGACGTAGGCTTCGATGCTGGCCCCGACGAATTCTACCATGACTATGCCATCGTGAACGTGGAACATTCTGACCGCATCATCGAGGGGTTGCGCTTTGTGTTCGTAGAGTTGCCTAAATTCAAGCCCCAGAGCATCAAGGACAAGAAAATGGCTGTGTTGTGGCTACGCTTCCTCACAGAGATTGACAGCGACACTGACGAGGTACCTGTCGAATTGCTTGAGGATCCCGATACCAGCAAGGCGCTGAAGATTCTGGAAAAGTCGGCCTACAATGAAAGAGATTTGCAAGCTTACGAGTATTACTGGGATGCCGTTTACAACGAGCGGGGTGCTATCCGTCATGGCTTCAAACAGGGCATGGCTCAGGGCATGGCTCAAGGTATGGCTCAAGGTATGGCCCAAGGCATGGCTCAGGGTCGTGCTGAGGGCATGGCTCAGGGGCGTGCTCAGGGTCGTGCTGAGGGCATGGCTCAGGGTCGTGCTGAGGGTGAGCATTATAAGGCGTTGGAGTCTGCTCGCAGCATGAAAGCTGATGGGATGCCGACAGACCTGATAGTAAAATATACAGGGCTTGACCAACAAATAGTCGAGACTTTATAGTCGAGAGCTTTGCTCAGTACGGTTATAAAGGAACTCTTGCCGTCACCTTTTATAAGACAGAAAAAAGTGGAGCAATCGCCTAAGTAATAGTATATTATAATGACACAGGGCCTCGTTGTTTCTCATGTGCCGAAACCACAAAGCCCTGTGTCGTTTTAATTATATCATTGCTAAGATGTTTTCTTTGTTAATTCCCTATTGTTCCAGAAGGAAACGCTCGGCCTCGATGGCGGCCTGGCAGCCAGTGCCGGCGGCACTGATGGCCTGTCGATAGGTGGGGTCGGCGCAGTCGCCGGCCACGAAGACACCAGGTAGCTTTGTGCGTGGCGTTCCGTCGATTTTCTTCAGATAGCCCACCTCGTCGGTGTCGAGCCACTGCTTGAAGATGTCGGTGTTGGGCTTGTGGCCTATGGCGAGGAAGAATCCGTCGATGGCAATGTCTACTAGTTGCTCATCGGCCTCGCCCTTGCGCTTCACCAAGTGTGCGCCCTCCACGCCGTCCTGTCCGAAGAGGCCCAGCGTGTTGTGCTCGAACAGTATTTCAATGTTTTCGCGCTCCATAACGCGCTGCTGCATCACCTTCGAGGCTCTTAGGAATGGCTTGCGCACAATCATATAAACCTTCTTGCAGAGGCCGCTCAGGTAGAGGGCATCTTCGCAGGCTGTGTCGCCGCCGCCTACCACGGCCACCGTCTTCTTACGGTAGAAGAATCCGTCGCAGGTGGCACAGGCTGATACGCCCATACCGTTGTATTTCTGTTCGTCGGGCAGACCGAGATATTTTGCTGAGGCTCCCGTGGCTATTATCACCGTGTCGCAGAGCAGCTCCTGTCCATTGTCGTCCTTTACGCGGTAAGGGCGTGTGGCGAAATCGACTTCTACAATCTCGCCGTCGCGGATGTCAGTGCCGAAGCGTTCCGCCTGTTGGCGCAAGTCCATCATCAGCTGGTTACCGTCGACCCCATCGGGGTAGCCGGGGAAATTCTCCACCTCAGTGGTCTGCGTCAGCTGACCGCCGGGCTGCAGTCCGCAGTATTCAATGGGCTGCAGGTTGGCGCGGCTGGCATAGATGGCGGCAGTGTAGCCAGCAGGCCCGCTACCGATGATCAAGCATTTAGTCTGTTCCATTGCTCGTAGATATTTGGAAACAACATAGGGCAACCTCTTATGCGTGGTCATGCTGGAGAGTTGCCCTAAGTTGTTGTCGTTGTTCTTTATTTCAGCAGTTCTTCAATCTTTTTCTCGATGTTCTCCATTTTCTCCGTAGGCTCGAAGCGGGCTACGACCATGCCCTTCTTGTCAACGAGGAATTTGGTGAAGTTCCATTTAATGTCTGCCTTCTCCTTGTAGTCGGGATCTTCCTTCGACAGCATGTCGTCGAGAATATGAGCGATGGGGTGCTCCATGTCCCAGCCGGCGAAGCCCTTCTGCTCCTGGAGGAACTTAAACAGCGGATCGGCATCGGGGCCGTTCACCTTGATTTTCTTGAACTGGGGGAACTCCGTGCCGAAGTTCAGCTTGCAGAACTCATGGATGCTCTCGTCGGTGCCGGGAGCCTGCTGGCCGAACTGGTTGCAGGGAAAGTCGAGAATGACAAACTCCTTCGAGCGGTACTTCTGGTAGAGTTTCTCCAACTCTTCATATTGCGGGGTGAAGCCGCACTTGGTGGCAGTGTTCACGATGAGCAGCACTTCGTTGGCATACTCTTTCAGCGATACGTCTTTTCCCTTTCTGTCCTTGACAGTGAAATCATAGACTGTTTTCATTGTTTTTTGTTTGGTTTATAATCAATAAAAGTTATAGTCGCATTTACAGCCGACAAATTTACGCAAAAACTTTTTCTTCACCAAAATTATTATGAGTTTTTAAGTAAAAGAAATTTTGAAGTAACTATTCAGTTCACACTCGCCTGGAAAACAGGAAATGGGCTCTCTGTCGTTTTTCGTGGTGGAACAACTGTTTGTTGAGTTGCTAAACAATTCGGTGACAAATGTTTATCGGAAGCTGTGACCAGAAGGGCGAACCGATTGGCTCGCCATGGTGCTCAACAGGAAAATGCAGGGAAGCTATAGCCCCCAGGCGCGGCAGACATTCTCGCGGGGGAGTGTCTCTACACGCTGCTCGGTGGCATCGGGCAGGTTGCAGAAGAAGTCAATGCCGGTCTTTGTCTCCAGCTCGCTGATGTTAAGCGCGAAAGCTGAGAGAGGCTCTGCCGTGGGGAAACTGCTTTGGTGCTCCATCCAGAAACCTATGGCCTTGTAGCCTTGGGCATTCTTCAGTAGCAGGGCCACGAAGAAGTAGCGGGGCACACGCATCTCGCCCTTGACGAGCGTGGGTAGCACCTTGTCATCGTCGATGGTGCCGCCCTTCACCACGTAGAGCATCTCGGTTGTTGTGGCGTTGGCCCACGAGCGCACCTGGTTTTCCAACCGATACCAGGGGCTGTTGTCGCTGCTGTTGAACTGGTGGTTCTGGGGCTGCATGTTGGTGAGGAAGAAGGTTTGGTAGTTGGCTTCCGACGAGTAAAGACGGTCGGCCGATGGGCAGATGTGGCCGTGGTCGTAGCCGCTGTTCCAATAGCAGTCTTGACTGAGATAATGGTTGCGGGCGAGTAGGGGGTCGAGGGGGTATTGGTTGCTGTCGGAGCGGTAGCGCGAAGTGTTTTGACGGCTGGTGGCACTGTTCATCTGATAGGCCGACCACCGCTGGGCTTTTTTCTCGATGTCCCACTCGACGCTGTAGTTGATGCCCCACTGGTCGTCGGTGCTGTGGATGATGACGATGCTGCTGCCGCCCCTGACGTGTGGGAACTCCAGGCGCTGCAGGGCTGGCTCTTGGCTGGTGTCGTTGGCATTGACATTTAGCTCTCTGCTGGGGCTGGTGTTGTCCCAGCCGTTGTCGTCATCGTTGGTGTCGTCGCAGGCCGTCAGCAGGGCCAGTAGGAAAAGGGGGTATAGGGAGTGGGGCAGTGAACGCATGTGCTTGGTGACGAAAGAAAAAGGTGCGCACAA
>Ga0310691_10003410_pt1 | contig 19151 bp, 18 predicted proteins | sample 176DNAGHGlowgp2_FD_203887 | JGI IMG/M metagenome (GOLD analysis project Ga0310691, IMG submission 203887) | Sheep rumen microbial communities from Palmerston North, Manawatu-Wanganui, New Zealand - 1766 DNA GHGlow gp2 (v2) (version 2) | ecosystem: Host-associated > Mammals > Digestive system >...
TCGCTGGCAGTCGAAGGCATAACCAGCGACAATCTGCAAAGACTCCCGCAGACTCGTATCGACTCGATGGTAGTCTACGAGAGCCCGTTACATTCTCTCATGGCTGGCGAACTATTTCAATCCGGCCTAATATTTGACGCTTACCCTTTGAATCCATAATTCACCGAATATTGAACTATATTTATCTCTAATCAGTCTTTGATTCGTGTCGAGTACCTAACCGTGTTTCCAAGTCGGAGGCACTGTAAAGAACATCCGTCACGATGACTGTTTTCCCGCGCACAAGGTAGAAAACAGAATAGTTATCTACGAGCATCCTATGGAGTTGTGCTGTAATGCATGGCTCAAATTGTGGAATGCCATAACGCAGCGGCATTTCCTCCAGAGAAAGTATTTCGTCTGCAATACGGTCATACTGCGCTGCTGCGGTATCCGAAGTTTTGAACCTGTAGAGGATGTATTCATAGATTGCATCCATATCCTCCAGCGCTGCGTCCGTGATATCTACAATATATTTCATTTCTCGCGTTTGCTTCTGTGTTCCTGAAAAGCTTCGGAAGCATGCCGTGTCCGTCCTGCATCAGCGTCCGCGATCCCGCGATTGAGCCTGGCGACCAGTTCTTCATCACTCATCATATCCGCATTGACAGACAATGGCGCCTTTGGCAGCGTAACCGGAAACGGGATTCCGCCTACGAGAGCAATCTGATTGAGATACATATCCATTGCTGTTGACATTGGGATACCGAGCTGTTTGAGGACTTGTTCAGCCCTCTGCTTTGCAATTGGGTTCACACGAAGATTCAAAGTCGCAGTCTTCTCCATAGCAATCACGCTCCTTCATCAGTATTGTAACGCAAATTGCGTTACAAGTCAATTTGTTTTGGATATGGCGAAGCGGCAGTTTTTCTCTCCCTACAATGTCGCTAATGAATAATTGCATCCATGTTCATTTTTCCTCTTGAAATTTGACTCTCCCTCCCCTTTCTGGTAAACTCAAGCTGTATAGTTTCCGTTTTGCCGTGAACTGAAATACCACCGCTCTGCGCTATGTTGCGGAGCAGCTTTCACGGCGTCCAGAAACGGTAAAGCTCCTGATTTTGGTGTCTGACGGCCAGCCCGCGGACACCGGCTACTACGGCACTGCAGCCGAAGAAGACCTTCGCGGCATCAAGCAGGAATACACCCGCAAAAAGATTCTTTTCGCAGCCGCCGCCATCGGCGACGACAAGCCCAGCATCGAACGTATCTACGGTGATTCTTTCCTGGACATCACCGATCTGAATCAGCTGCCCGTCAAGCTGACCACCCTGGTCAAGCGGCACATACGGGTATAATTTTGGGGCGTCAGCTTTTTGCTGGCGCCCCTTTGTCATGTTTATATAATATGTAAAATCTTTGAATTGAATGCGAAAACATAACTACACACCCAACGCCGCTATCGTTGTGCTCAAAATCCAGCGCAGAGCCCAATTCCTGCCGAACCTATTGAACGTCAGGCGCTGTTCCACCTCTTTATCAAGTTCAGGAGCCAGCCATAACAGAGATTGTTAGATACTCTCTGTACGCTCATCGAGAACACCTCATGACACTGACACCGGCCGATTGCCGGTCAGGATTTCTGCAACAGTCTCATAGGTCAAGGGAGTTAAGTGGGCCAAGTCATTTCTCGCCTGCTTGAATACCCGCAGCTTCGGAAACTCAGCGTTATCCTTCATCTGGATTGCGCCGTTTTTCGTTAACGTGTAGAGCAGTCCGATCTCAACGTCTTCGGGAACACTCATCACCTCGCCGAAATCGTTCGTTATAGGGAGTTCTTTCTCAATATCGCTGCGATGGTCATCGATAAACTGCATCCGATAACGCTCGATCATTGGGAAAATCATCCGAAGCTGACTTTCCCAGATACGGTACCGCAGCTCATCTTCTGTCAACTCCATCCGGTACTCCGTTCCGTCGCTCCGGTACTGTGCCTCAGATGCCGCAGTCAGGTATACTGCGGGGTCCTTGGCGAACTCTGTGCCGCCGGCGATGCAGTGGGCGCAGAGCTCCACATCGTCGGCACAGACTGTGGACACAAGCTCAGCCAGATACGGCTTCATCTTGTTGTCCACGATTGCCGACGCGCTGATCAGGGTACAGAAGGTGTATTTATCATACGGGGATATCTCAGCAGAAAAGCTCAGGCAACGGATCTTCTTGCTGCTCGCCACCGGATCCACACCCCTGGTCTCCAGCAGGAAAATTCCGCCTTGGCGCTTTGCAGGGAGCTTCTTATTATATTCGTGGATAAAGGAGATCCAGTTGGCCAGACTATTGGCGTCCAGGTTCTCGACCCAGACGATCGCAGAGTTCAAGGTGATAGCTTCCTGCTCAGCCAGAAACGCGGCGTAAGATTTCGTGATTCTGTACCGCAGCCGCACTTCCGGCTTGCAGAAACGCTCCAGCAGATGCTGTCCCGGCTCACTGTCACCGTCAACGTGGTAGATTTGCCGTGATATGCCGTTGTCGATTACGCCGTCCTTGACGATGTCGCAGAGTGAGTCATACCAAGGTACATGCTTCGGCAGACTCAGAACAATGCTGGTGTCGCTTGCAAGGGCTTCAATGACGTTGGAGGCGAAAAGGGACGCCTTGGTGATCTGCGACCACCAGATTCTATCCATATCCATCTTCTCATTCCTCCATAGCGAAGGACATGATCTTATCGTCGATATCCTTCGGGAGACCCATCATCTCACAGAAACTCAGGCGGGTGAAGCGGTAGTTGCCGTTGCCGACCAGCTGGAGGACGTTCAGCTCACGCAGCTCTTCCATAAGCGCGTGCACCTCTTCCACCGTCAGGGCAGAGATCTTCGGGAGACCATAGTCCTTGGCGATTGAGAGGAGCTTGGCCGGGCTGCAGCCGCTCTGCGTTTTTTCTTCGTGATAGTGGAATGCTACCAGGACGGCGATCTGATAATAGTAATCGTCGTCGCCGACCTTCAGGGTGATCTCAAACTTCTCGCGGATTTGTTCTTCAAGAGTCTTGTCAGCCAGAACCTTCTTGATATGTTCCTCACGGACATAATACGGCGGGGTTTCACTCTCGTTATAGCCCGCATAGTCGCGCTGCATTGCTTCGATCAGCTTCGTGCAGTACAGCTGTAGCAGGCCGGGAAAATAGTTCGTGGTCCCGAAGATATTCGAAATCAGCATATCCGTCTTGCTGTCATTCGGGAACCGGAACCCGAGGTAATGCAGCGGTACCTGCAGCAGCTCTCTTGCATCGTTGGACTTAAACGGCGTCACCGTCAGGGAGCTCAGATGCGTCAGAACGCTGTTGTTGCTCAGTGCGGCATCGCGGTTAAAGCGAACCACGTTACGAAGACCGGCGACAACGAATTTAAACCGGCCGGGGCCTACGCTCTGGATGTCCTTCAGGACATCGAATGGCTGGTAGTTGATCTCTGCACAGCTCTCAATAAAGGCATCCGCCTCATCTAGTAGCAGCAGTAGATACGGGATCTTCCCGTGCTGGTTCCCGTTACGGAGCACCTTTTTGATGGCGCGGCCAATTTCGTTCCAGTCATCCGCCTTGGAGTCAGGGATTTCCGTATCCAGCACAAACTGGTCCAACAGTTCGGCAGCGATCGTTTTCGCAGCCTGTTTATAATTCTGGCCCTTGATCTCGATCAGGACTGCCCGGTCACCGTTCTCGTTCCAGTTGATGTCCTTCTGTGCCATACGCAGCAGGGCTGATTTACCGAGCTGACGGCCGCCATAGACGATGTTGACGCCATCCGGAGCTTCGATTTTCTCCAACTCCGTTTTTCTTCCCATGAAGATTTCAGGCGGCATCACGTCTGCGGATTTTGCAACATAGGGCTGGTAGTAGGCAAACGGGATCACGATCGCCATCAGCATACGGTTCATGGCAAGCATGGAGTAATGCTTGGCCAGATAAGCGATCACAACACGGTCGATCACGACAAAGGTCTTGCCGATATACTCTTCCTTAGCCAGACGCGCCAGCGTGCGGCGCTCCGGCAAAGTCAGAGCATAGTCCAAGAACATGATCGTATGCTTGGCGTTGCCGATCAGCTTGAAGCTGTCGATCAGTGCTTCCGGCTGTGTCCGGCCATAGGCGCAGACAACGCGGAAATCATTCTCCTCAGCCTCGGATCCGAAGATGGAGATCGGGTGCTTGTAGTTGGCTTTGCGTCCGTTGATAGGCTTCTTCAGGACGACCTGGAAGTTGTCCATGCGGCTGATCTGCTTTAGCTGCGTTACCTGAGGATCGCTGAAGCCCAGATCGCGCAGAAGTTCCTGGATTGCTTCCGGCTTGACACCCAGGCCCTTTGGCCAGTGGTCGAGTAGCTGGGCGCCGCTCTTACCCTCTTTCGTATTGCTCGGGAGCGAGATATTAAAGGATCCCGTGCTGCGGGCCAGCTTGGCAATATCGTTATACTCGTTCAGGAAGTCCGCAAGATAGTCCTTGGTGAAGTACGGGATATGCTCTTCCAGGTCGTTCGCCTGTAGGCGGTTCAGCATATCCTCAGCTGCGGAGTAATTCTGGAAGCGGATGCACTCCTCGATCTTGTCAATTGCTTCTTTTACGAGGCCTCCCTCTGCCCAATTCTTGTTCGCAGCCTTGTAGGCATCCAGATTCTTCTCAAGATCGATGGCGCGGGTCTTGGCATCCTCGCGGATTTTCGCCTTGAATGCATCAATGATTTTCCGGAAGAAGCCGTAGTTCTTGGTCTCTTTTGCAAACTCGTACCAGATATCGGCCGTCTGCAGCATCGTCTCTTTCTTGTCCTCGACAGTGCTGTTGATCTGACCATAGCTCTGTGCCAGCTCCAGGTACTCCTTAAAGTCCTCACGGCTCTGGACAAAGCTCTTATAGGCATAGTCGTGTCCGTTCTTCGTGCGCTCCTTCAGATCTTCCAGGTAGCCCGGATCTTCGTCTTCCTGATTGACCAGATACTGCTGGATCATCTTCATGGTGCCGTAATCGTCCTCGCCATGAAGGATCTCCTCGGCAAAGGCGCACAGGCTCATCTGTGGGGAGCGGAAATGGCGCTCAATACAGGCCAAAGCCGACATCTCCGGCAGCCCTTCCACATCCATAATCTGCGGCATGAAGTTTTCAGTCATCAAGACATGCTCGTTGCGAAGGAACGGCAGATAGAAGAATTTACGCTTCTCCTCCTGATACGTGCCGTCCACCTTCTCACGGATCTCCATCAGAGCAAAGGAGATCAGGCGGCGATCAGCCTTCTCACGAACGCCCATATTGTCCTGAACGCTCAGCTCTTTCAGAGCCTTGTCCACGTCGTTCAGGAGTTCCTTGCGGATGCGCTTGTAGTCGATCGCGGCGGTATCCTTCTCATCGATCGCGCTGGCTGCACAGAGCTCCACGAAGCGGCAGAGCACTTCGATGCACTCGCGCATTCTCATCAGCAGATTTCGCCGAAGCTCACCAACGAACTTGACGTTGTTACGCTTATAGAAGAGGCGATCCTGGGCCACACTCCAGGCATCATCGGCGATGGCATCCAGTTTGTCGCCGTCCAGATTGGAGAAGCTGAATTCAGCCTCATCCTTCAGGAAGGTATCCTGAAGATACTCCTTGATGAGTTTAGCTTCGTCTTTTCTCATCTCCGAGACGTATTTCAGCATCTCGGCCAGATCCCCGTCACGGGCAAAGATCAGCTTCTTGGTCTCCAGGAAGCGCTCGTTCTTCGCATTCTCACGGGTAACCCCCTCGACATAGGCTTCGTATAGGAGCTTGGCTTCTTTCTGAAGCTCACGCAAGTTGGCCTCATAGGAAGCGGCGCCGGCGACACGGTAATCGGCATAGCTGTCCAGACCGCGCCAGTGCTTCAGCTTGAAGTCCATCAGCATGCGGGTGACGTTCTTCAGACGCGGGTTGCCGCTGTACAGGTCGATTTCCTTGACTGTGGCATACAGGTTCTGCATATCATAGTCATACTGGATCTAATCCAGGAAGAAGTTACGAAGCACCGCAGCAATGACCCAAGAATCCGGAACGGGCTCCGACCTGCTGAAGAAAGCATTGATTATGCTTTGCGATGTGTACTTGGGCTTGATAAGTGGGTCGTTTACAGCATAAGCCATGCAACTGTAGCGGCTCTCGTACTCTGGGAAGCTGTTGGCTGCCGCTGCCATGTACGCAGAGGCGCAGTATATCTTGCTTGACGCCAACATCTCATCCACGCAGGCATCGATATGTTCACGTTCTTTTGCCGTCAGCTCCGTGCCAACTTCCGAAGAGATAGCCGTCGTATTCTCATTGACCGTGGTCGGTGCATCCGTATTCGTAACTGCCGTATCCGGGTTTTCCGGTTTCGGTTTCACCGTGTTCGGCTTTTCCGATTCCGGCTCATCCGTGATTGGATTTTCCTCTACAGGCTCAGCGGTGTTTTCCTCATCTGCTACATGCAGTTCCTCGTAGGCAGCCTCCAGATCGCCCTTGACCTCGTCGAGGCTCGGCTCATCCTCATCCTCGCCGCGGGGAGCAGTCGGATCTACCTGTTCCCCGTCCCAGTCATAGTAGTCGTTCGGGTGTCCAGCGATACAGAAGTAGACCTGGTCCATCATGCCGACGTCTACTGAGGTAAGGAGGTTATTTGTCATGAACTCCATATCGCTCTCGTCGCAGCAAATGATGTGGATACCGGCCTCATGCTGCCAGTTGTTGACCGCAGAGAGGATCTTATCGAAGTACCGCTGCTCAGATCCCCTCTCGAACACCGCAGGGATCGTGATCGGAGATTCATCGTGGTGTTCGGTGACGACATAGGCATAGATAGGCTTCTCTTCCCGCTCGGGGAATACACCGTAAATGGACTTGGCTGTATAGTCCTGCTCCATATAGTAATCCCGGAGCATCAGCAGCCTCTTGATATTGGCTGGCGTGTACTGGTCGGGTGTCATGTGGAGGAATTCCGGAATGAAGGTCTCATCTTTCTTCAGGAACTTCTTGATATCCGCCTTCTTATATGCGGCCCAGCCCTTGGAGGTCATCATCAGGTAGTTGCTCGTCTCCCCATCGACTGTAATGACCACGGGCATCGCAACCCCCTGCTTCACCAGATACTGTGCCAGATCGCTGGGTACGCAGTTCCAGTTAAGCGTTGTCTCTCCGCTGCTCGCCACCGGAATCAGCTTCTGATGGGCAATCATACCCATCCCCATCGTCATCATCGGCTTGCTTCTGGCTGCGTTCAGGAACTTGCTCGCACCCAAACTGCCGGCCGGGGTGTCGGTATAGTCGATATGAATGTTATCGGCATAGCCGTGGAAATCACTCCAGTCGAGTTCTTCTTCGGGTTCAGACTCGCCCTCGGTATCTTCCATCTGATCGTCGAATGCCTGCTGATCTTCTGAAACAGCAGTCTCTTCCGGCATATCTTCCGATTCTTCGAGTTCTTCCCCAGCAGCCGGGGCTTCCTCTTCGATCGGAGAGGGATCGGATACTTCCGCTTCTACCGGTTGGGCTGCCGGACTCTCCTCTTCCTGCGCAGATGCCTCTTCGACAGCGTTCACGGGTTCTTCCGGGATCTCCAGCACAGGAGGAGGCAATTTCCCCTCTGCGTCCATAAAGAGGCTCGTGCGGTCTTCCTTCAGCGCCCAGGCGATTTCAAAGCCGAGGCCGTCCATCAGCGCCTTGAACTCGCTCTTGGAAAGATCACGTGTAGGATCATCTACCACGCGAACTGCCAGCTTATAGGGAGCATACTCTTCTGCAGCGGCATTGTCGTTCTTGATCAAACGGGAACGAAGCTTTTGCTTGGACGTTTCCAGCTTTTCCTTCACATCCTCAGCTTCACTCGTCAGGCGGAAATAGTCCAACAGCAGCGCCGTCTCTGCGGCGTTCAGGGCCTTCTCCTCAGCCGTTTTCAGCTCATCCTCGATCTGGACCAGGCTATCCGTCAAGGTCAGGGATATCTCTTTTCCGGTCTTCTGAAGAAGCGCAGACTTCTCCTGATAGTCCTGAAGGGCGTGGATCAGCTTGTCAGCGATCTCCCCGGGGATAAGACGATCCTCATCCAGCAGAGCGTTCAGCTGCGTCGCCTGTTCTTTAATTCCGCCCATGTTCAGCCGAATATCGTTCAGCTGCGCCCGGAAGCGCTGTAAATCGGTATGGTTCATATCTTTATCTCAAACCTCCCTGAATTGTCGGGTTGCTTTTCTTCCTATCTCAAAGGCTTGACTCTACCAGTCCAGTCGTATTTCTCCTATCTTTGTGCAGCCAGCCGGAATTTCATCGGATACGCCGATAATGTCTCCGACCCAATCGCCGGTATCTGTCGTCCTTCCGTATCCCATCAGCAGGGGCAGCGGATCGATGTTTTCCGACTCCATACCGTCCAGATACCGAATCTTGGTCGCTCCAAAGGCATAATACACTTGTTTAGTATAATTTATGGTGTACTTGAACTCTTTTCCCGCTCTCAGGAAAAGGCCTGCATAGGGATCGCTCCGATCGATCCCGTATTCGTTGTGTTCGTTTTATTCATCCTCGAGGATGAATTGGATCTCAGATCGCACCGCCTCTTCCGCTGCCGTGAACCAGCCGGACACATTCCGATAGGTCTCATCGACCAGATCCGAGACACTTCCGGGGCTTCCGAAGGCTGTTGTCTGCTCATACAGCAGCTTCAGCGTTGGATTGTCCGTTTCCTTAGAGATGTTCTTCTCATCCCCGAGAAACAGGATGCGGTTCCCCTTCCATTCCTTGTTCAGGAGATCCTGCAGAGCCTTCAGCAGCTCATTGCCGCGATACATGGACTCGGATCGCTTGCTCCCCAGATCAAAGTCATAGGGGCACAGGTACTCTTTCCGATCCGCGTTCACCCAGTTAAAATACTCGCCCATTGTCTACCTCAGTTATTCTGGCTGTTGACGATCAGCTCTTTTCTCGGCGTCAGCGGCTTGTTCCAGATCTGCTCCACCGCGCCGACCGCTCGCAGCACGGTGTCAATGCTGATCGGCGGGATCTCATCGTTGTTCTCCAGATAGCCGCTGAGATAGGCTGCCGACGGGTTCTCGATCCCCTCACGCTCGCAGAGAAGCCAGCAGACAGATTCTGCCTCGAACTCTTCCTGCTCATGCGTCAGATTGTACCGCTGCGGGAGATACTTGGCATCCTTGTTGTAAAGATGCCCGCAGTAGACATGCCCCAGCTCGTGATAGATCGTTGCCAGCTTCGCCGCCGGATTCAAATTGCTGTTGACAGCCACGGCAAACGGGATGTGGAAGGTCTTCTGTACGCCCTTGCTCATGAACGTGCCGGTCTCGTGGATGACAGAGACCTGCCCGGCATAGTCCGTGCCGTAGTTCTGCATCAGAATCCCAAAGCCGTCAAAATAGGCGCGCTCGATGAAGTCTTCCACCTTGGCATCCGTGATCTCCCCCAGCGCCATAAAGGGATCCTCAATCTCCTGTGGGAGCGGATCGCCTTCGGTATCGTTCAGCTCGTAGACGAAGGCTACCGGGCCAAAGGGGCGCAGGATCACCAGCGGCCGCGCGCCCGGTATCGGTCGGCGGTTGAAACGCTGCTCCCAGTCAGAAGCACTCGCTACATACCGGCTGCCCGGTTTCTGGACATGCAGCAGCATGGCATTATATGGCGCGTATCTCCGGAAGCGGCGGATAAACTGCAGGAGCTCCCCGTATTCTTTTGTGGATCGATATGTACCAACCTCTGCAAAGAGCTTGTCCAGCTCTGCCGGAGCAGCTGCTTTCATGGGAGAGCTCCTTTCTCGTTACTTTCTAAGGACTGTGCTCAGGATCGAATCCGCCGCATGGATCTGGAAGATCGTCCTGTACGGTTCCAGACTGTATTTCTGTTCTTACGTGAAGAGATCTGACGAGATTCCTTCACGTATGATCTCAATGGTATGGGAGTGGTGCGAGGCCACAGTCTCATTGGGGTTATGCTCGTAATCGTCTGTGATACGAGCCAGGGTATAAAATGCACTGTGCTTATACAGGACCATGACCAGATCTCCGAGCTTTATGTCATTGCAGAAGGTCCCGATCTGGCTTGTCGATGTAAGAGAAGATCACATTGTGCATTGGCTTCCATGCGCTTTTTTGCGTCTGGATTCTCTTTGTATCCTACATACGACTCGATGTATTGTTGAATCGCATTTAGTTTTTTCTGGGGCAAGTCATTCTTCTCCTGCATATTTGGTTTAGCAAATCATATCATATTCTTTCGGCAAAAACAACGCTTCCCTCTTTTATCTGCCCGCATTCTCATACATGTGGGAATGAATTGTACATAGTTTTCACCGAATGAGCGCATAAAAAAGCCTTACAGACCTTGTGATCTCATTTTATCACGGCCTGTAAGACGGTGGCGTTACCGGACATTTAACCGGATTTCGCATGATTTAATTGGATGGACTTTTGTTCGCTCAGGCAAAATCAACAGGGTTCATAATAGGATCTTCCCGCATTCCCTGAATTTTCTGAATCGGACCAAACGGGTTGGCATCCAGCCCAAAGGGGGCCTTAATTCACCGGCGGTCCTGAGGGAACAGGAGCGGACGCCCAAGGGGAGGATAGAAGTGGTTTGCTGGATCGGTAGTCTGATCTTTCTTCTGTCCCAGAACAAGCGGCGTGCCCGGATTGAAGATTGTGGGCAGGCCATCTCCGCCGTCGACCATTGCCATATCGTTGAGTGGGTTCATTTTTTCAATGTTCTTCATTTTCACAATCTCCTTTGTTATATTTATTTGGTGGTGCTTGTTTTTTTGTTTTCTGTACATGTCTCTCAAGTACAGTTTGAGTATAGTACAGGCTGTATCACACGACTGTCACACTATTCCAGTAAGCAAAAGGAAGAGCCCTACAACTCTTCCTTACAAGATGATAGATATGCAAGCTTTTATCCTCCTATTCTTTATAAGAAAAAAAGCAGGCACGGTTCTCCCAATTGTGGCCCCGTTGCCTGCTTTCATTATGTATCAATCCTTGTCCCAGCGATTCACATCTGTCCAACGGTAATTGGGATCTTTGCTACGGCTGGGGTCATTTTTCCGTTTTTCAGCGGCCCGTCTGCTGATTTCAGCATCCAGTCTTTTCATTTCATAGGTTTTTTCCCCCGTGGTTTTTGCTTCTTCCTTTAGCCATTTTTGCCGTCTTTTCTCGTAGGCAGCCTCCAGCTCCTCAAAAGAAGCTTTTTTCATCCATTCGCCAAACGAATCCTTAAAGAGTTTTTCGAAAAGCCCCATATTGCACCTCCTAGTCAGGGTTACGTTAGTTTACTTGTACATCTACTCTCTTGATGCGGGTGTATAAACTGTCTAAAACAGATTGAAGCTTGTATGAAAGGCCAAAGAGTTGCAGCCCTCCATGGTAAATCACTCTTCTGTTTCCTCATGAAGGAAATCCAATATATCCAATTGAAGAAATTGTTCCAATGATCCATATCGTGTTCTGATAGCGCAAAGATCAGTCACGGAGGTTATATCGAGCTCTGCAGCTAACCAGAGATCATCCACAGTAATTGGCTTTCCATCAGGACCATCGATTTGGTCTCTCCTGGGCATGGCATCTAATCCATATTCGTCATCTTGGATGCAGTCGAAATCATCTTCGACCTTAAATAAATGCATTAGATTATCAATGCCAAGCCAGCCTTTTGCATTGAACAGGAAGAGCTTCCTCTGCTGAAGATCAGTAAGCAGTTCCCTTGCAGATTTCAAAAGGTCAGCAAACTGCTTTTTCCATCGAAGCTCGGTGATTTCACTTAGTGAAGTGAATCTGCTAGAAGGAGGTGAAAGCGGATTCCCATATAACCTTAACCATTCTGCTTCTCCAAGGTATCTTCTCATGAAACTGCTTGTGTCGGAAACTGTGAATACACATTGTGTGGAAGATACCTCAATCTGATAGTACTCGCACAGTTCTGGAGCGTCATAACCAAAGCATTCTCCATAGATCACAAGTTGCCCGTGCTCATTATCAGCACTAAAGCGCCTACCATAGTAGCGGGTATCATTACACATCTGGTGTACATATCTAGCCTTGCGTTCAGTGTATTCCTTTAATTTGGTAACTTCGGTCAGCAGATCCGCGTTATCACAAGGCTGAGCCTCTTGGAATTTCTGATGGATATAATTGTCACTATACAAGTGCTTATCACCGTCTCCCGTCAGAAGGAAGATATCATATGTGTTGCCGCCATCTAGTTCAATACGATATTGCTCAGAGGAATCCGCTTTATTCCGAACAATCATCTCGCTATAGTAATTATATTTATCGGGATAGTAACGTTCGTGGAGGGAAATATTGGAATATTCGGCATCAACACAGTAAGGAGTGATTTTTATCGAGTTTTCTTCATACGCCGTTGAAGAATATGGATAGTAGTAAGAACATAATTCACTCTTACTGTCTCCTCGAAGGATATTGAGCCTAGGCATTTCGTGGTTACTAAGTACCACGTTAAGAGTCTTTACAGGAAGTTTGTCGTGAAGTGCCTGAATAATTACCAGATCGCGCAGGTTATATGGATTCAGCGGTGCCATCGGATATAGATTCAGGGCCAAGTTAGTTTCACTCTCCGTCATTTGAAGTGTAACACAAATTGCAATAATTACATCCCGTTTTCGAGTTGCCTGCGTTTGATTGATGATCTTTGTAAGAGTGCTGAGATCCATTCCGAGCTGATCAGCAATCGTGGAGCGATTAAACTTGCGTACCTCGCCATCATATGATTTGTTGCGAAGATCATGGATTTTCTCATTGATAAAGGAGGAAAAACTTGTTTGTGACTCTTCCATTGCTACAGCTAACAATTTAGAATAGTCATATGTAGGCTGCTCGGTAAAGGGCCTACGGGAATGATTATTATCGTTCATCGTATGGTTTTCTTCCTTTCGGTTGAATATAGGTGATTACTTTTTAGTATAAGCCCAATAAACCATGTGGTCAACCAAAAAACGGGTAATAATAACCAGAATCGCATTCAGAAAGACAATTGCCCTGATGGGGAAGTCATTCCCACCAGGGCTACTGCATTAGAGAGACTTAGATCTCCATCGCGGAGCCGGCGAGACTCAGATTCGTCTCAAGCTTGAGACCGCCGTCCTCGCAAATTCGGAGAATTACGACGTTTTCTCCGTACTTAACGGTGAGGCTCTTCTCAGTCGCATTCAGGTGGAAGTCCACCTTGCTGAAAATCTTTTTAAAAGCTTCCATTTTTAATCTCCTTATCGGGTTAATTTTTTGACATCCTCTTGGGCTTTAGTATTCTGACAGAACACCTGGGGTCCCTTCCGATGACCGCAAGCATAGTATACAGACTTATGATTTCTATTGCAATAAAATTTCGGGTAATAACTACCTGATACATAGCGTGGAGAGAAAGATTTGTGAACTGGTCTCCGATTTAGATTAAAATTATCAAAATCGGAGTTCAGTTCTTTCGTTTTTTCCTGATATTCTCAATCGTGCTCCTAGGATCTGAATTAGAGCTTTCTGTTGTACACAAACAGAAAGCCCGGTCACCAACGTGGCCAGGCAATCGCTTCTCTGATCCAAATGTGCTTTGCTTTTAGTCCAAAGCATTGGCAGCAAAGCTCTGCGGCTTCTCTGCGCGACTATGCGGTGCAGGTGCGGGATTTGTGTATGACGTGTAGCTGAGCGTGCACCAGAACCGGATCATGACGCTGCTGACAATCGCCACCACGGTTTTCATGCCCCTGACGCTCATCGCCGGATGGTATGGGATGAACTTCCGTTATATGCCCGAATTGGAATGGCGCTTCGGCTACCCTGCCGTCATTGTTTTAAGCGCCGCAATCGTCGTTTACTGCCTGATCCTGTTCAAACGGAAAAAGTGGTTATAAGGATCATCGAATCCTAGCCTTGCCGTGAAAAAACGCTGTAATGAAAAAGGCTGGAGATAACCGGTCATCTGCTCAGATCTATCCTGAAATTTGACTCTCCCTCCCCTTTCTGGTAAACTCAAGCTGTACAGTTTCCGGTTTGCCGTGAGCAAACATCAGTCTCTCGTCTCATAGTGTCATTTGCCTTTATGGGCGTCGCGGTGGACAGACTCCGCTTTCTCTCCATGCTGCTGGCCTCCGTTATCACGGCGGTGTGCGTGTCCTTCCTCGGCATCATCGGCTTTGTGGGCATCATCTGTCCACATGTGACAAAACGCCTTCTGGGGCAGGATCACCGGGTTTCTGTTCCTGCCTCGGCCCTGAGCGGGAGCGTGCTGCTTCTGCTGGCCGACACGCTCTCCCGCAGCATGGGCAACGGCTCGGCCCTGCCGGTGGGCGCGATCACGTCGCTGCTCGGCGCGCCCTTCTTCCTCGCCATCATCTTTTCAAGGAAGGGGGAGTATCTTATGGCGAAAATCTATGAAGTGTTTGGAACGAATGCCCATGAGATGACAATGACTCTCATGCAGGCATCGAGCGCAGCCGTAATGATTCCAAAAGGCGCGAGTATCGCGCTAAAGCCGAATCTCGTCCTGGCCGGTGAACCGGAGACCGGCGCCACAACACATCCAGGGGTCCTGTCCGGCTGTATCGCCTATTTGCAGGGCGAAGGCTTTTCAAATATCTGTGTGATGGAAGGCTCCTGGGTCGGAGACCGTACAGATCGCGCCATGAAGCTCTGCGGGTACGACAAGGTCTGTGAGAAGTACGGTGTGCCCTTTTATGACTTGAAGAAAGATAAGACGCGCACGGTACATACCCCTCTGCGGGACATGGAGATCACCAGCCGTGCTCTGGATACGGACTTTCTGATTGACTTGCCGGTATTGAAGGGACATTGCCAAACCCTGATGACCTGTGCTCTCAAGAATCTGAAAGGCTGTCTGCCGGATCGGGAGAAGCGCAGATTCCATGCCGACGGTCTGATAGAACCGATTGCCGCCTTGGGCGCAACTCTAAAGCCTGCTCTTACTATTGTGGACAGCATCTGCGGCGACTTGAACTTTGAAGAGGGCGGCAATCCGGTGCAGACCAACCGCATGTTTCTGGGAACCGATCCCGTGCAGATCGATGCCTACGGATGCCGCCTTATGGGATTGCAGATAGAGGACGTTCCTTATATCCAGCTTGCGGAGAAATGGGGCGCCGGCTCCACAACGATCCGTGAAGGCGATATCATCACACTAAATGAACCTGTGGAGAGCCGGGATTATCCCTTGCCATCCGGGCTGGTCGAGCGCCTTACCCGTCAGGTCAAGGCGGACAGCGCCTGCTCGGCCTGTTATGCTTCTCTTATCCGGGGGCTTTATCAAGCATCTGATCTGATGAAAGCATAGCAGAAAAGTACTCACCGCGGAAGCCCCCCGGGGGGATGTTTTTTGCAGTTTATCGCAAAACAGCGGCAGGAGGAGTCCACGATGAACTCTTCTGCCGCTGTATTCAATATTCTCTATTACCAGAGATCAACGCTTCCGGTTTCGTCGCCCTTGACCCAATAGGCTTTGTTCTGATCCACACGGATATACACCGCGTCGGCTTCACCAATTCTTGCCCGGATCTCCTCCGGCGTTATTTCACCGCCAAGGGGAGACTGGATCACGAAGGTCATTTCAGTTTTCCGTGCGCGCTTGCGTGTTTTCTTTTCCTTGACTTCCTCTACCGGCGCTGCAACAGCTTCTGCCACAGCCTCAACCGCTGGCTTGTCCGCCTTCACTTTGGCTCTGGCCTTCCGATTTTTCTTGTCGATTTTCTTTTCGGTATCCAGAACTGCCTGCGCTGCATCCGTGGCGGCCTTGTCAATCTTCTTCTCCGCCTTGGCTGCTCTTGTTCTTGCCTTCCTTACGCCCGGCTCAATCACTTCGCCGTATACTTCCGCTATTTTGTCAGAGAGCTTCTTGCTGAGCTTCATTCTTCCGGATTCAATCAGATAAATGGATTTGCCTGTTACGCCGAGAGGCGCTGCGAAAGCCGCCTGGGTAAGCTTATTCTTTTCACGCAGTTCTTTGAGATTCATCGGTGAGAGCTCCTTCCATTTTTATACTTTCATAATACATACAGAAAAAATATTTGTCAATTACAGAGTTGAATTCAAGGAGCACTGTCTATGCGGCTTTTTCGTATATAAGGAGATCCTCAATTGGGTAAACCACAATTGAGGATCTCCTTTGACAGGTGTAGAGTTTAACTCATCACACCTTGTAGATATAGTCCGCCTTTCTCGGAGCAGGATCAGCTGCTGGCTTGGCGGCATAGCCGAGGATCAGATTGCCGATTCCCTCATAATCGCCCTCAATGCCGAGCTCCTTCAAGATGGCTTTGCCCTCTTCGCTCTCAAACTCTTCCTTTGCCCGATGCACCCAGCAGCTGGCAACGCCAAGGTCGGCCGCGGCATTCATCATGTTGCCCATGACTAGGCTTCCGTCGTACACGTAGGTGGGGACGGCCTTGTTGCCCAGAACCACCAGCACCTCCGGCGCGCCATAGAAGGGATCCATGTCCGCACCGAGAACGGCGGCATTCATCCTGGACAGCTTGTCCCGGAGTTCCTTGTTGGTGACAGCGAGGATGATCGGAGACTGCTTTCCCATACCGGTCGCGGCATAGGTGCCCGCTTCCAGGATCGCATTCAGCTTCTCTTCCTCGATCGGCTCCGGCTTGTATGCACGGCAGCTCCGACGGGTTTTCAGGGTAGTCAAGGTTTCAGCCATTTTGTATTCCTCCTTAAATAATTCATTCACGATTCAGAATAGATCCTTCGCCGCCGCGGACGGGGATCTCGTCCAGACGGTCGGCAAGGTATGCGCGCATTTCCCGCACGGCTTCCAGCATGTCCTGCTTGTGCTTGGGCAGCCAGCCCTGCATGGGCATGACGTTGGACGGATGCGAGCTGAAATAGTAGCACTCCTCCAGATCCAAACGGCTGAGAAGCAGCTCCTGCTCATCCAGAAGCTGGCGGAAGGTGCATTCCCGGAAAGCGCCGCTCTGCATTTCCCCGTACAGCTTACAGCCGGGCTCGGCATGCAGGGTGCCGGTGAAGATCTGCCCGGGCTGAACGGCGTTGATCATGGCCGCCGTGGCCTCTGCATTTTCACGCCAAAACTCCGCACCTCCGCAGCCAAGGATGATGTTCAGCGTGAAATCAAACCCCGCCTTCTTCAGCCTTTGCAGCTGCTCGATGCTCTCCTGCGCGGTGTGGCCCTTGTTCATCATGGTCAGCGCTTCATCCAATCCGCTCTCCACGCCGATGTCCAGCCCGTTGATCCCGGCGTCATGCAATCGTCTTAGTTCGGCGTCTGTTTTCCGGCGAATGTTCTGGATCGAGGCATACATAGCGATGGTCTCCACCCTGGGGAGCTTCTGGTGGATCAATTCCGCGATCTTCAGTAAGCGCTCCGCGGGCATGGTAAACGGGTCGCCGTGCTCCAAGAACACTCGCTTGACGTCCGGGCGGAAAAGCGCCGCTTCGTCAAGATCGGCCTCCACCTGCTCCAGGGGGCACATGGAGAAGGGAACATCGTGATACATGTAGCAGAAAGTGCATTTGTTGTGGCTGCAGCCGGTGGTCACCTGCAGCAGCAGGGAGTTTGCCTCAAAGGGCGGGCGATAAACGATTCCGGTGGTATTCATGGTTCTTCTTTCTTTGCAAGGTATTCAATGTACTCGTTGCCCCAGGTTTCAAGAGCGGAGATCACAGGGCCAAATTTTTTGCCCATCTCCGTGAGCTGATATTCCACCCGGGGCGGGATGGCTTCGTATTGGGTGCGCTGCACCAGGCCGCTTTCCTCCAGCGTTTTCAGCTGCACGGACAGCGTGGCGTGGGTCATCTTCGGCATTTTCCGCAGAAGCTCGTTAAATCGGATCGGGCCGTCTGAGAGATAGAGCAGGATCAGCACCGCCCATTTCCCGGAGATCAGGCTCTGCGCCGTGGCGTAGGGGCAAACCCCGAAGCGCTCCTCGAGGGAGGTCTGTTTTTCCATCAGACGTCAAACTCCTCTTTCAAATCGAGCATGCCGCGGATCTCGGCATGGCCGTTTTCCAAATAGAACAGCCCCATTTCCCAGCCGTTTTTGTCGTAGAGCTCCATGATCTGGGGCATCGCCGCGCGCACCTTCTCCAGCAGGGCCTCATCCTTGACGACCGTGGCCAAACCGTCATAGCTCAGGAACTCGCCGCCGTTTACGGCCAGAACCTCAACTTTGGGATTGACAGTCAGCTGTTTGTATACGTTTTTGAACGTGCCGCAGCCGAAGTACAGCTTATCTCCGTCCAGCAGATGGAAGCCGAAAGGGCGACCCTTTGGCTGGTTTCCATCGGTGGTCAGGAAATAGAAAAGCTTGGCCTTATCCAGAAACTCGTTGACTTTTGATACGTTAGACATGATCATTTCCTCCTTGGTCATATTTATGAACTGGTATTATAATACGACCAATTTTGCGTTTGCACAAGTACGATTTTTTATGATACTCGGTATCTTTTGTGATACCTCTTTTCAGGAAAGCCGTTCGTGAGTTCTTCCGTGCATACGTGGATGGCGTTCTGTTCTATCATCCGTGGAATAGCAGTGTATGTTACTGTCAGTCAATTGTTCACTCCGGCGATGACGTTCAATACGAAGCAGAAAGATCATTTGTCAAATACGGGCCGCATACCTTCCCCCATTTTTTTCGTCTTCTGTGTTGCGCTTTCGTTATCTCCTCCGTGTAATAAGGTGAATCACAAAAACGGAGGTGCTGCTGATGTTAATTGCAGTCGATCATGGAAACTATTCCATTAAAACGCCAAACTTCTCCTTTGTCGCCGGGCTTGCCGAGCATACGGTCCGTCCTATTACAGACGACTTTCTGGAATATGACGGTCGTTTCTGGACTCTTACGGAAACCCGGCTTCACTACATGAGAGACAAAACGCAGGATAACCGCTATTTTGTCCTTACCCTCTTCGCAATTATAAAAGAGCTTGAGAAAGCCTCTGCCCTCTCCCCTTCTTTGACTGTGGAGCTTGCAGTCGGCTTGCCGCCGGAGCACTACAGTGTTCTGAAAGACCGATTCGCGTCCTATTTAGCCTGTGATCATCCCATACAGTTCACGTACAAGGAACGGCATTACTCTCTTTCGATACCCAAAGTGTTGGTCTATCCTCAGGCCTATGCCGCAGTAGTAGCGAACAGCAATCTGGCTG
>Ga0310691_10003411_pt1 | contig 19150 bp, 16 predicted proteins | sample 176DNAGHGlowgp2_FD_203887 | JGI IMG/M metagenome (GOLD analysis project Ga0310691, IMG submission 203887) | Sheep rumen microbial communities from Palmerston North, Manawatu-Wanganui, New Zealand - 1766 DNA GHGlow gp2 (v2) (version 2) | ecosystem: Host-associated > Mammals > Digestive system >...
CAACAAGATTAAAGTAGCAAAGCGTGTTGGTTATGGTTACCGTGACGATGACTATTTCTTCACACTTGTTCGATACATATCTATTCCGAAGAATTACATGCTAATCCCACAAAAATTCTGAAGAGCCCAAAAAAAGGAGTCATCCCAACGGGACAACTCCTCTCATGATCTTCAATACAAAGATTACTTTCTGATTCCAAGCTTTGCAATGATCGCTCTGTATCTCTCGATGTCGATCTGTGCAAGATAGTCAAGAAGTCCTCTTCTCTTACCTACCATCATCAGAAGACCTCTTCTGGAGTGGTGGTCACCCTTGTGTGTCTTCAGGTGTTCGGTAAGGTGGTTGATCCTTGCTGTGAGAAGTGCGATCTGAACCTCAGGGGATCCTGTGTCGCCTTCTGCGAGCTGATAAGTCTTGATGATCTCAGCCTTATCAATACCTCTGCCCTTTGCCATGGTACTTTCCTCCTTATTATTTGTATTCACCTGTAACTGAAGTATCGGTCGGAGTGATCCATACACCTAAGTTACGGCAGCGACAAAAATGATAACACATCGCTGATATAAAGTCAAAGCCCTTCTCTACTCCACACAGTCTACTCCACGCACTCTACTCAACACTCTCCACGCACTCTACTCCACACACTCTCTCAATCAAACCACTGCTTCTCAAAATCCTCCAGCGGCACCGGCTTGGAGAAATAATATCCCTGGTAGAGCTTGCAGCCCATGGCGTAGAGCCTTTCGAACTGGGCGGCGGTCTCGACGCCTTCGGTGAGGGAGTCGATGTCGAGGTCTTGGGACATATTGATGATGTTCTTTATGATCATGCCGGCGCGGGCGTTGCGCTCGGAATCGCGGAGGAACTGCATGTCGATCTTGAGGACGTCGACGGGCATGTCCTTGAGGAGGTTGAGGGAGGAGTAGCCGCTGCCGAAATCGTCCATTTCGACGAGGAAGCCGGATGAGCGGAGATCGGCGATGATCTTGAGCCTGTCGCCTGAATCGGTCATCATGACGGTCTCGGTGATCTCGATCCTGAGCTTGACGGGATCGATGCCGAACTCCTCCACAAGTTTCCTGATCTCGCCGGGAACATCCATGAAATAGAAATCTTTCGGCGATATATTGATGGAGATGAATTTGTCGATCCCTCGTTTCTTCCAGTCGGCCAGGATCTCGCAGGCGCACCTCCACATGTAGCGGTCAACATCCGCGATCAGACCGTTTCTCTCGAATACGGGAATGAACTTGCCGGGGTTCAGGAATCCTTCTTCGGGATGGATCCACCGGACGAGAGCCTCGGCACCCGAGAGTAATCCCTTCTCGTCAACGATCGGCTGGAGGTATGGTCTTATCTGCCTTGACTCGATCGCACCGGGGAGCTGGTTGGACAGGAGCTGTTCGTACATGATCTTATTTCTGAGCTCGTCATCGTAATATGCGATCAGCTTGGAGTAATCATCCTTTATCTTTGTTGTTGCCAGACGGGCGCTGTCGAAGAACAGAGGCACGTTGATCTCATCGTCCTCGTTAATGTCATAGATGCCCACGTGCACAAGTATGCGGTGGTCCATGCTGCCGTCACTGACTGAGAAAATCGCCAGGTTTTTCTCCACTGACGCCTCATCGAAATTCTTCTTGCTTATCAGCACGCCGAAAGACTCCGTCGACAGTTTGCCGTACAGGCTCTTGGCGCTGATGTATCCCTCGATGGCCTGCGCAGCCTTCTTGATGGTGAGTTCGGCAAATTCCTTTCCGATTACGTCGTTGATGACCTTGAAGTTCATGATCTCAACATATCCGATCATGTAGTCGGTCACCTTGTCCTCACGAAGTCTCTTGTCGATGCTCTCGTAGAGGTACTCCTTGATGTAGAGGCCGGTGAGCGAATCGTGGGTGGAGTTGTACATTTCGCGCTTGAGTTCCAATTGGTCTTCGGTGATGTCGCGGACTCTCAGGATCGTTCCGGTGATGCGGTCTCTGTCGTCAGTTATGGATTTCATCGCGATGTATGTGTAGTTAACATCATCTTCCGTTCCCAGCGTGACTCGTCTGTTCCATCCGCTTGCCGTAAAATCGATATCTCCGAACAGGAAGGTAAGATCATCCTTAACCGTCTCATAGTTACCGATCGTGACACCGACCAGCTTCCTTCCCGGTCCGTTGACCCAGACACACTTGCCGTTGGGATCAAAGAAGAACATGGCTTCAGGCATCTCGGAAGTAATGCTGGCAAGCATCCTGTCCAGAAGCCGCCGCGGTCTGTAGTACAAAGACAGATAGAACAGGAGCACCCCGCATAACGCAAAACCGATCATCGAAGTATCGATGGGTCTTCTTGAGAATATGTAATATGTCTCTATCAACGCCGTGATCACGATCGCCACGAAGATAACTGCATATTTCTCAAGGTCGATCCTCGTGGACTTCACCATCTTAACGATCAGGATGATGAGCATCGCTGCCAGTATGCCGTAGCACACGATCCTGTGATAATACTGTCCGATGTACGGTATGCTCCTGTAATACAGATTATCCTCAACGATTATCGCTTCAGTATCGAAGGCCTGATTGAAGAACGGGTTTAAGATGTACTGAACAAGATCGATGGTGAGCAAGGTATATACAGCTATCCTGATCGTAATGTTCGGCCACTTGAAATCACAATAAGCAAGACTGTAGATAAGCAGCAGGAATACTGTCGCATCCATACCGATGTAATAGATATAATACCCTACGGACGACATCAGCTTCGCATTCGATAAGGTGATGACAAGGTTGCCGAATACAGTGATCAAAATGGCAATAAGAGCCAGTGATAAGGGCTTGCCGACAGACTTGCGCGATCTGCGTGCTATATGAGCGCATACGATGAGTATGGCGATCAGTACAAAGCAAAAAACTGAGAACCCGATGCGCATGCCTATGCCCCCATTATCATTAATGATTCCACTATAGCATGCCGGATGACAAAAGTCATATGTCAATCTCTTGACTTAATGTACTCATCGATCGCCCTTGCAGCTGTCTTGCCGGCACCCATTGCCAGGATGACGGTTGCTGCACCGGTGACTGCGTCTCCTCCTGCGAATACTCCCTTCTTGGAAGTCTGTCCCACTTCGTCAGCATCGATGCATCTTCTCTTGTTGGTCTCAAGGCCTTCAGTCGTCGATGCGATAAGAGGATTGGGCGATGTGCCCAGAGCCATGATGACGGCGTCCGTCTCTATCTCGAATTCAGAACCTTCGACGGGAACGGGTCTTCTCCTTCCTGACGCATCAGGTTCGCCGAGTTCCATCCTGACGCACTTCAGCGCACGCACGAAATGCTCATCGTTCACAAGTATCTCAACAGGATTTGTGAGGAGTTCGAACTTGATGCCCTCTTCCTTGGCATGGTGGACTTCCTCTGCTCTTGCAGGAAGTTCAGCTTCACTTCTTCTGTACACGACCGTAACCTCAGCGCCGAGCCTCAATGCCATGCGCGCCGCATCCATCGCAACGTTGCCGCCGCCCACGACTGCGACCTTAGCCGCCTTGAAGATGGGGGTGGCGGAGTCGTCCCTGAACGCTTTCATGAGGTTGCATCTTGTTAGGTATTCGTTGGCAGAGAACACGCCCTTGGCATTCTCGCCGGGTATCTTCATGAACATGGGAAGTCCCGCGCCTGAAGCGATGAATACCGCTTCAAAGCCTTCCTTCTCCATGAGGTCATCGATCTTCACGGACTTGCCGACGACAACGTTCGTCTCGATCTTTACGCCGAGGCTCTTAACGTTCTCTATCTCGGGAGCAACGACTTTCTCCTTGGGGAGCCTGAACTCCGGGATGCCGTATGTCAGTACTCCGCCCGCTTCGTGGAGCGCCTCAAAGATCGTAACGTCGTAACCCATCCTGGCCAGGTCGCCCGCACATGTGAGGCCTGCAGGACCTGATCCGATTATGGCCACCTTGTGTCCGTTGGGCTCGTTGTCGCGGTGAGGCTTGATCCCGTCGGTCCTTGCCCTGTCGGCAACAAATCTCTCAAGCTTTCCGATCGCTACGGCGTCGCCCTTGATGCCGCGTACACACTTGCTCTCGCACTGTGTCTCCTGGGGACAAACGCGTCCGCATACGGCAGGGAGTGCGCTCGACTTGCTGAGGATCTCATATGCACCTGCAAAATCCCTCTCAGCTACGGCATGGATGAACGCGGGGATGTTGATCCTTACGGGACAACCCTCAACGCACATCGGCTTCTTGCAGTTAAGACATCTCTTAGCTTCTGCAACAGCCTCTTCCTCCGTATATCCCAGACACACCTCATCGAAATTCTTAGCTCTTACCAGAGGCTCCTGTTCACTTACCGGTACTCTTGTAAATCCGTCAGTCATTACCTGTCACCTCCACAATTACCGCATCCGCCATGGTGTGTATCGCCCTCCCTGTACTTAAGGAGCGCTCTTCCCTCCTCAGTCCTGTAGAGCTTCATCCTCTCCATGGCCTCATCGAAATCAACTTCAAATCCGTCGAACTCCGGACCGTCGATACAAGCGAACTTCACTTCGCCTCCCACGGTCAGACGGCATGCGCCGCACATGCCCGTTCCATCGACCATGATGGGGTTCATGCTGACTATCGTGGGAATGTTGTATTTCTTAGTCGTCATGACGCAGAACTTCATCATGATCATCGGTCCTATCGATACGCACAGATCATAGTGCTTGCCTTCCTTCTCAACGAGGTCTGTTATGACTTCGGTGACAAGTCCCTTGCGCACATATGAACCGTCGTCCGTCGTGATATAGAGATTGCCGCATACGGCCTTCATCTCATCTTCAAGGATTATCAGATCCTTATTCTTCGCACCTACGATAACGTCGGCGTCGATGCCGTGTTCATGAAGCCACTTGACCTGGGGATATACGGGCGCCGTTCCAAGACCGCCTGCCACGAAGAGGATCTTCTTCTTCCTGACCTCTTCTATATCATCCGTAACGAGCTCGGAAGGCTGTCCCAGAGGTCCCACAAAATCATGAACGTATTCGCCTTCGTTAAGATCCTTCAGCTTATATGTGCTGGCACCCATCGTCTGAACAGCGATGGTCACGGTGCCAAGCTCACGGTCGTAATCACAGATCGTCAGCGGGATCCTCTCCCCGTCCTTGTCGATCCTGATGATGACGAACTGACCGGGCTCACAGTACTGAGCGACCCTTGGTGCCACGATATCCATCTCAAAGATAGTCTCATGGAAAACCCTCTTACGCTTGATCAAATACATAGGCACCTCCGAAGTGCATAGGATACTTTAGATTATACACTAAAGTTTGATTTTCAAAATAAATATTCCCCGTCAGAGACACTCTCCGTGAAGGTCCTGTCATGCTCCACGAACAGCATGGTGATATTGCTGTCCTTAACGAGCCTCTCGATCTCCTGCCTCATGTACACGTCGATGTAGTTCAGCGGCTCGTCCCACAGATAGAGATCGGCATGTTCGCACAGGCTCAGGGCGATCATGACGCACTTCTTCTGGCCTAACGATAATCCGTCAACATCCCTTGCCAGAGCCTCCTTTGTAAATCCCATCTTGACCAGTACCGTACTGAGGAGAGTCTTGTCAACGCCCCTGTCAGAAGCGATGCCGTAGATGTCACCTTCAAGTGTGGAAGTATCCTGACCGACATAAGATATCTTAAGTCCCGGAGCGATATAACTGTCGCCTTCGACGGTTATGCCCTCAGTGTCACCTTGTCCAGCAATGAACTTGATGAGCGTACTCTTGCCGCATCCGTTGGCTCCCTGAAGCGAGATCTTCATTCCGCGTTCGACCGTAAGATCATCTATCACAGCCACCTGTTCGCCATACCTCATAAGTTTTGCATTCCTGAAATAAACGGGCGTCCTGTTGTGGTGCTCCGTACCTGAGATCTTGAGCTTTTCCGTCTTCTCAAGGTCCTTGAGCAGGCCCTTCTTCTCCTCGAGCTTTATCTCGTTGCGCTGCTCCAGATTCTTGGAAAGCGACATGAGCTTTTTTGCCTTTGAACCCTCATAAGCCCTTGCCCAGTGGTTCTGTGCGACCTTGGACGGGGCTTTCGATCTGTTCTTGTAGCTCTCCGCTTTGTTGGACCACTGCGCATTCTTCTTCATGGCGGATTCGATCGATGTGATCTCCTTATTGAGCTGGTCATTACGCGATCTCTCGCCTGCCATCCTCTGCTCGTTATTCTCCCACCATGTGGAGTAGGATGCCGCAACCAGTTCTATACCCGTTTTTGTGATGACCATCGTGTGATCCGTGCACATGTCCAGGAAGCTGCGGTCGTGGGAAATCAGTATGAATCCGTCCTTGCCCGACAGATACTCTGCAACCTTCTCCCTTCCCTGAAGATCAAGGTGGTTTGTCGGCTCGTCGATGAGCGGATACGCACCCTTCACGGCGAAAAGTTTCGCGAGCATCAGCTTCGTCCTCTCGCCTCCCGACAGTGTCTCATAAGGCCTCCACATGATGTCGGGGTCATCACCCAGGAGATTAAGCTCCTTCCTCACCTTCCACTCCTCAACATCAGGGTCTTCCGTGAGAGGAAAATCAATGGTCTCAGGAACGCCGGTGACCGTTCCCTCAAAGGGCAGTTCCCCCCTCAGTATCCTGAGGAAAGTCGTCTTCCCCCTGCCGTTGCGGCCGGCAAGCGCCAGACGCCACGAAGTATCGATCCCGACCGTGACGCCATGGAAGAGTTCAAATTCAGATCCGTCGTATCCGAAAGTAAGATTATTAATGTTTATCAATGGCATATAGATCCCTCCTTAAATAGAATCCTCTGCCGGATAAATCAAACAGCCGCGACTTGACGGCCGCGGCTGATCATCACACATTCAATACAATATAAGAACACATAAAAAGACTTATCCGCGAGGCAGTTTATAAACTTCAGCAGATCGTCTTCTTCATTGGTGTTCCTCCTATTATCTATTCTGACGCGATAATACCTTACTTATTACCGCTTGTCAACAATCCTTCGATCCTGGAGATCGTGTTCGTCAGAAGATCTCCGTTAACGCCCTCTGCCTTGCCCGAATCGACAAGTGTCATCATCTTCGCATCGAGAGGGAGCTTGTCAAGGATGACAAGACCTGCCTCGCCGGAAGACTGTGCGAGAGTATCGTCGCTGCCCCATAGCGGGAGCTTCTCGCCGCAGTGAGGGCAGATCGTGTAACTCATGTTCTCGACAACGCCGAGCACGTTGATGTTCATCATGCGCGCCATGTTGCGTGCCTTGCCCACGATCATGGATACGAGATCCTGAGGCGTGGATACGAGTACGAGTCCGTCGATCGGGATGGACTGGAAAACAGTGAGCGGAACATCACCGGTGCCCGGAGGCATGTCGATGAGAAGGACATCTAATGTACCCCAATCCACATCCGTCCAGAACTGCTTGACCAAACCTGAGATGACAGGGCCTCTCCATACAACGGGAGCTTCCTCATCATCCATGATAAGGTTAAGGCTTACTGCCTTGATGCCGCCCTTAGTTGATACGGGCATGATCCTGTTCTCTTCATTGGACAGGAGCCTTTCCGTAAGCCCGAAAGCCCTCGGAATGGAAGGTCCCGTCACGTCAGCATCAAGGATGCCGACCTTATAACCTTTGCGCATGAGCTCCACTGCGAGCATGCTCGTCACAAAGGACTTGCCTACTCCGCCCTTACCGCTCGCTACGCCAATGACCGTAGTGATCTTCGAATCGCCGCCCAAAGGCTCGATCCCGGGTACCGCACTGTTCTTGATCTCCGCCTTGACTGAAGGGCATGAATTCTGGGACGTGCAGCCGCTTGCATGAGGACAACTGTCGCATGCTGATGACATATATATCCACCTCCGACATAATGATATTCGTAATAACGGCTTATGATTATATCACAATTATGAGTAGAGGTCTTTTATATGCGGATATAGTTTTACAAAGAACTCATAACCCTTGTCGTAGTCAGAAGATATCTTCTCATCCGGATCGACATATCCGTCATATTTAACGATCTTAGAACATGCCTCTTCGACATCCTTATAGCAGCCGTCACCAACCGCTGCGAGGATGGCGCCGCCCAGCGCCGGACCTTCATCGTTCTTAAGCGTCTTGACCCTTATGTTCAGTACGTTAGCTACTATCTTCCTCCACACGGGGCTCTTGGCTCCGCCGCCGCAGATGCATGTCTCTTTTACATCGATGCCCATCGATCTTGCTACCTCGAGGCAGTCCCTCATGCCGTAAGCAACGCCCTCGAGGACAGCCTGTGTCATCTGCGTTCTCGTTGTGTCCATGCTCATCCCGATAAACATCGATCTGACGAGAGGATCGTTATGCGGCGATCTCTCACCCATCAGGTACGGCAGGAAGTAAACACTGTTCCTGCCCAGCTCCGTCATGCCCTCCTGAATGGCCTGATAATCCCTGTCACCAAGTATCTCATCCATCCACCACTTGTTGCACGAAGCAGCCGACAGCATGCATCCCATGATGTGATATCTCTTATCCGCATGCGCGAAAAAGTGCAGCGCATTATTACCCAGCGCCGCATATGAATCCGAAGTAATGAATATGGTCCCTGAAGTGCCGAGTGATACATTGCACCTGCCTGCGCCAACGGTACCCGTTCCGATCGCGGCGGCCGCATTATCGCCTGCACCTGCACATACCTTGACATCTCCTGCAAGACCTAAGTCTTCTCCAATGTCTGCCTTGACTGTTCCAACGACGTCACTGCTTTCGTGAAGTTTGGGAAGCATGTCTTCTCTTATGCCGCAGATGTCCAGCATGCCGGATGACCAGCACTTGTTACCGACATCGAGTAGCAGCATGCCCGATGCATCAGAATAGTCGCAGCTGTATTCACCCGTGAGCCTGAAGATGAGATAATCCTTCGGAAGCATTATCTTCCTGATCCTTCTGAAGTTATCAGGTTCGTTCTCCCTGACCCACAATATCTTCGGAGCGGTAAAACCCGCAAAAGCGATATTGCCTGTCATCCTCACGAGCTCATCCCTGCCGATGACATCGTTAAGATAAGCTGTCTCTTTTGTTGTCCTGCCGTCGTTCCAGAGTATGGCAGGCCTTATCACCTCATCATCCTCATCGAGGATAACGAGGCCGTGCATCTGACCGCCAACACCGATCCCTCTTACAGCAGAGGGATCGGTGCCGCTTATCAGTTCTCTTATGCCTTCTATCGTGTGATCATACCAGTCGTGAGGATCCTGCTCAGACCACCCGGGATTGGGAAACATCAGCCCGTATTCCCTGGTGACCTTGTTGAGGATGTTGCCATCCTGATCCATCAGCAAGAGCTTGACTCCGCTGGTACCGAGATCTACGCCTATATACGTCTTCATGCGAACGGATTCTCTGTTCTGTAGAGAACTCCTGAAGGTCTGTTGTAATCGATCTCTTCAACGTCAACGCCGAGCATCTTGAATACCTCATAGAGGAGCTTGCCGTGATGTCCGAAAGCAATTGCCGCATGATGAGGATAGTTCTTCTCAACGAGCACGTGTCTGTAGAACCTTCCCATCTCAGGGATCGCGAAGATACCGATACCGCCGAATGACCTTGTCCTTACAGGCAGTACCTCACCCTGTGCGATGTAAGCGCGGAGTGTTGTATCAGCCGTTGACTGGAGTCTGTATACGGTTGCCTTGCCGGGTGCGATATCGCCCTCGAGCGTACCGTTCGTAACTTCCTCGGGAAGTGACCTTGCCATAATCTTCTGGTTCTTCATTTCGCAGAAGGCGAGCTTCGTTGAAGCAGTATTGCCGCAGTGGAATCCCATGAACGTATCAGTGATCTTGTAGTCATAACCAAACTTACCCTTGATCTCTTCGTTAAACATATCCTTCGGGACTGAATTGTTGATGTCGAGGAGTGTAACGATGTCGTTGCTTACAACACTTCCGATGTATTCACTTAACGCGCCGTAGATATCGACTTCGCATGATACCGGGATGCCTCTCTTGGCAAGGCGGCTGTTGACAAAGCACGGAACGAATCCGAACTGCGTCTGGAATGCGGGCCAGCACTTACCTGCGATGGTAACGTACTTCCTGCTGCCCTTATGAGCATCGATCCAGTCAAGGAGAGTAAGCTCATACTGAGCGAGCTTGCTGAGGATCTCAGGCTTCTTATTGCCTGCTCCGAGCTCTGCTGCCATGTCGTCAACGACGGAAGGGATCCTCGGATCGCCCTCATGCTTATTGAAAGCCTCGAACAGGTCAAGCTCTGAATTCTCTTCGATCTCAACGCCGATGTTGTAGAGCTGCTTGATGGGAGCATTGCATGCGAGGAAGTCCTGCGGTCTGGGACCGAAGCCGATTATCTTCAGGTTTCTTACTGCAGAGACCGTCTTGGCGATCGTGTGGAAATCAGCGATCATGTCAGCGCATTCATCCGCATCGCCGACAGGGTATTCAGGGATATATGCCTTGAGGTTGCGCAGCTTCAGATTGTAGCTTGCATTGAGCATTCCGCAGTATGCGTCTCCCCTGTCATCTAAGAGCTTATCGCCTGCTTCCTCAGCAGCTGCGATGACCATCGAAGGACCATCGAAATACTTAACGAGCAGCGTCTCGGGAGTCTCAGGTCCGAAGTTGCCGAGATAGACAGTCAGGGCATCACATCCTGCCGCCTTTATGTCTGCCAAAGCCTTCTCCATGTCGACTTCATTCTCGACTGTAACCTTGCACTCGTAGATGTCGCCGTACCTTGCCTTATAGCTAGCCACAACGGCAGCTCTCCTGCTCTCTGACAAGCTCATCGGGAAACAGTCTCTGCTGACTGCGATGATACCCATCTTGATCTCCGGCATGTTCTCTGAGAAAGTCTTTGCAATACCCGTCATTTTGATAATCCTCCTGTGAAAGATAAACTGTTGTTCTACCAGTTCATTCTAACACACGGGCAGGTTGAAAATATTACGCAAAAACAGGGTTTTCTTTTGAGGTTTACTTCCCCTTCAACTCATCAACATAATATTTGTACCGCTTCAGATTATACTTCCCTTTGTTCACGGTCCGCTCGCCGTACTCGATGGCTTCCTTCGGGCAGTTGCCCAGGCACGCCATGCAGTGCGTACAGGTGCTGCCCCAGGAAGGCTTGCCGTCCGTGATCCTGATGTTATTTAGGGGGCACAGCTTAGCACAAAGTCCGCACCCCACACAGCTGTCAGACACAGTGAAATCATCCGCCTTGAACACCTTGCTGCACCACACGGGATTGAACGGGAGCGTGACCACTTTCTCGAGGAAGAAGACATATCGGTGCGGAAGCTTGCCACCATCCCTTATGATATCCGCGACCTCATCGATCCTCTGATAAGCGTTCTTAAGCCTCTCCTCCGTCTGTTCCTTGCCGAGCATGTCATACTTCTTGCTGACAGGATAATTCCTGGGCATGACAAACTCGGTATAACCCCTGAAAATCATCCCTTTCCTGCGCATCAATGACTTGCCGAGCGGTCCCGAACTGCCGGCATAACCGCCGCTCGTGAACACGTAATAGACATCCTTACACCCCTCGAGCGGGAGATCCCTCAGAAACGCCGTAAAGAACCTCGGCATCTCACATACATATACCGGAGAACAAATTATCCACGGCCTGTCGCTTGACAGCGGCGAGAGGTCATTGCTCTTTATCCTGTCGATGAGATTTAAGCACTCGTCACCGATGCGCGATGCGATCTCGCGCGCGATGAATTCTGTATTGCCCGTTGCTGAGAAATAGATGACCATGTTAACTCCTTTAGAACAGTTTGCGGATAGTGTTCCTGTCGGGCGAATTGAGCCACGCGTCAAGGAGCCTTCCGTCGGATGAGACAATGATCTTCACATACCTCGCTTCGCCGTCCTCAGGCTTAAGCTCGTAGTAGTAATCGGTTCCGTTCGAATTTGGCAGATGGTACTCGCCGTTAGGCTGACCGATCTTCCCCGTCGCTATCGCATCATCAAGAGTTACGCACTGTGCCAGAAGCTGTTCCATCTCGTCAGCCGTTATCGGTTCTGTCGATGACTCCGTCCAGCGGTAAGCTTTGCCGCCGATCCTCCTGGCACTGACCTCGCCGGGAGTGCAGATGTTGCAGACGAGATAATCATTTCCGCCGTGATCGATCACGGAGCCGTTTGACGTCAGGTAATAGTCAACATATCCGCCAAGGTTATAGACCTCAAAGCCCATGACCCCGATCCCGTCAGGGTCGGTGTCGTTCTCATAGCAGAACGACAGCTTCAGATAGTAAGACTCATCGCCCAGGTTAACATTAAACGAATAGTTCGAATGGCTCTCCCTTACGCCCCTGTTGGCACTCCCGCCGCCGGACGAACCGCTGTTCTTAAACTCAAGCCCCGCAAGTCCCCCCGGATACTCCTTGAAAAAGGCTTCCATCTTCCTATTGAAATCCGGATCCTCCTGAATGGATTTCGCGAAATTCTTCCTGAACAGATCCTTATCCCCCTTATCCGCATAAGTCAGCAGATACGACAGCGCCTGCTCTGCCCCCTTATCGTCAGTGACATGCGTGTTCTGCCACACCTCAACGACATTATCGGCCCGGCTCTCAACATGTGCCCTGTTGATCTCGGATGATATGACATTGACTGCTATCACGATCAGTATAATGAGCGACGGCAGCATCAGCACCGCCCCTGTGATTATCAGCGCAAGAGGCGACTTCTTCCCCTCATTCTTCGGCTTGCATTTACGGACGATACCGATGATCAGGAGCGTCAGTCCGATCAGAAAAACGATACCGAGTATCACTGCTATTATTATCGCTACAAGGAACAAAGCTGTTGCGAGTGCCATATGGTGTATCAGGTCTCCTTAGGTGGTTGTGTTATCGGTAGTTGTTGTTTCAGATGCCTTGATCTTGAAAGAATCCAGGAGTTCCTGATACTCGGCATCATCGCCGCCGCGGAGTGCGATCGCATAGATGGAGTCGTTCAATACAAAGACCGTCTCTCTTGTATCTTTATTGTCCTGCGTATAAGTCAGCTTGACCGCATCAAGATCTGCCAGCTTGATATCTTCGGACGAACCGCCCTGACTCTCGATAAAGCTTGCATACGACTTCACCGCATCTTCGCTCTTGGCGGCCTTGCATGAGATCATGATGTACTTATCATAATTGCCCTGTTCAAAGACCCATAGCTCATCGCTGCTCTTCGTCGAATCCCTGACATAACTCTTGGGGACAGTGACCACTATCCCGTGGAATTCAACGTCTCCGTTAAAAGGCATATTAGATCTTGGAAAGCATCCGCAGAAAACTGCGGCGCAGAGGATTGTCGTGATGAGTATCGAAAGCAGTTTTCTCATATTGCTTTTATCCTTGGGTTTTGTTTGTTATATTATACGCTTTTGTTTGGTGACGGGGAGTGGGAAGTTTGGCGGAATCTTACTCGTCAAAAAGACGGTGGTTACTCGTCAAAAATTGACACGACTGTAATTAATCCACCGGGGACACGTTCGATGGAGATTCACTCCTATCAATATTGCGATTTACTCCAATCTCAGATTGGAGTAAACGCCGTTTTTGCTATGAGTAGATAAACTGAGCCCCCGGGACATGGCAGCATAGTTGCCCCGCAACTCCTTTCACAGCAAAATGGCCGTTTCTTCACAGCAATGCTGTGAAAATTTCCATTTTTGTTGTGAATCACAACAAAATCAACTTTTTTCACAGCATTGCTGTGAAAAAAGAGTGTTTTTGCTGTGAATAGCCACACCAACCTTTTGCTGAGCCACCGGGGACACCTTTGCGCGTGCTTTACATGCGCCTGCACGCGCCTTTCGCACGCGCTTTTCGACGCGCCAAGCCCCACTCCCCCACAAAAAAAGACGCCTCCAAAGTGTCTTACCACTTTCGAGGCGCCCCCCATATAAACTGCTAAAACTTACAGCGTAGGAGTATCGTTGTACTGTGTCCTGTCGCACTTATTAACGTGGATGAACATGTTGTGGAGCAGGTTAACGCTCGTCAGGATGACTTCGCCCTGATTGAGCTTCCTGACGTGCTTGATCGCATAATCGTCAAGATGGCTCTCAACTGTCCTGATCTCGTCGTTGAGCATGAGCCTGTGGATGAGCATCGTACCGACCTGACCGAAGAGGATAGGTGATACGTCCTTAGGGCTCTGCGTTGTCAGATAGAGGAAGATACCCTTCTTACGTCCCTCTCTGGCGAGGAGGGTAAGTCCGCCGTGGAATTCCTTGTCGGAGTATCTGGACTTGGCATATCTGTGAACCTCATCAATAAAGAATACGAACGGGCAGATATCGTCAAGTGACATTACAAAATTACTTACAAGGTCGATGACCATGCCACCGATACCTTCTGCTGCACCGAGCGAAGATGTATCGATGTAGAGGCTTGCCTCGGGAAGATGTACGAACTCCTCGATAACGTCGAGCAGGTTGTACATGTTGGGATCAGAAGAGAAGAATGACAGGAACTTCGTGTTCGTCATCTGGTACTGGATCTTCTGGATGAGGGAAGCGTTGGAGTTTGCCTTCAGTGAATCGTAACGGTATCTGAAGTTGTAGTTGTTGTCCATGTCAGGCTCGCATACCGACTCAGCCTGGATCTGCTCGGGAAGGAGATCGATGTTGAAATCAGTGTCATCCTTGGATACCTTGGAGAGATTATCCTGGACGATATCGATGTTCTCACCGACCTTTGCATAGTAGCCTTCATCTCCGACCTTCTTCATGTAGCGGAGTGAAGTGATGGCCTCGGACAATACTGCGCCCTGGCTGCTGTTCTCTGTCTCGAACAGCTTCTCCCACTGCTGCATCGTGATCTTTCCGGGAGAGATCGAAGTATCTACGCCAAGTGTGAGCTTCGTGATCTCATCACTTGTGAATGCGTTCCTGTACTCACCTGTAGGGTCGATGATGAGTGCCTTCCTCTTCGTTGAAACGACCTTGTCGAGGATGGCCAGCGCCGTTGTTGACTTACCGCTGTTGGTCGCACCGATGCACATCAGGTGACGGTTGAACAGCGTGCTCGGCTTGAGACAAACGCCTGCCTGTGATCTGTTAAGGAATGTTGCAAAAGAGGGAAGCGCTTCTTCGTTCTCGCCTGAGAACTCCAGTGAAGCGACGAAGAGCTTATACACATTGTCGGGAGCGAGGTACACCTTGTCAGTGATACCGAGAGTCTTAAAGCCTGCCAGCTGGAACTTATTGGCATCAGTCGTCATGATAGCGATCGTATCGATACTGATCTCCTGATAATCGCTGGGCTTTACATCGCCTGCTGAGGGATCGAAGATATTCTTCCTCGATGCCTTATTCTCGAAAACCTCTCCGAGGAAAACGCCTTCAGTCGAATCGACCAGTACGAAATAGCTTATCGTGTTAGGCAGAAAGGATTTATTGAACTTGCTCCTGTCAGACATGACTGCCATGTTCTCGATCTGTGCGATACAGCAGCTCCTGTAGACCTGGGTAACTTTGCCCAGATAATAGTCCTGCTGATTCAACCCTTCAAAAAGTGATTCCAATGTCATAGATTATCTCCCGGATGTATAAGATGATGGTCCCTCCGTTGGGAGAGCCCATCTAATATTATAATATGCTCCGAGCCAAATGTGTTAACTTTTATGCAAAGATTGATGAAATCAATGTAACTTTATGCCTGCCCGCAGCCCTTCAGGTACTCTTCCATCCTGGCGAAGACTTTCTTCGTGAACGCCACTGCATCAACTACGGTCTTAGGCCCGGAGACGATGTCACCGGCCGCGAACACTCCCGGCGTCCCGGTCTCGCCCCATTCATTAACATCGAACAGCCCCCTCTGTGTAAGCTTCACGCCGGCTGACCTGATATCAGCGCCGGGGCCCTGACCGATGGCAATTATCACTGAATCAGCGGGAATGTCGAATGTCTCCGAATAGTCTTCTTCAAACTCAGCGCTCCCGTCCTCTTTCTCTATCTTCCTGACGCGCACGCACCTGACACGGTCTTCCATGATCCTTATAACCTGCGCATAATGGACGAACTCCACGCCGTCAAGCTCAGCCATTTCGACCTCGTCACGGTTAGCGGTCATGTTCTCCTCGCCCATGAAGTGAAGGATCGTAACGTGCGAGTGGCCGCGCCTTATCGCAGTTCTTGCTGCGTCTATCGCAACATTGCCGGCACCTACTACTGCAACCTGATGCCCCAGGTCAAAAGCCTCAGGAGACTTCAGATAGTCCACCGCGAAATGAACATGACCGAGCGTCTCGCCGAGCAGACCGAGTTTGTTCGGCCTTCCCGTTCCGGTCGACACGAACACGGCCTTATATCCGTCGGGGAACAGATCCTCAATCATGATGTTCGCACCGATCCTGGTATTGGGCCTGAAATGGATGCCCATCCTGAGCATCACGTCTTTATACATGTCCAGCAGATCCCTCGGCAGACGGAACGGCGGTATGCCGTATCTCAGAACGCCGCCGATGTTGTCCTGCGCCTCGAACAGGGTAACGTCGTAACCTTTGAGCAGGAGCAGGAGCGACATGGTTATCCCTGCGGGACCGGCGCCCGCGACGGCAACCTTGATCCCGTTCTTGGGGATATCGGGTATCTCCAATGTCTCAAGATAGAATCTCGAGATGTATTCTTCTATGCGGTAGAATTCAACGGATGTGCCCTTCCTGCCAAGCACGCAATGGCCGGTGCAGTTACGCTCGTGAGGGCATATGACGGATGTGACCGCAGACAGCGGATTGTTCATGAACAGAAGTTCCCCTGCCTTCTTGATCTCGCCGCTGAGGAACAGCTCAACAACGCGCGGTATCTCCGTACTTACCGGACAATGAGCCGCGCACTGTGGCACCTTGCACTTAAGGCATCTTTGAGCTTCCTGTTTGATCGAAGTCATATTAATTCTCTATGATCACTTCTTGTTGTATGTCTCTGTGATCTCCTTGCATGCATCGATAAAGTCGATGTTGAGACGTCTTAACTTATATGACAGGTGACGGAGTATCATGACAGCCTTGACAGGGCACTTGCGTGCCATTGCTTCAAGATCCTCGGGATGAACTGTCTCGACTGTTGCACCGCCTGCTTCGGCGACCGCAGAGACTGCTCTGGGTTCATCAGATATGATGCCCATCTCACCGAAGAAAGTGATGGCCTGAGCTTCCGCAATCTTCTCCTCTTCCCTGCTGCGGTAGTTGTTGTACATGCCAACGGTTCCCTCATGCAGGATATACATGCAGTTATCGATCTTGCCTTCCTTGAAGATGATCATACCCTTGCTGTAGGTCTTCATCTCGCCGGTCTCCTGACCCTTGATCTTCTCGAATTCCTCACGAAGTGCCTCGGCACTCGGTGCCGTGATCTTATTCTTGTTGGACTGGTACATGTTCATGTGCTTCTTGATCTTGGAGAACAATGACTTGTTCTTGCCTGCATCAGATTCGCGCATCTCCTTGAGGAGCTGCTCAGCTTCTGCATAATCATTTGCCATTGCCTGCACCCTGCTGCCGAGATGCTTCATCAGCTGGATGACGGTATCGGGATTCTCACGGAAGTACTTCTCCATGTCGCTCTCCGGGATCTCGATCACCTGGCAATTGCTCTCCGCCACTACGGTAGCACTCCTGGGGTATGCCTCAAGGATGGCCATCTCGCCGAAGAATTCACCAGCCTCGAGAATTGCAAGCCTGAACGGTTCCTTCTTATCGTAATCAGCATAGACACCGGCTCTTCCTTCGATCAGCTGAAAGAAACTTTTGCCGATGTCGCCTTCCTTGATTATGATCTCGCCTCTTTTGATCATCTTCTCTGCAATAGCCATTGTGCATACTCCCTTTCTGATTAATGCTTACATTATATCATATGGGGAGAGAGTTACGCGTTATATGTCTGAGCTCTCTTTGCTTTCATATTCTTGTCCTCCTTTACCAAGGAATCATATATCTCACTAAAACTCACTTATACTTTACAATTTAAGTGAGTTCATTTTGTGAATACGATGTAAACGCTGTAGGGTAAATTTGGGGTCAAACCTGCACATTGCCAAAGAAATCCTTTCAAACACCGCGAAATGATGTACAATCTACCCTGAACAGCCAAATACGTGCCCGTGGTATAATCTCACGTATTATGATGACTATAGTAATGCTATTTGCGCTGGTAAGAGGCCTTCTCGCCAGGAAACAGACAACAAAGGAATGAGGCGCCCATGGCACTGAGGAAATAGCTGCCGCATTCCTGATCATTGTCTTCGGCGGACTTATCGCAGTCCTCGCCTTCATCGGCATAACTGAAAAAGAGCTGGGTATCCCTTGTTTTCGCCGGGTTCATTGCTGTTGTGGTGATCTTTGCGGTCATTACGACTTTTAAGAAGCTCCGCAAGTGATCCCCTCAGTAAAAATCCCTCAGCGAATCTGCCTTTAAGACTTTCTCACCTAAGTGATTTGCCCACCGCTCGGTATAGAGCCAGTGGTATTTGATATTCTTTTTGCGCCTCATCTTTTCAAAAAGCGGCAGGCCCGCCCAGATCATCGACGGAAAGGCCATGGCAAACATGTACATGGGACCCAGGATCAGCGACTGGACAGAGTGACCGTATTCATGGACCACGAGTCTTTGTGCGACTTCTTCTTTGGAATACTGCCCGCAGGCACCGGTTTCTGAAGCCACGAACAGGAAAAGTCCCATCGACAGGCTCGACCTGAGCTTCCATTCGGTGACGATCGCACCGTGATAGAGATAGTGATTTCTGCGGACGTTGATCATAAAGATGACGAAGCCAACAAGCGTTTGAAGGATTCCCCAGGTGCACTGTGTCAGAATGAATAAAAATGTTCTCATCACTTTACCTCTTCCTGGATGTTTACTATCCTCACGTATCTGTCCAATGCATAATCGCCGTCATGTGCTTCCCCGGGGAAGTAGGAACTCATATCGGAAGAGGCCGTTACCCTCACGAGTCCGCAGCGCACGAAGATATCCGTGAGTTCTTTGCGCTCGGAGGACGGGCATATCAGTCCAGCTGTCTGCAGGTGGTTTCTGTCTTCGTAAAGGACCTTGGAGATGTTCTCCCTGGGCAGGGGCTTTACCAGGACATTGCACATCATCGGAGACAGCTCGAGCCTGCTGTCGCTCTTGATGATGAGG
>Ga0310691_10003412_pt1 | contig 19145 bp, 13 predicted proteins | sample 176DNAGHGlowgp2_FD_203887 | JGI IMG/M metagenome (GOLD analysis project Ga0310691, IMG submission 203887) | Sheep rumen microbial communities from Palmerston North, Manawatu-Wanganui, New Zealand - 1766 DNA GHGlow gp2 (v2) (version 2) | ecosystem: Host-associated > Mammals > Digestive system >...
CAGCTCGGAACTCGTCGGCATGATCAGCAACCTGAATCGCGGCCAGTACCTCGACCCGACGGTGAAGAACGGACTTGCCACCGACTTCTGCATCGGCGTGGCAGCCTATCCCGAGAAGCACTTCGAGGCAGCCAACCTGGAGAGCGACATCTGCCACCTCAAGCAGAAGGTGGAGGCCGGAGCCGACTACATCGTCACCCAGATGTTCTTCGACAACGACCGCTTCTTCCGCTTTGTCGAACTCTGTCGGAACGCCGGCATCACGGTTCCCATCATCCCCGGACTGAAACCCATCTCGTCGAAGAAGCAGATCGACATGCTTCCGCGCTCCTTCCACATTGACATTCCTCAGCCCCTCGTCAGCCTCATGGAGAAGACCCGCACAGCCGACGATGCCTACCAGGCAGGCATCGACTGGGCTATCCGCCAGAGCCGCGACCTCCTCCAGCACGGCTTCCCCGCCATACATTATTATACTATGGCCAAACCCGATAACGTCTGCCAGATTGTCCGGGCCGTGTTCTAAAGAGTAACACCCAACGCAGAATTTGCCATCACAGAGAACGGACACAAGAGTGCAAACATCATCCTGCAGACAGACATTGACAACTTCAAGCAAAAAACAAGATGAGCGTTCAGCATGATTTGTTCGGAAGGGTGATGGAGGTCCCAGAAACAGAGGGCATCAAATACACCGGCTCTAAGCTTAAGATACTACCCTATATAATAGATATGGTAGAAGGGCTTGAAGTGAAGTCGGCTCTTGATGCTTTTAGTGGGACAACTCGTGTTGCCCAAGCCTTTTCCCAGATAGGATACAACACAACAGCCAACGACATCTCCGTCTGGTCGGAAGTATTTGGCACCTGTTACCTCCTGTCAGAGAAGCCAGACTCCTTCTACTTGCCTTACCTTGAAGAACTGAATGCTCTTCCCGGCTATCGTGGATGGTTCTCCGAGAACTACGGGGGTGAGGACGAAGACGGAAAGATGCCATTCCAAATGAAGAACACCATGCGCCTTGATGCCATAAGGGACAAAATCGAAGAGTATCAGCTTGAATGGGAAGACAAATGTGTGCTGCTCACAAGCCTCATCTATGCAATGGACGCAGTTGACAATACTTTAGGACATTATGCGGCTTATCTTTCAGGCTGGTCGCCACGCTCCTATAACGACATTCAACTGAAACTACCGAAAAGACATCATGTGACAACACACAACAAGGTTACACAGAGCGATGTCTTTGATGTGGTCAAAGATTATCACGACCTCGTTTACCTTGACCCTCCTTACGGTTCAAACAACGAGAAGATGCCGCCGAGCAGAGTTCGCTATGCTGCTTACTATCACATCTGGAAAACTATTATCTTGAACGACAAACCTAAGTTGTTCGGAAAAGCCAATAGGCGTGAGGACACGCGAGACACAGTGTCGCCCTCAGTCTTTGAGGAATACAAGAAGAACAAACAAGGGAACTTCATTGCGATGCAAGCAATAAAAAGGCTTATTGAACAGACCAAAGCACATTATATACTGCTCTCCTACGGTTCCGGAGGTAGGGCAACAAAGGAAGAACTGAACGATATCCTGCACTCAAACGGTAAGGTCATCGCAGCAAAGGAAATCAACTACAAGAAGAACGTGATGAGCAATATGCGATGGACCAATGAGTGGATAAACTCCGACGGCAAGTATATCGAATATCTCTTCCTCTTGGAAAAATAATATGATAATCCGCAAAAGCCCCTCCTCTCTAGGAAGGGGTAAGATAAGTACTCGTACTTATGACGACAAGTACACGTACTTATGGAGACAAGTACACGTACTTATTTCCATAGGGGGATAGTTTCGCGGATTTTTTTATATATTATTGAGCTTACGCAAGCCTTCGTTTAGGCGCGACTTGACAGCCCTTGTGCCGCGGCACGGGGGCTGTTTTTGTGTCCGACGCACCATGCTCTCTTTGACCTCGCTGGGGATTGATGTTTACCAAAATACGGCTTATTACTTGCACAATTCAGATAAAATGTGTAACTTTGTGCGCGGTGATAGCTTTTTAAGGTAATAAACGACTAACATGTTTTATGAAAAGATTTGTTGTAAATCCCATAGCGGCAACACTTCTGCTCTTGATGTCGTTGCCTGCAAACACAGTTGCCCAGGAAAAGGGTAACATGTTCAGCATCGATGACGAGGACCTCTACGTCGGCATCAATGCCGGCTGGGTGGCAAAGGAATGGGTCACGTCGTCGGGCGGCAGAACCCTCCACGAGGACCTGTGGGGCAACCGCGACAAGTTCCTGCACGGGTTGCAGATTGGACTGAGCCTCCAAAAAAGCGTTTACAAAGGGATTGGGTTTCGCACGGGCTTGTCCTATGAATGGTACATCAGCACCAGCAAGTATATCAAAGAGCGGGGCTTCAGTCGCTTCAACGAGCACGGCCTGTACCTGCCACTGCATATAACGTTCCGCATGATGCCGTTCAGGAATTTCAGCATCATCCCTCATGCTGGCTTCGGGTTCAACTGGGCTATATACGGCGACTTCAAGAGCGGTCCGACAGGAAGCACGGGGAGCATATTCAACGGCGGCAGCATCGGCGAAAGCATCTTCTTTGCTGTTACCGATGGCATCATCAATTCAAATAGACGCGGCTACCCCTATGAATACTTCGACTACAACAACCACTCGCCGCACCACTGGAACGTGCAGGCAGAGGCTGGGCTGGCACTACGGTTCAAGATGGTCGAACTGTCCTTCACCTACGCATGGGGCCTGAACCGCCACTGGCTTTACGAAGACGTGCCGAGCCACCAGAACAAACTGTCAGCAAACCTTTCGATAGTATTTTCCACCGACTGAGACTAAGCAACACACTATATAAAGATGAAATATACAAAATACATCCTGCTCCTGCTGCTGACCGCCTCGTGCGGTTCCAGGCAAAGCATTCGCCACCGCAGCAACCATGAAGCCGACGTACGGCCTGGTGTGCCCGTCGTGACATCGGTGCCCACACCGGTCGTGGTGGAAGAAGAAGAAGAAGAGGAGGATGTCGTCAGCGCCAGACCGCTCGTCTCGCAGGTACATCGTGCTCCGCTGGGAACCTGGCAGGCTGCCAAGCAACAGGCCCTCGACTCGCTCTGCCAGTCCCCCATCTTCGAGACAACACAACTGGGGCTCTATGTCTATGACCTCACCGACGGCGAACCCCTCTATGCCGTCAACGCAGCACACAGAATGCGACCTGCCTCATGCCAGAAGGTCGTGACAGCCGTCACCGCACTCCACTACCTCAAGGGCAACTACCAGTTCCGCACCGACTTCCGCATCACAGGGAAGAAGAGCGGCAGAGTCCTCAATGGCGACCTCATCATCGTGGGCGGCATGGACCCCCTCGTCTCACCCTACGAACTGCTACAGGCAGCTACCGCCATCAAGCAGAAACAAGGCATAGACAGCATAGGAGGGAGCATCATCTACGACCTCTTCATGCGCGAAGATGCCCCCTACGGCTGGGGCTGGTGCTGGGACGACGACTACGGACCGCTCTCTGCGCTGCTCGTCGATGGGAAGGACACCTTCGAGCAAAACTGGCTGCAGGCCCTTGCACAGGCAGGCATCAAGCACCTGAAGACAGGAACCCTGAAGGCACCACCCATGAAGGGAGGTCTGACAAACTCTACCTCTGTCTATACCATCCGCCACAACATCGACGACGTCCTCGGGCCAATGATGAAAGAGAGCGACAACATCTTTGCCGAATGCGTGTTCTACCAAACAGCAGCATCCACTGGAAAGAAAGGAGCAGGACACAAGCAGGCACAACAGCGCACAGACGAACTGATGAAACGCATCGGACTGGAGCCCGACCGCTACAAGGTAGCAGACGGAAGCGGACTTTCGCTCTACAACTATGTCTCTGCCGAGATGCTCGTCGCCATGCTCGGCTATGCCTGGCGGACGCAGTCCATCAAGGAACACCTGCTGCCAGCTCTGCCCATCGCCGGCGTTGACGGCACCTTGCAGAAACGCATGGTTGGTACGGAAGCCGCTGGCAACGTCCGCGCCAAGACAGGCACCGTGACGGGCATCAGCTCCCTGGCTGGCTACCTCACCACAGCAACCAACCACGTACTTGCCTTTGCCATCATCAATCAAGGCGTAGGGTCATCCTCCATCGGACGTGCCTTTCAGGACAAAGTATGTCAAGAACTATGCAAATAAGATAAAAAGAAGTAAATAACACATATCACTATGAACAATTCTCCTTATTTCAACCCTGAACGCGAGACAATGACGCGTCAACAGTTGGAGGCTTTCCAACTGGAACGTCTCAAACAGACCGTGCGCCATTGCCTGACCAATGAATTCTATCAGAAGAAGTTCAAAGAGGCAGGTATCACTGCCGACGACATCCAGACGCTGGACGACGTGCGCCGACTGCCTTTCACCACGAAGCAGGACCTGCGCGAGACCTATCCCTTCGGCATGGCCTGCGTACCTCTGCGCGACTGTGTCCGCCTGCATTCATCGAGCGGCACAACAGGCAACCCCACCGTCATCCTGCACACACAGAAGGACCTCGACGAATGGGCAAACCAGGTAGCACGCAACCTCTGGATGGTAGGCCTTCGCCCAGATGACGTGTTCCAGAACTCCTCGGGCTATGGCATGTTCACAGGCGGACTTGGATTCCAATATGGTGCCGAAAAGATGGGAATGCTTACGGTCCCCGCTGCTGCTGGTAACTCTCTGCGACAAATCAAGTTCATCAAGGACTTCGGCACTACGGCCATCCATGCCATACCGAGCTACGTGACACGCCTCTACGAAGTGATGCAGCAGGAAGGCGTAGATCCACGTCGCGATACGAAACTGAAGGTGCTTGCCATCGGTGCAGAACCTCACTCGGAAGAGCAGCGCAAGCGCATCGAGGAGATGATGGGAGTCAAGGCCTACAACTCATTTGGCATGAGCGAGATGTGCGGACCTGGCGTGGGCTTCGAATGTCCCGAACAGAATGGTCTGCATTTCTGGGAAGACTATTACATCGTGGAGATTGTCAATCCCGACACGTTGGAACCGGTGCCCGACGGTGAGATAGGCGAGCTGGTACTCACTACGCTTTGCCGCGAAGCAATGCCGCTGCTGCGCTACCGCACTCGTGACCTCACTCGCGTCCTGGGACGCACCTGCCCTTGCGGACGCAATCATGTCCGCCTCGACCGTATGCGTGGACGTTCCGACGACATGATTGTGCTGCGCGGTGTCAACATCTTCCCCATACAGATAGAGAAGATCCTCATGCAGTTCCCAGAGTTAGGCACCAACTACCTTATCACTCTTGTCACAGAAGACAATAACGACCAGATGATAGTAGAAGTGGAACTCAACGAGCCTACCGACGACTACGGCAAGCTGCAAAAGCTGTCGCAGGAGATATGCCGTCGCCTGAGCGATGAGATTCTGCTGAAGCCAAAGCTGCGCCTGCTGAGCAAAGGCACGCTGCCCGTCAGCGAAGGCAAAGCTGTTCGCGTCGTGGATAAGAGAAAAGTTTATCAATAAGGAATAAGAATAACAAAGCTATGACAATCCATCAGTTATCCATCTTCATAGAGAACCATTCAGGCACACTCATCAAGGTATTGGAAGCCCTGAAAGAAGCAAATATCCAAATCATTGCCTCTACTGTTGCCGACACAGCAGAGTACGGTATCTACCGCATCATCTGCAGCGAACCCATTCGGGCATACGAGGAACTGAAGAAGGCCGGCATCACCATTACGCTGAGCGAAGTGCTTGCTCTGGAGCTTGACAACAAGCCCGGACGTGCTGCCGATGCCATCTCTGTCTTCAGCAAGGCAGGCATCAGCATCACCTACATGTACAGCTTCATGCTTGGCGGCAAAGGCATCCTCGTGTTCCGTACCGACAACTTTGAGTTGGCACGCGACACTATCCTGCATAACTACATGAAATACATCACAGAGAAAGACCTGGTGAAGCTGGTTTAACCAAAGCCAGCTACACCTTCTCTGTCAGGTGCCAAAGGACGATGCCTGCCGTCACGCTGACGTTCAGGCTGTGCTTGGTACCGTATTGAGGTATCTCAAGGCAACCGTCGCACATATCCACTACGTGCTGCTGTATGCCTTTCACCTCGTTGCCCAGAACGATGGCATACTTTCGGCCCTTCTCCTTATGGAAATGGTGTAAGAGTGTACTGCCTTCACATTGCTCCACAGCAAGCACGGTATAGCCTTCCTCCTTGAGCCAACGGACAGCCTCCTCCGTCTGCTTGAAATAGCGCCACGGCACACTCTCCTCTGCACCGAGGGCAGTCTTGTGTATTTCGGGATGTGGAGGTTGAGCAGTAATACCGCACAGACATACACCGCTCAGACGGAAAGCATCGCTGCTACGGAACACACTGCCTACGTTGTAAAGGCTACGCACATGGTCGAGCACCACCACCAGAGGCTGCTTCTCCGATGCCTTATACTCTGCCACACTCATCCTGCCCATCTCTGTCACTTTCAACTTCCTCATACGCTTTTCCTATTTTATATTCACCTGCAAAGTTAACAATTTATGTTGATAACTCAGTTAATAGTTCAAAACTTATTCACATAAGAAGGAGGAAAAAGATGTCTCAACACTCTTTATTAACAACACGAAAAAGTTATTAAAGCTGTTTCAACGTAAAAAAATGAACTTATCAAAGCAGCATATTAAAGAAATTTATTAACTTTGCACATTATTATCCAATGTTGAAAACTATAACCTACACAGCATATAATACCTACTATATAAGTCAGATAGAAAGTTATCTTAAGGTTAATAACCTAAGCAATACTGGTGATAGAAGGTTGATAACGTAAAGGCCTGCAAAAAGGTCAGTAAGTTATAAACTTATCAACCATACATCATCATCATCATTACTATTCTTTCTTTAATATAAAACAATAATAAATTATAATATGATTACGGTTGACAACAAGTGGAAGGCTGCCGGCTACGTGACGGAGCCTGTGCCGGAAGGCGTGGACATGAAGGCTGAGATACGCCGCATGTGCAAGGAGAAGAATGCGGTCATCATGGCGCATTACTATACTGAGGGTGAGATACAGGACATCGCCGACTTCGTGGGCGACAGTCTCGCCCTGGCTCAGCAGGCTGCGCGGACGGATGCGGACATCATCGTCATGTGCGGCGTTCACTTCATGGGCGAGACGAACAAGATACTCTGCCCAGGGAAGAAGGTACTGGTGCCTGACCTGAATGCTACATGCTCGTTGGCAGAGAGCTGTCCGGCCAAGGAGTTTGGCGAGTTTGTGAAAGCTCATCCCGGTCATATGGTCATAAGCTATGTGAATACTACAGCAGCTATCAAGGCGCTGACGGACATCGTGGTGACCAGCGGCAATGCCATGCAGATTGTCAATTCCTTGCCGAAGGACGAGAAGATAGTATTCGGTCCGGACCGCAACCTTGGCAATTACATCAACTCGGTCACTGGCAGGCAGATGGTTCTCTGGAACGGAGCTTGCCATGTCCACGAGAAGTTCAGCCTGGAGCGCATACTTGAGTTGAAGGCAGCTCATCCCGACGCCAAGATACTCGTGCATCCGGAGTGCAAGGGCCCTGTGGTTAAGGTGGCAGACAAGGTGGGCAGTACAGCAGCCCTCTTGAAGTTCAGCCAGGAAGACAGCGCCAAGGAATTCATCGTGGCAACAGAAAGCGGCATCCTGCACAAAATGCAGCAGGCTTGTCCGGAAAAGACCTTCATTCCTGCTCCTCCAGACGACAGCACCTGTGCCTGCAACGAGTGCAACTACATGAAGCTTATCACGATGCAGAAGCTCTACAACTGCCTCAAGTACGAATGGCCGGAGATAGAGGTAGAGAAGGAGGTAGCAGAGAAAGCCGTGAAGTGCATAAACAGGATGCTCGAGCTCAGCAAATAGGATTTGAAGAAAGCATTTCTATAACCCCTAAAAGATACTAATAAGTTGTCCCCACTTATCACCGACCTTGCCTATATACTTGTCGTAGCAAGTATAGTGACCATCATTTTCAAACGACTCAAGCAGCCGCTTGTTTTGGGCTATATCGTTGCAGGCTTCCTTGCAGGCCCGCACATGCCCTACACGCCGTCGGTGAGCAGCATAGAGGGCATCAAGGAGTGGGGTGACTTGGGTGTCATTTTCCTCATGTTCACGCTGGGCTTGGAGTTCTCCTTCAAGAAGATAGTGCGCATGGGCATGAAACCTATCCTGACGGCCATGATGGTGATGTTCTGCATGATAGGCGTCGGGGGTATGGTGGCATCGCTGTTCGGCTGGAGCAGCATGGACAGCATCTTCCTGGGCGGTATGCTGAGCATGAGTTCCACCACTATCATCTACAAAGCCTACGACGACCTTGGTCTCCGCAACAAGCCTTTTGCTGCCGGCGTATTGTCCGTTCTCATCATTGAGGACATTCTTGGTATCCTGCTTATGGTAATGCTCAGTGCCTTGGCCGTGAGCAGAACATTCCAGGGGACAGAGTTGATAAAGAGTCTTTTGCAACTGGCCTTCTTCCTGATGCTATGGTTCATGGTCGGTATCTATTTAGTGCCACTTATTTTACGTAAAGCAAAGCAGTACATCAACAAGGAGACGCTGCTTGTGGTCTCTGTTGGTCTCTGCTTCTTTCTTGCAGTATCAGCCACTGAGGTGGGATACAGTTCTGCCTTCGGTGCCTTTATGATGGGCAGCATTCTGGCAGAGACGCTCGAGGCAGAGAACATCGAAAAGAGTGTAAGCTCCCTGCGCGACCTCTTCGGGGCCGTCTTCTTTGTGTCGGTCGGCATGATGGTCGAACCGTCTGTACTGATGCAGTACTGGCTTCCTATCCTTGTGCTGACGCTGGCCATCGTGCTTGGTCAGATGTTCTTCGGCAGCCTGAGCTACTTCGTGACGAGCGGCGATGTGAAGATAGCTGTCAGCAGCGGCTTCTCGATGGTGCAGATAGGTGAGTTCGCCTTCATCATCGCCGGACTTGGTCAGGAGCTGGGCGTCACCAGTCAGTTTCTCTATCCTGTGGTCGTAGCGGTGAGTATCATCACCACCTTCTGCACGCCCTACATCATCCGCCTTGCACCAAAGGTAAGCGTCCGGGTAGAGAAAGTGATGAATCCAAAGATAGAGGAAAGAAAGAAGAAAAGCGAGGAGTTTGCTTCTGTCCTGATGTCGTCGTTGCAAAAGTACCAGCTACCTACTGTTCGTCCCTGGCGTCACTTCATCATAGACATTCTCTATCAGACGGCAGCCTTCCTGACCATCACCATCGCCTTGGCAATGTTCAGCTATGCGACGCTCTACCCCGTGTGCCAGCACTTCCTGGGCCATAAGTACGGGACTGCCCTATTCTGCGCGATAGCTCTGCTGCTCATGTCGCCCAGCATCCGCGCTATTGTTGTCCGAAAGAACAGGAACCAAAACGTCCGATACCTCCGCTCGTTGGGCGGGATAAACAAGCTGATGATAGAACTTGCCATATTCTTCAAGGTATTCTTAGGCTTTGCTATTATATATAATGTAGTGGAGTTTCTCTCTCCCCTTTGGTGGGTATGGAACGTGTTGCTGAGCCTTGCAGCCCTTGCATTGATGGTCGTCAGCCGAGGCGTCAAGTACGTCAGCATCCGCATGGAGCGTACCTTCAAGCAGAACCTTCGCCAGCGTGAACAGCAGAGCTCGTACAGTTACGGCAGAAAGCTGCGAGGCAAGGACCTGCAGATAGCTCGCGTGAAGATACCCCCCCATTCCAGTTGGGGCGGACATTCGTTGGCTCAACTCCATTTCGGCAAGACCGACAGGGTTCACATCGCAGCCATCATCCGCTCAGGGTATCGCATCAACATCCCCGGCGGCAGCCATCGCATCTATCCTGGCGACGAGTTGGAAGTGGTGGCAGGCAAAGAAGCCATAGCAGCGCTGAGGGTAAGGAGTGAACAGGAACTGGAGGAACCGAATGAGCGCAACAAGGACGAGCACAGCTTGTCCATTGTCTCAGTCAGCCTGAGCGAAAGCAGTCCACTCATAGGTAAGACCCTGCAGGAAGCTGACTTCCGCACTAAATACCATTGCATGGTGGTCGGCGTGGAAGACAAGAACGGTCACCTCGGCACCATCCAAGCCAAGCGTCAGTTTCAGCAAGGCGACATCGTCTGGGTCGTCGGCGAGGAAGCTGACCTCAGTATGCTCGAGATGGTGATATAGATAACTTTGTAGCACGAAAGAAAGAATACAGTTGTATGAACGAGTTAGAATCCATACAAAACAAGATATACGAGATACGCGGTCAGCGCGTGACTAATAGTTTGAGATCACAAATTGTGACCTCAAACATCCCCGATAATAAAGAGCTTTTGGAAGATTCTAATAGTTTGAAATCACAATTTGTGACCTCAAACAATGGACGTGGAGGTGTTCGTTATCTTCCTTATGCATTCACAGAATTAGGTGTGGCGATGCTTAGTAGAGTGTATTAAGGTCTGAGACAGCAATAAGCACCACCCAAGAAACCGCATCGCCCCATCGGCTTCAAATAACTATACTTTGACTTTACCCGAACAGAGGTATAATATATAGAAACACATAACCTAACATAAAGTAATAATGAATACAAGGAAACTATCTATGTTGCTGGCAGGAATGCTACTTTGGAACGCCAGTACCTTCGCACAAAGCAAATGGGTCATTCGCTTCAATGATGACAGCGAGAAGGAATTCGATATAGAGAACATCAGGGAAATGTTTCCGCGTGAAGGGACTCCAATCAATCCTACTGAATCCAGTAAGATTGTCTTTACTGTACATGATGACACGCCTCAAACTCGTAGCGCTGGTGCTGGGATGCAAGGCAAACTGAACAATCATTTCGTTGTGGAAGGCGTGAAGTATGCAGACAGCAAGCAGTCAGTTGTTTTCGATGACTACTATGTGAAGTATGTTGATGGTATGCCAGGCATTTGGGATTATGTGGGACTGACCAACATATACGATTGGAGTCAGCCCATCAAGTATTGGGACGACAGTTCAGAGAGGTATAACTTCATTGCCTACTCCACGGGCGATGCTATGGCTGTGTATAACGAAGCAGCCGGGCTGAGCGATGGTCAGGTGTATGTGTCTCCCATCGATGCAAGCAAAATGAATGGCGTCGTTGATGAGAAAGGCAAAATAACGGACGGAGCATTCACCATGAAGGGTAAGACAGAAGACCTTGCCAAAGCTTATGTTGCTGATGCGAAGACGGTCTATAAGGGCAACGGCTATGGCAAGGAAGTAGAGTTGAGTTTCCATCCCCTTTCTACTCAACTTCGTTTAGCCTTCTATGAGACTATTCCCGGCTATAGTGTCAGGGACTTGAAGTTCTATGAGAATGATGAAACTGTTGCCGATGGCGAAGCAAGGCTCTATACAGACAATACTGAGATATTCAGCGACTATGGCAAATACATTGTATATTATCCTACTACGGGCACCATCAACCAAGGTTCAGCAGACTACAACAAGCCTCATATAGCATTTGTAGCCGACACGAATGGCACTGCTGAGACTAATAAAGCGTTTGGAGCATTGAACTATTCAACTAAAGAACACTACGAACCGAATGGTCAATACTATCTTGGACGTTCCTCAAGTTCTGCATCATTCGCAGGAAAGCCCTCCGACAGTTACTTTGTAAGTGTCAATCCAAATGAGGCTGGTGCAACATTGAACATTAAGGTAGATTATACGCTTGTAGCTACAGATGGAAGTGGTGAAATCATCAACGTAAAAGGAGCAAAGGCTCAGGTTCCTGTGCGATACACTTCCTGGCAGCCTGGCTATTCATACACTTATCTGTTTAAGATATATGATTTATCTTGGGGTGGGACAAGTATGAATCCAGAGGAAATGTTTCCCATTACCTTAGATGCCGTCGTTATCGATAAAGAACAAAGTTCAGTTGTTATTGTGAATAGTGAACTATGAACTGCCTCAGTGTTCCCCCTGTTCTGGCGGATTTGACCTCCAGCTTTGCCGCCTAATCACTTACTGGAGCGCAAGAATCAGCCAGATGTGAATATAAGCAATTTGATATTAAACAAGTGATGTACTCTGTCGCCCTTTCAGGGCTTAGTTTTGTTAATGCGCTTGTTCCGGGGGTTAACACCCCCGTCTGTGGTCTATCGCGCCGAAGGCGCTTTTCCCCGGACAGCAATAAATAACTATACTTTGACTTTACCCGAACTGAGGTATAATATGATTTCCGCAAAAATAGCCTATGGAAAGAAGTCCGTGTACTTGTCGCCATAAGTACGTGTACTTATTCGCCTAAGTACGTGTACTTGTCTCCATAAGTACGTGTACTTATTCCCATAAGTCCGTGTACTTATCCGACCACTTCCCAGTCGTAGCTTAACCCTTAACTATTAATTTTTAATTTTTACCTTTTAATTTTTAATTCTTACTCCTGCCTTAGTGTGCTTCGAGCCAGTTCTTGCCCCAGCCGCAATCGGCGATGAGTGGGACGCTGAGCTGTGCGGCGCCTTGCATCTCTTCTATCACTAAGGCTTGCATCTTCTCCTTTTCTTCGGGCAGGACGGAGAAGTTGAGTTCGTCGTGCACCTGCAGTATCATCTTCGACTTGATGCCCTCTTCCTTCATGCGCCGTGCGACGCGCACCATCGCTATTTTGATGATGTCGGCTGCTGAGCCTTGGATGGGGGCGTTGATGGCATTGCGCTCAGCATAGCCGCGCACCACCGCGTTGTGGCTGTTGATGTCGGGCAGTTGGCAACGGCGGTGGAAGATGGTCTCGGTGAAACCCTTTTCGCGGGCCATCTCGATGCTCTTGTCCATGTAGGCCTTCACGCCCGGGTAGGTCTGGAAGTACTCCTCGATGAGCTGTTTGGCTTCCCCTCTGGTGACGCCCATCCTTTCGGCCAGTCCGAAGGCGCTGATGCCGTAGATGATGCCGAAGTTGGCTGTCTTGGCCTTCCGCCTTTCGTCGGAGGTCACTTCGCTGAGTGGTTTCTTGAATATCTTGGCGGCTGTGGCAGCATGTATATCGTTGCCTTCGAGGAAGGCCTCAATCAGGTTCTCGTCTTTGCTCAGGTGAGCCATGATGCGGAGCTCGATCTGGCTGTAGTCGGCGCTGAAGAAGAGCTGTCCCGGATAGGGGATGAAGGCTTTTCGCACCTCTTTACCTTGTGCATCGCGGACGGGTATGTTCTGCAGGTTGGGGTTCGACGAAGAGAGACGTCCCGTGGCTGTAACGGTCTGGTTGAACGAGGTGTGGATGTGTCCGGTCTCCTTGTTGATGAGTCCGGGCAGGGCATCGATGTAAGTGCCCAACAGCTTCTTCAGTCCTCGGTACTCCAGTATCTTGCCCACGACCTCGTGCTTTCCCTTCAGGGCCTCCAGCACTTCCTCGTTGGTGACGTACTGCCCGGTCTTTGTCTTCTTGGCTTTCGAGTCGAGTTTCAGTCGGTCGAAGAGCACTTCACCCACTTTCTTGGGGCTGGAGATGTTGAAGTCGAAGCCGACCAGATTGTGTATCTCCTTCTCGAGGGCCAGCATCTGTTCGGTGAAGAGGCGGCTCGTCTCCTTCAGTCCCTCTGTGTCAATCATCACGCCAGCTTCTTCCATTTCGGCCAGCACGGGCATCAGGGGCATCTCGATGTCCGTGAAGAGTTGCCACAGACCTTCTTCCTTGAGCTCCTTTTCGAGGCATTGCTTGAGGTCCACGATGCTGCTGCAGTTATAGACCGACATGAGGTAGTCCTGATAGTGGCGCATCTCGGGGTGCAGCAGATAGTGCGCTATCTCGGTGTCGAACATAGGTCGCTCCGTCAGTCCCTGTGCCTTGAGCTCCTTCCAGCTTGCCTTCAGGTTATGGCCTATCACGAGGTCGCCGTCAACTTCCCACGTTGTGTTGGCCGACGAGGTGTAGGTAGTTGGTGAATTAGGTGTACCTAATTGGTCCATTAGGTGTGCCTGGTTGCCCGACTTACCGTGCTGTGGTTCCATGGGCATACTGAAGAGGTCGAGCTGCATGGAGCCGTCGGAGTTCTTGGGTGAAGAGTGAAGAGAGGAGAGAGGAGAGTGAAGAGAGGAGAGTGAAGAGTGAAGAGTGAAGAGTGAAGAATCAGAATTACCTTCTGACCCCTGTTTGTTACTATTATTTTTCACTCTTAGTTCTTCACTCTTCACTCTTAGTTCTTCACTCTTCACTCTTAGTTCTTCACTCTTCACTCTTAGCAGTTGGCGGAATTCAAGGCGCTTGAAGAGCTCCTGCAGCCTGTTGTTGTCCGGCTCCTGAAGCTTCAGGGCATCCATGTCGAGCTGTATGGGAACTTCCTGATTGATGGTAGCGAGCCACTTGCTCTGCAGTATCTGCTCCTTGTTGCTCTCCACCTTTTCCTTCAGCGCCCCTTTCAGGCGGTCGGTGGAAGCCAGCAAGTTCTCGATGCTGCCGAACTCCTCGATGAGCTTCTGTGCCGTCTTCTCCCCCACTCCCGGGCAACCGGGGATGTTATCGACGGCGTCGCCCATGAGTCCAAGCATGTCGATGACCTGCAGGGGCGACTTGAGTCCCCACTTCTGCTTCACTTCCTCCGTTCCGAGAATCTCCGCCTCGTTGCTTCGGCCCACGGGCGGTCGGTACATCTTGACGTGGTCTGTGACGAGCTGACCGTAGTCCTTGTCGGGCGTCATCATGTAGGTCTCTATGCCCAGCTCGTCAGCCTGATGCGCAAGTGTACCTATCACGTCGTCCGCCTCGTAGCCCTGCACCTCGAGCACAGGAATGCGATAGGCCGCCAGGATGTCCTTGATGATGGGCACCGCGAAGCGGATGGCTTCGGGCGTCTCCTCGCGCTGCGCCTTGTAGAGGGGGTAAGCCTCGTGGCGGAACGTCGGTCCGTGAGGGTCGAAAGCCACACCGATGTGGGTCGGCTGTCCCTTGGCGATGACCTCCTCCAGCGTGTTCACGAAACCAAGGATGGCCGATGTGTTCTCACCCTTCGAGTTGATGCGAGGGTTCTTGATAAAGGCGTAATAAGCACGATAGATGAGCGCATAAGCGTCCAATAAATAGAGTTTCTGCATCAATCAATATATGTTGAAAAGTTGAAAGGTTGAGTAATTAGAAAGGTTGTCAGTGCAAAGTTACGAAATAATTCTCAATTCTTCTTTCATTTTACCTCTTTAACTTTTCAACTTTTCAACTTTTCTTTGTACCTTTGCACTGAAAATTCTTAACTCTTAATTCTTAACTCTAAATTTCTTGGAAGTACTCGATAAGATAAAAGCTCCCGTTGCTGCCGAACTGGAGCAATTCCGTGAAGCTTTCCGCAAGACTCTCTACAGCGACAACCCTCTGCTGGAACAGGCCGTCGAGCATCTGCTCAAAGCGCCCGGCAAACAGCTTCGTCCCTTGCTCGTGCTGCTTGCTGCACGCATGGTAGGCGAGGTGAACGAGAAGGTCATCCGCGTAGCCCTCGCCCTCGAGATGCTGCATACGGCCTCGCTCGTCCATGATGATGTGGTCGATGAAAGCGACCGCCGACGCGGTTTGCCGTCCGTCAACGCACTCCTCTCCAATCAGGTAGCGGTGCTGGCAGGCGACTTCGTGCTGAGCAAGGCATTGGAGTGTGCAGCAGAGACCGAGGATGTGCGCGTCGTACGCTACATCGCGCAGCTCGGACAGTCGCTCGCCAATGGCGAACTTCTGCAGCTCGACAGTCAGGACTCTGAGGTTCTGTCGGAAGCTGTTTACTTCGACATCATAGGCCGTAAGACAGCAAGCCTCTTTTCCCTCTGTGCCCGTCTGGGCGCTATGATGGCCGGTGGCACAGAGGCCGAAGCAGAGCGACTGGCACAATACGGTAAGCTCATAGGCATCTGTTTCCAGCTCCGCGACGATGTCTTCGACTACGGCACAGCCGAGGTTGGCAAGCCTCTCGGCAACGACATGAAGGAGGGCAAGCTCACCCTCCCAACCATCTATGCCGTTGTGCACAGCGACGATGCCTCGATGCGGGAACTGGCATTGAAGGTACGCCGCCGTGAAGCAAGTGCCGAAGAGATGCACCAGCTCATGGACTTCACCGTCAGTCAGGGCGGCTTAGAGTATGCCCGGTGGCACATGAAAGACATGCAAGGCATGGCCGACGGACTCATCGACGATACCCGCAACCCCTCCATCACCGAAGCCCTACACCTCCTCACCGCCTTCGTAGCAGAGAGAATCTTGTAAGCCCCATCAGCCCTATTAGCCTCATCAGCCTCATTAGCCCTATTAGCCCCATAAGCCCCATTAGCCCCATCAGCCCCATTACCCCCATAAGCCCTCTCTCTGAGGCCGCTCGGGTGGTGTCCCGTTTTGCCCCCTCCCCTACTGGGCGCATGCACTTGGGCAACGTCTTCTGTGCCCTTCTCTCGTGGCTTTCGGCCAAGAGCAAGGGCGGAGAGTGGCTGCTCCGCATCGAGGACATCGACCCGGGACGCTCCCGCCGCGACTTTGCCTTGCAGCTCATGGACGACCTGCAATGGCTCGGGCTCCCCTGGGACGGCGAGGTGGTGTGGCAGAGCCAGCGCTCCGACATCTACGAGCACTACCTCCGGCTGCTTGAGGACGCAGGTCTCACCTACCCCTGCTACTGCACGCGGGCCGACATCATGGCTACGCAGGCACCCCACGAGACAGACGGCCGCATCGTCTATGCCGGCACCTGCCGCCCAAAGAACTTTTCTAGACTTTCTAGTTCTACTAGTCTTTCTAGTTCTACTAGTTCTACTAGTCTTTCTAGTTCTACTAGTTCTACTAGTCAGACTAGAACCTCCCCTGCTGCCATTCGCCTCCTTGTCCCCGATGAGGACATCGCCTTCACCGACGGGCACTACGGGCCGCAGCAGGTGAACCTAGCGCGGCACTGTGGCGACTACATCCTGCGCCGCCGCGACGGAGCATGGGCTTATCAGTTGGCTGTCGTGGTGGATGATGCCCTGATGGGTGTCACAGAGATTGTCCGAGGTCGCGACCTCCTCTTGAGCACGCCCCAGCAGATTCACTTGCACCAGACCATTGCGTCATTTTCACCTTTTCACCCTTTCACCTTTTCACCTTTTTATTATCATCATCCCCTTCTCATTAATGAAGACGGCCAGCGCCTCTGCAAGCGCGACAAGTCGCTCGACCTCGGAGCCCTTCGCGCCAGGCACATCGCCCCTCAGGACATCATTGGCCTCCTGGCTCATCTCGCCGGCCTCCAGCCTGCCCCTGCCCCCGCAAAACCGCAGGACCTCCTGCCTTTGTTCTCCTGGCAGAAGGTCCCGGTGCACGACATCGTTGCGAGGATATAAAATAATATTGCTGTCCGGGGAAAATCAAGAGCACCTCTACTTATGCGCCTATAATTCGGCTTTCTTGACAAAAGCATCTCATGGGAGCTTACTCTAAAGTCCCGAAGGGACGAGAGACCACAGACGGGGGTGGACTCCGCCTGCGCCTGAGCAAAGCGAAGAACCCCCGGTAATTGCACAACAACATGAAAAGTCCCGAAGGGACGACAGAGATATAAGCAATTTGATATTAAACAGGTTATGTACTCTGTCGCCCTTTCAGGGCTTAGTTTTGTTAATGCGCTTGTTCCGGGGGTTAACACCCCCGTCTGTATTCTGTCGCGCCTTCGGCGCTTTTCCCCGGACAGCAATAATAAAATAAGCGCGGGTCGCTTCCGGTTCCTTACATCTCTACTTCCGTGACGATCTGGCCGTCTGAGAGATTGACGATGCGCTGGGCGTAGCTGGCATCGCGCTGGGAGTGCGTCACCATGACGATGGTGGCTCCCTCGTCGTGCAGCTGGCTCAAGAGCTCCATCACCTCGCGACCGTTCTTCGAGTCGAGGTTGCCCGTAGGCTCGTCGGCAAGGATAAGCTTGGGACGCGAGACGACAGCCCGGGCGATGGCGACACGTTGCTGCTGACCGCCTGAGAGCTGCCGCGGGAAGTGCTTGGCGCGGTGGCTGATGTCCATGCGTCGCATGGCTTCCTCCACTCGCTTGCGTCGCTCGGCCTTCGGCATCCGCATGTAGAGCAGTGGCAGTTCGATGTTCTCCTCTACGCTGAGGTCGTCGATGAGGTTGAAGCTCTGGAAGACGAAGCCGATGAGTCCCTTGCGCAGTCGGTCGCGCTCGGGTTCGCTCAGCGGCGTCACGTCCTGTCCGCCAAGCAGATACTGTCCGCCCGTCGGGGCATCAAGGAGTCCGAGAATGTTGAGCAATGTCGATTTGCCGCAACCGCTGGGGCCCATGATGGCGACGAACTCGCCTTCGTTAATCTCAAGGTTCACGCCGTTCAAGGCGATGGTGCGCACCTCTTCTGTCGTAAAAGCACGCTGGAGGTTGATGGTCTGAATAAAAGACCCTCCCCCCTGCCCCTCCCTTGCAGGGCGGGGAGCAGAGTGCGTTTGGCAGACTGAAGACATTTGGTGTTTTTGGGAATTAAGTTGTGTGTTCATTTTGTATATGATTTAGATAGTAAATAGGAAATAGTCGCAATAGGTAACTTCTCCCCTCCCTACAAGGGAGGGGTATGGGGGTGGGTCCGGTTTTTTATTGTTCCTTCAACACTTCATACGGCCTTATTCTTGTTGCCTTCCACACTTGCTGCCAGAGCGTGAGGGCGCAGAGGAGCAGGACGATGGCAATGCTCACGAGTGGAATCCACCAGGCGATTGTGGCGTGGATGGTGTAGTAGCGCGTAATCAGCTGGTGCAGGCCGATGAGTGAGACGGGAATGCTGACGGCGGCTGCGGCAGCCAATATAATAAGGTAGCGGCGCGAGAGCAGCAGGGCGATGTCGAGGAACGTGGCACCATTGACCTTGCGGAGCGCTATCTCGCGGTAGCGGCGGCGCACGTCGAACATCATCAGGCCGAGCACACCGAGGCACGTCACGGCAATCGCCAAAAGCGAGAAGGTGACGAAGACTCGGGCAATGCGCTGGTCCTCCTTGTAGAGTTCCTTACGTTCATCCTCTACCCATTTGTACTTCAGGTCGCTGGTGCCATAGAGCTCTTTCTGCAGATCCTTCAGGT
>Ga0310691_10003414_pt1 | contig 19143 bp, 15 predicted proteins | sample 176DNAGHGlowgp2_FD_203887 | JGI IMG/M metagenome (GOLD analysis project Ga0310691, IMG submission 203887) | Sheep rumen microbial communities from Palmerston North, Manawatu-Wanganui, New Zealand - 1766 DNA GHGlow gp2 (v2) (version 2) | ecosystem: Host-associated > Mammals > Digestive system >...
CTTCAATCTTCATAATGGCAGCCATAGCTTCGGGATTATTCAGTACCCGTTGCAGCGTGGTATTATCGACATTCACCAACTGGGCACTATTCCACCGGCGGGCCAATAGCGTGCCGCTGGTGCCATTATCTACAAAGTCAAGGATTTCGGTAGCATCCACCCGCTTCATGGAACTGCCATCGAATTGCAGAATGGGCAGGAAGTTGATGAACTCATCCACCTTGTCGGTGATGCGGCGGTTGCTATCGACATCCAACTGGTTGGCGTAGGTCACCACCTCGCGCAGGGCACGGTTGGGGGCGAAGTCGAAGACATAGCAGGTGGGCTTGAGGATGGTCCGTTTCGTGGGGTCTTCCTCGTCAGTGGCGGTCCACGGACTCTGCACTCGGAAAGCCGTCTGGAAGTAGGTCTCGGGACTGGAGCAGTTGCGCAGCATCAGCAGTCCGCCTAACGGTCGCAGGGTGACACCCGTGGTCAGCTTGCCGCAGGTTAGCGTGATGGTGCGGGTCTTCAGCGGATTGTCGCCCATGGCCTCGCGCACCGGACCGAGAGCATCCATGCCGATACCAGCTTTCGTACCGCTGCAGTTGATGATGGTGTAGTTCTGGTAGAAACCGTTGGCAGGACGGTGCAGCAGTGCTTCCATTGCATCGCACGAGGCTACGTTGGGCAGGAACCACATCGTGTGGGCGCAAAGGTCAAGCAAACGGGTGTCTTCGAAAGGCAGTGCTGGGCGCACGTTGAGGGGCGAGCTGCCGTCGCCGAAGATGGGGGCTTTACCGCGGATGATGTCGAGCCACTTCTGCACGGCTTTCTCATGGACGAAGGTCTTGCCCTCTGCGCGAAAAAACTCGTTGAGATCGAAGCCGTCCATATCCCACTGTTCGATCATCGCCCCGAGGTCCTGCGGCATCTGGTAGGTCATCATCACCATGGTGGGCATCTCCAAGTAGGGACCACCGACGGATTCTTTCCGTGCCTGCTCGTCCTGATAGGTCCAGTTGAAGATCTGGCTTTCCATGAACTCGCCCGTGGCGAGGGCACGGAAGGGAGTGCCGCTGAGGTAGAGGAAGTGCTTGCCGGTGATGGGGATCTCCTCGTCGTCCCAGGCGCGCCCGCTCTCCACGTCGATGCCGCTCTCGCCCATCACCGCATCCTCTTCCGCCTGACGCCGTTTGGCATCGGCATCCCCGAGGTCGAGCAGACTCTTGGCGTTGTCGTTCCATGCCCCGAAATGGTATTCGTCCAGCACAATCAAATCCCAGTGGATGCTGTGCACCCATTCGTTCTTGGTCTTGATGTTACCGTATTTGTCCCGTCCGAGGTAGTCCTGGAACGAGCCGAACACCACCAACGGGGCAGAACGTTGCGATTGTAGAGGCGAATGATTATGAGCCTCTACTACGGCATTCGTGTCATCCTTTTCTCTCCATTTTTCGCTGTAATATTTCCAGCCCTCGAAGTCGCGGTGGCGCAGGAGGTCGTCGCGCCACGAGTCCTCCACGGCGGGCTTGAAGGTGAGCACTAATACGCGCTTGGCTCCCATCCGTTTGGCGAGCTGGTAGGTGGCGAAGGTCTTGCCGAAGCGCATCTTGGCGTTCCACAGGTAATGGCTTGGGCGGTCAGGCTCCTCTTCGTCCTTCTTGGCAAAGTAGTCGGCGGTCTGCTTCACTGCCTGCGCCTGCTCATCGCGCATCTCGTAGTCGAGGTCGCGCACCGTCTTGATGTCCGTATCGCGATGGCGCACAGCCACGTATGCCGCCTGTGCCTCACGCAAGGAACAGCGACACCACTCGCCGATGAGTTCCTTGCCCATGCGGCGCAGGTAGTCGTGGAGGTCGTGGTCGCCGAAGCTCTCGCCGCTGCCATCAGCGTAGAAGGCGTTGTCATGCCACAGCAGGTGGTAGGTTTTGTACGGTTCGGTGATGGGGTGCTGCTCGTTGATGCGCTCGTTCACATCGATGCGGCCCGTCTGCCCGATCTTGATCCATCCCGGGAAGGCGATGTCGTCGTACATGTAGATTTGCGGGACAGCACGTCGGCTGTTGGGGAGGATTTGGTCTATTGTTTGCATATTCTTTGGGTGTTTTTGTATCTATATCGGCATGTTGCGTTTCGATTGATCACCACATGGCGTTTCGCTTGATCACCACACGGCGCTTCGCTTGTGTGGTGCTACCTGCACGGTGTGCGTGCCGCCTCTCCGAGGCGGTGTGTGGTGAAACATCCCGTACCGAATGACGTCCCATGTCGGAGACATGGGACGCGCCGTCCGGCGCAATTAGCACCATACAAGCGGCGAAGCCGCGCCGTGTGGTGGCAGAAGGTGTATGCCAATGTGGTGTGGTGGCGGCGAAGCCGCGTCGTGTGGTGACGACGGCGGTATGTGTTCCGTCAACGCGCCGCATGCAGAAGGCACGTGCGTCGTATCCGTATCGTGCGGTGTCCGGCGTGTGCAAAAGGAAAAAGCATCTCGGAGAGATGCGACCGACACAATAATCCGGGCATCTTTCCGTTATCATCATACATTGAACAAAATAACAACAAAAACTGTGAACAAAATTATGAGTTACACACAAACGTATTACCACATCATTCTCAGCACGCACGCCAGAATCCCCGCCATCGTGGAGGAGCACGAACGGGAGCTGTATTCCTACATGTATGGATTCATCCGGAACAAGGGGTGCCACCTTTACCGTATCGGGGGCATGCCCGATCACGTGCATCTTTTCGTCTCCCTGCCGGCCACCTTGGCGATGTCCAAGTTCGTCCAGGAGCTCAAGGTCTCCTCCAGCAAATGGCTCAAGGCCAACCCTCATTTCCCGCTTTTCGAACGCTGGACCAAAGAGTATGCCGGATTCACGAAGAGTTATTACGAAAAAGACAAGATCGTGCGCTACATTGCCCGGCAGAAGGAACACCACCGCCGTGTGCCGTTTCCAGAAGAGTACCGAACCTTTCTCACAGAGAACGGTGCTGAAATCAAGGAGGAATATTTCCTCAACGACTGACCCTCGCAGCATCTCGGAGAGATGCGACGCGCCGTCCGGCGCAGGTAGCGGTTTCACCACACCAGCGGCGAAGCCGCGCCGTGTGGTGAAACCGCGCCGTGTGGTGGTAGAAGATGTATGCCAATGTCGTGTGGTGACGGTGGTGCCGCGCCGTATGATGACGGATGGTGTGCCGCCGCCGGTTGTGGCATCGCATCGTGTCATGGCAGACGGGTACGGTACCCCCGGCATATCGGAGATATGCGACATTGTCTCATTGCGTACCGATGCGACGGTTCCCGTTCCGTATTGCATTGTGACGGTCCCTGCTCGGTATCCGATCACCGCACGGTATCCGGTTGCCACACGGTACCCGATCACCACACGGCGCTTCGCTTGTGTGGTGCTACCTGCACGGCGTGCGTTCAGCCTCTCCGAGGCTGTATGTGTCCCTGCCATCATCATGTCGTTATTCCATCGGCCGTATCATGCTCTCGATAAAGGCGATCTCGTCCTTGTCCAAGCCATACTTCTCGTACAGCATCTCGTCGGTCCAGGGGTGGGAGAAGTCTTGGAGGGGGATAAACTGAAACTTTTCTTTTGAAAGATTAATGGATGAAACCGCCATAAGAAGCATGAATCTTACGAATCTTGTTGTAAGATAACTATATAGATTGACAGCTTCTTTTCTATTGTTGAAACCACCTATGATAATATATGAATCAGTACACACAACGTTTGGCTCAATTACTTCAGTTCTTGAAAGAACCTTGTATGTCCCCTCCTTGTCAGGCTCTCCCGCATGTTCTGCAGTCACTTTGCTAATTAACACTTTATATTTGTCAATGAGATTTTTGCCTTGCAATACATCCTTTTTCTCAATATAAAACACACCTTGACTTGTAATCAGAGTGGTATCGTTTTTCTGTTTGTCACTATGCCCACGTTCTTTCGAGGATAAACCAAATGGATTACGGGTAGAAATAATTCTTTCCATACTTTCTTCGCGAAAAGATTTAACTTTATTGACGATATTAATCGCATCATTAAATCTTATAAAAACAGGGTATTCGTTTAATAATCGTGTAGTTTCATTTCTACTTTCTCCATTGATATTAATGACGTTACATTTCCCATTCCAAGAAGCATCCCAAAGAAAATAAGAAACTCCTCCACCAATACTATTGTTAGGGAAACAATCTTTTGCATTGGCATAATCTACAAGTACTTTAATATGCTTGTCAGACAGCATTTTGTTACGATAATCATCAAGTCCTTTACCTCCAGCAAACCAACGAGATGGAGTAATCATTACCAAATATCTTGGTTTTAATTTGAGTGATTGCTCTACAAAAAGATTGTAGATTGGCTTTGCGCTTGCACCGTTTCCTCCATCACTCATCTGGTACGGCGGGTTTCCAATAATTACGTCGAATTGCATATCTTTCTTGAATATTTCTTTGATTGGTTTGTGAATAAACGGGTAGGCGTAGGTCTCGCGGGAGTCGGCGCGGAGATACTCGCCCTGACTGGCGCCGCAGTGCACGCAACGGCCGCGGGCATCCCACGTGTGGCGGCAACGGTCGTAGAGGATATGGCCCTGCCGGTCGCCGAAGGCCGTACTGACACTGTATTTGCCGTTGGCCTGCTTGGTGCAATAGAGGGTGCGGCGGCTCATCTCGGCGGTAAGGTCGGTGCAGGCGATGCCGAAGACCTGCTGGGTCATGATATGGTCAATGCGCTGCTGCAGGTCGGGGATCTGCTCTTCGAGACCCGCTAACAGCCGTTTGGCAATCTCGCGCAGGAAGACTCCGCTCTTGCTGCAGGGGTCAAGGAATCGCGTTCTGGGACTGCGGAACAGCTCCTGCGGCAATAGGTCGAGCATTCGGTTGGCCAACTCGGGCGAGGTGAAGACCTCGTCGCTGCTCAGATTGGCCAAGCAATTGAGGATGTCGGGGCTATACGTGTTATTCATAGCGGTAAAGTTGGGTGTAATGCAAGGGGGGATAGGTGCGCACTGGCTCATCGAAACTTTGTGCCTCGCCCTGCTCGTCGAAGAGACTGTACTGGTGGCTCTGGGTGACGAGGAAGTCGAATTGGAAGTCGCGGCGGGAGAACTGCATACTGCCAGCGATAGGGGTCCATTCGCAGAAGGTGATGGGCTTGTTCTCGGCGGTGCGGTAGGTGAGGGCGTCGCCGCAGACGATGTTTTTTCGGAGCATGTAGCGGAGGGAGAGGAGGTAGGGACTGTCCACGGGTAGCCTCTCCGGGGTGGGGTGTTGAGAGAGAACATAGTGTTCCAATCTGGTGCGGCAGGCCTCGGCGTTGTCGGGTAGGATGTCGATGCCGTAGCAGGAGCCGACGGCGATGAGGCTTTGGAACTCCCAGTCGGTCTGGGATTTGATATCTTGCAGAAGGGAGAGTTTGCGGCGGAGGATTTCGATGAGGAAGTTGCCGTTGCCGCAGGCGGGCTCGAGGAAGCGGCTGTCGAGCCGGAAGGACTCGTCGCGCACGAGGTCGAGCATAGCGTTCACCTCGCGTGGATTGGTGAACACCTCGCCATGGTCAGCCACCCTCTGGCGGCTTTTGATTTGTTTTGTGTTTTCGTTGTCAGGCATAAAAAATCGTGGAACTTTGCTTATGCCCACTTAGGTGTTCCACGACCTGCCTGACAAATAAGTAAAGCCCACGATTTCTCGTGAGCGCTTACCGCGTAACATTGTCAGGACTTGTTTGTGGAACTTCAAGTGAGCAAGTTAGAGCGAAAACGCTTTATAATATGTTATTTATCTTTCTATTCTTCTGATGTTTGGTATATTATTCGTTAAAGTTTATATTTGTGACTGTTTGGGCGGCAAAGATAGGAGATTATCTGATGTGACAATTATTGAGATTATTCACAACGAAAAAAACGCTTTTCAATAGATATATTTCAACATAAATGAAAGTATGCAATCTACCCTATGGGGCGACTTCATTAAAAGACGCTATAGATAGTTGTTCCATTAAAGAGCGGACTAGTTCGTCAGAGATTATTCCAACGACTTCTTCTTCGGATGTTGCCATATGAATTCTCTCGGCAGCTTCTTTTTCGCGAGAAGACAACTCCACAATAGGTATTTCTTGTATTGGAGATTCTTCCTCTAATTGTGAAATGCAATATGTTACCATAATAAACTAGTTGTCAAAATAATTACTAAAGAAATGATGGTTTTTTTCTGCATCAAAATAGTGTTTTCTTTTCATCCAAATGATCCCATCTCCTTTTGAAATAACCATTACGTCAACAGGCCCACCAACGGTTTCTTGGTCTGGACTTACTTTTCGTTTCAAGGAAGTAAGCGTAATTAAACTTTCTGCAAAATCAGACAAGTCCTCTTTTTCTAAACTAGCCACAGAGTTAACAAAAGGTGCAGTATAATGATTTTCTTGAGCTTGTTGGCTTAGATTAATGAAGGTTTGTACAAATGGTTCAATGGAAATCCCTTGGATTTGTTTTGCTAATTCAGGATGGCCAGTACCAATCAATCCTGCAACCTGACTGGTAAAAGACCGTATTGCTGTAGTTAGGCTGTTTACATATATTGATTGAACCTGAGGAGAAATGCCTCTTAAAATAGTATGCATCACATCGGTCTGTGCAAATGGGCAAATAAATGCTGTATTTGTATTACTAACTTGAGCTGGGAGCTGACGTTGAACGGCTAATACCCCATCAATAATACAACCGACTTCGCAAGAAAAGACAGATGGAAATATTTCTTCTTCACCGTATCCCGTAAAAACCAAACCTGATGATAATATTGGGGGAACTCCTTTGGTGAGGAAGTTTATTAGCAATTCCCTCGCTTCAGTAGGAGAAAGGGTTAATCCCGACTTAATTAGGTCTTGGATTCCTTTATCAAGTTCGTTGGACACATTCTTCTTAAGAAATACAACAGTACTATCAGAAAAGCCATCCAAATAATCTGTACTAACACTGCTGCATATATCTACAAATACTTGAGTCAACCGTGCAGGGGGAATGTTTTGCCGTAAATTATTACAAAACCCCACAATATACTGTCTTAAATGGTTTAATGCATCAGTTGCATCAAAACAATAATATTGTTTGAGACGAATAAAATCAAAAAAATCATTGACATAATCACCCACATGTGCAAAAAATTTATCTTTGAGATTTTTTCTGTACTCTTTGATGATTATTTCCCAAGGTGTCCCAACGAGTTCTGCATTTCCATAAATAGCTATGGCAACTGGGTAATGTTTTGAAAGAGAGAATAGTTTATTTGCACTATTTAACACCTTTCTTCCTCCACCAAGAGTTACCGCACTGTCAGCCGCAATGGCAACTGCATGCTTGTTCATCACACCAATTATTGCCGTCATATCAATATTTTTTTCGGATTGCAAAAATAGCAATTTTTCCTGAATGAGCAATGTTCATTTTATTTTGATGAACTTAATATTATACAATTAATCCTCAACCATCTTAGGTTTAACTATCACCTCATTTGGTTTTATGTCTTTTTCGTCGTAAACAACAATAGTTTCTGTAGCATCTTCAACAATCGGTTCTACATTAATTGTCAAATGGCCTTTCTTTTGATAATTTTCACACAAAAAACACCAATACAGTGGCAATTGAGTTATTCCATCAGATGGAATAATACTTATTGAAAAATTCCGCTCGTCCTTCTGAAGAAAGACGCTTTCTTTCGGCCTATATTCAATCATGTTATTATAGACTTTGAATACTTCCCGCATAGCATCTTTGTTTGCATTAATCTGAGCTTTAGTTGCGCTATCAATAAAGATTTCGTTACAATAACTGAATCTATCCGATATTTTCTCAATATCTTTTGGTCTAAAGAACACCTTTAGTTTTGGCGACTTAATGACAGTTTTTCCCGTATTTACAATTTGAAGATATAATCGACACCAACGTTTGTCTATTCTTCGGGGATGATTCATTTGAGGAATAAGCATTTGATTCTTGGTAAGTCGTTCTATCTGTTCTCTGAACAATCTCTCCCTTTGGTTAAGTTCCTCGTATTCATAGTGGATAGTCTTCTTTATATACTCTGGATGAATTGTTATTGCCTCTTCTCCATCAAATGTAACACTCACATCGGTGGCATCTTTGAATTGACAGTTGTTGACATACCAATTATATGTGGTTATGTGTCGTTCTAAATGGTCAACAATGTCCTCCCAAGAAGCAATTTCCACTTTAAAAAAACCTTTGTGTCTATTTTCAACATCCTTCTTCCTAATATACGTTTCTATTTTAGCATCTTTATTGGCTGTGGTGGCAAAAATCAAGAGTTTCAAAGACGGCTCAAATGACAGTGCTTTCTCTATTTCTTCGTCTATTTCTTTCTCCGTCAATTGAGCATCAGTATAATCGTCCTTTCCTTTGCATTGTATTCCACAATATCCTTGATATTTTCCCACGAATGCAACAATGTCAACACCATGCTGGTTCTGTCCCTGACGACCATTGCGTTTTATGGAGTCTTCACAACCCCAAATCTCACCCCACAATAATTTGCAAAGCTTTTCAAAATCCTGCCAATTGCTTGGTTTCTTTATTTGAGTTGAAGCTAACATTTGTATAAGTGTTTACAATTCAATTCCAGTCCACCCCTGCACTTTACCTATCAACCCCGAAAGCATTTCCTTTAATTCTGCAGGGCAATTAGTAAGGTTTGTTATGTTTTTTAATTTCAACATTGTATTTCTTAATTCTTGAGTACTCTCTTCTTTCGCCTCGTGAGCCCTTTTTGATAGTTCTTCCATCACTTCTTTCATAAAATTCATGACTAATTTGGTTACTTTAAGCATCACGGTGACCTTTTGCAATTCCAAGATAGGGTTTTGGCTCTTTAGCAAGTTGACAATGGAAGGAATATTGGTTTTGCGAGTTTCATTGTTATAGAGATGAGCATAGCAGGTGCGTACATCCATGTCTTTTCTTAAAACCACCTTTTGAAGTAGGTCGTCTATTTGAATTGCTTTTTCCCTCAACCCTTCAGCATCTTCAGGAATCATGCCAAGAACTGATGACCAAATTGATTTCGGGTGTTCATATTCCGAATAACCATACAAATGGTTGAAAGCAGCGGTGATAGTGATAACATATCGTCGCATATTCAGCATGGCCTCACCATTAGTTTTTGAAAGCAGGAATGATTGGGTGATGGCTGCCATATCCGCACGCATAAACATCATGGTAAGATACATGTTAAGCATGACGGAAATATTGTCTATCTCAGGCAATTCTATATGTTCGTTTGTTAATTCGTTCAATTTATTTAACTTTTCCAAATGAAGCGCGTAGTCATCAATCGGTTTTACATCCTTCAATATTCCTTCAAGTATAACAGGCAATTGTTTGTTTTTCGACAAAAACTGAATTAACAACAAATGGCAATTGTTGTCTATTGATGTAGGTTCTATTTCGACAGTAGTTGGATTCCCCTTCTTTCGAAGACATTCTTCGATATCATCACATAACTTGATCATTTCTGTCAATAACTCCAAATAGGAAATGTACTTCTTACCTGCTTCTTCAAGACTGTTTGCCGCTACTGTATATATATATACTTGCTTCATATCGGAATTGTAATGATATGTCAACTCGCGGTGTGTTTTATCAATATAATCACCAACCAATCCTATTAGTTTATTACCGATTGCTTGAAATCGAGCTCCTAACTGAGAATGTTCTTCCCAATCACTGAAGGGTTTTCTATTAATAGCATTGCCTATTTTAGCCCATATTGTATATTGCTGACTTTTCCCATAACCAAGTAAAAGTTTGTATGCTTCTTGCATACTAGCATATAAGTTTTTAATGTGATATCGACAGGCGTATGGTACCTTGGTTTTACAACAAGCAACATACGAAACACCTAAATCCATTAGAATGAACACTATGTCCATCCGTAATTCTGCTGTTAATGCAAGAATGTCTGTGGCTTTACCTTGAAGTTTAACATACCTAGCAACATCATCTAATACTGCCTGCGATAAAGCGCCTATACACAACTCTGCAGATTGTTCTATATTTGTTGTTTTTCTCATGTTTCTTATCATTCCCAATTTTATTCAACTCTAATCCCCAACGCCTCAAACAATTCTGCCATTTGAGAATAAGTGTAGTTCCTTTCCGTTTCTTCTTTCTCTTTCATGGATTGGGCGGCGTTGCGTAACGCAAGCATGAAATCGCCACCTGCGTTCTCAAAATATTGATGAAGAGAGTGCTTCTTGAAAAAGGTCTCCGCTTTCTCATAAGCGCAATGGTTGTTCAATTCTTTCAATAGTTCGGGCTGGTTTTGAAAACAGCGGGACGTGTATGCGAAATAAAACAAGAAAAAAATCTCAGTACAACGTTCATTCTCAATAAAACGAATCTCATATTTCTGCTTGGTCCTCCTGATAGTATGAACACCCTCTAATCGCTTTTTAAAACGTTCATACTCGCTCTTCTCTTTCCCTTCCTTTTTGTTGTCCATATCAACCACACAAATGATCTGCGAATAGCCGGCATCTATCGCCTTGTCAATTTCTTGTTCAAGGTAATCCAGCCCCGCAGAATGCTTGGGATAGGTGGGCCTTATGTTGAGCTGCCTGTACGTGTCTTTCAAAGAGTTGAAATAGTAGTATTCCGTAATCGCCTCACCAATAACTATAATTGTATCCTTAATTTTCTTCATCGTTTTCCAAGTATAATAAAGGTGAACCTAATTGGGGAACTGCGCCTAACCGGCCGTTCCGATAAGACTTGTATAACGACAAATTCTTGTGCAGCCCGTATTCATCCGCACGTGTGTATTCGGAATAAGCCCCATCACGGTTCTTCTCCGCAAAGAACACAAAATCACGATGGGTATTCAACAGGTCTTCGTTCAACAAGGACGTTTCCTGGCTGGTGAAAATCAACTGCGACTCATTAGAATTCATGACGAATGTGTTGAGAAAATAGAGCAACAAATCATCATGCAATTCTGAATCTATTTCATCGATGAAATGAATATGGTGGCTTGAAATCGCATAATAAAGCGTTGACAAATTGCCTAAAAACTTTTTTGTCCCTTGAGATTGCTCATCCAAACTTAGGGTGAATGTTTTGTCCCCTGCTTTACAATCAAAGAGAATTTTTGTCGTCGAAATGTCCTCGCGAAAATCGACAATGTTAAAATCGGCCTTTTCCAACATCTGGAGGTAAAAACGTTTGGCTGATGCAAATCTCAACACCTGTCGTAGCGATTCTTCAAGAATGAAATTTGGATTGTCGAGCTGATGTACATATTTAGATATCCAATTATACAAATTGGCAATGGGTCTGGCGTCCGCCTCAAATGCTCTTTTGCCAAAACAGGAAAGAACGGTATGGTTGTTCAACGTGTTTTGCAGAAAAATGTCTTTTGTCTTGGCCGACAGACCCAAACTTTGACCGAATTTAATGGAGGCTTGCAAATCATCCGACTGATATTTGCGTTCATAGAAAAGCGACTTCGAACCGTTCGGGAACCATTCCATCAGTTCGTCGACAATATGCTCCATCGTATAAGAAACGGTATAATCGTAACGGATATGGTTAGCATAGAACGAAACATGCATCCGTGTGGGTTTGTCCATACATAAGGCAAATGGTCGCCTTGTCTTAACTAACTCTGTTTTATTTTCCCGCGTATGAAACAGCAGTTCGAAAACGTTCAAAAGGGCCAGCAACATATTTGATTTCCCGGATGCATTGGCACCGTATATCACCGCCAGTTTGTTAACCCGCTTCTCGTTACCCATGTCCACAGAAGCCCAGTCATCCTCCTTGGATTTCGTTTCGAAGTTTAACGTTTGGCGTTCCTTTATCGAAAGGTAGTTCTCGACCCAAAATTCTCTTATCATAATAACAGCATTTTTATTCCGCCGCGAAATTAATAAAAATATTAATGCAATCAAGAAATAAATCTTATTTTTGTAAAAAAGCTACGAAATAGAAGCAAATTTCTTTTGTATCTGTTTTTCCGGTAATTTTGTTCCCATTAGTTTTTATCGTCTTAGCGTTATTAGTTTTTGTTGTCTTAGCATCATTAGTTTTTGCCGCTGAAAAAATACAAAAACAATTCAATATCACGTTATTGACTTTGACAATTGCGGAGCCTGATATCGAAAGTTGCCTCTCTGAACATCTTTTCGCATGTCATCCCGTTTCGCAAATCCTTAACCCCAAACTACTACTGATGCAATATTTTCAAAAATAACAATTTTAACATATTGACATACATGTCTTTATGAATATTTGTTGAATTTTCGATTTGAAATAAATCCCGTTTTCCGCACGATAAGTGCGGTCGCGAAAATTCCCCTTCTTTTCAAGAAGGGGTGCCTTTAGGCGGGGTAGTAATATAAAATATCAGAATTCCTTATGAAAAAAATCAATCATCAGCGACCATTGATATAGGTCGCAATCAAAAGACAGAGTTGCTGACTATGAAAAAAGAACCCCTAACCATTATTTTGTGTACCTTTGCGGCGTTGTTTTTACCAATTATCGCAAATGAAAAAGACACTGCTTTTCCTGACGGCCGTCTTCTGCTTCTCCACCCTCATGGGACAGCAGATGAACAAGATCCTCTATTACAGCCATCTCTACCTGGAATCAAAGGTCAACGGGAAAACGGCCCGGCTGGTCTTCGACACCGGATCCCCCTACACCTGCATCGACAGCATTTTCGTTTCCGACAGTAATCTCCAATACAGTAGGATAGTCGAGGGCAGGATGGGCGGCGCCGGAAACAGTCAGGAAACGGTACGGGTCATCCTCAACGAGCTGACTTACACCGTTTCAGATCAGCAGTTCGTGAGCGACATTTCCCCCATCATCCAGCTTAAGCCCATCGTGGGCGATTACGCCGACGGCATACTGGGTATCGACAACTTGGACGGCAAAGTCATCACGATTGACTATTTGAACGAACAGATGGCTTTTGAAGATCAATTGGGTAGCACCGAAGGTTTTACCTCCATTCCCATCCGCTATGAAAATAAACGCATCTATGTGCCGCTGACGGTTACCATCAGTGAGGGGAGAATCATCGAAGGAGAGGGATTGATGGATCTTGGCAGCAGCGGCTCGGTGGAGTTGACGAGTTTGGTGGCTCAAAAATATGCTTTGACGAACATCACGCCACAGATACGATACTTTACGGCTGTCGGCGGTATCGGCGGGGCATCGTCCGGCAGCGATTTCAGGGCGAAAAGCGCTTCGGTGGGCGGTTTCACCTTGAACGACATTGTCATGGGATTCAGCTACAACACGGGCGGGGCGCTCGCCAGCAAGGAATACATCGGCATTGTCGGCAATGACTTCTGGGAACGTTTCGATATGATCATCGACCTTCCGGGAAGTCGCCTTTTTCTTAGGCCGAACACCAAGTTCAATGCCCCATTTGAAAGTCCTGTGCGGGGATTTTCCTACACCGACCGAAGCCGTACCCTCGGATATTGGATAGTCAACGGTCTGGCGGAGAATTCCAATGCCGAGAAAGCCGGTTTGAGAAACGGCGACCACATCACGGCTGTCAACGGACGGGATGTGAAGGGGATTTCTCTTGAGGAACGTAAGACCTTTTTCGACGGCATGACTGAGATCACCCTCACAATCCAGCGCGACAACGGGACGGTGGAGATATCTTTCCCCTTCGACGAGCCGAAATTGTAACGAAAAAGATGTATCTTTGCGGCCTTAAAAAAAAGACAGAAATGAAAAACATCACCTTTATCGTTGCCGCATGTTGCCTGATGATGGCCGCCTGCGCTCAGTCGCCCAAAAGTGCTGAAAACCAAAAGAATTCACAAACCAATCAGAAAGAGATGAAAAAGACTTTGATCGTTTATTTCTCGGCCACCGGCACCACCAAGGCCGCCGCGCAGAAACTCGCCAAGGAGTTCAACGCCGACCTTTACGAAATCACCCCGGAACAGCCTTACACCGCCGCCGACCTCGACTGGCGCGACAAGAAGTCCCGCTCCACGCTGGAGATGCAGGACAAGAGCTCGCGTCCCGCCATCAAGGGCAAATGCGAGAACATCGCCGACTACGACACGGTGTGGATCGGCTTCCCCGTGTGGTGGTACACTGCTCCCACCATCGTCAACACTTTCATCGAGGCCCACGAGCTCAGCGGCAAGGTGCTCAATGTGTTCGCCACCAGCGGTGGCAGCGGCGTGGAGGGTTCCGCCCACGACCTCAAGAAGGCATACCCGCAGTACAAATGGGGTGAAAGCAGACTGATGAATCGCTAACATTCCATCAATAAGAATTAATCACGCAAGGGCTCTATGGCTCTTGCGTTTTTTTTTATTATTTTTGCACTGTCAAAAAATAGTTAATATGAAGCGAATGAATATCTATGAAGAGGCCAGCCGCTGTCTGCTGTGTCAAGATGCCCCTTGCACGAAAGCTTGCGAACATGGAGACCCGGCAAGAGCCATCCGTGCTGTACGTTTTAGGAATGAGGAACTTGTCAACCGTTGGATTGCCGACTGCTCTGACGCTGACTTGGAGCGATCCCAGCAGGCTTGCATCCACTATGACAGACCTGTGCGCATCAAGGAATTGCTCCGCACTGTCTGCCCAGATGAGACGACAGACACCTATCCCGACTTGAGCATCGACTTTTGCGGTCTGCATTGTGAGAATCCCTTTTTCTTGGCGTCCTCTTCCATTTGTACGAACTATGAGATGGTGGCGCGCGCTTTTGAGGCGGGATGGGCCGGCGTATATTACAAAACTATCTGTTTGCAGGACATTCAGGAGGTGTCGCCTCGCTTTGACGCGGTCCACAACAATGGCCATCACGGCGATTTTTATGGTTTTCGTAACATGGAACAGTTAAGCGAGAATCCTCCGGAAGTGGATTTTGACATCCTGCATCGTCTGAAACAGGATTATCCCACGAAGATTGTCATCGCTTCCATTATGGGCCAAACGGAGGAACAGTGGATAGAATTGGCGAAGAGGGCCGAGGCTGCCGGTGTGGATGCCGTGGAACTCAATTTCTCCTGTCCGCAGATGCGGCTCGCGGGTATGGGAAGTGATGTGGGCCAGAATTCGGAATTAGTTCTGTTTTACACTGCCTATGTGAAAAACAGTGTCCATATTCCTGTCATCCCGAAGATGACTCCCAACATCACACATATCAACCAGCCAGCTTTGTCTGCCTTCCTCGCTAATGCCGATGCCATTTCGGCCATCAACACCATCAAGAGTGTGACAATGTCGGACGAGGCTGCCGTTTCGGGTTTCAAGACAGTTTCCGGTCTTTCCGGCCGTGCCGTCAAACCCATCGCCCTCCGATGTGTTTTGAATATGGCTCAGAATTCCGCCATCCGCGGTGCACATGGCAAATCAGTGGAGCTGAGCGGCATAGGCGGAATCGAGACGTGGCGGGATGCGCTTGAGTTCATCCAGTTGGGCTGCAGCAATGTGCAGGTATGCACGGCTGTGATGCAGTATGGATATCGCATCATTGACGACCTGGTGCTGGGGTTACAACACTATATGGCCCAACGGGGAGTGTCGCGCGTGTCCGACCTGGTGGGAGAGCAGCTGCCGGCGTTTGTGCAGCCCTCCGACTTGGACCGTCAGACCCTTGTCTATCCGAAAATAGACCACGAAAAATGCGTGGGTTGCGGGCGTTGCGAGATATCGTGCAGCGATGGCGGCCATCAGGCCATCATTTTCGATCGTGCCACGCGTCGGCCCCGCATTGTGGGCACGAAGTGCGTCGGCTGCCATCTCTGCCGCCTGGTCTGTCCCGCAGGCGCCATCGGACTCGCCAACCGGATCCCGAAAAAACAATAGTGGCACTTGCCCAATCCTCTTTGAAAAGTTGTATTTTTGCGCATTGAATTGAACGGCCCATGGACAGACGCGAATTTTTGAAGAAAGCCGCCCTCGGGGTGGCGGCAGTGGCGGCAACCAGCCTGCTGGAGCATCCCGCCGTGGCTACAGCAAATGAATTGATTAACAATAAAATAACGAATAATATGAAGAAAATAATGATTATCGACGGCGGTCCGCGCCGTAACATGAACACCGCCGCCATGCTGGAATCCTTCGCCAACGGAGCCAAAGAGGGTGGGGCGGAAGTGAAACTTGTGCGCCTCTACGACATGGACTACAAAGGTTGCATGTCGTGCATGGCCTGCAAGCTCAAAGACAAAGCCTCGAACATCTGCAAGTTCAAGGACGCCTTGACCCCAGTTTTGGAGGAAATTGCTGAAGCCGACGGTCTGGTGCTCGGCTCCCCAATCTACTTCGGCGACGTGACCGGCCAGATGCGCACCTTCCTGGAGCGGCTGGCTTTCCCGTGGCTCTCCTACAACGACTACAGTATGACAGCGTCCAAGAAGATGCCCGTGGTGCTGTTGGAGACCATGAACGGCACGCCCGCCCGCAACAACAGCAAGGGCTACGGCTCGATGGAGCACTGCATCTCCGCCGCACTCGGCGACCCCGAACGCCTGGTCGCCTACAACACCTACCAGGTGAAGAACTACGACCGTTACGAACTGGCCGGCTTCTCCGAAGAGGCCAAGCGGAAATACCGCGAGGAACATTGGGAAGAGGACCTGCAGAAGGCCTTCGAGGCGGGCAAGCGGATGGCGGAAGCGAAAGAGTGAACGTGTTCCGTGAAGGTAATTGAGCAACTGTACCCGTAACAAGATAAAATGAAAACTATGAAACCATCTGAAACATTCAACAAGGCAGTTGAGACTATCAAAACTGCCATACTTCAAGGACAATACGAGGCCGCGAAAGGGGTGAACCGAATTCAGCTTGCGGTTTATTTTGGCATCGGGAAATACATATCCCAACATACTCGAAATGGTGTTTGGGGAACCGGAGCTTTAGAGGCCATCAGCCAGCAACTTCGGAAAGAATTGCCGGGACTGAAGGGATTTTCGGCAACAAGTATGAAAAACATGAGGAAATTTTATGAGGAATGGGTGATGCTGGACCCCAATTCGTCTGTTTCGACTGACAATATTTCGACAATCGCAATTGCCGAAATGCAAAATGCAAACAGACAATCAAATAGAGAATCGACAATTGCAATTGCCGATTTAAAAACAAATGATAGTATTGATATTTATCACAATCTGCAAATTCCAGATATAAAAGAATTTCCTGTTGAGGATTTTTTCCGACTTCCTTTCTCTCATCACATCAGAATCATTGAAGGCACAAAGGATGTTTTTGCCAGATATCACTATATTCATCGTGCCGTGGAAGAAAACATCCCTTCAGATAAGCTTGCCGAATACATGAGGAAAGATGCGTGTTCCTCAAAGCAAAACATTCCCAGCAATTTTCCCCAAACCTTACCCAACGCCAGTCTGGCCCGCAAGGCGGTGATGATGTTCAAGGACGAATATTTGCTGGATTTCATCAATGTGGAGCAAATTGGCGAGCGTGAGTCCATAGATGTGGACGAGCGCGAAGTAGAGCAGCAAATTGTCCAAAATGTCAAGAACTTTATAATGACTTTCGGCAATGACTTTGCTTTTATCGGGAATCAGTACCATCTGGAAGTTTATGGCGTAGAGCATTTCCCTGACTTGTTGTTTTTCAACCGCGAACTGAATGCTTTGGTTGTGGTGGAATTGAAAACAGGTGAATTCAAGTCCTCCTATCTCGGGCAGTTGATGTCGTACCTTTCCATTTTGGATGCCAAGGTGAAGAAACCTCACGAGAACCCTTCAATCGGCATTGTGTTGTGCAAATCGGCTAATAGGGATTATGTGGAATTTGTAATCCGTGACTACAATAAACCAATGGGTGTGGCCACTTATAAATCCTCTGAGGAAATGCCCGAAAATTTGAAGAAGGCCTTGCCAGATATGGAGGAGCTGAAGAAAGTGTTGCACAAACAATAGAACTTTGTCAGCATATCAGGATCAACATCAAGATTACGCAAGGGTTTTGGAACTCTTGCGTTTTTTTTCAAAAAAATCAAAAATATCGCACACGATATAAATATTTTTTTGTATTTTTGCATCGTGAACGATATAAATATGCAAGTAATGGAATACGAGCAACTTAAGCTAAACAACCAACTCTGTTTCCGCCTCTATACGGCGGCGAGGCTGACCGTAGGCGCGTATCACCCGTACCTCAACCCGTTAGGCATCACCTATCCGCAGTATCTCGTGCTGCTCGTGTTGTGGGAGCAGGACAAACAGCCGGTATGCGACATCGCCAAGCGGCTGATGCTCGACACGAACACCGTTACTCCCTTGTTACAGCGCATGGAGAAGTCGGGGCTGCTCCAGCGCACGAAAGGCAAAACGGACACACGCCAGCGCATTGTGTCGCTGACCGAAAAGGGAACAGCCCTGCGCGAACAAGCAAAGCACATTCCCGAATGCCTGAGCGCGAACATCTTAGAGAAAATGGGTTCTGTGGAGGAGTTAACAACGTTAGTACCCACCCTCGACAAACTCATCGAAGGATTGAGTGAACGGCGAATTGGCTGTTCGCTGCCAAAAGCCAACAGCTAAAAGCTAAAAGCCAAACCCAAAACCCAAAGAAAATTCGAATTAACAAAAAATATCACTTAAAACAATAAAGAAATGGCTACTATTTATGATTTCAAGGCCCTGAACAACAAGGGCGAAGAGGTGGATATGGCGCAATACCGCGGCAAGGTCCTCATGATTGTCAACACCGCTTCCAAATGCGGTTTCACCCCACAATACGATGGTTTGGAGGCACTGTACAAGAAGTACAAAGACCAAGGTCTCGTGATTCTCGGATTCCCGTGCGACCAGTTCAAGCACCAGGAGCCCGGTTCCGACGCGGAGATCGCGGAGTTCTGCCGCCTCAACCATGGCGTCACCTTCCCGCTGATGAAAAAGATCGACGTTTTCGGCGAGAATGCCCACCCGATTTTCAAATATCTGACGCAAACAGTGCCCACTGAAGAGGTGAAAGGACTGAAAAACAAGGCCACGATGGCCCTTGTGGACGGTCTGAGCAAATCCGAAGGTCGCGAGGAAGGCGGCGTGCGCTGGAATTTCACCAAGTTCCTCATTTCCAAAGACGGCAGCATCGTCAAACGCTTCCCGCCTGTGG
>Ga0310691_10003415_pt1 | contig 19140 bp, 12 predicted proteins | sample 176DNAGHGlowgp2_FD_203887 | JGI IMG/M metagenome (GOLD analysis project Ga0310691, IMG submission 203887) | Sheep rumen microbial communities from Palmerston North, Manawatu-Wanganui, New Zealand - 1766 DNA GHGlow gp2 (v2) (version 2) | ecosystem: Host-associated > Mammals > Digestive system >...
GATAATTTTTCAGACTTTACAAAAATTTTTCCCTAATAAAAAAATCTCAACATCTCCAAAAAACTTCAATGGAGAATTCTGACTTTCTTTGAGTGTTTTTGAAATTACTTCATGGTCTCCTTCTATTGTGAATATGATGAAAGTTTGCTGTAAAGCTCTATTCACATCATTATTTGGTAAGAAACGTTATGATGCAATCGTGCTAGAATATTGAATCGATAATCCATGAGAGATGGATTTTATACTAAAAGTCGCTCATCCTGATATCTGAGTCTTCACTGCTATCGATGCAGTTCACAGTGAACAATTTTGAAATCCTCAAAAAATTGCCAGTGAAGAAATCAAAATGGCTTTGAATACTAAATCTTTGGTTTTCTTGAATGCGAACGATGAATATGCTCAGCAACTTGCTCCGAGAATTAAGGTAGATAAATTGATGTACAAAACTTTCGATAACGATAATATAGATGCTGATATTTATTTTGATGACCATAGTTTCAAAAAATGAAAAGAAAATGCTGATCTAAAATCACATTTTGATTTACATATTAAAGAACTGGAATATAAGATTGAGACTAACCTATTTGGAAAAATGAACTATGGATATATCGGTGTAGCTATATGAATTGCAGAGACTCTTGCATATCGACGAAAAGAGGATTTACACTTAAAAAATAAAGATAAGCTTGAATTAACATATAAACTTCAACCTGGTAGATTGTCAGTTTTTGACTGAAAATTTGATACATTAATAATTGATTCTACATATAATGCATCTCCATTAAGCGTAAAAAAAACTATCGATACAGTTTACACTATCAGAAATAATTGTTTCTCAAAAAGTGAAATCTGGCTAATACTTTGAGATATGAGAGAATTGGGAGATTTAACTGAATCGGAGCATCGTAAACTAGCTGGATATGTTTCTCAGTCTGGAGATCAGCTTTTCCTTTTATGAAAATCTATGAACGATTATTTAGCAGATGAACTAGAAAAAATCTGAGCCACAAAAAATTTAACAGTTTGTAAAACTCTGAAAGATTTAAATAAAACAGTTGAAGATAAATTAAAGGAAAGAAAAGATAAAGAGCCGGTTATCCTTGTTTTCAAGTGAAGTCAGAATACAATTTTCCTTGAAGAAGCTGTAAAACATTTTTTGAAAAATAAGCAAGATGAAGAACTATTGACTAGACAATCAGAATTTTGGATGAAGAAAAAAAGTGGATTTTTAAAATAAAAAACAATCCTAGAAAACTAGGACCGTTTTAAAATTTCTTGAACTCTCTTTCGAAACACTTTATGCCAATCTGCATACAAAGATTCCCCTTGTAAGGCTCTAACAAGTCTATCTATTAAATGTTTCAACAATCTGGGATTCTCAACTTTTATAAATCCTGTTTTGTATTTATCTAAGAGAGACTCTATTGATTCCACTGTAGGACTTGGCCCTAATCTATTATAAAGGATCAAATCTACCATAATCTTCGAAGTAATTTCTGTACTTATCATATCTTTTTGTTTTTATTTGTATATATGCATTATATTATACGTAAAAACACAAGAAAAGCAATTTATATATAAAAAATCCCAACTATTAAAGAAGGGATTCTCTATGTGATAAAAATCTTGTAACTAATTAATTGCTTCTAAATATTCGTATAGAGGAATCTTATTTACTCATGCAGAAGACAATACATATAATTCTGGCTTGTCTCAATCATTTGGGATATCTACATCATATACGTTAATTCATTCAATATCAAATTTAAGACTGAACAAGTATACTAATTGATAATTTGTTTTATTTTCCCTATTTTTCCTGTTTGGCTCTGTACTATATGCTGTAAATAACTGCTGATTTTTATCATAAGTGTATATATACCTTGATTCTTTTGGTACAATAATTTTTACATTATCTGAATATGATTCAGTAAGTGGATTAGCTCATTTTATATCTATTTTACGATATTCTAAACTTGTTCATGCTCAATCTTCCCTCCAGAAAAAGTATAAATTACCATTAGCCCATCCAAAAAAGTTTTCATCAATATCAAAGCTAGAGAATGTTCAAAAATCAACTCAAGAGGCAGCAATAGAATATGAAGATCATCACTTAAAGTTTGCATAAGTTCCGTCGCTATTTACTTGATATCTAGTAAGAAGAATATTTCACAAACTAGATATATTCGAATTAAACACATACAAATTTCTACTACTAAATGTTCATAATCATCATATTCATGTGCGGAAATCTCCATCTTCTGTAGTAACTGGAACTATTCCTGCCTTTGAAATCATATAAACTTCTCATTCATCATTATAACAATAGAGTCCGTTGGAATTTAGTGCAACTATACAATCTTCTAAATTTTTTGTCAAATTATATTCGATAAGAGTTCATCTACTAGTATCACTTGCCGCATCAATTAAAGCTCATTTACTTCATGCTATCATCATATTTCTAGCAACATTAATCGAGTGCAATTCTCACAATTTATCAGTATCTGTTGAATTAAATGTAATTAGTTGTGTATTTTTTCATGCTATGTTATTTAATTCTGTCTCTGATTTAAACTGTGTTATACGGAATCATTCATAATAATTTTCCTGGAGCTTAGATTTAAGATCTTCTACATCTTCCAATCGCTTTCATTGTTCCTCCAAAAATTCCAATTTTTGAGATATGTCTTTATATTTATCCGTTTTCAAATTAGATGATGCATCTAAAGTTTCAAATTCTAAAATATCATTCTGTAAATCTTCTAAATTTATATCAATGTATGTATTATTTGAAGTTTTGAATTTGTTTGTATGATTACTATCGTTAATAATTTGAGATGCTAGTGCATAAATGAATATGAAAATCAGTATGACGAGAATCAACCCTATAACATAAATCTTGTTTTCTGATAGTTGTTCTTTTACATATCTTACACGTTCAGAATTATAGACTTTTTCTCATAATTTTGATACATATCACAACGATTTTCATTTTATTCATTTAAATCACTTTAGTCATCATCTAAACTTCAGTCAAGACTTAGATTCAGGATTATACTTAATTGTTGGTCCCTGAACAAAATAACTTACTATAAATCATATACTATTTTTCTCCACTCTTGTTGTTAAAAGTTCTTCAAGGAATGCTAAAATTCATTCTGAAGATTCCTCTTGTGCTAACAATTTTTCCATTTCTTTAAGATCATGAGCATCCATTACATCAGCAAACTTTAGACCAACATATAGTATTTGGTCATCTCTTTCTATATTTCATTCAATAAAATCTGAAAACAAATCAATTTTTGCTCTATTATCTACGCTATTTGGTACTGAATATGCTGTCTTTTGATCTCTCATAACTAACATACTAACATTTCCAATCATTGATGTCATCAATTTATCATCCATCACTAATTGAATTACTCATTTTAACTGAAAATGTTCAACATCACGTACTTTCTCTGCAAACTGTTTCAATTTTGTATTCAATATTTGCAAATGTTGTTCAAATATCTCTCTAACATCTATTGAATCTAGTTCTTCAGATGTAGTTATTATATTTGTAAAATCAGCAACAAACTCTTCTAAAATATCTTTTTGATATTGGAGAAATTTTTCCTTTGAACACTGCACAAAAACTTTGAAAGATATGTTATCCAAAAGTGTAGCTTGAAAAGAAAAGATTTCTTCATCTAGTACATATATTTTTTTGTCTTCCTGAAGTTGCATCTTATTTAATGTTACTTAAAATAAAGATAAAAAATCTGATTTTCACTTCTTTTAATATTTTATTTAAAGTTATGAAATCTTAATCTTTTTTCAATATCAAATAGTGAAAAATATATGGGATTATCATCAAAGAATTTACTACTTTTTTATAGTTTCTTTTTGGTTGAGAACAAAGTCTTCGTAACCGTTCCAATTTAAGCTTACGAAATATTTTTGGAGCACGTTTTTGCACACCTGCAATAAAATCAAACAATCATCAAACATTCATTACAAGAAGTTTATCCTCTTGTATTTTTTGATAGTTTCTTGATGTCCGTAATTCTTGAAGAGGAATCTTAGGCGTTGAACGAGCAACTAATAAGATATTTATTGTGTCTTGGTACTCTCCCAATGATTTTTCTGCATCATCCCAACTAAATTCACTAAATCAGTCTTGGATATATATCACATTGTATCATTTTAAACTTAAATTCTCTTTTACTCTATCCACCACTTTAGGAGTAGAACCATACAAAAGAATATTAATTTTTTGGCTTCAATACTTTTGTTTTATGGTATTTAAAAAAAATGGTGTAAAATCAGTTCCATTTACATTTGGGATCCAACTTTTGTCAGATTTTATCGATCTCAGCAGTACCGCCATGTAATAAAAAACCTGTAATGCTATACCATCAGGAAGCAAGAAATCTGATTTCAATATCAATTTTTTATACTCTTTTTCCTTCTCTGTTCTTTTTCTTGTTGAAGAAAAAACGTGCTGAGAAACTATTTGTGAAAAATATATAAAATTCACTACACAATATCATTGTTCATTATACACTGAAATTATACTATCAGCTGTTTGCTGAAAATCAGTTATAGAGATTTTCTGTAATGTAGACTTCATAAATGAAGTAGTAGGATAAATAACATATTCATAATATATAATTTTATGTATATTGCAAGTACCATTTCTGCTAAAATTATAAAAACCTTGATTAGAATAAACCTAATTGTTGTGGTTTTTCGAAATCTCTTTTCATTTCAGTCAGAGGCTTAAATAATCAGTTTAATCAGTTTTGATTACAAATAATATCGATGTATTTAGTTCAATCGAAATTGAATTTAAAGTTGTCTAGTTTCGTATCAGATAAGTCTACATTAGCGAGTTGAATCATTTTTTTGGAGAAAAATGCGTCATCTTTCTGGCTAGATAAAATAGAAGATTCAGATTTTTCTAGTTCATCTAAATGTTCATAAATATTTTCAATAGTTCCATAATGCTGAACTAGACTTTGAGCTTTCTTTTCTCAAATTCAGGTTACTCATTTGATATTGTCTGCACTATCTCCAAGTAAAGATAGATAATCTACAATATACTGTGGTTCAAATCAAAATTCAGCTAAAAAATCTTTTTTCTGATATGGTAAATCTTTGACTGGATCGACGATGAAAACTCAATCCGTGAGTAATTGTTTCAAATCTTTATCTGCAGAATAAACGTACATTTCCAAATCTGAATTTTTATATTCTTTCACAAGAGAAGCTATTACATCATCAGCTTCAAATCATGGAGCAATTTGTGAAGTAATTCATAGATCTGAAATTATATTCTGAATGATTGGGATTTGAGATTTGAAATCATCATCCATTTTTTTTCTAGTGGCTTTGTAATCAGGAGCCAATTCATGACGAAAAGTTTTTTGTTGTGCATCTCGTGCAATTGCTACGAAATCCGGATTCTTATTGAGACGTTTGAGAAGCATACGTAAAAATCAATAGACGGCGTTCATATTCTGTCAGTCAGAATTTTTCATTTCTGGAAATGCATAATATGCACGGTATAAAAAGGCAAATCAATCAAATAAAAAGAAGTTTTTCATTGTGCGATGTGTGTAGTAAATGTTATATTTTCCAATGTTTGCCCCTTTTAAGGGGAAATGTCCGTCAGGACAAAGGGGTTAAAATCCCTCTCCCCGATAGATCGGGGTATCTCCCTTTAAAAAGGGAGAACAAAAGTTATGCGATAATTTCATCGAGTTGTTTGTGAAGTTCTTCAAGATTTCCATCATTATTGATTACATAGTCAGCCATTTCGATACAAGCATTGATATTTTGTTTACTCGGATCGGAATTTTCACTTTCGAGGCGTTCCTGTTCCTGAAATTTTTCAAAAGTTACAAAATCTGATGCACTTTTTCTAGCGATAGCTCTTTCAAATCTTAATTTCTGATCTGCATTTACAGCTAAAAGAATGAAATCAGAATTTTTTTTGAGACTTTCTACTTCTCAAATTGCACGAACTGATTCGATAATAGCATCTTTACCATTTTGCTGAGCTTGAAGGAAAAGCTGGTCAGTGATATAAGACGGTCAATAATTTGCACGTAAATCATTAGCAACTTCACGCATACTATCTCTGTCTATGGTGAGTCATCTTTTTTCGATTTCTTGAGTTAAGAATCAACGTACTGAATAATGGGCAAATCATTTTTTCTCCACGAGATAATTTACGATTTCTCATTTTCATGCGGCTTGTGGACCGGTGATTCAAATGATTTTCATGAGGTAGAGAAGAGAAAATAAAATATATTTGATTCATTTTTATAATTATTGGCACAAAAGCAAGACATTTTTGGAACACTGAATATTTTATGATAAATTTTGAGAAAATAAGTAGTAATGGTTCCATTTAAAAAATACTAATAAGACAGTACATAGATGCAAAGAACCAGCAATTCTGTTGTTATTTTCTCGCTGAGAATCATCATAATGTCATAAGAACCTATTATTTCTGATTATTAATCAATAAATAATTTATTTTATTTTTCTATGTAATCTTTTGATTAAAAACGAGCATATTATTTATATAATTAAATTTAAAAATGTCAATCAAAAATAAACAATTTCGTTGCCATAATTTTGCAAAATTTTTAGTTAGGATTATAATAGTTAAGTAGTTGAAATTTTATAAAAAAATTCGACAATGAAGAGACTTTTGAAATTGATTTCAGTAATATTGGTAATGAACGAAGTTCTTTCACCTTTTTCTTTTGCTTTATGAGATGATGCAAATATTTTTGAAGTGGAAGAAAATGCAGTAGTTACTGAAAATGAAACATCAGAATCTGATTCCTTAATTGATGATACAGAGTGAGATAATCTGGATGAAACAAACACCCCAGAAGAACTCCAAGAAGAGAATATTCAAATTGAATGAGAAGATATTCAAGATTCTTCAGATGAAAACCAAAATAATGAAAATAATAATTCAAATTGAGAAGAAGATAATGAAAATAGTGAAGATAATGAAAATCTTATCGATATTCAAAATAATAAAAACAATGATTTTGAGCAGCTAACTTGAGATGAAACAGTCACTCTGGTTGATGCTAAAGAATGAGAGAATTGAAATGATGTAATCTCTTCACAAGAGTCCCAAAACGAAGACCATCTGAACTGATGAGAAGATACTCAAAATTCTATGGATGGTATTCAAAATATTGAAAACACTAATTCAATTTGAGAAGAGGATAACATAAATACTGGATATCTCATTGATATGCAAAATAATGAAAATAATAATTCAGAACAAAAAACTTGATATGAAATAATTACTCTAACTGGTAGTAATGATTGAGAGAATTGAAGTGGATGAACCTTATTAGAAGAAGAAAATAATGACAGTCAAAGCCAAGAATGAATATTTAATGTTTTACCAGATAATCTCGGAGATGTTATCAATAAAATTAAATATTTCTTCAAAAGTGAATGAGATGATAAGTATATAAAATACGGTAAAGATAAGAATAATATATGAATAATCACATTAAAGGATCCAAAGACTTCTTTTTCTGTCACTATAATGGATAAAAATCTGTGAGCAAATGTTGCAGGTATAGGTAATGAATCTTATGGATATTATTTTCAATGGGGAAATAATCATTGAGTAGAAAGTGTAAATTCTACCAATAAAACGGCTCAAAAAGCTGTATACAATGATAATTATTATAGTCATGGTTATGATGGTAATTGAGTGTTTATAGTTTGAAATTCAGATTATTGGGAAAATGGAGAACACTATAATAGTTTGTGGTGAAATGAATCAAAAGAAAGCTCAAGATATGGAGCATGTCCAGTTGGATATCATATACCAACGATGAAAGAATGGAATCAATTATTAAATATATGGTGAAAAATTCACACACAAGACACATCTACAAGTGAAATGGTTCTAAGATATTCTGCGAATTATTCTACAAAAAATATTCAGACTTTCAAATGAGCATCTACGCAATGTACAGAATGAGATATTGAGTGTATAGATGAAGATAATTTATCAATTATTATAGATACTTTATCAAAAGAATTAAAACTACCGTTGGCTGGAAGTTATGACGAGAATGGAAATTATCATGATGGTTTGTGAATATATTGGACATCCATATCAAAAAATGGTAACTCTGCATGAGTTTTTAATATGGGTGCATATATTTGAGAAAGCGAAAATAATACATTATTCCATAAAGCACAAGGTCACAATATTAGATGTTTTCAAAATATAGAACCATATGAAGCACCAGTAGAGATGGAAGATCAAGAACGAGAAGAAGGAACAGAAGTATGAGACAGAGAGAATGTAATAGAAGTATGAAGTGAAGAAAATACAATAGAAGAAAATATTCAAAACGATGAAAATCAATGATTACACGATAACGACATATACGCAACATGACTACAGGAAGTATATACAACATGACAACAAGAAGATAATGTGTATACAACATGACAACAAGAAGATAATGTGTATACAACATGAGTTCAAATGTATACTATTACATGGAAGAATGAAGATGGTAGTACAAGAGATACAACAACAGTAGCATATGGACAAATGCCAACACATGTTGATCCAATTCAATCAGCAGATGCACATTATTCTTATGAATTTGCGTGATGGGAGCCCGAATTAAAAGCAGTAGAATGAGATGCTGAATATAAAGCAAAATACATATATATACCAATAGAGTATACAATCATATGGAAGAATGAAGATGGAACAATGATTGATACTACTAAAGTAGCATACGGACAGATACCAACACACAAAAGTCCAGTTCAACCAGCAGATGAAAAATATTCATATAAATTTATATGATGGGAACCAAAACCCAGTGAAGTGAAATGAAATACAGAATATAGAGCAAAGTATGAATATATAGTAAATAAATTTACTATAACGCGGGAAAATGAAGATTGAACAATAATCGATACTACAGAAGTACCATACGGAGAAATACCACCACACGAAGATCCAATTCAACCAGCAGATGAAAAATATTCATATGAATTTGCATGATGGGATTCAGAGATTACTGAAGTAACATGACCAGCAGAATACAGAGCAACATATAAATACATAACAAATAAATATACAGTTACACGGAAAAATGAAGATTGAACGATATTAGAAACTCAAGAGGTAGAATATGGAACTACCCCAATATACAGTGGAGCTACTCCAACTAAAGAATCCACAAAAGAATTGGAATATAAATTTGTATGATGGGAACCTGTAATTGAAGAAATAAAATGAGATACAGTTTATACAGCTAAGTATATTGAATCACCTATAATTGAAAATGAAGAATCTAATGACTGAAATGAAACACAAACAGGTTCTTTAGAAGAAATTTCACAAGATAATGAACAAACCACAGAAGATTTTCAATCAGAATCACAGAATAATGAGAATATAGCATCTTGAACACAGTGAGATGAAAATGGATGATCTTATGAATGAGGTGATAATACAGATGGAAATTCTTCAACTAATATATCAGAATGAGAAAATACTATACAAGAATGAGAAATTTCTGGAGAAGGACAATGATTCTGGTGATGATTATGGGAAACTATGAAATCATTTTTCTTGGATGATGAAGATTGATATCTTAAAGGATCAGAAACAATTGACAATGTTTTGGTAAGCATAGAAGCAGAAGTATGAACTTTCCCAGTATGAACAGAGGTGGTAATTAAGTGAGTTCCACAAGATAGATTAGAATCTATTCAGACTTCTTTGATAGAAGATGAAAATAATAATGTTACAAAAAATGCTCAAATAGTGGCATTTGATATATCTTTTGTATATTCATGAGAAGAAATACAGCCAGAGAAGGAAGTATCAGTAAAATTTAATTACAAAGAAAATTCAGATTTTCAATGAGCATCAGAGAAAGAATTAAGTGTATATCATATTGATGATGAAACTGATAAATGAACAGAAATTCAAGTAACTAATAAAGATGAAGATGAAGATGAAATAGAAATATTAGCAACAGATTTTTCTATTTATGTTTTAACACTTTCTGATAATAATATTATAACATTGACATTAAATCCAGGAGATTGAACTATCATAACGTGAGATAATATTGTAGTTGATGAACAATGAATTTGAACAATCACATCAGTAGATGGAAATGTAACTTTACCAAATGCTACACGAGATAACCATGTATTTGTATGATGGTATACATTGCAAACACCATCATTACAAAGTTTTGTATGAAACTGATGAGATGAATATCATATGGATGCTGACATTACATTGTATGCTGAATGGTGTAACGATTGATATATAATAAATACAGATAAAACAACATGTATATTGGAGTGAAATTTGAAAACTATTATGGATCAAAATCCAAATTTTACATGGTGAGAAAAAGAAATTCCTATGCCATTATCGTGGTCAAATGATGAAGATCCTCTTTCTATTGTGATGATGGATCGTAATCTTTGAGCTTCAACTCATGGTACCGAATCAAATGCATGGTGATATTATTATCAACGGTGAAATAATTATGGATTCACTCAAAATCCTCCTACTATTCTTAGAAGTATTGCCAATGTAAATTTGTCTTTATATGCACCATCAACGTATTATAGTTGAACTTATGTAATATGAAAAGTGAATAATACAACTTTCCCAAATTGGGCTACAACAGATAATTATAATATATGGTGATATTATTCAGGTACAAATGAAGCTAAGCAATGACCATGTCCAACCAATTGGCATGTCCCTACAATTGAAGAATGGAGAATGGTAGTAGAATATTGGTCATGAAATAATGGATGAATGAATGTGTCTAATTTTAGAGCAGAATTGGCTCTTCCATTAGCTTGATGAATTACTCGTTCAACTGCCACTCTTGAATCTGGTAATATTGCTTGATTGTATAGAACAGTAACGCCGGATACATCAAAAAGTTTTGCTTATGATTTCATAGTTAAGAATGATTTTTATGATGTAAATTATAGTGAAAATCTTGTAAACTGACGTCAAGTGCGTTGTTTCAAGAATGAAGATGCTATAGTTCGTAGGTATACAGTAACGTATAATGATGGAATAGATAATAGAGAAATATTTGAAGATCAGATTTTCTCAGGGTTATCAAGATGAGATGATTTTCCTCAATTTAGTTGACAAATTCCATGACGAACAGGTAATGATTGAACTTATCATGAATTTCTATGATGGTTCTTAGAATGAACTGAAATAGCTTTTGACGTGTCAGGTGCAAAAGTAATCGAAAATGTTTCATTATATGCTATGTGGACATGATGTCCAGATGGTGAAGAACCAAATGCTCTAGGTTTTTGTGTGCCTACAGCAGAAGAACAGAGAAATAGACAAATAGTTCAGGATTTGGAATTGTATTTATTAGCAAATGATCAAAATAAAATACATTATACGATAATGGATCGTAATATGTGAGCTACAGAAGTATTTAATAAATATTATGATAGTCCGAATCCGGCATCTTTAGGATACTTATATCAATGGTGAAATAATTATTGATTTCCAGCCCAATGAGATTTAGCTCAACAATGAGTCTTTATAAGAACTTCACAAGTACCAAAAAACATATGGAGCGCATGAGTTCCATCAAATTATGCTAGTGGAACTTATTATTCAAATGCAGGTAGTCATGCATCATGGATGGGAAGCCCAAGTAAAACAGATTGAATTTGGTGATGAACGTGAGATACAAGGAATGCTAATTGATGAAATACAACATTAGAAGCTAGACAGTGACCATGTCCAGTATGATATCATGTGCCAAGTACATTGGAATGGACGACCATTTTTACGGATTGGAGTTGATCAAATATATGAGTATCTCATGCTAAGATGCAAAATAAAATAGAAGCTATTTATAAATTTTCAGAAGATTTATTACTTCCACCTGCATGAAGAAGAGGGCCTTCCTGAGCTTTAGATTATATATCAGCTTTAAGTTATTGGTCATCAAGTCCAGCAACATCAGATGCTGTTAGAGCTGATTGACTTTATGCAAAACCAGATGATAAGATAGAAATACCAAATGCTGACTGACGTTCCAGAGCTAGATCTGTCCGTTGTATAAAAAATGCAGTAAATACAAGTGCAACATCTATTTCAACGGACGATATACATTTGGATGGATGATGAAATGCTGTAATTTCAATTGATAATTGAGTGATATCAACACTTTGAACTCCTACTAGAGCAGACTCCACATTCAATGGATGGTATACTACATCAGATTTTTCTTGAAATCCATTGTCTACATGAGATACAGTATCAGCATGAAGCAGTTTATATGCAAAATTTACATGTAATGAGTCATGATATGTATGGAATGGAACATCATGTGAAGATTGAGTGAGATTAATATTCGATAGTATGTGATGAAGTGATGTACCTTCACAAACGGTAAAATCTGGAACTACATGAGTTAGACCAGCAGATCCGACTAAGACTTGATATGTATTTAATGGTTGGTTCTTAACATGAGCAAATGAAGAATTTAATTTTACATGAACTATAATTACAGAACCAACAACACTATATGCACATTGGAACACATGACAATATGAAGTTAGTATAGTGTCAAATAATGAAAATTATGGAACAGTAAATAGTGGATTAGTGACAGCAGACTTTTGAACACCAATTTCTACAAATTGAAATGAATTAACAATTTGATCTATAACTGTGATAGCTACAGCAATGACAAGCGGTGAGCAATATACATACACATTCAGTGGTTGGATGTTTGAGAATTGTGGAATCGAATGAGCTGAATCGGTAACAATAAATTGTGAAGTTACAGCAAATTTTGATAGAATAGCAAATGGATATACTGTAACATGGAATAATAGTGATGGAACTACATTAGAAACAGATTTAAATGTTCCATATGGAACAATGCCGAGTTATGATTGAGAAACTCCAACAAGTGGATGAGATGCTCAATATAGTTATACATTTATATGATGGAGTCCTGCGACGTGAGTAGTTCAATGAGATATAACATATACGGCTACATACACACAGAGCATAAATGAATATACAGTGATGATTCAATCAAGTGATGTAAATTCAGGAACAGTAACGACATGATCTATAACAGTTCCATATTGAACAAGTATCAGTAAAGTAGATAATGTAGTGACAATTGGAACTGAAACAAGTACTGCAAATGCAAATTCACAGACATGGCAATATGATTTTTCTTTTGTAGATTGGTCAGACATGTGTGGAACAACGGTAACGACATGATGTACAGTCACTGCAAATTTCCAAAGCTCATTAAGAACATATACATTAGATTTGATAATCGGTACGTGAATAGAAGCGATATATTATAAAATAAATTGAGCGAGTGAATTCATAAATACATGAATAACTACTTTGTTGAGTGGAATAGAAGCTTGATCTACGATTTATGCATATGCAGAGTCTAAGGATTGATATACATATACAGAAACAAGTGAATCAAATCCTCGGAGTGTTCTGGTAACTTGAGATAATGTATTTTCACCTGTAGCTACTGCAAATGAAAATACAGACTATACAGTATATCATTATGTAAAAATAGCATGACAAAGTGGATATGCATTATCTAAAACTGATTATTTAACATGAACTACAGATAAAATATTGATATTATCATCATTAGCTAAAGAAAGCGAATTTATGTGTGCACACTATAGCAGTTGAAGTTTAACATGAACTGAAAACTGACCATGAGAGATAATTATAGAAACAACGATTAAATGAGATGGTTCTACGAAGATATATCTATATTATACTAGAAATAATCATAGAGTGATACTAAGTGGAGATGAACATGTTCAATACCTAAAAATAAATGGAGACGTGACTAATGAGGCAGTTTGGGAATGTGGGGGCGAAGTACCAGTGGATGCTGTACCAAAACCATGATACCATTTTGTAAGATGGGATAGAGAAAGGGAGGAAAGAGAAGATGATGAAAATGGAAACTCATTAACTTGATGATTGTAAGAGTATTCAATTTATATCATTATGATAATATTAATATTGATTGGTAAATATAAAATTTTAAAATCCGATTGGAAAAGATTTTTATTTTACTATATTTTCATTTGGATTTATATTAATCTTTTCGAATGCTATATTTTGTACCAACTCCCATTTGAAATAAAGAAGATATCACTTTAAGAGCTCTCAGACTTTTGAAAGAAATAAATATTTTGATATGCGAGGATACTAGAACAGCAAAGAAGTTATTGTCGATGTATGATATTTCTACCATATGAAAAGATTTTTTTTCAATTACTAGTTTTACATCACAGGGAAAACTGGAGTTTTATGCTAAATTATTGCAAGAAAATGATGCAGTAGTTGTCTCAGAAGCTTGAACTCCATGATTATCTGATCCATGAAAATCATTGATCCAACTTTGTAATGAAAATCAGATTTCTTTTTCAGTTTTGCCAGGAGCGAATGCACTTATTCCATCAATTGTGGCAGCTGGATTTGATACAACTCAATTTACATTCATTTGATTTTTGCCTCAAAAAAAATGAAGGCAGACTGCACTGAAAGATATTATAGACAGAGAAAATCCAACTTTTTTTTACGAGTCGGTCCATAGAATGCCAAAATTGTTAGAGGAATTGAGAAATATGAACTTTCAATGAAAAATATTTATAGCTCGTGAAATTAGTAAAGTTTTTGAGCAGTATTTTACATGAAGTCTAACTGAATGTGAAGAATTTATTAAGTCATGAAAGATTGTTATAAAAGGTGAATTTGTAATTTGACTGAGTCTAAAGACTCAGAATTGATAATATTTTATATTGACTTTATATATAAATACATTATAATATGTAATGTATTTATTCTGTATTTTCATACATGAAAAAAACATTATGAACTATCCTTGTGTGATCTATGCTTATATCATCCATGGACGCAGATAATCCAAAACATGACTTTTCTAAAACAAAACAAGAAATATCTCAGACTCTATCGATTCATCAACAAGATATACAACAGCAGGATATATTACGCCGTCAAGCACAAATACAGGAATTAATTCCTAAGATTAAAGAACCTATTATTCTTTGAGATTTGAACCAACCTAATGTAGCAATTACGATAGATGATGGTTATTGAGTAGAAAGTATAACATATATGTTGAATCTTTTTGAAAAAAATAATATCAAAGCAACTTTTTTTGTAATTTGAAGTTGCCTAAAATTGCATCCTTCACTTTGGAGAATGGCTGTTGAACAATGACATGAAATCTGTAATCATACAGCTCATCATGATAAATATTTTAAAACACGAAATGAAGCTGAACGCTTTGAAAGTGAACTTTTATGATGGGAAAAAAATGCAAAGGAAGTCTTATGAGAAGATTATCTCATCAAAATGAAGAATAACTATCCATTCTTTCGTTTCCCCTGAATGCATTGAATTAGAGTAAAGGCATATTTAGATATTCTTAAGAAACATGGATATGTGCCTATTGGATGGCGACATACCAAAAATCCTGAATCTTGACATATAAATAACGGTGACATATTCCTTTGGCATTTTAAGGATGCAGATACATTAAATGTTAGAAAAAATTTAGAAATGGTATTGAAGGCATGAAAACATCCTAAAACGGTATCAGATATTATTACGACAGAAAAATATGATACTCCTATAGATTGGACTAATTATGCAAAAAAGAAAAAAGAAGCAAATATCAAGAAATAATAAGATAAATAATTATTAAAAGAAAAAATCTGTAAGTTGATTTTTCAGATTTCTCTTGTTTTTATGATTAAAAACTATAAGTTGAAAGTGGTTTATTTTTTATTGTATGAAAAAATGACATTACTAGAAAAAATCACGGATGATTATAAACAAGCTATGAAAAATCATGAAGAAGTGAGAAAATTAGCATTAAACTACTTATTGGCCCAAATCAAGAATAAAAAAATTGAATTACATGCAGATCCTAGTGATGATGATATAATCGCTGTTATCAAAAAAGAAATTAAATCATTGAATGAAACTCTATTATTCTTAGAAAAAGCAAGTAAGACTGATGAAATATTAGTAGAGACACAGAAAAAAGAAATATTACAATCATATTTGCCAGCAATGTTATCCAGAGAACAAACTGAAACTTTAATAAATGAGACAGTCGCTAAATTATGAATTACAGACCTAAAAACACAGAGATGATTACTAATGAAAGAATTGATGGCAAGCCACAAAAGCGAACTAGATGGTGCAGTTGTAAATGATATCATCAATTCAAAACTATAATTCAATTAGAGATTTTTTATTTATTATAAAAATTACTTGTATATGACGACCGAAAAACCGATTCCAGAAAAGAAAGCTTTGAAAAAAAAATTGGTTCATAATATAATTGAATTAGTTATATGACTCACCCTACTTTGAATGTGTTATGGATATTTGCAAACACATCCTGCTGAGAAAGTCAGTTTTTTTTCATGATATAAGGTAATTTACCAGCAAACTGAAATTTTTTTTCAAAATTTATTTGGCAAAAATTGAGAATGGCTCAGACAAAAATATAGTTTGGAATCTTATTACCAGGCACTGATTACTCTATCAGAAGAGAAACCTTGTATAGATTCTAAAATTGTTTTAGACCTTCATGAAACATACAAAGCCCTGCAAAATGAGCCTAAAAATACTCTTGAGCACAATCTGCAATATTATATAGAAAAACAATATAAGTTTGATGAAGAACTTAGGAAAGATTGCCCTATAGAGAACGATGTAGAATCAAGTAATGATTCTATATAGAAATATTTAACTATTGAAATAAAAAAACGGAAGATTAGGGATTCGAACCCTAGTTCCGATTAATCGGAAACACGTGTTCGAGACGTGCGCCTTAAACCTCTCGGCCAATCTTCCATTTTTTTGTGTTAAAGATATACAAAAATTTTTTTTATTTTCAATTTTTAGTTAAAAAAAAAGATCCTCAAATTGAGGAACTTTTTTTTATTTTTGTATCTTAAACTTATGCTGGATTAACTGCATCTGTAGATTGTGTTGCTGGTGTTGCTGGCGTTGCTGCTGCCGGTTGTGCTGCTGGTGTTGTTGCTGCCGGTTGTGCTGCTGCCGGTTGTGCTGCTGGTGTTGTTGCTGCCGGTTGTGCTGCTGGTGTTGCTGCCGCTGGTTGTGCTGCTGGTTGTGCTGCTGGTGTTGCTGCCGCTGGCACTTGATTTTGAGTTGTATCTAGTGGCGCATTGGCTTCATCCATTACCTTTTGTGCATCTTTACTAGAAAACGGAGCTTTTATACTTGACCAAACTGACTTAAACCATCATTTTGTATCATCTTTTGTATGTTGCCATCATTCCTTCGTCTTATCCTTTGTATCATTCCATGCTTCTTTAGTTCTATTTTTTGTATTGTTCCAAGATTCTTTAGCAGTATTTTTTGTACTATTCCAAGATTCTTTAGCAGTATCTCTAACACTTTTCTTTTCGGCATCATTCGCATTCTGCTGATTTTCCTGTGGTTGATCTGCTGCCGGTTGTGCTGCTGGTGTTGCTGCCGGTTGTGCTGCTGGTGTTGCTGCCGGTTGTGCTGCTGGTGTTGCTGCCGGTTGTGCTGCTGGTGTTGCTGCCGGTTGTGCTCCACTATCCTGAGTTGGAGTTACTGATTTCCCTAAATTTTGTTCGTCTTGTGTTTGTGTCATTTTTTATATTTAAATAAATAAACCTAACTAAATTATAGATAAAAATTTTTCGAATGCAAATTTTTGGATACTTTTTTATTTTCACATTTTAACTTGTATAAAATAGTTGAAAAAATAGACTAAAATCAGATTTATGATGATATTTTATATGCAAGAAATAGCCTATAAATGAAAATGAAATGATAGAATAGATTCACGATTAAGTGAGCAATTTTCATATTCTAGAAATTTTTTTCATCATATTATTGAAAGATGAGGGATTCAAGTAAATGGAAAAGCTGTAAAAAAGTCATATAAACTTAAGTCTTGAAACAAAATTCAAATCGATGAATTGGAACGTTATCTATCCCCCATTGTTTTGGATGAAGCAGAGAAAATAGATATTCCAATTATCCATGAAGAGGAAGATTATATAATTATAAATAAACCAAAGTGAGTGCTTTCACATCCAAATAGTATTCGAGATGCTAAAAAGCCTTCAGTTGTAGCTTTTCTTTATCAGCATTATAAAGATTTACCTAGTTATGGAAATTTTATTAGAGCAGGTTTAGTTCATAGATTAGATAAAGATACAGATTGATTGATGATTGTGGCGAAAACGGAAAAGTGATTACAGCATTTTAAATCTCTTTTTCAGGAAAAATCAGAATCTTCTAGTATAGAAGAAAAAGAATCGACTCCTCTTCAAAAATATTATCGTGCTATTTGTGAAATTACTTCAAAGTGAGCAGAATTTTTGGAGGAAATAAAAAAAATCTGATTTCCGTATTATGTAGAAGAAACGGTTGTAGCAAAAGTTCCAAATTGTACACCTAAAATCTGAATTACTAAGATTTTGAACTTTGAAGAGATGAGCGATTGATTAGTAAAAATGCAGTTGCAAATTCTTACATGAAGAACTCATCAGATTAGATACCATTTGTCTAATCATGGATTGCCAATTCAATGAGATTATTTATACTGAAAAGAAAATGAAAATATTCCAATGCAGCTTACAGCTTGGAAATTAGAATATTTAGATTTGACTTGAAAAATTCAAGTTGTCGAAATTTAATAATTTTGCGTTTTAAAAAAGCTAACCATTTCTGGTCAGCTTTTTATCTAAGAATTTAATTATTCTGCAGTTTCTTCTTCAGATTTCTTAGCTCTTGGTTTTCTAGTTTTCTTTTCAGCTTCTTCTTTTTCTAATTTTTCAGCAACATCTGCCAAATCAGCTTTCTTTTCAGCTTTAGCAGCTTCTTTATTTTCATCCAAATCTTTCATTGAAAGTCCGATTTTTCTATTCTTTGGATCGATTAAGATTAATTTAACTTTAACTTTCTGTCCGATTCTTACTACTTCATTTGGATTATTAACTGCTTTTTGAGAT
>Ga0310691_10003416_pt1 | contig 19133 bp, 17 predicted proteins | sample 176DNAGHGlowgp2_FD_203887 | JGI IMG/M metagenome (GOLD analysis project Ga0310691, IMG submission 203887) | Sheep rumen microbial communities from Palmerston North, Manawatu-Wanganui, New Zealand - 1766 DNA GHGlow gp2 (v2) (version 2) | ecosystem: Host-associated > Mammals > Digestive system >...
GGGTGAGTTCACGGCGCATCTGGCTGTGGCGCTCCTGCTGCTCACGACTGATTCGCTCGTCCATGCGGCGGGCATAGCCGTGGAGCAGCCAGCCGAGTCCCCCCATAACCACGAGCGAGAAGAGCAACAGGTGCCAGTCACTCTCCTCATTGAAGGGACGGATGAAGCGACGGTCGTAGTCCTCGAAGAGGATGAAGACGACGGCGTAGATGGCGAAGACCACCATCACACTTGCAAACATCTTCTTACCTTCGGTCACGGATTTCATCACTTAATAAATACCATTCTGTCTTGAGTGGACATCACAAATCCTCAAACACATAGCCATAGCCGGGCCGTGCGACGATGCACTGTCCGTAGATGCCAATTTTCTTGCGCATGCGGGCAATATTGACATCGACGGTGCGACCTGTGACGACGACGTCGCTGGGCCATGCGCCGGAAAGCAGTTGCTGACGGGAGAGCACCTGACTGCGATTGGCAAGCAGGAGCGTGAGCAATTCAAATTCGGTCTTGGTGAGTGCCGCCTCGGCACCGTCTACGGATGCCGTCTTCCTGTCGGTGTCTACCGTGAGTCCCCGATAGCAGAGTTCCCCCACCCTCTCCGGCTCACCGGCAGCAGCACGACTAAGCACGGCCTGCACACGGGCCACGACCTCACGCACGGAGAAAGGCTTGCGCACGTAGTCGTCGGCACCCAGCCGGAAGCCGTGGAGCATGTCGTCCTCGGCGTCTTTCGCCGTCAGGAAGATAATGGGAATACAGGCGGTGGAGGCATCGCCCTTCAACTGCCGGGCAAAGTCGAAGCCCGACATGCCAGGCATCATGACATCGAGCAACAGCAGGTCGGGCAATTCTGTGCAGTGCACCTGTAGCAAAGCCTCCTCGGCAGAATGGGCTACAGTGGCATCGTATCCGGCAGAGGCCAGATTATAGGCAAGTATCTCGCAGAGGTCGGGCTCATCGTCGACGACCAAGATTCGTTTCTTTTCCATCTTGGCTGCAAAGATACGAAGAAAAAACGAGACGGCAAACTAATTCTTCCCAAATCTCGCCTGAACGACGTTAACTACGTAGTCGCCCAGTTTCTCGCACTCGCCTACCATGTCGATGAACATCGTGCCCAGAGCGTAGCCATACTCCCGGTCGTTGACGGCACGGGTGTTCTCTGCCTTGAGCTGCTGGCGAAGCTGGTTAATCTCGTTTTCTATGCGGTAGGTGTCGCGTATGTCGTGCTCATGCCGGTGGCCGGTCATCACGCGGTTCATCTGTGTGAGGGCCTCGTCGGTGAGGTTCATCATGCTCTCAAGCTTGTCGTAGAGCGCGGGCGTGAAGTCCTGTCCCGACTCATGCCTGCGGTTGAGTGTGCGGGCAAGGTTGTAGCAGGCATCACCGATAGACTCCAACTCACTGATCTCGCGCATCATCTGGCGCACCTTCATCTTGGTGACGTCGCTCAGATGGTTGTCGCTCACCTGTTCCAGATAGCGGGCGATACCTATCTCCATCTGGTCGGTGATGTCTTCCTGCGTGGCTATCTGGGCATAGCGCTTGGCAAAGTTCTCATCGTTGTCTTCGCGCAGCAACTGGCGCACCATGCCGAACATCTTCTGCACACGCTGAGCAAAGTTGCACGTCTCCTTCTGTGCCTGGAGTACGGCGATTTCAGGAGTCTGGATGAGGTTAGACTGTATATACTGCAAGCTGAACACCTCCTGCTCGCCCTCAGCCTTATCAGGCAACAGCCAGCAGACGATGCGCTCCAACTGAGGGATGAGTCCGATAAGAATGGCGGTATTGGTCACGTTGAAGCACGTGTGGAAAGCGGCGAGCACAACAGGCAGCAACGTGGCCTGACCGCCTATAGAGGGATCATAGCCCACCAGACGGCAGACGAGATTGACGAAAGGATAGAACACGCAGAGCACCCATAACACGCCAAACACATTGAACAGCAGGTGGGCCAGGGCAGCACGGCGTGCCTGTGTGTTGGCACCGAGGGCGGCAAGGTTGGCCGTGGCGGTAGTGCCGATGTTCTCACCCATCACCAGCGCTATACCAAGGTAGATGGGCAGCACCCCTGTAGAACAGAGCAGGATGGTGATGGCCATAACGGCTGCTGAGGACTGAACGATGCAGGTGATGATGGTGCCAATGGCGAGGAAGGAAATGATGGTGAGATAACTGCCCGTGTCGAACGAGGCGAAGAAACTGACCACTGCCTCGTTGTGCTCCAAGTCCATCTCCTTACCGGCAGAACTGAGCATGACCAGCGAGAGGAACATGAAAGCGATGCCGAAGAGGAAGTCGCCCACGAAACGATGGTGCTTCTTGTAGATGAGCACCATACCGAGGAAGAAGGCGGGAAAGACGACATTAGTCAAATCGACATTATAGCCCAGCGACATGATCCAGGCGGTAAGCGTGGTGCCGATGTTGGCACCCATGATGACCGAGATGGCCTGCGAGAGGGTGAGCAGTCCTGCCGACACAAACGATACAGTCATCACCGTGGTGGCCGATGACGACTGTACTGCACAGGTGACAAATGCACCAGTGAGCATGCCGGTCAGGCGGTTGGTGGTCATGCGCCCGAGAATATGGCGCAACTGCGGGCCTGCCATCTTCTGCAAGGCATCGCTCATCATTCGCATACCATAAATCAGCAGTCCGAGCGCACCAAGCAGTCGGAGGCTTATCATAAAATAGTCTTGTGTTGTATTCATCTCTCCTAATAATTAAAATAAATCCGGGTGCAAAATTAGGAAAAATCCTGCACCCGGACGAATGAATCATGTTACGATACTGTTACGTAACCGAATTGTAACACCTGAGAAACCTTTAGTCGAGACCGAAGAGCACCTTCAGACCGCCATCCACACCCGAGAAGCCCATGAAGGCCAGCGAGAGCAGACCGGCGGAGAGCATGACGATGGCCATGCCCTGCATGCCGCGCGGAATCTTGACCAGTTCGAGCTGCTCGCGCATGCCGGCAAAGACGGTCAGGGCAAGTCCGAAGCCAATGGCCGTAGAGAAGGCATAGACCACGGACTGCAACAGGTTGAAATCCTTCTGGATGACCAGGATGGCCACACCGAGAACGGCACAGTTGGTGGTGATAAGCGGCAGGAAGATGCCCAGTGCCTGATAGAGGGCAGGCGACACCTTCTTGAGAATAATCTCCACCATCTGCACAAGCGAAGCGATGACGAGGATGAAGGCAATCGTCTGCAGATACTGCAGGCCAAAGGCATCGAGCACATATTTCTGAACAAGCCAGGTCACGATGGTGGCCAGCGTCAGCACAAAGGCTACGGCTGCCGACATACCCAGCGAGGTGTCTATCTTCTTCGATACGCCAAGGAACGGACAGATGCCGAGGAACTGTGACAACACGATGTTGTTCACGAAGATGGCGCTAATGAAAATCAATATATATTCCATAACTTCAATTTTTCAGTTCTTCAATTCTTCAACTTATTGACGATTGCAATCAGGAAGCCCAAGGTGATGAATGCACCCGGAGGCAATACGAAGAGCAGGATGTTGTAGGTCTCAGGCAGCAGCGTAAGACCGAAGACAGAGCCCGAGCCCAACAACTCACGGCAGATGCCGAGGAGCGTAAGACCGAGCGTGAAACCCAGACCGATACCGATGCCGTCGAAGAGAGAGGCCACGGGAGAATTCTTTGCAGCGAAAGCCTCAGCACGTCCCAGGATGATGCAGTTCACCACAATCAGCGGGATGAAGAGACCGAGGGCAGCGTCAATGTCGGGCAAGTAGGCCTTGATCACAAGCTGGAGCATGGTCACGAAGGCTGCTATGACAACGATGAACACGGGAATACGCACCTTGTCGGGCGTGACCGACTTGAGGCACGAAATAACAAAATTGGTGCAGATGAGCACAGCCATCGTGGCCAAGCCCATCGACATGCCATTCAGGGCAGAGGTGGTAGTGGCCAGCGTAGGACACATACCGAGCATCAGGACAAAAGTAGGGTTCTCCTTGACGATGCCATTCTTGATAATCTGTAGTGCATTCATATCTTAGTCCTCCTTTTCTTGGTTAGTGGCACCTGTCTCGCCATCAGCGGGCGTGGCCTTGTAAGCATTATAAGCATTGTTCACAGCAAGCAGGAAAGCACGGCTGGTGATGGTAGAGGCCGTAATGGCATCAACCTGACCACCGTCCTTCGACACAGTGAGGGGCTCTTTCGGGTCTTTACCGATGATGTCACCCTTCTCTCCCTTCTGGAACCACTTGTCAGCCTTGGCACCAAGGCCCGGTGTCTCAGCATGCTCAAGCAGGGTATAGCCAAGGATTTTTCCCTCGGGGTCGAAACCGACGAGCACCTTCAGGTCGCCACCGAAACCACCGGTAGTAGACTCTACGGCTGCTCCGAGATCCTTGCCCTGAGCGTCCTTCGTCTGATATATAATATAGGTGAGTTCCTTGCCCTTGGCATCGTTCTGCTTCACGGTGTCGGTCTTGGCCATCTGTGCCGTCTCGCTACACATGACCACCTTGATACCGTCGTTGAGGGCCTTGACCTTCTGTTCGGCAATAGGCCCTTCTGTCAGGTGGTTCACAAATGCGAGAATACCACCCATGATGACTGCCACTCCTGTGAGTACCAGCACCATATTCGTTAAAGATGATTCTAATTTCTTCATAACTACTTTACTTCTTTAACTACATAACTACTTGCTTGCCGGCACTTCACCGAAACGCTTGGGTTTCACGTAATTGTTGATAAGAGGCGTGAAGGCGTTCATGATGAGGATGGCAAACGACATACCCTCGGGATAAGCACCCCAGTTACGGATGACGACCGTAAGCAGACCAATGGCCACACCATAGATAAGCTGTCCCTTGGCGGTCATCGGTGAGGTGACATAGTCTGTAGCCATGAAAATGGCACCCAGCATGAGACCTCCGGAGAAGATGACGGCAAACGGGTCGGCATAGACGGGATTAGCCAGATGGAGCAGACCAGCACAGACAAACACCGTACAGATAATCGAGACGGGGATGTGCCAGGTGATAATCTTCTTCCACAGCATGTAGGCCAGACCGACAAGCAGGGCCAGGGCACAAATCTCACCCATCGCACCGGCACCGTCGGGATGATTGCCGAGGAAGAGGCTCATGGCATCGGGCAACTGGTTGAGCACAGAAGCATCGCCACTCTTGATGGCATCCTTCATGATAGCAAGCGGTGTGGCACCTGTCTCGGCATCGAGATAGCTGGTGAGTTGTCCTACCTTAGGCCAGGTGGTCATCTGTGCGGGGAAGGCCACAAGCAGGGCAGCACGACCGACGAGGGCCGGGTTGAACAAGTTGTTGCCAAGGCCGCCAAAAGGCATCTTCGCAAATCCGATGGCGAAGAGTGCACCCAGGATGATAATCCACAGAGGAAGGTTAGAAGGCAGGTTGAAGGCCAGGAGCAGGCCGGTGAGGACAGCAGAGCCGTCGCAGATGGTGTTACGCTCCTGCTTCATGATATATTTGCTGATAGCCCACTCAAAACAGACGCAGGCTGCCACACTGGTAGCTGTGACGATGGCAGAGCCAAGGCCAAAGAAATAGAACGACACGAGCAGCGCAGGCATCAAGGCGATGATGACCCCGTACATATTGCGCTCAACGCTATCAGTGCCGTGGGCGTGTGGTGATAAAGATACTATTAATTTTCCCATTGTAGTATTTTCGATTTACTCATTTTCGATTTTCAATTCATTTCTTCTGCGCAGCAGCTGCACGGGCGCGGATGATACCCATTACGGTTCCCTTACCCTGCCGGATGTTGTCGAGCAACGGACGATGAGCCGGACATGTGAACTGACAAGAGCCGCACTCAATACAACTGACGATGTCTTCGTGCTCAGCGCGCTCCCAGTTGTGGACTTCCGAAATCTTTGCCAGCAGGTAGGGTTCCAAGCCCATCGGACAAGCACTCACGCACTTGGCGCAACGGATACAAGGCTGTGGTTCCTTGCGACGCGCTTCTTCGCCGGAGATGATGGTCACAGAGTTGGTTCCCTTGCAGATAGGCACCTCTGTAGAAGTAAGGGCCTTACCCATCATCGGACCGCCAGCCAGAAGTTTGTTGTCGCCTTCTGGCATACCGCCACAGGCATCAATGAGTTCCTTCATCGGTGTGCCCATACGGACAAGGAAATTACCCGGATGGGCCAACTGCTTGCCAGTCACCGTAGTATAGCGCTCAAAGAGGGGCTTGTTCTTCATGACTGCCTCGTAGACAGCATAGGCTGTACCTACGTTCTGCACGATAGCACCGACATTGACAGGAATGGCGGGAGGAGCAGGCACCTGACGACGGATGACTGCATCGACCAGTTGCTTCTCACCACCCTGAGGGTAGCGCTGCTTGAGGGGCACAACCTCTACGTTGAACTGCGAACCAGCGAACTTCTCGGCACATTTCTGCGTAAGCAGCTCAATGGCTGGCATCTTATTGGTCTCAATACCGATATACCCCACATTGACCTTGGCAGCCATCATGAGCAACTGCAGACCAATGAGAATCTCGTCGGCCTTCTCCATCATCAGCCGGAAGTCGGCAGTGATATAAGGCTCACACTCTACGGCATTGATAATGACGCATTCCGCCTTTGCCGTCGGTGGCGGGGTCAACTTGATGAAAGTGGGGAAACATGCACCACCCATACCTACGACACCTGCAGCCTTCACACGATTGATAATCTCTTCGGGAGTCAGTTCGGGATGCGACTCGACTGTCTCCAACTTGTCAGAGCGGTCAATGGTCTCTTCCCAGTCGTCGCCTTCGACATTGATGATGATAACGGGCTTGCGATAGCCTGTGGCATCGATGGCTGTGTCTACCTTGAAGACGGTACCACTGACGGCAGAGAATATAGGTGCCGACACAAAGCCACCGGCTTCGGCAATCATCGTACCAACCTTCACCTTGTCGCCCTTCTTGACAACAGGCTTGGCAGGAGCGCCAATGTGCTGCGAAAGGGGATAGATGGCCTGCTTGGGAAGGGCTGCCACCTGAGTAACTGCGTCGTGGGTGAGTTTGTTTTCCTCGGGGTGTACTCCACCTATTCTAAATGTTCTGATATTCATGCTTTAGCCTCCTCTTTCTTTTCGGGTTCAACATTAGCTTTGGGAGTCTCTGCGGGCTTCTCTGCAGGAGCAGCCTTGGGGGCTGCAGGCTCCTTGGGTTTCGGTGCAGGCGGCGGAGTCGGGAAATTGACGTCACGGATAGCCTTCGTAGGACAGACCACAACACACTTACGACATAGGCGACACTTGTCGGGATCGATGTACGAACAGTTGGCCGTAACGGTGATGGCACCAAACGGACACTCCTTCTCACATTTGCCGCAACCGATACAGCTGACCTTACAGGCTTTCATCGACACGGCACCCTTGTCCTTGTTCACGCAAGACACATACACACGACGGCCCTTCGGTCCCTTCTTACGAAGCTCGATGATGTGGCGTGGGCAAGCCTTTGCACAAGCACCGCAGGCCACACAGTTTTCTTCGTTGACTTCTGCAATACCGGTCTCGGGATTGATGCGGATGGCATCAAACTGACAAGCCTCGACACAGTCGCCGCAGCCAAGACAACCGAAGCCGCATGCCGTCTCACCTGCACCACAGGCGTTCATGGCACTGCATGTACGCAAACCAGCATACTCGGCAATCTTCGGACGATACTCACACGTACCGTTACACCTTACCACTGCCACCTTTGGCTCGCCATTGGCAATAGCCATACCGAGCAGGTCAGCCACCTGTCCCATCACGGCTGCTCCGCCTACAGGACAGAGCAGTCCTTCAATGGAACCGGCATCGGCACCCTTGACGAGTGCGTCTGCCATACCTCCGCATCCGGCAAATCCGCAGCCACCACAGTTAGCACCGGGCAGCAACTCATTAACCTGAGCAATGCGAGGATCTTCGTAAACAGCAAATTTCTTGGAGCAGACATACAGCACGAGCGCTGCGATGAGTCCGATGGCTCCAAGCACAATCACTGCAATCAAGATGAAATCCATAATTTATTTGTTTTTAGTTTAAAAGATTAATCTTCAAGTTGGAAGGATATCTGTCGCTGAATCCTGTAGCGAAAAAGCCACAACAGAACATAATACGGAACCAAAGACCCTAATGCAACCAGAGCCACGACCCCTTCGTTGGCTATGAAACGGGTGGCAAGCAGGAGCACGGACACCAACAACAGGAAAGGCAGGCCAAAGCCCAGCAATAAAGCACGGTTGGCCACATCCTTGGAGGCACTGACTACGACCTCCTGCCCCACATGGTAACGAAAGGTATCGGGAGTGAACACATCGACAATCTTTACCTTCGACTCGGAAGCATTACAATGACTGGCTACCTTGCAACTGGCACATGCAGAAGTCTGGACGATACGCACCTTGATGCAATTGCCCTCAATATTGTCAATGATTCCAGAATGTGATATTTTGTTACTCATTATGTAATGTCGACTTTACAATTTGCAAAGATAGCACATAATTATGAATATACAAACGAAAAAAGGGAAAAATTTCAGAAAAAGAATCGTAATCGTTTGCAATTTGAGGGATTTTTTATACTTTTGCGGCGTAATCAAAAACAAACGACGATGAAAGCAACAGAACAGACGAAGACACAAGTCGACCGGGCTATCCGTAAAATTGCAGAAAAATTTCCTCCTGCCCCTGAAGCGGGTGTGATGACCGACATACATATCAGAGTCATACAGGAGACAGGGGAACTGACCGCTTTCGACGACGATGACAACGAGTTGACGCGCTGTGTGGTTGAGCAGTGGATAGACAACAAGGATGACGACTTCTACAAGTCTATCACTCCTGTCATCCGCAAATGTATAGAAACCCACAAGGCCATTATCGAAGAACTCGGCATCATAAAGCCATACGCTGTCGTTTTGGAAGACGACGAAAAAGAAAACATTGCCGAACTCTACGTCGTCGATGACGATACTGTCATCATCGACCCCGACCTGATGCAAGATCTGGACAAAGACCTTGACGACTTTCTCGACAAGCTGTTGAAAGACTAATATTCTATATCCTGATATTCAACAAACTTTCGCAGCATGTCGATATGATAGACTTTCTGCGATTCTGCCACAAGCCTACCGGTAAAGTCTGTCAGTCTGATTTCATAGTCGCTGGTAATGATAAAGTCCTGAACCAGCTGGTCATCGGGCAATGCCTTAAGATTTTCCTCGGCTTCCTCTTTGCTGTTGGCATATAGGCAAAGCTTGTCTACCGGCATATAATCATCATCAAGCGAGTAAAGCCAGAGGGAATAGAAGCCCTCTCCCTCGTCGGCAGCAAGAATCATCAGCCGTGTGCTGACTGTTTCTGGAAGGGCAATAGCCTTTGGTTCTATCCGTCCCTCAAGGTTCAACGACTTCACCAGTACGAGAGGCACCTCTTTATAGTTCGGCAGACTGTTTACATAATCCTCAGAATAACGCAATGGCAGTGGTTGTATGTTCAGACTGTCGTAAAACAGCTGCATACTATTCACTTCCCTGTCAACGTGGATACCTTGAGCTTCCAGTTGCTCAAGGTTCTCCACTTTTGCTATACTGTCGAGCTTTTGCTGAAGATCGCCTGTAGACATCCGATGACCACAGGAGATGACGGCCAAAAGCACAACGATACCATACAACCCCCAAAAACGCCTCATAGCTTTACTTTCTTCTTCACCACCTTACTTTCATTCTGAAGTCTGTCGAGGGCGGTGACGGCATAGACGAATTTTGTGTTTCCGTCATTATAGGGTAGCTTGTAGAATGGCTGGGTGGTAATGGCAACTATCTTCGAAGGGTCGTCTGTGTTAACCTTTTCTTTCCTGTTGAATCGGTAAACGACGTACTTCGTCACCTCATCCTTCCAACCCTTTGCCTTGGGAGCAGTCCAGAACAGCACGTAGCCGTCGGATGTCCACACGGCTTTTACCTTACGGACCTTCTTGGGCGCCTTGCCATCTATGAAGGGCATTTCTGGCTGCAAGGCAGGATAACGCCAATAATACTGGCGCAATGCCGTACCATAGTTGCCCACATTGTCAACTGCTGCTTTGGCATACCACAGCACACTTCCCTTGACGGCCGGCAGTTGCTTATGCAGACGCATCTTCGCAGTGAGTTGGTGAGTGTTCGGATTCTGTGGGTCGGCAAATTTCACGGTGCGCTCCACATCCTCTCCGATAATGAGGGGACGGTTTGCAGCATGCTGACTCCACCAGTGAATGAGAGTCTCGTAGTCGGCAACCTTGTTGCCAATCTCCCAATAAATCTGAGGCACGTTGTAGTCCAACCAGCCATTGTTCACCCACAGCAGGACATCGGCATAGAGGTCGTCGTAGTTCGTAAGACCGTTGGTGTTGCTGCCAATAGGCGACTGACGCTTGTTGCGATAAATACCGAAAGGCGAGATGCCAACCTTCACCCAAGGCTTGGTCTCATGAACGGTCTTGTAGAACTGCTCGATGAAAATGTTCACGTTGTATCGACGCCAGTCATGAATATCACGAATACCATTGTTATACTTGCGGAACTGGGCATTATCCGGAATATTCTCGCCTGCTACGGGATAAGGATAGAAATAATCGTCCATGTGTATACCATCCACATCGTAGCGACTCACAATGTCGCGGGCAACATCGCAGATATAGTCGCGGTTCTCTGGAATGCCCGGATTGAGGATAAACAGGTCGTCGTAACTGAAACAGTTCAGCGGATTACGCATGGCAATGTGATTGGGTGCCAGCTGTTGCGTGGTCTTTGTCTTGGCACGATAAGGATTTATCCAGGCGTGCAGTTCCATCCCCCTGCGATGGCACTCCGTAATCATCCATTGCAGCGGATCCCAGTACGGACTGGGAGCCACGCCTTGTTTCCCGGTGAGGAAACGGCTCCAAGGTTCAATACGACTCTCATAGAGGGCATCGCACTCTGGGCGCACCTGAAAGATGATTACATTCACACCGTCTTTCTGGAGTTCATCGAGTTGATAGGACAGGGTCTGCTGCATCTTCTGGGTTCCCATGCCTATAAACTGACCATTGACACACTGTATCCAAGCCCCACGAAACTCACGCTTCTGCCCAAAGACCGAAACAGAGAGCAACATCAGACTCAGAATCATTAATTTACGAAATAGTTTGTTCATCTTATCTTTGTCTTTTTTTATTATATGTTCAAAACAACTTGGGTTTTCGCTTGCGGGCCTCTTCGATAGAGAACAACTGAGAATGGTTTTTAGCATAGTCATCACGCATGTGGGCATATTTCTTGTTAAGTTCTGCAGCCATCTCTGAAGCATCACCCAACAGCCGCTGAGCTACGAGTGCATTCTGTGAGGCATCTTTCATCCATACCACAGGACCGCCATAGACAGGCGCTATCTTCAGTGCTACGTGAAGTTCACTGGTTGTAGCACCGCCAATCATTATGGGAATATCAAGGCCTGCACGCTGCAGTTCCTCTGCCACGTGTACCATTTCTTCCAGACTTGGTGTGATCAGTCCACTCAACCCGATCATGTCAACCCGCTCTTCTATGGCCTTGCGCACAATCTGCTCTGCAGGCACCATCACTCCCATATCAATGACTTCATAGCCATTGCACGCCATCACCACACTGACAATGTTCTTGCCAATATCGTGCACATCACCCTTGACCGTAGCCAGAAGTACCTTGCCGACATGCTTTCCGCCATTGGTTCTCTGGGCCTCGATATAGGGCTGTAAGAAGCCGACTGCCTGTTTCATCGTACGGGCTGTCTTCACAACCTGAGGCAAGAACATCTTCCCTTCTCCGAACAGCTTGCCCACAGTATTCATGCCCGTCATGAGCGGTCCTTCGATAATGTCTACAGCCCGCTGATACTTCGTCAGTGCCTCACCGAGATCCGTTTCCAAATGGTCACCAATTCCTTTTACAAGAGCCTGGGAGAGACGCTCTTCAAGTGACATGTGAGCAGACGACGGCTGGATAGGAGACGATGGTTTATCGCTATCGTTTACAGTAGCCTTCTCTGCCTCAGCCTTTCGCGCTATGTCTTCTGCTAAGGCAATCAAATCGTCTGAGGCGCCTTTACGGCGGTTCAAGACCACATCTTCTATAATTTCAAGCTGTGATTGTGGAATGTCACTATAAGTCACTTTCGTTGCAGGATTTACGATACCGAAGTCCATTCCTGCCTGTATGGCATGATAGAGAAACACGGCATGCATAGCCTCGCGGATATAGTTGTTGCCACGGAAGGAAAAAGAAAGATTACTGACTCCACCACTGACATGTGCGCCAGGCAGATGCTCACGTATCCACTTCGTGGCACGGATGAAATCAGCAGCATAGTCGTCATGCTCTTCCAGTCCCGTGGCAATAGCCAGTATATTGGGGTCGAAGATGATATCGTAAGGATTCATACCTACCTGCTCGGTCAGGATCTTGTATGCGCGGCTTGCTATCTCAATGCGGCGGTCAAAGGTCGTAGCCTGCCCCTCCTCGTCAAAACACATAACCACGACTGAAGCTCCATAGCGAACCACATCACGGGCATGGGCAACAAACCGCTGCTCACCTTCTTTCAAAGAAATAGAGTTGACAATGCTCTTACCCTGTACACACTTCAGACCTGCACAGATGACATCCCAGTCTGAAGAGTCAATCATCACCGGCACACGGGCGATGTCGGGTTCTCCGGCAATCATATTCAGAAAAGTCACCATCTCTGCCTTGGCATCAAGCAGACCGTCATCCATATTGATGTCTATGACCAGCGCCCCATCTTCTACCTGCTTCCGGGCTATCGACAGTGCCTCGTCATAGCGTTTTTCCTTAATCAACCTGAGGAACTTCCGTGAACCTGCCACATTGCAGCGTTCACCGACATTAATGAATGTCGAAGATGTAAGCATTTCAAGTCCAGAGAGCCACATGGACTGCGGTCTGGCCACTGGCGTATGAGGTGGTTTGCCTTCTACCAATGGCCCATAAAGCCGGATAAACTCGTCGGTTGTGCCACAACAACCACCTATGATATTCACCAGCCCCTCGTCGACGAGTTCCTTCATCTTTGCCGCCATGGTCTCTGCTGTCTCGTCGTAGAGTCCCAGTGAGTTGGGAAGTCCGGCATTCGGGTAGGCACTTATATAATAAGGTGCCCGCCGTGCCAATTCCCTGAGGAAGGGTTTCATCTGGGTGGCACCGAACGAGCAGTTCAGTCCGATAGAGAATATGGGATAAGTACTCACACTGGCCAGGTAGGCATCAAGTGACTGGCCGCTCAGCGTTCTCCCCGCCAGGTCACTGACGGTCACGCTAAGCATGATGGGAAGCCAGACCTGCTTCTCTGCCATCACACGCATCGCTGCGTCAATGGCACATTTCGAATTGAGCGTATCGAAGATCGTTTCTATAAGAAGTGCATCTACCCCACCCTCTACGAGTGCATCCATCTGCTCCATATATGCCGACAACAGATTATCGTAGGTCAGATCGCGCAGGGCAGGATTACTCACGTCGGGCGACATGGAACAGGTCTTGTTCGTAGGACCGACAGAGCCTGCCACGAAGCGCGGCTTGTCTGCCGTAGAGAAGGCATCAGCGGTTTCACGAGCTATCCGTGCCCCTTCATAGGCTATCTTCCAGGCTTGTTTCTGAAGCATATAGTCTGCCTGGGAGATTCGCTGGGCACTAAATGTATTTGTCTCTATGATATCAGCACCGGCCTGAAGATAGCGCTTGTGAATATCAGCCACCACATCTGGACGTGTCAGGTTCAACACATCGTTATTGCCTTTCATCTGTACCAGACGGGAGGGCAACAGGCTGGTTATCTCGTCGTTCCAGAAGTCTTTCTCTACAAGACCATACGACTGTATCATCGTTCCCATCGCTCCGTCGAGTATGAGCACCCGTCGTCTTATGATGTCGTCTAATTTAGCAAATCCTTCAGTTTTCACTTTTCTCTATTACTTGTACACCTTCATTGCACGGTCCATCTCCCTGCGATCTTCTTTTTCCTTCAGCGTCTGACGTTTGTCATACTCCTTTTTACCTTTGCAGAGCGCAATGTCCATCTTTGCCCTTCCTTTGGCGTCGATAAACACCAGCAACGGCACGATGGTATAGCCCGTCTGCTTCGTGGCGCTTTCCAACTGCCGTATCTCTTTCTTCGTCAGCAGCAGTTTGCGGTCACGTTTCATCTCATGATTGTTGTATGATCCGTAGAAATAGGGACTGATACTCATCCCCTTTACCCATAACTCGCCATTGATGACCACACAGTAGGTATCTACCAGACTGGCCTTACCCAGCCTGATACTCTTGATTTCAGTACCTGTCAGTACGATGCCCGCCGTCAGAGTTTCAATAAAGAAATACTCAAACGACGCCTTCTTATTCTTTATCTGTATCGGACTTTTTTTCCTCAACAGTTCTTGTTCCTTATTCACAATGATGACTTTCGGTTTAAGAATTTTTGGATTTTCGGTTACGGTTCAATGACAGCAAAGCGCTCCAAGTGGTCGTCTATATAATGAGCAATCTCATCTGTCCACTCCTCCTCGTGCTCCACAAACATGTCGTCCATATCGTCGAACTCCGGAAAACGTTCAAACAGTGCCATAAACTCATCGTCGGTACAGTCACGCTCTATCTCCTCACCATATTTCAGCCACAGGGTATGGGCTTCATAAATCATCTTCGACAAGTCGCGGAGCCCCCACTGGCGCACAGCCTTGGCAAAGGGGTTCTTGAAGATAAACGGACCCAGGCCGTTGTGTATCAGTTGGACGAAGCCTCCATCCATCACCTCGTCGTGAAGCATATCCCATGCCAGGAGCGTCACCTGATCACTGTTCAGCTCTGCCATCGACTCAGCGGTCAATTCCCCGCCAATGGCATTGCGAATGCCATCGACAAACACACGGATGAATTCATCCATCCCCTGCATCGCAGCCTTTTCGAGACTGCTGTCTTTTACCTTTACCTCTACCATATCGGGTGCAAAGTTACGAAGAATCACCGATATAAACGAAAGATTTCCTACTTTCTGTTCAAAAACTTTCGTCACAATTCCTCACACGCCTTCACCCAGAGTGCAAACGAGGCATCACTCGGCATCCGCCAGTCGCCGCGCGGCGAGAGACTGACACTGCCTACCTTCGGGCCGTCAGGCAGACAAGAGCGTTTGAACTGTTGGATAAAGAACCGCCGGCAGAAGGTTTTCAGCCATTTCTTGATGGTGTCATCGTCATACTCTCCGGCAAAGGCCTTCTGTGCCATGATGAATATCTTCTTCGGACTGAAGCCGTAACGCAGGAAGTAATAGATGAAAAAGTCGTGCAGTTCATAGGGTCCCACCAGGTCTTCTGTCTTCTGCTTGATCTGTCCGTTCTCATCAGCAGGTATAAGTTCGGGCGAAATGGGCGTATCAATGATGTCAAACAGGATATCTGTAGCCATCTCGCCAGCCACATAACTCACCAGATAGCGGATGAGCGTCTTGGGCACTCCGGCATTGACACCATACATCGACATGTGGTCGCCATTATAGGTCGCCCAACCGAGTGCCAATTCCGAAAGGTCGCCGGTCCCCACTACAATACCATTCACCTGGTTGGCCACGTCCATCAGTATCTGAGTACGCTCACGTGCCTGACCATTCTCGTATGTCACATCGTGTACGGCAATATCGTGCCCGATATCCTCAAAGTGCTGTGTCACCGACTTTGCTATACTGATTTCACGTATACTGACACCAAGTGTCTTCATCAGTGCCATTGCATTGTTATAGGTGCGGTCGGTAGTACCAAAACCCGGCATCGTAATGCCGACAATGCCCTTCCGGTCGAGTTGCAGTTTGTCGAAGGCCTTCACCGTAACGAGGAGTGCCAGTGTGGAGTCCAGCCCTCCGCTGATACCGATGACGGCTGTCTTCACACCGATGTGATGCAGACGCTTGGCAAGGCCTGCCACTTGTATATTCAGTATCTCCTCACACGAGGCTTGCATATCGGTATCCTTGGGGATAAAAGGATGGGCGTCAATCATTCGCGTCAGTTCAAAATCTTTGGGCGCAGTCAGTTTCGCCTGTACACATCGGGCACCGCTATGCCGCTGGGCATTGACAAATGTGGTATTCTCCCTGCGCTCGGCACGCAGTTTCTCCACGTCTATCTGTGTCATCCGCATCTGCGGCTTGAACGAGAAGCGCTCACCCTCCGCCAACAGCCTGCCATTCTCAAATATCATCGCATTGCCGCCATAGACCACATCCTGCGTCGACTCACCAAAGCCGCTACTTGCATAGACATAGCCGCTGATAGTACGGGCACTCTGCTGAGCGAGCAGCGAGCACAGATATTTGTGTTTGCCAATCAACTCGTCGCTTGCCGAGAGGTTGAAAACGATATCAGCACCAGCCAATGCCAGATTGTTGCTTGGCGGCAAGGGTGCCCAGACATCCTCACAGATTTCCACACCGAAGTTGACCCCATCGCTGGTTGTAAAGAGTATCGGTTCTGCACTGACTGTCACAGGACTGCCTGCGTAGTAGATCTCTGCCGGATTCAAATCCTGTGCTGAGGCAAACCAGCGTTTTTCATAGAACTCGCCATAGTTTGGCAGATAGGTCTTTGGCACCACACCGAGCAACGTGCCACGCTGTATGACGACAGCACAGTTATAGAGCAAGCCGTTGACCGTCACCGGCGCTCCGACAATGATGATGATGTCGAGTTTACGGGTGAAGTCGAGCAACGTGAGTATGCCCTCCTCAGCCTTGTCGAGCAGCAGTTGCTGCTTAAACAGGTCCTGACAGGTATAACCCGTGACAGAGAGTTCTGGAAACACCATCACTTCCACACCCATGCCTTCTGCCTGGGCCACGAGCGACTCTATCTGCTGTATGTTATAGTCAACATCGGCAACCTTCATGGCAGGCACGGCAGCCGCCACTTTTACAAATCCATATTTCATAATTTCACCTTTTGTACGTCGTTTTCTATTATCGTATATATAAGTGCCGGCTGCTCAAAGAAGTCGTTCTCCTCGAAGGTGTGCAACTTGTAGAATTTCACGCCATCAATACGCAACGGCACACTTACGGGAGGCTTCTGCAGGAAATACTTCTCGCGCTTATAGGCTATCATCTGGACGGCCACACGTTCCAGTCCTCCCAAGTCTTCGCGTCCGAATTCTTCTATAAACTCTTTCGTGTTCGGCTCCACCTCACCCGTAGCCCTGACTGTCCACGCCGTTCCCTCGGCACTCATGTAGACATAGCGCAAGTAATAGTTGGAGTCGTTGACCAGATACGCCTCAAAACGGCTGCTCGTCAACTCCTTGACATTCATCGGCACAAAGGCCAGATAGGCACTGAGTCTGTCACCGCCCTTACGTTCCGCAGGCTTGGCGCGAAACGTAACCGGCTTGTCGGCAGGCTCCAGTTCTTCCTCCTCTGCTGCGACGACATGTTTTCCTTTCGACTTCTCATTCTTGATTTCCACAATACGTCCTGTACCATAGTCCTCATCACCAATGACGACAACCTCACTGACTTTCATAGGTACCTCGAAGCCGTCTTCGTCTTCCACCAGCACAATATTCTTTCCTTGGAAGCCCGATACCTTGCCGCCTCCTACTTCACTCAGAAATCTTACCTTATCTCCTATCTTCATTGTTCTATTCTATTAATGTTAAAATCCCTCCCTCATCAGTTTCTCTACGTCCACGTCGTTATCTTTCTGCATCAAATCCGACTCCTGTGGAATACCCGGCATCTCCACACCGTCGTTGAGGTCTTCCACCTCAACCTCCGAAGGTTTCATACTCTCCTCCATCTGCTTGTCCAAAGAGTCCTGAACATCATTGTGTACTAACGAATCGGGTACAAACTCCACCGTCCGCTTCACAGGTTTCCTGTACAGGTAGCGTCGGCAACCCATCGTGGTCATTACCAGCATTGCCGCTACCATTAGCCATAGCATCCTTCTCATAACTTATATCCTGTTTACTTGTTTTACGCCTTTCACCGTACGCAGTTTCTTCATAAGTGCCTCCAACCGCGACGTATCGTCGAGCATCACCACCAAATTGCCACTGAACAGTCCGTCGTGAGAGTCTATGTTGATAGAGCGTAGCACCAGTTTCTCATCCTTGGAGATGATACTCGTCAGGTTGTTCACAATACCGATGTCGTCGTTGCCGATGACACGAAGTGTGATGGAATACTGCGATGCCCCCTTGCCGCTCCATCTTGCCTTCACGATACGATAGCCATAGCGGCGACGCAGTTCAGGAGCGTTGGGACAGTCACAGCGGTGAATCTTAATACCACCATTGATGGTCACGAAACCAAACACGTCATCGCCATAGATAGGCGAACAACAGCGCGCCAACTGATAGTCGATACCTTTCAGGTTGCGGTCTATCACCAGCACATCGTCGCTCACAGGCAGATTCTGGCTCAACTTGGCCTCATCGAGCACAAACTCCTCTGCCGAGCGTGCCACGTTGTCGCCCGTTACCACCTTCTCGCCTTCCTTGATTTCCAGATACTTCTCGATGACCGTATTCACGTCGAGCACCCCGTCAGCAATTTGCTTGTAGAAGTCGCTCACCTCCTTGAAGCCCAACTTCCTGATGACATGAAACATCGTCGACTCATCCTGTTCTATCTTGCGGTTCTTAAACTTCCGCTCAAGCATCTCCTTGGCAAAGAGTCCCTCTTTCACCTGTGTCTCCTTCAGTGCCAGACGTATCTTCGACTTGGCCCGGGAGGTCTTCACGATATTGAGCCATTCCTGACGGGGCTTCTGGTTCGACGAAGTCAGAATTTCCACCTGGTCGCCACTCTTCAGCTGCTGACGGAAACTGACCGCCTTGCCGTTGATACGCCCGCCAGTACACTGGTTACCTATCTTCGAGTGGATATGGTAGGCGAAGTCGAGCACCGTGGCACCTACGGGAAACTTAAACAGGTCTCCCTTCGGGGTAAAGGCAAACACCTCGTCTTCGTAGAGGTCCATCCTGAACTGATCCATCGCCTCCATACCGTCGGCATTCTCAAGCATGGTAC
>Ga0310691_10003419_pt1 | contig 19124 bp, 3 predicted proteins | sample 176DNAGHGlowgp2_FD_203887 | JGI IMG/M metagenome (GOLD analysis project Ga0310691, IMG submission 203887) | Sheep rumen microbial communities from Palmerston North, Manawatu-Wanganui, New Zealand - 1766 DNA GHGlow gp2 (v2) (version 2) | ecosystem: Host-associated > Mammals > Digestive system >...
TCCGACAACCACATAAAAAAGGACGTCAATTCGAAAACCGAACTGACGTCCTTTTGCGATTTACGATATTCGCAAACCGTAAATCCTACTTCTTGATGAATGTCTTCGTCACCGTGCCCTCATCCGTAGTCACGCGCACGAAATACATGCCGTTGGCGAGACCGGAGACGTTGATGCGGATGGGCATGGGCGAATAATTATTCGCCCCTACAATGGTGCGGACAACCTTTCCGTACACATCAAATACCTCGATACCCTCCAATTGTACATTGTTCATTGTACATTGTACATTGACAACGTCGTTGGCGGGGTTCGGGTAGAGAGAGATGCTGTTGAGGAGATGATTCTCGATACCGACATTGGTGGTCTGCGCCGTGATGGAGCCGCTCCATTCGCTGAGATTGCCGTTGCCGCAGTTGGCCTGCACCTGGATCTCATAGTCGGTAAGCCCCGTGAGACCGGTGATGGTGTAGCTGTTGGTGTTGGAGGTAGCGGTATTCCAGGTGCCGCCCACCGTGCTGTAACGGATGTTCCAGCTGCTCACGTTGGCGTTGGCGTCCCAAGCGATGGCAATGGCCTCGTTCTGGATGTCGGTGGTGTGCAGGTTGGTGGGAACATCACACGGTTCGGGAGTGTCTTCAGGAAGCGTGGTGAAAGTCATCTCGTTGCCATAGACGGTGGTACCGTTGAAGGTGATGAACGCCTTGTAGGTGTAACCCGTGTTGGGGGTGAGGTTGGTGAGGTTGTAAGTGAGGTTGTCGCCCGTCACCGTCACAGGAGCGTAGGTGCCGCCAACAGTGGTCTTCCATTCGAAGCCCTTAGCCGTGATGGTCACATTGTCGGGGTTCGTGATGGAACCGTTCAGCGTGGCAGTGGTTTGCGCGATATCAGAAGCAGCAGCGGTGGTCACGGTAGGATCAGTGATCACAGGGCCTGAACCGCAGTCGGTGGTGAAACTGAAAGTGGTGTAGCCTTGCATGTTGTTGCTGGTGTAGAGTTGCGTGCCGTCAGGTCCTATTAAGGTGAGGCCTGCCTCTTGGTCGTAAGAACCGGAGTTCCAAATCAACGAAGTGGAAAGACCGTCGCAGAGATTCACAGTGACCGTGTCGTAAGACTGTATTTCACCGCCACCATGATGGAGGGCCTCAAGCGTAGTCACGGGAATGCCGTTCTGTTGGATTTCCAATGAAGCACCGTTCCAGCCGTCACCATAGCTGTCACTCAACACGAACGTGTAGGCGCATTGGTCGGCTGCAGCGCATGTTGTTGTTCTGAAGGTAGTGGCAATGTAAGTGGAAGTGCTGGAACCTGTGGGGTCGCAGTCGGCCTGCACACGCACGTCGTAAAGTGTGGCAGCGGTGAGACTGTTGATAGTGTAGGTGGTAGTCGTTACCGGCACGATTGTCCACGTGGAGTCGGTAGCTTCTTTGTATTCCACATTCCAGTTAGCTTCGTCACCGGCAGGTGTCCAGGTCACCGTGGCACTCGATAAATCAATGTCACTGACCACAATGTCGGAAGGCGCCGGACAAGTGGGAGCGAAACAGTTGGAGTTGAAGGTGTACAGGATGCCCTCGTAGGGATTGGTTTGTGTGTATAGAAGAGTTCCGAACGGATCGGTTACCGTGAAGGAACATTCATTATTATATAGGCTGTTATGCCATACCAGTTCGGTGGGGATATTGTCGCATAAGGAAACGGTAGCTGTAGCTGTAGAGCCACTGGCGATAGTCAAGTTCGCCACTTGGATACCATTTTGCATGACGGTAATAAAACCGCCGTTCCAGCCGTCACCGTAGGAGTCGTTAAGTGAGAAGGTGTATTCACATTGGTTGGCGGTGTCGCAAATTAGGGTAGCGGCTTGGAGGTATCTCCACGGGGAGTAATCACCACCGCAGTCGGCCTGTACACGGATGTCATACAACGTGGTGGGGTTCAGGTTGTCCAACGTGAAAGGAATTTCGCTTGCCATAACAGTACTCCATACGGAATCGGTGACCTCTTTGTATTCCACATTCCAGGAAGACTCCTCAGAACCTGCGGTCCAGTTGAGTGTTATAGAAGTCAAATCGTTGCTTTCCAAGGTGAGACCGGAAACAGGCATACAATTGGGCTGTTCCTCTAAAGTGAGGTTGTCAATATAGATGTCGTTGTAAGCATAGTTGTCAGTACTATAGTTCTTGAAGGCAATTCTGTTCGCATTACCGGTGTAGTTGTTGAACATAACCACATACGGGTCAATCGGATAATCTTCCGTGAGTTCAATAGTGTCAACGGGAACGAAAGTGCTCATGTTGTAGATGTCCGTTACTAAACCAACGATGATTTGAGCATTGTAATACGAAACGCTGGTGGCTTTGGCGTAGAATGATACCTGCAAGGTGTTGATGGGTAAGATTTCGGTATCAATGGTCGGTAGGACAGCTAAATTCGGGTATGAATTGTAGAAATACAGGGATTGGTGGCCTTCGTAGGCTTGATTATCGTAGTTGAAAACATACGGGAAGGATGCGGAAGCAGTACCTCTGTCCCAACATGCGGGCAACGGGTAGGATTCTGTGCCGCCGATATTGTTGTGTTCGAAATCCCAGAAACGGGGCACGCTGTTGATAACCTCACACTCGGTTTGGAAAGTCAGAGCCGGTGACCAGACACTGGTGTCGCCGTCAGAGCAGAGTGTTCTCGCATAGACCTCATATCTTGTTCCAGGGATGAGCTCTTCAAGAGTTAATGTGGTGGTAGTTAAGTTGACGATGCTCATGGTGGAGTCTGAGGTCCCGTACATGATTTCCCAGGTGTCATCGTTGGCGTTGCCGGGTGTAAAGCTTATGGTTGCCGATGCCGAGTCCGCGTTAAGAAGAGTCAAGTTGCCGGGCTGGGCACAGGCGATGTCCATAATGGTGATGTTGTCGATGGCACCGGCAGGATTCGAACCCATGCTGTAGTCGTTTCTCCACATGAAGAACAAACGTCTGGTGGAGTTGCTGTAAGCTGCGCCTAAAGAGAAGGTGGCGTGTTGCCAGTCGGAAGACTGGTTGAGCTGTGCCAATAGGACTGAGCCAGAAGGCTGTGTGATGTCACCCTCAGTCACAGGGGCTGGATTGCCGATATAGACTCTCAAATAGTCGTATGAGGATTCGCCATCGCCTCTCCAATCAAAGGAGAGCTCAAACTCGTTTGCATCAGAGAATTGGATGTCACGGTAAGCCCAAGACACAGAAGATATGGAGATGTCGTAAGTGTTGGTGGCACCAGAATCATGGGAAATGTACATGGAATGAGTGCTGCCGTCCATAGTGACAATCGCAGAATCGATAAACCATTGGTTGGTCTGCAATCCTTGGACAAACGTCCAATTTTCGTTTTCTTCAGGCTCCTCAAAACCACAAACGTAAGGTACATTTGCGGGGACAGTACTCAGCGTGAGGAAAGTCATTGGGTTAGACCAGGGACTGAAGTCGTCGTCACATGCCGTTCTCACATATACATCGTAAATGGTGTTGGCGTTGAGGTTGTCAAAGGTGTAGTTGGGCTCGTTCGCTGTTACTGCGGAGTCGGGGTCGGGAGTGAATCCGTGTTGACCAATCACCACCTCCCAACTGTATTGGTTCTCCGTTGAGCTCCACGCAACGTTGACAGAGCTTGAGTCAATTGTCTGAGCCCAAACAGATTCGGGGCGAGAGCAATCGGGCAGATGCTCCAAGGTCACATCGTCCACATACATTGTTTCCCATTCATCAGGATTTTTAAAGGCAATGTATTTGCCGTTTCCGGTATAGCTGGCGAAAGAAACCTCATAATGCATATAGGATTCTGTCAGTTGAATCGGGTTGCCCACGGGCACAAAAGTGGATGACACGTTGGGGTTGGTCATCACACCCACCTGAAGGGTGGGGCCGTTGGAACTGGCCATGGCGTAGAAAGAGAGCTGTGTCTCGTGGATGTCAATCGTTTCGTTATCAAGTTCAGGCAGCGCGACGGTGTTTGCATAGTAGAAATAGAGCGAGTTCTCGCCTTGGTATGCATTATAGTTATAGATATACGGATACTCAGCGTGCAGATTGCCTCTGGTCCAGCAGTACGGAAGGGTTGAGCCGGGAGCAGAAACCTCAAAATCAATATAGTAGGGGAGGGAGTCTAAGGCCGCGCAGGCAGTGACGAATGTGCTCACTTCACTGTTCTGCAAGCTGCCGTCATCACAAACCGCGGCAACATACCACTGATATTGGGTGGAGTGAGTCAGATTTTCAAGCAGCAAGAAGGTGTCTGACACAGCAAGTTCTTCAGTATAGGCTGCGTCATTACATTCTTTATAATACACATTGAACGTTGTTGCCGTTCCGGGATTCCATGAAACGGTGGCGGTATTAGTGGTGATATCATTGACGGCAAGGCCTACCGGGACGGAACAATCAGGGATCAGAGTCACTTCGATGTCATCCACAAACCAACCATCGTAATAATCGTTTTGGTAAGCAATGGCGATGTAGGCGACAGAGTCGGGATCCAGGGGGATTTCGCTGAAGTTCACAATTTCTCTGTGGTAGTCGTTGTCACCCATGGATGCGGCGGTGCGGGTCACCAACGGCACAAAGGTGTTTTCATCCGTGGGGTCTGTGATGTAACCGATGTGAAAAGTGCCGGAATAATCGCTGGCTCTCATGGAATAGAGGGAGAGCTGCAGATTCGTGAGGCTCTCTTCCAGCAACGGGAAGATGGCGATTTGCTTAGCGTTAGGGTTGTAGTAATAATCCGGATACAGATATAAAGATTTGTTGCTGTTATGAGCGTTGTAGGGATATACGACAGGATAATCGTAGGAATACCCCAAATACATGTTGATAAACTGCCAGCAAGTAGGCTGTGTGTAAGATTGGAAATACTCGAACCCTTCCACGTATGGGATCGGGGTGACACCGCAGGCGGTGCGGAAAGAAGTGGAAACCTCATAGCTGTTTTCACCGTCGCAGTTGGCGCGCAAATAGATTGTATAGTACGTGTTCGCTGTCAGGTCTTCAAGCTCGTAAGTGTTGGTTGAGACAGAAATCCAGTCCACCGTGCTCAAATCTTCTTCAGTACCGTTGCTTACAAAGATATCCCAACTGGTTTCTTCTCCTCCAGGCTGCCATGTGAACGTGGCTGTGCTATGCGTAATGCTATCAACAGACAAAGCGGTGGGAGGCATACAATTGCCATATATGAATGAGGTTTTGGGCAGGAAGTTCTGAGTGTTGCTATTGCTGTTGTATTCATAGATACTCGCATTTGGCTGCGTCACACCAAGGAATGCGGCATCGGAATAGTTGCTGGCAGTCGTGACAATGTCCAGCAGAAGATTGCCGCCGTTATAGGTGAAGGCGGAATCGAGCACGAATGTCAACGTGCCGTTGGTGATCGAAAAATTGCCCGAATAGATTGGGGAAACCGGGGTCTGGTCATGCGTGACTGAAGAGAACGACGAGTTCGCCGTGATGCCCAGACTCAGCGTAACCGTGGAATTCCAGGAATTGTCAGGCCCACTGGAAAGGTAAAAAATCAAGGTGTGGATGGTTTGATCCATCAATTCGGTCAGCATACTGTCCGGATAGATGATTTGGTTGTGCTGGCTTTCATCCAAATAATAACCATACACCGGAATGTAATCATTGGAGGCATTGCCATTTGCCACAGTGATCGATTGCGCCGACAATGACAGGCTGCTAAGCCCGATTAATAAAGTCAGCAGAAATGATAAGTTTTTTTTCATACGAAATAATTTTGTGAATAATATTTTCTTTTTGTAGTAAGCATTGGTGATTGGTGAGCATGATTGGCGAGCAATGAGGTCTTATTATTAGTCTTTTAACGCAAAAACATCGAAAAAAAATAAAAACGTAAAAGTACGATATATTTTAACAAAAAACGAACTGTTGATAATTTGTTGATAAAAATAAGTGAAAAGGCCGCCCGAACGCTCGGACGGCCTTGGTTTGCCACTCAAAGAAAACGGGTATCGACACAATCGCCGATACCCGTTAATTAATTATGCATTATGCATTATGCATTATGAATTACTTCTTAACGAACGTCTTCGTCACCACGCCCTCATCCGTGGTCACGCGCACGAAATACATGCCGTTGGCGAGACCGCTGACGTTGATGCGGATGGGCGAATAATTATTCGCCCCTACAATGGTGCGGACAACCTTTCCGTACACATCAATTATCTCGATACCCTCCAATTGTACATTGTTCATTGTACATTGTACATTGACAACGTCGTTGGCCGGGTTCGGGTAGAGTGATATGCTGTTGAGGAGATGCTCCTCGATACCGACATTGGTGGTCTGCGCCGTGATGGAACTGCTCCATTCACTGAGATTACCGTCACCGCAGTTGGCCTGCACCTGGATTTCATAGTCGGTAAGACCCGTGAGACCGGTGATGGTGTAGCTGTTGGTGTTGGAGGTAGCGGTACTCCAGGAGCCGCCCACCGTGCTGTAACGGATATTCCAGCTGCTCACGTTGGCATTGGCGTCCCAGGCGATGGCGATGGCCTCGTTCTGGATGTCGGTGGTGTGCAGGTTGGTGGGAACATCACACGGTTCGGGAGTGTCCTCAGGCAGTGTGGTGAAAGTCATCTCGCTGCCATAGACGGTGGTACCGTTGAAGGTGATGAACGCCTTGTAGGTGTAACCCGTGTTGGGGGTGAGGTTGGTGAGGTTGTAAGTGAGGTTGTTGCCCGTCACCGTCACAGGAGCGTAGGTGCCGCCAACAGTGGTCTTCCATTCGAAGCCCTTAGCCGTGATAGTCACATTGTCGGGGTTCGTGATGGAACCGTTCAACGTGGCAGTCGTTTGCGCGATATCAGAAGCAGCAGCGGTGGTGACGGTAGGATCAGTGGGCTGTCCTTGCGCCGTGGTGGTGAAGGTCACATCTTCGCCGTAGTAGGTCATGCCGTTGTAGGTGATGAACGCTCTGTAGGTGTATTGCGTTCCAGCGGTCAGATCAGAGAGGTTGTGGGTCAACGCCGTACCTGTCACGTTAACAACATTGTACATGAAAGCGGAGGCTTCTTTCCACTCAAAGCCCATAGGCGTGACGGTCAGGTTGTCCGGATTGGTAATTGTGCCGTTCATCGTAGCTGTCGTTTGCATCACATTCGTGGCCGGGTCGGTCACAATGGTGGGAGTGGTCGGAATCCACGGGCCAGCACCGTCGTCATCATACACCTGAACGTCATCCAAAGCAACACCGTGGCCGTAGCTGTTGGAAGCCACGAAGGAAATCTGGTAGGTGGCGGAAGGACTCGGCAACGCGATGGAATCGTAGGTGAAGCTGGCAATACTGTTCGTGTAATTCACAAGCAGCGTCCACTCGTCCGTGGCGGAAGTCCTGTAGTAAACAGACATTTTATCTTGGTCGCCACTCCAGTCGAGCTGTGCGTGGGCGAATCTGACATAAGGATTCGTGATGGAAGTCAGATCAAAGATGGGCGATACCAGGCGGACAGTGACTGCCGTATAGTCGGAAAGTCTGGCCAATGCAAAATAGCTTCCCTCTACCATTGTGGGGTAATAATAGTCGGCAGTAACCGTCTCCCAATTGTAGTCGGTGGAGGTGCTCTCCGTGGACTGCCAGCAGCCGAGACCGTATTCAAAGCCTTCAACGTAAGGATAGACGGTCACCACATCACAAGCGGTCATGAAATTGATCGTAGAAGCAGACGAGGTTCCTGTTGTACCACAGTCGGAAGTGACATAGACGGTATAGTTCGTGGCGGGGTTCAGACCGACAAGGTCGTAGGTGGTTGATGTTACCGATGTTGAAGTGCCTGTGCCGGGTGTGAATCCAGCTTCTCCATATTCAACCGTGTAGCTGTCAGCGGTACCCGTCCAACTGATGGTGGCGGAATTGGCATCAACGCCAGAGACGGCCAAACCAGCAGGCATAGCACATCCAGAACAGTTCGGCGTGAAGGTGTAAACGGTGCTGGTGCCCGTAGTCATTGATGAAGAAGCATACTGTTGGGCACCGTATGGGTCGGTGATCGTGAAGCTTGCTTCGTCAGGGTAGGATCCTGCAGTCCAAACCACTTCGGTGGTAGCACCTTGGCACAGACTCACGCTCTGGGTAGCGGAATATCCGGTGGACAAACTAATGGTGGCTATCGTGATACCATTCTGCTTCACAGCCAAAGAACCGCCGTTCCAACCATCACCGTAAGAGTCTTCGAGGTTGAAGGTGTAAAGGCATTGATTCTCCACTTCGCAGATGGTGGTGCTGAAGTTCACAGTTGCGGGTTGGGAGTTGCCGTCAGCACCGCAGTCGGCCGTCACATACACGGTGTAGCTGGTGCCGGCGGTCAGACCCGTCAGATCGTAGGTGTTGCCCGTGACGGTAATCGTGGTGCCTTCACCAGGGGTGAAACCGGCTTCACCGTATTCGATGGTGTAGCTGTCGGCGTTGCTGAACCACGTCACGGTGGCACTGGTCATGCCAATGTTGGATACCGTCAAGTTCTGCGGAGCAGGACAAGCCACCAAAGTGGTGAATTGGATGGTCAAGGTGGCGTCAGGGTTGTCAACAGCGGTGCCGCAGTCGGTGATCACATACACATCGTAAGTGGTCTCGGGATCAAGGCCGGTCAGATCCAATGTGGTGGCGGAAGCTGACATAAAGTTCCATTCGCTTTCTGTGGATGCTTTGTAGTAAACCGTCCATGCGGAATGGTTGGGATCGTTGTCTGTCCAGGAGATGGTGGCGCTGTGGCCGTCCACATTGGAGGCGGTCACGCTGGTCTTCACGGGTGAAGGGCATCCGGGGACGAGTCCTACGGTGAAATCGTCCACATTCCAGGACTGAGGATACATTCCCGTGCCAGTGGGATCGACATAGCGGAGAGCGATTCGGCCGGAGGTGGCTGTTGCGCCGTTGAGGTCGAACGGTCCCATATAGTTGCCGTTGCCAGCGGAGCTGCCACCGCGCGGACCAGGCATACCGGCATCAGCAATCACCAACTCAAAAGTGGAGGTGTCCATGACGTTGGTGATCACACCGATTTGGATATGACCCGTGGAAACGGAGGTCGCGGTCGCCCAGAATGAGAGACGCAAGGTGTTGATGTCGTTGGAGAATTCAGGCAGTACCAACATGCACTCAGTACCCTTGAATTCTGTGGAATTGACACCAGAATGGCAAGCATTGCCATAGTTCCTGTACACCATGGGGAAGGTGCCGTTGTTGGCTGTATAAGTGACCGGAGTTTCCCAGCAGATGAAGGAAGAGCTGGTATAACCCTCGAAGTCTTCGAACCACGGGGTGTCTTCTGTCACGGTGATGGCGCCGCAGGAGGTGTTGAAGTTAATGGCCTCAGACATCACGGATGAATCGGCGGCACAGAGGGCGCGTACGGAAACCGTATAGCTGGAGCTGGCATTCAAATCGCTGATGACGATGAATGTGTCGGTGGTGTTATAGACATTGTTGCCCACATACACGTTGTAGGAGTCGGCATTGCCGCTCCAGGAGATGGTGGCGCCATTCATGGTCAGATCGCTCACATACAGGTTGGAGATGGGCAGGCACTCAGGCAGATAGTCAATCACCAGATTGTCAATCAAGCAACCGCTATTGCCACAGTTGTCGGCGCGGAAAGCGATGTATTGGCCGTTACCGAGGTAATTGTTCAAGTAAACGGTGAAATGCTCCCAACCGCAGCTGTAATAGGAGCCGATACAAGAAGGTAGAATCGTATCAATCACTTCGAATGTGTCATCATCCTCGGGATCAGTCATAATGCCAATCAAAAAAGCACCATCAGTGCCGGTTTTACGGGCATCGAACTCCACCTTGAGGCTGTTCAACGGGATGCTGTTGTCGAACATCGGCAGAGTGGCCTGCGTGTAGCAGCCCGGCGTGTAGCCGAAGTCAAGAGCTTTGCTGCCCCATGCCCAAACTTCGCCGACGTTCTGATAGACATTGTGTTGGCCAGTAGAATCGTTGGTAGAGCGGGTCCAGCAGACAACATAGCCATCTACAGGGTCGCCTTCGAAATCTTCGCTGAACGGCAGCACAGAGATACCTTCTTCGCCGCAAAGGGTGCGGAATTCTACTGTAGCTGAAGGATTGGACTCCTCGCCGGAACAGTCGGAGGTGACATAAAACTCATACTTGGTATTGCCGCCAAGACCGGTGATATCCAAAGACTCATCCGTGGCGGTCTCCATTGACCATTCGCTGCCGCCCACAGGACGGTAATACACGTTCCAAGCGGTGGCGCTGCCGTTCTCTTGCCAGTTCAGCGTTGCGGAGGATGACGTGATATTTGTAACGGTCAGGTTAGAAGGTTGTGCGCAGGCGAAACCTTGGATGCCGATGTTGTCGATAGCGGCCGGCGGGTTCGTGCCGGATGATCCATCATTTTTCCAGAAGAAGACAATCTTTTTGGAGGTGCCGGCCACATTCTCAAGCAAGAAGTCGGCATGTGTCCAGTCGCCCACATTATATTTTTGGGAAAGCAGGGTAGTGCCGGAAGGAACCGCATTGGTGGGAACTTCCGTGCTTGCATCCATCAAATATACAGACAGATAGTCATAAATGGCGTAGGAACCACCTTCGCCCATTGTCTTGTAGTCGAAAGCGAGGTGATATTCCAACGACTCATCGAAAGAGACATTTAGGATAGCGTATGCGTATGAGGTGTTTGATGTGTTGTAATTGTTTGTTACCCCATTGTCATTGGAGATGTACAAGGAATGGCCTTCAGCTGTCGGATCGTCAGCATCGGGATTGAAGGTGGCAGTGCCAATAGCCCACTGGTTGTCGCCAGTGCCTTGGAGGGTGATTTCCGTGACAGGGTTGTCATCGCCCTCCTCGAAGGTGCGCTCGTAAGGCAGTTCCACAGGAACACTGAGGGTGTGGAATGTGAAGATAGGCGTGGGATTGGAGTTACAGCCTGCCACCACGTAGAACTCGTAGTAGGTGTTAGGGGTCAGGTTGTAGAGCGTCACAGCGGTGTCGTTAGCAGATTCTGTGAAATAGTCGTCTTCGCTGCCGACCTCTTTCCAATAGACCGTCCAGTCGGTTGCGGTGCCGTTCTCCACCCACGTCAGGGTGGCCTCGTCACTGGTGACATCCGTCACGGCGAGGTTGGAAGGCTGTGCGCAAGCGTTGAAGAAAATTTCAATGTTGTCGATGGCGGCAGGATTTGTGCCGTTACCGTATGAGTAGTTCTTCCACACGAAGACAATCTTTTTGGCAGTACCGGCCACGTTCGGCAAAATAAAGTCCGCATGAGTCCAGTCTGTCACACCCAACGTCATGCCCATCAGGGCGGTGCCGGAAGGCATACCGCTGGTGGGCATGGTAGCGTCTCCATCCACTATATAGACGGACAGAAAGTCATTATAATATTCGTATGAATAATACTCGTATTCATAACCTTGAACTTTGTAGTCGAAGGCGAGATGCCACTCCACAGCGTCTGTCGGGAACTGTGCGTCCAAAATGGCGTAAGAGTACCAGCTCTCATAGCTGCCGTGAGAATAGGCATACGAACTGTTATCATTGGAAATGTAAAGGGAGTACCCTGTTTCAGTTTCATCAGTGGGGTCTTCGGGCTTGAACGTGGCCGGACCGATAAACCAGTGGTTGGTGTTGGTGGACTGCAATGTGAAATCGGTGATGCTTTCGGGGTCAGTCTCGAAATTCATCTCGTAGGGCAGCTCAACAGGAATGTTCGGTGTGAGGAAGGAGAGAGAGTTGAAAGCGTAGGCGTAGGAACCGTCTCCGCAATCGGTGCGCATCGTCCATCCGTATGCCGTGTTCGGGGTGAGGCTGTTTAACGTGTAAACCCCATCGTTGAGGCTGGCGCCTGATACAATGGAGGTATCTCCGTTGGCGATCCAATAGAGCAGGTCGTAGGTATTGCCGCTAACCTCGTTCCATGCAAGATCGGCGGAATAGGCGGTCACATTGTTGGTGGCCAGACCGGAGGGCTCCGCACAGGCGGGAATGAGGCTTACAGTGAAGTCATCAAGGTTCCATGACTGGGAGGCACTGGTGCTGGTGTAGCGAAGGGCGATTCTGCCCATCACCGTTGCTGCGTTGAAGTCAAATGGTCCCATCAGGTTGCCGTTGCCAGCGGAAGCGCCGCCGCGCGGGCCTGGAGTACCGCAGGTGAACAGGGAAACAAAGCTGGCCTCATCGGTGGTGTCAGTGATAACACCCACCTCCAATGTACCCACCGAAGTATTCGTTGCCGTGGCCCAGAAGGTCAGACGTAAGTCGGTGATGTCGTTGGTGAAATCGGGCAAAACCAGCAGATTGCTGGCACCCTTCATCTCGGCGGAGTTCTGTCCCGAGTGACAGGAAGCACCCCATCCGCAATAGACGAATGGTCCATTGTAAGTGGCATCCGTCACAAGGGCAATCCAGCACTGGAACGGTTGTTCTCCGCTTCCGGCATAGCTTTCAAAATCCTCGAACCATGAGGTGTCGTCAGATACCGTGATAGGAGAACAGTCCTGCGCTGACAACGGCGCGGCAACGAAGCCGAGCATCAGAATCGTCAGCATAAATAGTAAAACTTTTTTCATACTTTTTGAATTTTGTGAAGCAATATAATTGACGAAATTATACAATATCAAAAATGGCTGCAAAGTTATGATATATTTTTGATTAAAACGGGGTGTTGATAAGTTGTTGATAAGTTATAAAAAAAGGCCGTCACAATAACCGGCAACAGCCTTTGTCTATATCGTATCAATACCCCCCTGGGGCATCCCCCCTAAAGGGGGGAATGGGGCGTCTAAGTTACATCCCAGACAACTGTTGCTTCAGTGTCTGTTTAGTTCCCCCCTTTAGGGGGGCTAGGGGGGTTATCGTTTCACGAACGTCTTCGTCACCGTTCCCTCATCCGTGGTCACGCGCACGAAATACATGCCGTTGGCGAGACCGGAGACGTTGATTTGGATCGGGGCGGACGCGGGGGATTGGGCGGACGCGATGAATCGCGTCCCTACGGTGGTGATGATTTTACCATAAACGTCAATTATCTCGATACCCTCCAATTGTACATTGTTCATTGTACATTGTACATTGACAACATCGTTGGCTGGGTTCGGATAAAGGTTGATGCTATTGAGCAGGTAGTTGTCGATACCGCTGTTGGTAGCCGTGGCGATGAGGATTTCAGACCATTCGCTGAGGTTGTCCTCGGCACAAACAGCCTGTACCCTGACTTCATAATCTTCGTTGTTTATCAATCCGTTAATTGAATAGCAGGGGGAACCTGTGACCACCACCGTGGTCCATTCGCCGTTGTTCAGCAGACGGTATTGCAGATTCCATTGAGATACATTGGCGTTGTCTGTCCAGCATACGTTAATGCCGCCTTCATCTTTTAATGCAATGATTTGTTGCAAATCGGTTGGGGCATCACATGGTTCGGGAGTGTCTTCCGGCAACGTGGTGAAAGTCATCTCGCTGCCATAAACGGTTTCTCCGTTGAAGGTGATGAACGCCTTGTAGGTGTAGTCCGTGTTCGGGGTCAGATTTGTGAGGTTAGCAGTGAAATAGTCCCCACTGCCAGAGCCGGCAACCTGCGTGTAGGAGCCGCCCGTGGTGGCCTTCCATTCGAAGCCTTGTGCCGTGATGGTCACATTGTCGGGGTTGTCGATGGTGGCGTTCAGCGTGGCGGTGGTCTGCTCGATATCGGAGGCAGCTGTGGTGGAAACAGTCGGGTCAGTGATTTCCACGACGGTGGTGTCGCCGCTTCCGCTGATGGAGAAGTTGCGGATAATGGCGGCAGGGTCGTTGCCACCGCTGTTGTCGTTTCTCCATAAGAACACCAATTTGCCCTTGCCGTTTGTGCCGGGCACGACCATCTTTTCACGCACATGGATGGTGTTGCCCTGTGTCAGGTGAATCACGTAGGGGTAGTTGGCGCTTCCGCCTGTCTGCGACTTGTAAGTGGAAAAGTTGAGAGCATATAGGGCGTTGCTATGGGAGGACTGGGCATTGGAACCTGAAGTGCTGGCCTCGAAGTTCTCGCTGGTGGGCGCTAAGAAAACTTTGAGGTAGTCGTATGGTGTGAGGGCACCCTCGCCCGTCAGAGTTACATCGAACTCCACAAGCACGGAATCCGTGTTGGTAGGCATGGCAAAGAGTTTCTCGGCCATCACGACGGTGGAGGCATTCTTGGTGTAGGAGGCAGCGGTGCCGTTGTTGGTGATGAACAGCGCGCTCTCGGTCTCGCCGCTCGGCGTTCCGGCCGTCCAGTAGTTGGTGCAGGTGCCGTTAATCAGATTCCAGTCACTTGCATTGGCAAATGTTGTCTGGTAGGGCAGCGGAGTAGGGGTGTCTGTGGTGTAGAAATGAGCGATGGCACTCGACAGCGGTTCGGTACCCTCGCAGTCGGTTTCCACATACCAGTCGTATGCCGTGGCCGGGTTCAGGCTGGATAACTCATATTCGTTGTTGCTGTCCAATGAGATGCCGAAGTCAATTTGCCACTCCGACTCGGTGGATTCCTTGTAATAGAGGTTGAAAGAGGAGGCGGTGGAAGCCCAGGAGAGTGTGGCAGAAGTGATCTCCGGATCGGAGGTCAGCGACATCGGGCGAGAACAAGCCGGGATGTGATCAAGCGTCACATCGTCCACGTAGGTGTTGTTATATGCCGATCCAGTGGCCATCACATGGAACGCCACGTATTTGCCGTTGCCGCTGTAGGTGTTGAGCGGGAATTCGTAAAGCGTATATTCGTCGGTGAGGTCGTATGAGGCCACAGCGGTGAACGTACTCGCGTCTGACGGGTCTGTCATTACACCCAACTCAATCGCACATTGGTAGCTGTTGCTTGACATTTTCGCGTAGAGGGAAACCTGCAAACTGGAAATAGGCAGTGCGGCAGTGTCGATGTCAGGAAGGACAGCAAATGCGTTGGAATAATTGTTGTAGAAATGGAGTTTGTAATCTCCGCTGTGTGCGTAGTTCATAGTGACATACGGGTAGTTGTTGGTGCTCGCCTTTGCCCAGCATGAAGGAAGAGGATAAGATGAGGTTCCGCCGAAGAGGTTGTTCTCAAATCCCCAGGTCACAGGTACGGAGGCAATGTCCATGCATTGCGTGATGAAGCTGCCGGAGCTGAAACTCGGGGAAAGGGTTCCGTCAACGCATTCGGCAGCCACATACCAGTCATAGTATGTGCCGGGCATGAGGTTGCCAAGCGTGTAGATCCCGTCTGCGTTCAGGGTGATTCCGGACAGTGAGGAGTAGATGCTGTCCGTAACGGGCTTATAGTACAGCGTATAGCTGCCGGCGTTGCTTGTCCATCCGAGATCCGCGCTCGTGGTGCTGATGTTGTTGGTGGTCAGGTTCTCGGGAATGTTGCATTCGGGAATCAGCATCACCCGGACATTGTCAAGGTACCAGAACCATTCCGTGGTACATTCGTATCTGAAGGTGATATAGTAGTGAACGTCAGGCATTGTGTTGACAGAGTCGAATTTCACCGTATAGTTATGGTAGTCGTTGTTTCCAATCTGTTCACCGGTGATACTCCAAATGGGGGTGAAGGTGTTCCCGTTTACAGGATCTGTCACATATCCCACGCTGAAAGTGCCGGAGTTGGCCCCCTCTCTTCTGCACCAGAAATTGATCTGAAGAGTGTTAAAGTTATCTGCAAACTCAGGCATCACGGCATATTGCGGGGATGCAATGCTATAGTTGTTGTTGAACTTCAGCATCTGCGCGCCCTCGTATGCATAATTGCTGATTGCACCAGGATAGTTCTGATAAGGGTTGATGACATTCCAGCAATTCGGGATGGCATTGGTGGCTAAATTTTCAAAGCCCTGGAAATGAGGGGCGTTGACGGCGCCGCACAAAGTATTGAACGTGGTGGATGGCGTCACAATGATGGAACCGTCGCTGCAGACAATGCCCATATACCACTCGTATGTGGTGGAAGCGCTCAGATTCTCAAGCACGTAAACGCCGTTCGTGGTCGTGACATTCTCCACAATGGAAAATTCCTCGTCAGCGGCAGTCTTGTAATAGATGTTCACGCTGCCGTTGTCGGTCATTGTCCAAGAGAGTTCCGCAGAGGACTCGGTGATGTTGCTGGCCGTCAAACCGGCAGGCGGTGTGCATGCGGGAGCGTTCAACTCATTATATACGCTCACATTGTCAATGTAGCATCCGTCAGCGGAATTACCATTACCTATGGCTTTGAATTTCAGTTGGATAATGGACATGTTGTTCGGAATGGGCAGGGAATCGAAAGTCCAGTTAGAGGCTATGTCCGAATAAGCCCGCATTTGCAACCAGTCGGTTTCGGCTCCTGAGGCGGCCGAACGCAAATAAACGTACAGTTCGTCAGCGACTCCGCTTCCGAAATAGTCGGGCCTGCGTTGGTCAAACTTCAAGTACGGGGTGCTCACATCGGAAATGTCCAATAAAGGAGAGAAAGCCTCGACTTCGTAGGTGCCGAATTCGTGTTCAAGATGGCCGGAACTCACAGTCCAACTATTCCCGTCATTATCGGGAAAAAGCCAGCATTCGGGCGCAAGAGTGAAGTCCAGAACGTAAGGGTTGTCATCTGTGACCGTGATGACGTCGCACGAAGTGGTGAACGATGAAACAGGGGAAGAGGAAGTAGAGTCGTCATCGCAAACAATTTCCACATACCAATCGTATGTGGTGGAAGGTGTGAGGCCGGTCAGGATATATTCTTCATCTTGGAGCACGAGATTCTCTTCCTCGCTCCAAACACTATCAGCGGCCACCTTGTAATAGATATTGTAGGTTCCGTTGATGTTCGACCAGCTGAGGTTGGCAGTTGTACCTGTGACGGCGGAAACACTCAACTCGCTGGGAGTGACACAGTCGGAGCCTTCCTGAACCATGAAATTGTCAATGAAGAGGTAGTATTTGTAATTGGAATAATAGTTGATGGCAATATATTTCGCGTCACCGGGTATGTCTGAAGCGATGTAATGGCTCCAGCTGGTGCTGTCGCTTGACACTCCCGGCTTCCAAGTGAAAGCGCTGATGGTTGGCGTGGTGGTGGAGTAGCCAACCCTGAAGTTCTCAACGACGGCGTTTGAATTTTTGTAGTCAAAACTGACAATTTTGGACGGGCTAACGGGCAGCTCCGGTGTAATCACATATTGGTTGTAGTCTGATGCCTCGCTATACGAAGAGAAGCGCAGGGAATGCGTGCCGTCAGAAGCGAACTGGGTGGTGACGACAATGCTGTTCGGGTTTGACGAGCTGGCGTTGCCGGCCAACCAGCAGGAGAGGCCTTCCACACTTTCGAAACTTTCAACCAGCGGAAGGGTGATGCTGCTGCAGTTGAAACAGTAACCGCTCAAAATAACCGTCTGGCTGAATGAACCTGCGGTAATGGTAAGGGTGTCTTGGCTGGCTCCAGTTGCGGTGGGAGCGTAACGCACATACAAATCACCGCCACCGACAGGCAGGGTGGCTGTGCTTCCGAAAGTGGTGTTGTCCGCAGAAATCTCAAATGGCGCCGCCACGCTGGCAAATACAGTCTCCGAAATGTTGTTGGCAACAACATGTACGGTCTGCACTGTAGAGGTTGTGTTGATTTCCAAATTGCCGAAAGATATCGCTTCCGGGGTGACCATCAGGACCGATTCGGAAGAGGTGGAATTGACCGTGATGTCGTCCAATACAAGCAGGAATTCATCTGTGCAGTTGAAATGGCGGAACGCAATATAGACTGTGTTTCCGGCATAACTGGTCAGATCCACCGTACGCATGGTCCAAGTGCCGTGGGCCGCTGTCGGAGTTTCCTCGAAAAGAAGGGTGAACGCTGATGTGTCGGTGGCTGAAGTGGTGGAGACATAGACTCCGTAGTGGTCAGCCGGATAAGACTGGGCCACCATGAACCAGTAGTTCAGCGAACTTGTCCCCGACAAGGCAATGGCCGGTGTTACCAGCCAATTGTCTGGGGTGAGGGCGTCATAGGTGGCGTTTTCGAAAGAATACGAGACGTATGCGCCTGAGCCCGTGTGTCCGGACGAGAGATCTCCTTGCACGGAAATGTGTTCCCAGTTGTTCCCGTCCTGGTCCGCGTCAATAATTGTCCATCCTGTAGGAAGGGACGTCTCTTCAAAGCCTTCAGTGAATACCGGCACTTGCGCCCTGACACTGCAAGCCAAGATTGTTAAAAATAATGTCAAAAACAAAAATGTCTTTTTCATTGTGATTTGATTATTTTGGTTAAATTTTTGTTTCAGAACAATAATAATGACAAGATGTTATAATAAACAGCAAAATTACAATATTTTTGGAAAATATGGCAAATAATTTTATGAATAAATGTCAACATCCGTTTTCTGTTGAACAGCTCACGATTAAAGTCTCATTAGTAAGGATTTAACTCTCGAGACTGCTCACCTCAAACATCTCCTCCATGAAGTTCAACAGATACACTTTTTCGGTGCTGCGTGTAACGGCGGTGTACATCCAACGGAGATATTCCTTGTCGATGGTTTTGTCAGGAAGATAGCCTTGGTCGATGAGCACGTGTTTCCATTGGCCGCCCTGAGTCTTATGGCAGGTCAGCGCATAGGCGAACTTCACCTGCACGGCGTTCAGGTAGGGGTCGTTTTTGATTTTCATGAAGCGGGCGCGAGGATTCAGAATCTCCATATAATCTTCAGCCACAGCATAATACAGCTTTTGATTGGCCTCGTTGGAGAGCGATGGTCCGTCGCAGTCCAAGCTTTCGAGGATGATTTTGATATCTACGTTCGGGTGGTCGGGATAGTCGCACAACCGCACGGTCACGTCTGCGAAATGGAATCCGTAAAGCTCTTGCTGTTTGTTTATGGACATGATTTCCATGATGTCGCCGTTGGCTATAAAGCCCGCCTCCGACAGCTCATCCAGCCAGTAGTAGTTGTTCTTCACCGCCATGATGTAATCACCTGTGGCAATGACGTTTTCGCGGAACAGCACCCGGCTTCTCACAGCGTTGTTGAACTGGAAAGCCCGTTTGTTGGAACGGGTCACCAGCACAATTTCGTCGCTGTCGTGGTTGTTGTAAAGCGTGTTGAGAAGCTCCTCCATTTCACCGCCTTGGACACGCCGGAAATCCTCGAACGGACGAC